>Ga0315287_10006750_pt1 | contig 11463 bp, 10 predicted proteins | sample YL17G11_0_MG_FD_205037 | JGI IMG/M metagenome (GOLD analysis project Ga0315287, IMG submission 205037) | Sediment microbial communities from Yellowstone Lake, YNP, Wyoming, USA - YL17G11_0 | ecosystem: Environmental > Aquatic > Freshwater > Lake > Sediment | place: USA: Wyoming | collected...
TACGACACCAGTCTTATGTATTGGCCGGATAAAAACCAACAAAAGAATTATAATAATGACGCAAGAGATTATTAAACACAGGCTTTTCTTCTTCATTTTTCATCACCATAATCAATTAAAGGAGCAACTTGGAGTGATATATTTCCAATGTAAATTACAGTAATCAGTATGCGACCCTTCATTATTCATGGCACATATCCCTGATTCACAGTAATCCTCCAAACCACCATCCGCAGCATCATCATCTTCCGTACCATCTAATTCTCCATTTTCATTCCCTCCCATTTCACTCCAGTCATCGCTATCATAAAGACCAATATTGTGGCCTAATTCATGCATAAAAGCTGATACTTTATCACCTCTAAGCCAATTAGTACTATCATATCCCGCGAATGTATATCCGTAAGTTTCTCCTCTTCCATGTATACTATCCCATACAGTATCCTCATAATCATAGTGGGCTAAAATGCAATAATGGAAAATTCCAACGCGGTCTGGTGTAAATTGTGGCTTATTCATCCTACCATCTTTGTTAATATCTTCATTATTACTATCAAGGTGTCCATCGCCATCAATATCGGTCTCGGTTTTATCGAGATAAGTATCATAATCTGAATCTTCATTCCTTTTATCTCCATCAGGTGTTGTTAATTGAACGTCCTTTGTATCAAGGATTTCGTTATGATTACTATCTATTTTATAATCCCTCTCAGTTGTCCCATCATATGTATCAAAACCCCCATCTTTATCTAAGTCTTCATCCACACTAAATCGTTTATCTGAATCTAAATCTTCACGTACTGTATCAAAATGCCCATCATAATCTAGGTCCTCACCATTTCTAAAAAAATAAATGCTCTTGGCTGAAGTATCCCAAAATAATTTTTCTATATGATTTATCTCATTTCCGCCTCCGAGGCCGGTTTCTCCGTCGTCGATAATTAATTCGATTCCATGCATATTGAATTTGGATATCAATAGATTTCTTACACTTTCTCCTAATCTGTGGGGGCCATCTATTACGCTGCTTCTCATCATCCAATCAACTTCAACATAAATTGTCCATTTGTTCAGATCTCCTCCGTATCGGCATTCCACGCCATCAACGACTCCGTCCCCATCGCTATCCTGGCACCATGGCGCCGAATGAAATAGGGATGGATCTTTTTCCAGGAAATCGTTAACCATGTCATTGTCAGAATCTGCGTTTAATGGATCTAGCCCAGTTCTTTCAACGATAATTCTTTTAGAGGGTGTTGAACCATGCAATTCTTCCCACAAATCTGAATTCCTCTCCCCTCCGATAGCTTTTTCGGTGCACGGAAGTGCATTTTTCTAGGGGGGCGAGTAGAAGAATACCCATAAAGACATCCCAAAGGCGATTCCCAGACAGCTCCCGCTGGGAAGGTCCGTTCCTTGGTCCGTCACGGGCGTCAATAGACGCTTGCAAAACGCCTTATCGCCTCGGGGATTCCTATCCGGATGGCGGTCCTCGCCACGAGAAGCATGGCAATGAACCCGAGATACACCCTCTTCCGGACTGAAGTCGGCTTGCGGAACATGGGACGCTCGAGGTCAGTGGTGAACTTGAAGCGCGACCATACGCGCTCTACCGCAACACGCAGGTGCCTGTTCATTCTCTCTTTCAGCGCATGGACCAGGTAGCTCTCCTCGTCGGTTCCGAGAATGGCTCCGAATTCGGTGAGCAGCTTCTGGCCGAAATGCCGCAGTGCGTCGTCGATGGTCTGGATTTTATCTCCCCACCGCTCGAAAACTTCTTTGATGCGGTCCTTGATGGCCTTGAGAGGCTTGGACCTCCTCGGATTTATCGCGGCGTAGAGGTCGCAGCCGAGAGTCTTTCTCGTCTCTTTCCTGAGCGCTGGGTCGTCATACGCCCCGTCCGCGAAGACTGCAATCACATTGTCTAGTTCCAGGTCCCTTTTCGCTTTCTGGATGAGCGGGATGTACATCCCACTGTCGTGGGGGTTGCCGGGAGTGATGCGAACGCCTATCGGTAGTTCTGATTCGGCGTCGATTAGCATGTGCACCTTGTATCCGTAGAAATAATCGAGATGCATCCCCCACGCTGCAAAGGGAAGGCTATCATCGCGTTTGGTTTTCTGGCTCGCCCATGCGAAGAGATGCGTCGCGTCGACCACCAGGTACCGGCCCTTGATGACGCCAAGCTGCTGGAGCTCCTTCACGAGCCTCGTGAACAGCCTCATGAGAGTTATCTCCTGGAGTGCGCTGAACCTCTTGCAGATTGTCGTGTGGTCCAGGCCGGAAGCCCGGTCCACACCGCAAATCGAGGCGATTCTATCATCAAGGCTGATGATTTTCTCCATGTCCCGGTAGGACGCGGATTTGAGCAACCCCACGAGATTGGAGGTGATGTTGACCAGCGTCTCCGAGTGAAGGTTCTCTTCGTTGAGGGTTTTCAGGATTTCTTCGAGAGGGATTATCACACATTCCGAGTTCTCGTCGTTCGACGGTATCTTGACGCGGACATTCGTCAGGCGCTCCTTGAGCTGCAGGTCGAACTGGCGGACACGACCATAGACCCAGGTGCCGTTGACGGAGGCTTTTTTCGCCTCGTTCCCTTCGACCATTGCGCGCAGTGCGCGACCGCACTCCCGGCCGGTGAGCTTTTCGGCCTCGGCTTCAGTGACGCCCCACGGCGTCCGGATGAGCCGATGGAGGACCTGCGAAATGCCCCCGTCGGTATGAAAGACCTTGCCGTCCTTCCTCCAGAAACCTTTCCGGTCGCAATGTTCAGAGACATATTCCCGGGAGGCGATGTACTCTCGGTCGTGATTGAGGGAAGTACTCACACTCTCACCGAGATACCGCCGGAACTCGTCGGCGGTCATTCCGATGGCTCTTGCCATGCTCATCGTATGCAAGATTTCGCCGTTTTTAAGCTGACAGAAAAGCTCTTTAACAAACACATCGTTTTCTAACATGATGGAGACCAATAGAGTGTTGTCATCGGTAGGCAATAACACTATCGGTGGCGACACTCTATTCCATCAAAAGGTCGGACGTGAGAAGGCGCGAGAATTGCAGGAATTCAACACCCTCTATGAACGTGCCCCGGAAAATGCCTGTGAGATTGTAAATGAAACTTGACCTATTTGAAACTTATTACCACGTTTGTGAAAATAGGGTATGCCGACATGTCTTGCTTCCCCTTTGAAGTCGCGCAGGCGTTACCTCGCGGCCGGGCCGTCGGCCCGCCCTCACAGGCGCAATCGCCTATCTCATCCTGGAATATCTGCGCATCAGCTGGATGAGCGGCTCCTCGCATTCCTTTGGGAATTCGCCGTTCTTGATCTTCTCCTTGAGAAACTCCACCGCATCATCGATACCCATGCGGCTGGCCTTGGCGACCAATGACGAGATGGTCGTGTTCCAGACGCTCTCGTCTATCTTCATTTCCTTGACTATCTCCTCTGCATAGTAAATGAACGTAGTCACCTTGCCCATATCGAGCATGCTCTCCCGCTTGACGGTGTTCCCGCGGTTTGGCCTCTGCGGGTAGGGCCTTCTGTTCTTGCCTCGCATTTTTTACCTTCCGATGTGTGCATAGGTTTTACGTCTATTTATACATGGTACTGGTAGATGAAATAGGGTTTCCTGCGAAGGCCGGAATGCTCGTAGGTCCCGATGCCCTTTCTGTTGCCGGTGTGAACGTAGAGCCTCATTATTTTCACACCCGCCTTCTTCGCTTGTTTCCTGATGTGGGCCAGAAGGGCCCTGAACACGCCCTTCCTTCTCCATTCAGGGCTCACGTAAACGCTCTGTATCCACCACATCATCCTGTTGCGCCAGTCGCTCCACTCGAACGTTATCATCAGCTGACCGACGACGACGCCATCTTCCTCGGCGACCGTGTAGAATCCCTTCTTCCTGTCGGAAAGGATGGCCCTCGCACCGGCTAGCGCGGTCAGGTAGCGGAGCACATCGTTCTCGGACTCCCGTGCAAGGCGAACGTTGTTGCGCGCAATGGTCTTTGCATCTTTCAGACCGGCGTTCCGGATTCTCACGAACCCAAAATGGAGGCCTGCGATTTCAGGGTTTCTATTCCTCTTCATCGGGCACCGCTTCCACGATGCGGAGCAGCTTCCCGACGGAATCTCCCAGCATTTTCCCGGTATCGCGCATCTTCAGGTCCTCGAAGACGGCCGTGTAGATGGCCCTTATCCTGAGCCCGAACTCGCGCGACAATGAATCGCCCTCCTCCTCGTCCGAGCCTGAAAGCCCGGTCTCTTTGGCCAACTTTTGCCCGATGGCAATTCCCACATCGCCTCCGAGGAAGACGAGGAAGCCCGTTGCATCGTCCGGGACCCTTTCCGGGTCCTGCGTGCCCTGCCCGAAGAGGAACGCAGCGCGGGCGGCGATTATGATCGCGTTAGAGGGTACATGTTCATCCCCGGAATCGAGCGCTTCGAGCAGCATCTCGAAAAGAACGCGCGAGAACCCGCGGGGCATCATGGTCGCGTAGAGGTTCATGGCCTCGACCCTCGCGGCATCCTTCGGCTCGACATAGCCGTTCAGAAAGGTGTCCACGGGGGGACGGGCGCCCTGCAGCCCGTCCAGCCTCAGCCTGGAGCGGCACTTGCGGCAGACCTCCATCCAGTAGTACATCGAGCTGCCGACGGGCTTTTTCCCGCAATAGCCGCAACCAGCCATGCTGAGCGAATGGTCCGAGGGTATAAATCGGTTGCCGGGGCGTTTACAGTTCCCTCCCTCATCTTCACACAGGTCCATTACCAATTTCGCTCCCGTAACATTTTATGATGCGATATCGTGGAGGGCCGAGGTTATTATTTACCCTATCCCGCATATCTGTCAGGGGGACTGGAAGATGTCGTGGATAAAGGCCGTTTCCGAGGAGCAGGCCACGGGCGAGCTCAAGGCTTTCTACAAGGACTTCAAGGAGAAGCGCGGCAAGATAGCCAACATCGTCACCGCGCAGAGCCTCAACCCTGCCGCCATGAAGGACAACATGGGCCTGTACCTCACGCTCGTCTACGGGCAATCGGACCTGACGCGCGAGCAGAGGGAGCTCCTGGCGACGGTCGTTTCGGCGGTCAACGGGTCCAGGTACTGCGTCTCCCATCACGCCTTTGCCCTCAACCATTTCTGGAAGGACGAATCGAAGCTCCAGAAGCTCATTAAAAATTACAAGGCGGTCCCGCTGGCCGAGAAGGACCGCAAGATGCTCGACTTCGCCGTGAAGCTTACGGAAACGCCCAGCAAGATCCGCGAAGCCGACATCGATGTCCTGAAGAAGGGCGGCTACAAGGACAAGGACATCCTCGACATCATCCTGCTAACTGGATATTTCAACATGCTCAGCAGGATAGCCACGGGACTGGGCGTCGAGGTCTCCGCCGCCGAGGCGCAGGGCTACAAGTACTAGAGTTGCACAAATTCGTGTGACGCCACCCACTGCAGCGGGTGGAGGATTCACAGCTTTTCCACCGGCATTGCCGCCAGGTGGTAGTGGTCCTTGTAGAACCGCAAGAGCAATTTTCCGCCGGAGACGCCCACGGGCTTCGCCATGTGACTTATCGGTTCGGCGATGGATTTCTTCGCCTCCGTCATGCCGGCCTTCCAGTGCCACAGGGCGCTCTCCGTGAAATAGAACACCTCGTTCCCCTCGACCAGATAATCCCGGGGCCTGTCCGGCGTCGGGAACTGGTGCGCCTCCTTTCCGTCGGGCGAGATGAGGCTAAACCTCTTGAAATTGACATAACTGAGCCCGTCGCCCCAGAGTTTTGGCATCCCGAGCCACGAGTCCTCCTTGTCGGTATGCTTCCAGAGGAATTTCGTCTGGTCATCGAATGAGTAGATGATCCGGTTGTTGTCGAAAAGATAGACTCCTCCCGGGCGGAGCAGGATGTCCGGCTGGAAACCGCCGCCGGCCTCCTTCGCAAGCTCGGAGATGGGCCGCCGGAGAGCGTTCTTGGGCTCTGCAAGATTCATGAGAACGAGCTCATTCTCGGTCAGAATGCCCGCCCTTTCGCCCGCTATTGAGAAGGTCCCCCCGTTGGGAAGGGCAGTCTTCCATTTCAGGGAGCCGTCAATACCCTGCTTCCAGACCAGTCTGCCCCGTATCAGGATGTACCCATCCTTCGCGACGGAGAGCAGGGCCGCCTCCTTGGAGGGCTCCAGCGCCAGGGGCCACATGCCCGAAACCTGTCCCGTTAGCTCGTCGAAGTTGATTATCTTGTAAGTGCTCGGCCTCGAGCCGCCCTCGAAATCCAGCTGGGTCATCAGGACGGGCGCCCCGTCCGGGCCCAGCATGAACGTCCCTCCCCAGACCATGAGGCCTCTCGATGAGGACCTGTCCCCGAGATTGAGCATGAAGCGAGTCCTGCCGGATGGAACATGTATGGATGAAAGCGTCGGCAGGTGCCGGTTCCCGTCGAAGAGAAAATTAGCCATGTAGAACAGCCTTTCGCCGGCGAGCCTTCCGGCCCCGTCGTCCACCGGCAGGACCCAGTCCGCGCCGTTCAGCTCCACAGCTTTTGGATAGCGTGGGGCGCCCTCGAACAGATTCCGGTGGGCTGCAGAATCCCCCTCGAGGGCCTTCCGCGCAATTTCGAGCAACTGCAGCTTGGAAAGCGGTCCCCTGCCGCCGGAGAACGAGTCCGGCAGCATTCCCACTCCCGCGTCCTTGGTGGGAGGCGCCATTCCTCCACCGTCATTGTAGGAATCGAGCCATATGAGCTCGGCGCTCTCCGGATTTCCGCTGAGGATGGACGGCACCTTCATCTTTTTATTGTTCTCAGCGAGAAGCTCCTTCCGGAGGCCCTCCAGGAGGGAGCGGACCCGTTCCTTCGATTTTCCGTCAGCGGCAAGCTCGAGGAGCGCCCTCAGGCACTCAATGAAAACGTTGTCGAGCTCCTCCAGGTCGGTCGAATAATCCGTGTGGAGCTTGAAGAAGCGCCGGCGTATCCTGAGAAAGCGTTCCAGGTGCATAAGAGCGGTCTCCCCGAGCAGCGGGGCGAGCCTCACCATCCTCTCCTCGGGATAGTTGCTGTACCATACCAGCCGGGATCCGAGCCATCTCTTCTCTTCTGAGGCATGGCGGGGGTCGCGGAAGGTATCGAAATAGGAGAGCAGCATGCCCAAACTGGATTTGCCGGGCATCGCGGGAGGCTCCCTGAGTGCCCGGTAGCGGATGCCCGTGTCCGCCAGTCCCGCCCTCAGCAGGAACGATATGAAATCATCTTTCTCCTTTTTGGGAGCGCCCAGCACGCCCGTCCAGAATGCTCCGTGAGGCGAATCCGATTTTCCCGTCGCCGGCGGAAGCTTTCCATCCAGTGCCAGTGACGCCCAGACGCCGAATGCGTACCAGTTGCCCGCCATGAACGCGGCGCAGACCTCTGCGAGCTGCTTCGGTTTCGCATTCTTCAGGAAGTCGTACCTGTAGATGGGGTTGTCGAATTCCGAGAGGTCGCTTGCGACCTTCTCCGGCTCCGCCTTCGGGGGAGGCACAGAGGGCTCGCCGACCAATCCTCTCGGGACCAGCATGCGGGAGCCCGCAGGATCGCTGGGCTCTCCGACAACCTTCCTGCTCACCATGCTCCCACAATCGCTCTTGCGATATTTAATCTCGAGGCGGGGGTCGGGTCCCGGATGCTTCCCCGGCGGGAGAAAATCACGAATCCGGTATGTGTTCATCCGTGAGCAGGAGGCGCGACAGCTTCTTCGCCTCCGTAATGGATTCCACGTTCCCGTCCCACTTTTCGAGCGATGGCCCGCACTTCGCTTCTATGAGAGGTACGAGCTTTGCCATGCGCTGCTGCAGGACCGCCGTGTCGGACATCGTCGTCGCGACGGCGATGTAGAAGCACTTGCCCCGCTCGACAAGTATCCGGCTGTCGGCGTACTTTATCTCCTTTATCTGGCCCTTGGAGCCGTCGGGGGCAGGGAACGAGCGGCCCACGAAATCCTGGATGGCCGTGAACATGGAGCCAAGTATCTGGTCATCGATTTCGGGCTTGAGTCTTCTCGTATCGTGGTGCATGAGCCTTCCGTCGCCGTAGATGAGGAATACGTCGTCGATGAAGCCTGGCTGCGGAGCGGGTGCCGGAGGGGCCGCCGTTGCGGCAGCGGCAGGGGCGGTAGCGGTAACATTCGAAGCCTTCTTCCTCCTCATCACCATGGCCGCCGCCACAACCACGGCGATGAGGACGAATATCAGCGTCAACACGATGAACATGCCCATGTAATCAGGTACCGGAGGGGTCTCGGGCATATGATGCTCGTATTTCGTGAGAGAGACTCTTGCCGCTCCGATGCCGGACGCGATGTCCAGTTTGGCGTAATAAGCGACTTGGGACGAATACCAGTAGCTCAGGGACACATTCGTCTCGTTCAGGGTGTCAATCCGAAAACAGAGGAAATCCCCGGCTGGGGTATTGAGTGTCTCGAGAGCGGAGACCTTGTACGAGACGCTTGAGGTCAGGGTGGTCTTGTTCACAGACCCAAGGAACGTTTCCTCGGTAGTCACGGTGACGTTCTCTCTCCACTCCTTTCCGAGCTCCAGCGGGAAATTCAGGAGCCTGCACGGCGGGTCGTAGGTGGTAACCGTCGTTAGAATAGATGAGCCGTTGACCGAGCTCCTCTCCGATTTCACGAGCGCCAGCGTGGACCTGTCAAGATAATCCTTGCCGGATGTGGTGACACGGAGCGCCCCGAGCTGGTATGATTGATAGGTGTCCACGATGTAGACCCCGTAGCTCGTTCCGCCTGATGATATAGAGCCCTTGCCGGTGACGTTGTAGCTCATCTGGCAAATGACGAAGAGCAGGCTGCCGTTGTAACACCAGTGGTCCCCGAGGCTCCACTCCGGCCTCGGCGCAATATCGTCGGCCGGCGCATTGGCGAATGCTGAGGGCGCAAGCTGCGGCGTCATCATCAAAGCGAGGGCCATGAGCCAGCATGGCGCGAATCCGAGCGGCCTCTGCCGGGCCGATGCAGGATGTGTATCGATTCTCAGTGACGGACAAGTGCGTCTCAGGGCCTTCAACGGGAGCGCATGGTCCGCCGGGAATATTATTCTTTCCCGATGGGCGCATAAATAACCTTGCATCGGCAACATTATTATAATCACGGCCTTGAATTCACCGGCCGGTGAAAACATGGCCGACGAAAAGAAAAAGGGATTCATAGCTGAGTTCAAGGCGTTCATCTCGAAAGGGAACGTCATGGACATGGCGGTGGGCATAATAATTGGCGTGGCGTTCGGCGCCGTCATCAATTCGATGGTGAACGATATGCTCATGCCGCCTGTGGGTCTGGCGATGGGCGGGGCGGACTTCCAGGAAAGCTATGTCGTGCTCAAAGGCGCGGATGTGAACGGAACCACGGTGACATCCTTCCCGAGCCTGGCCGCGGCCAAGGCGGCAGGTGCGGTGACGCTGCGATTCGGGGTATTCATCAATACGCTGATAAACTTCATCATCATAGCTTTGGTCATTTTCATGATAGTGAAGGTGATGGCCACCGCGCAGGCCAAGGCCAAGAAGCTGGCGGAGAAGGAGGCAAAGGAGGAGGCCAAAAAGGTCGAGGCTACCCAGAAGAAATGCCCCTTCTGCGACACCGACATCTCCCTGAAGGCCACCAGGTGCCCCCATTGCACCTCCAAGCTCGAGGAGAAGGAAAAAAAGGATGAATGATGAAAAGGCCCAATATCAACGGATAAATCATGAGACGGCGCCCGGGCATTCTTGCCCGGGTGACCCATTTTATATCACCAAACCGATTCGGTGACGGTTCAGGCATGGGCCTCATATTCGTCTACGGTTCGCTCAAGCGCAACTGCTTCAACCACGGCAAGTTCGACTTCGACAAAAAGACGAGGTTCTTGAAGGATGCCGCCGTCCGCGGTTTCAGAATGTACAACCTGGGCCACTATCCGTGCATCGTCAGGACTGGCCTCGAGGATGATGTCGTTCACGGCGAAATTTTCGATCTCGTCGATAACGAATGCGCCGCCCTGATAAAGAAAATGGAGGAGGCTGTCCATTACGCCGAAGAAATAATTGAGGTGGACGGCGAGCAGGTCATCACGTACGTCTTCCGCAGGGTGCCGACCCATGCGAAGCTGGTCGTGGACGGCAACTGGCGCGAGGGATGAACGACCAAACTCGGGCATCCTACATCTGGGAGGAGACCACAGCATTCAGGCGGTGGTCGTTTATCGTCCGCGTCATCTCCTGCCCGGCCCTTTTCGCCTTTTCAGGGGCGCTCCGGCCGATTCTTGGCGGACCGCCTCCCGTCCGGCATGATATGCGCCAACGTCCCTCGCAAGTCTCTCGACCTCTTCTGGATGCGCCGCAAGGGCGCACGTGGTATCTCCTGTCTCAAGCAGGCGGCCATCCTCCCGAATCCTCGAGAACAGGGGGCTGGCAAGCGCCTCACGGACGGAGCCCGTAGCGACATTGTGGGTCGCGATATCCGAAACGGGGCATGGAGTGAGGTCGCCAGAAGGCGTGATGTGTGCGAACCCGCGTCCGGCGGAAACGCAGCCGCCGAAATATTCCTCGTCCCCGGGAGAATGGATGATGTACACGTCCCTGCTGGCCCGCAATTCGAGCATTGCAATGCGGAGCGCCTTGCGCGCCGGCGGCGGTATCATCAATCCATCGTCCCCCGCCTTGTACATCTCTCTCAGCATTCCCGCCGAGGGACAGAGCGAGCCAGAGAGGTCAGCCGTGCACGATGCGTCGCGCCCCGGAATGGACGGGATGTATTCTATGAAAACACCGAGCTTGATGCCTAGCCTCTCGAGCGCATCCAGGTTCCTGCCGTCCATCCAGTAGGCATAGTTGAGCCTGTTCACGGTCACGGATATTCCGGTGATGACATCCAGCGTCCCCAGGGTCTTCAGCGTGTTCATCGCTTTATTGTGGACGCCATCGCCCCGCCTTGCATCCGTGAGCTCCAAGCCGCCCTCTATGCTCACCACGACAACGACATTCGTGAGCTTTCCGAGGCGCTCCATGTCCCCCTGCGATATCGCCGTGCCGTTCGTCACGATTATGAACACGCGGTCCCGGAACTCTTCGACAATGTCCAGCAGGCCGGGATACAGGAATGGCTCCCCGCCGGCGAGGATGAACGAATAGACCCCGAGCCCGCATGCCTCTGATATTATCCTTTTCCAGACGGCGAGGTCAATAGCGCGCCCCTTCCTTCCCCCTGACCTGATGCCGGAGGAAGCGGCGTAGCAGCCGGCGCAATCGAGGTTGCACTTCGATGTGATGCTTACTATCAGAAATGGCGGCACCACGAGCCCTTTGCCAAGGGCTGCGGCGCGGGCCCGGGCCGCCTTTCCATAGCCGCGCACGAGCCTTCCCAGGGCGAAGTACCTTGAAGGGCGGCTCAGGGCCCACGGAAGGAGCACATTCCTCAGGCCGGGGTCGATGCCGTCCAACGTTCTTT
>Ga0315287_10006752_pt1 | contig 11462 bp, 10 predicted proteins | sample YL17G11_0_MG_FD_205037 | JGI IMG/M metagenome (GOLD analysis project Ga0315287, IMG submission 205037) | Sediment microbial communities from Yellowstone Lake, YNP, Wyoming, USA - YL17G11_0 | ecosystem: Environmental > Aquatic > Freshwater > Lake > Sediment | place: USA: Wyoming | collected...
CTGATCGCCGCGTCGCGCGCCCGACGCGCCGTCGCCGGCGTGAGGTGTGGTCGGACGGGCGCGCGCGCTCAGCGACCCAGGGCTGCGGTCGACCTCATGCCCGGATCTCGGCGTTGCCGGCGAGGCCGAGGCGACCGCGGACCGCCGCACGGGGCCACACGAGGTCGCCGCGAGCGGGGCGCGTGGAGGCGGGGTCGAGCGCCGCGACGTCGGCCGTCGTGCAGGCAACGATCTCGGCCACCACGTCGCTGTCAAATCCCCGCCACGCCGGCCTCGCGGCGGGGGCGACGGGCCGTACCCGGTCGAGACGCCAGCGAGGGCCGTCCTCCTCCTGGACTCCCTGCGGCCAGGCATCACCCGGCGCCCGGTAGAGCGCCGAGAGGTCGGCCCGTCCCAGCACGAGGCGAACGAGGCAGATCGGGACGAGGATGAGTCCGATCGCGCTTGCCAGGAGCCCCACGGCGTCGTTCATCGCTGCCTCCTGATCGACTTCAGGCCGTCGGCCCCACGGTACACCGGTCGCCGGGAGGAGACAGCGAGCCCGGTGTTCGGCTTTCGTCAGATGCACAGCCAGCCCCCGGTCCGCGCGGGGGCAGGCCTCAGGACGGGGCGATGGACGCGTCCGGGGCGCGCTCCGGCGTCCCGGCATCGGGGGCGCGGGTCTTGTGCGCTGGGGTCGCGGCTGCGCCGGCCGGCCGCCCGAGCGCCGCGTCGAGGCGGGCCAGGAACGGGGCCGCGCGCGTGCGCTCCAGCGCCGGGCGGGCGATGGCGACGGCGGCTGCGACCACGGGGTCGGAGGGACCCATGACGACGGCCATCTCGACGGTCGTGAGGGCATGGTCCCAGGCAAGGCCCATGTCGAGCATGCCCTGCAGCGCGTCGCGGTAGCCGCGGGCGGCGTCGGCCCGGCGGCCCTCCAGGGCAGCCAGGCCCGCGCGGAGTCGGCCGCGATGGAGCTCGAGGGCCGGCGTGTGGAGTCCGGTCGCGTCGAGTGCCGCGAGGTTCGAAGCGCCACGCGCCGCGTCACCTGAGGCCAGGGCCGCGCCGGTCGCGGCAGGCAGCCAGCCCGGCGCCAAGCCCGGCATCCGGACGGCGCCGTCGCGCCAGCCCTGCTCGGCCTCTGCGAAGCGCCCCTCGCAGAAGGCGACCCAGGCGGGCGCATCAATCGTGGTCCAGGCGACATTCGAATCGGTGACGCCCACCGCGAGCCTCTCGAGCTCGGCGAGATGCTCCGCCACGGCCTCCCCCCGCGCCGCGCGGACGATGATCACGCCGTTGCGCAGGACCAGTGCGTCACCCGGCTCCGGCTCATCGGCAAGCCCCGCCTCGAACGAGGCCAGCGCTCCATCGAGGTCGCCAACGAGCTGCAGCCCGAAGCCCAGGAGAGCACGCATGGCGAACATGGCGCCCCGGTCGCCGCCCCGCCGGGCCAGCTCAAGGCCCTCTCGGGCGAGCTCGATGGTGGCCTGCGGATCGAAGTCGAAGAGCGAGCTGGCGCGGTTGTTCATGGCCCGCATCTGGGTGAAGGTGAACCCGTTGGCCCGGGCGACGCGCTCGCCGATCTCGATGACCCCCAGGCCCTCGCGGATCCGGCCGATGGAGCTCAGGGCGGAGCCCCGTGTCACCAGGGCGTCGGCGAGCACGCCGACGAGGTCGGCCCGCTCGGCCGCCTCGAGCACGCGCTCCATGACCTCGAGCGCGCGGCGGTGCTGGTCGTTGAGGAAGAGGGCTCGGCCGAACTGGGCCTCGAGGGCGACGAACGCCGGGTCGGTGGCGAGCCTGCTGAACTCCTCGACCGCAGGCTCGAGGACCTCGAGCGCCCGGTCCGGATGGCGAGCCCAGAGCAGGGCCGCCCCCAACGCGGTCACGGTTCGGAGAATGGCGCGGGAGTCCGCCCCCTTCCGCCGCCGCTCGAGGGCCTGCCGGAGAAGGTCCTCCGCGGCCGCGTGACGGCCGGCCGCCATCGCCTCGCCGCCGGCGCGATCGAGCAGCTCGGCCTGCTCGGCGGTGTCCGTCGTCACGGTGAGCGCCTGCTCCAGGAACATCACGGCCTGGTCGTGCGCGCCCAGGGCGGCAGCCCGCTCGGCGGCCCCCCGGAGCGCGAGCCGGGCCTGGGCGGCAAGTGCGTCCGCCTCCGGCCCCTCGGCAGCGTCGGCGTGGGCGGCGAGGTAGTGGCCGGCCAGGGCGCCGGCCAGCTCGGACCCGAGCCCCTCGAAAAATCGGGCGGCGGCCAGGTGGCGGGCCTTGCGATCGCGCCGCGCGAGGGTCGCGTAGGCGACCTCTCGGATGAGCGCCTGTACGAAGGCGTACTGGCCGCGCTCGGGGCTGCGCGGATCGGCGTCCAGGACGAGCAGCTCGCGACGGACCAGCGTCCGGAGCTGGGGCCCAACCACCGTCTCGTCGAGCTCGCTGACCGCCGCGAGGGCTGCCGGCGTGAAGCTCTGGCCCAGGACCGCCGCGGTCTGGAGGAGCGAACGGTCGGCCGGCTCCAGCGCGTCGAGCCGGCTGCCGATCAACGCCGTGAGCGTCTCCGGTACCGCCAGCTGGGTCAGGTCGCCGGTCGGCTGGTAGGTGCCGTCCACGAGGGCGAGGCGACCCTCGGCCAGCAGCATCCGCACGGTCTCGACCGCGTAGAGCGGGATGCCGTCCGCGCGGCCCACGATGGCCTTCACCGCCGGCTCCGGCAGGCCGGGCACGAGTCCGAGCAGCAACTCGCGCATCGTCGGGTCCGCGAGTGGCTCCAGGCTCAGGCTCACGAAATTGCGCTTGCCGGCGCCCCAGTCGGGCCGCCGCTCGAGAAGCTCAGGGCGCGCCAGGGTCAGCACGTGGATGGGCATCCCCCGGGACCACTCCATGAGGTGGTCGACGAAATCGAGCAGGCCAGAATCGGCGAAGTGGAAGTCCTCGAAGACCAGGACGACGGGCTGCGAGGCAGCCAGGCGCTCGAAGAAGGTGCGCCATGCCCCGAACAGCTGGTCGGCACCCGCTCGGGATTCGACACCAAGCAGCGTGAGGAGCGCCTCCTCCAGCCAGCGACGCTCCTCGAGATCCGGCACGTGCTCCGCGAGCGTCGCCGCGACGTGCTCCCGGGTGGTCGCCTCGTCGTCCGTTTCGGCGAGGCCACAGCGGCGGCGGACCATCTCGCCCAGCGCCCAGAACGTGATGCCCTCGCCGTAGGCGGGGGAGCGGCCCTCGTGCCACCAGACGTTGTCCGTCAGGCCGTCGACGTAGTTCAGGAACTCGCGCGCGATCCTCGTCTTGCCGATCCCGGCCGGCCCGAAGACCGAGACGAGGCGCGCGCGCCGCTCGCGGGTCGTCGCGTGGAAGAGGTCCCGCAGGAGTCGGAGCTCCTCGTCGCGACCGACGAACGGGGCCTCCAGGCGGTCGCTGCGATCGCGGCCGCCCACGCGTGCCACGACCCGGAGTGCACGCCATGCGGGCACCGGCGCCGCCTTGCCCTTGAGCGCCTGCTCCCCGGCCGGCTCGAAGGCCACGGCCCGGCTGGCGGCGCGCTGCGTCGTCTCGCCGACGAGCACCGTGCCCGGCGCCGCCACCGACTGCAGGCGGGCCGCGGTGTTGACGAGGTCGCCGGCGACCATGCCCTGGTCCGTGGCGCCCAGGGTCACGGCGGCCTCGCCGGTCAGGACGCCGGCCCGGGCCTGAACGGAGGGTCCGAGGGCGTGTACGGCGTCGACCAGGTCGAGTGCCGCCCGGACGGAGCGCTCGGCATCGTCCTCGCGGGCGACCGGCGCGCCCCAGACCGCCATGACGGCGTCGCCGATGAACTTCTCGACGGTGCCCCCGTGGCGGCGCACCACGTCCTTCGCCAGCTCGAAGTAGCCGGCGAGCAGCTCGCGGGTCTCCTCGGCGTCGCGCCCCTCGGAGAGCGTCGTGAAGCCCACGAGGTCGGCGAAGAGGACCGACACGACGCGCCGCTCGGCGATGGGTTCGGGAGTCGACGGAGCCGCTGCGCCCTGCCCGGTCGCGCCGGGTCCACCCGGTCCGCCTTGCTCAGGCGCCTCCGCCGCGAGGCGACTCCCGCATGAGCCGCAGAACTTCTCGCCCGCCTCGATGTCGGCTCCGCAGGTCGGGCAGGCGGACGCGAGCCCCGCCCCGCATTCGACGCAGAAGCGCCGCCCCACCTTGTTCTCGGTGCCGCAGCTGCCGCAGACCACCCCTGCCACCCTCCCGGCGAACCTGTGCGCGGGAGCGTAGCGGAACGGCGGCGATCGCGATATGGGTCCGGCCGGAGTCGCGGCGTCCGTGCCGGCCCGCCCTCTCAGGCCGTGTGGACCGCTGCCCGGGTCGAGACGAGGACCTTGATCTCGGACGCCCCCGCCTCAGCGGCGAAGCCCTCGGCCACCACCTGCTCCAGCGCGATGCGCCGGGTGATGAGCGGGCGCACGTTCACCCGGCCCGAGGCGAGGAGGTCCACCGCGATCGGGAGGTCCTCGTCGAAGTGGTGCTGGACACTTCCCGTAAGCGTGCGCTCACCTTCCACGATCGCCCATGTGTCGACCGGGACCGGCGTCCCGATGACGGCGAGGAGCACGACCCGGCCGCCCTTGCGGGTCGCGACCAGCGAGTCGTCGATTGCCGACGCACGCCCACCGCACTCGATCGCCACGTCGGCGCCCAGCCCGTCCGTGAGGTCGGCCACCGCCTGCGTCCAGGCCGAGTCGTGCGTGTCGATCGCCGCGGTCGCGCCGAGGCGCCGTCCCAGCTCCAGGCGCGCTGCTCGATGGCCCATCAGGAGCACCTTCGTGGCGCCCGCAGCCCGGGCCACCTGGAGCGTGATCAGCCCCACGGCCCCATCGCCCACGACGGCGACCGAATCGCCGAGACGGACGCCCGCGTGGCGGACCGCCCGCACCGCGACCTCGATCGTTTCGATGAGCGCCGCCTCCTCGTTGGAGACCTCGTCCGGGAGCCGGACGCACTGCCGGGCCGGCACGCGGACGTACTCGGCGAGGCCGCCGTCGCCGTGGAGGCCGATCGCGGCCCAGTCGAGACAGAGCGCGTACTCGTGGCGCCGGCAGTAGTGGCACTTCCCGCAGAAGAGGCAGATGTCGGGCACGACCCGCTCGCCGACGGCGAACCCGGCGACGCCCGCGCCGAGCTCCACGACCTCACCCGCGAATTCGTGGCCCAGCGTGACCGGGGCGCACTGGCCGGTGAGCGGGTTCGGGCGGTCCACCGGGATCACGACCGGGCCATCGCGGTACTCCTCGACGTCGGTCCCGCAGATGCCGCACCAGCTCACGCGGAGGAGGAGTTCGCCGGATTCCGGGCGTGGGATCGGGACGTCCTCGACGCGCACGTCGCCGCGCCCGTGCCAGCGAGCCGCTCGCATCGTCGCCGTCATCTCCGCGCGCGCCTCCATTGGTCCTGCGGGGGTGGGTCCGTCGATCGGGCCCGCCGACCGTGCCCATTCTGACGCGCCGCGAGGGCCGCGATGGTGGGACGATGGCACCGCGCCGGCCCGGCACCCGGCGCCGGTCGGAAGAGGTGGTTCGATGAAGCACGCGGTCGTCACCGGTGGGGCCAAGGGGATCGGGCTAGGGGTCGTCCGCGAGCTGATCGGCGATGACTGGCACTGTTCCATCCTGGACGCAGACCCCGTCGGGCAGGGCGTGGCCGACGAGCTGGGCGGCGCCTTCGTGCAGGTGGACGTGACCCGGCCCGAGGAGCTGCGGGCGGCCTTCGCCGACCTGGCCGAGCGGTTCGGCCCGATCCACGGGCTCGTCAACAGCGCCGGGATCAATCGGACCGGGCCGTCGGCGGAGGTTGCCCCGGCAGACTGGCAGCGGGTGCTCGACGTCGACCTGAACGGCACCTTCTTCGCCTGCCAGGCCGCCTTCCCGCACCTGGCGCCCGGGTCGGCGATCGTCAACCTCGCCTCGGTGCTCGCCATGCGAGGGCTGCCCGGCCGGGTGGCCTACACGGCGGCCAAGTTCGGCGTGGTGGGGATCACCCGCGTCCTCGCGGTCGAATGGGCGGGCCGGGGGATCCGGGTGAACGCCGTCGGCCCCTCGTGGACGGACACGCCGCTCATCCGCGACCAGCTCGCCGCCGGCACGCTCGATCTCGAGGTGCTCGAGAGGGTCCCGATGGGGCGCCTGGCGCGGGTGGAGGACGTGGTGGGCGCGATCGCCTTCCTGCTCGGCGACAAGGCGTCGTTCATCACGGGCCAGACCCTCTACGTGGACGGCGGCTACACCTGGGCCGGGTAGGGAAGCAGGTCAGTCGAGGAGAGACGATCCGTGGCGTCCCGGCCCCTCTCAGCCGGGCCGATGCGCCGCGTGCAGGTGCACGGCGCCGGCCACGCCCTTGAGCTCGACCGGCCCGATCTCCCGGAAGGCGACCTCTGCCCCGCCGGAAGCGTCGACCACTTCCTGGGTGACCAGGACCTCGCCCGGCCGGGCGTGCTCGGCGATCCGCGCGGCGAGGTTCACGGTCTGGCCGTAGTAGTCGCCCTCCTGGAAGATGATCGGCCCGGCGTGCAGGCCGACGTGGGCCGGCGGCATCCCGGCCTCGACCACGCCGGCGACCATCTCGAGCGCGGCCAGCACTCCCAGGCCGGGGGAGGGGAAATGGATCATGACCCCGTCGCCCAGCCACTTGACCGGCCGGCCACCGTGCCTGACCGATGTCCGCTGCACGAGCCGGCCGAGCTGCTCGGCCAGCTGCGCCGCCGCCGCGTCGCCCCGCTCCTGCGTGAGCTGGGTGTAGCCGGTGATATCGAGGAAGCACATCGCCGCAGGGTGGTCGAGCCGGCTGTGGAGCCCCATCGCGGCCAGCTGCATCTCGAGGTTTGCGATCATGTCGGTCGTCCAGGCCTGTGTCTGCTGGAGGTGGTACATCGCCACGATGCCCCGCTCCATCATGACCGCCATCTGGTCACCGAACTCGATGCCGAGGATCTCGTCCGGCCGCCTGCCCGCCTCCATCGCCGGCCCGAGGATCTCTGCCTCCCAGAACGCCGACTCCGTTTCCGCCATCCGACGCAGGGCATCGCCCTGGACGCGCAGCAGCCGCAGGGTCGAGGCCTGGTTGAATCCCGCCTTCACCTGGATGGCGATGAGCTCGGCGTAGGGCAGCTCCTCGTCGCGGATCCGGTCGTCGGGCTGCGGCGCGGGCGAGCCGGCCGCCTCGCGGATCTGCAGCAACAGCTCGACCGCCACCCCGGTTCGCGCGGCGAACTGGGCGAAGGTGACGTCGCTGAGCGCCGAGAAGCGCTCGAAGGCGGGCGCGTCGAGGAAGTCGAGCGAGAACGTGCCGTTCCGCATCGCGGCTCCCAGGCCGTCGAGCGGGACGCCCGCGGCGACGAGACCGCGGACCAGGCCCATGCGACGAATAGCGCCGCTCGTGAAGCGGCCGCCGGCCTCCGGCGCAACGATTCCCAGCTCGACCAGCCGGCGCAGCTCCTCCGGGCTGATGCCCGCCCGCTCGGCGGCTCCGGTCGCCTCGTGCGTCTCCACGACGCCTACTGTAGCGGGGTACGCGCCGCGCCCGGCGACATGCCAGGCCTGCCGCGCCGCGTCAGTGCAGGCGCTCCTCCCAGTCCGCGGGCACGCGACCGGCCGGTCCGGGCGACGGCTGATCGGGCGGGTACTCGTGCGGCGGGGCCAGGACGGGGCCTTCGAAGGCATCCTCCGTCGCGAAGTCCCAGAACCAGTCCTCGCCGGGCTCGAAGCTCTGGACGATCGGATGTCCCGTCACGGCCGCGTGCCGGCTCGCGTGCTGCGCGGGCGACGAGTCACAGCAGCCGACACGGCCGCAGAGCGCGCAGCGGCGCAGGTGGAACCACCAGCCACCGGCCGCGAGGCACTCGACGCATCCGGTCCCGCTCGGCGGCACTGCCGGATCGATGCCCTTCAGATTCGCCATCGACGCCTCCTCGCGTGGAAGGGTACCGACTTCGCATGCGAACCAACGTCATGGCGCATCGCTGATCCTCCGTACAGACTCGTCTACGACTCGCCTCACGCATTCGCCGTCGCACCCGGGAATGCTCACCGCCCCGCGTCGAGACGGCGCTTCGCCTCGGTGAAGAGCCCGCCCATCACGCGGGCAGTCGTTGGGAACGCGTGGATCGTGTCGGCCAGGACGTCGAGCGTGGCGCTCGTCTTGATCGCGAGGACGGCCTCGTGGATCACCTCCGACGCGCCGGGGCCGGCGAGGAACGCGCCGAGGAGCGTTCGGGTCGACCGGTCGACGACGATCGTCACGTGGCCGGTCGCCTCGACGACGTAGCCCTTGGCGGACGTCGCGAGGTCTGCCACCTCCTCGAACGCGTCGTGACCGGCCGCGAGGGCCTCCTCCAGCGACAGGCCGACGCCCGCGACCTCGGGATCGGTGTAGACCACGCGCGGGATGGCGCGGTAGTCGGGCCGGACGGCGTCGCCGAGCGCGATGCGAACGGCGAGCTCGCCCTGGTAGTGGGCGACGTGCGTGTGCATCTCGGGGCCGGCGGGGTCGCCCGCGACGAAGACGCCATCGGCGATGCGTAGGTCCGGGTCAACGCTGAGGCGTCCCCGCGAGACGTCGAGGCCGAGCGTCTCCAGGCCGAGATCAGCGAGCGGGAGCGTCCGTCCGACCGCCAGCATGACCTCGTGACCTTGGACCGAGGTGCCATCGGCGAGATCGACCACGTGGGCTCCCGAGGCAGCGGCGCGCGCCCGGACGCGCATGGCGCGGACGCCGGTCCGGATCTCGACGCCGTCACGACGGAGGCTGCTCTCGATCGCCGCCGAGTTGCGGGGATGCCCCTTCGGGTTCACCCGTGGCTGGGAGGCGACGAGCGTGGTCTGGACCCCATACCGCGCGAAGACCTGGGTCATCTCGAGACCGGTTGGACCCGCCCCGAGGACCACCAGGCTGGCGGGCAGCTCGCGGGTGCCCGTGGCCTCGCGGTTGGTCCAGGGTGTGATGGAGTCCAGGCCCTCGATGGACGGCATCGTGGACTGCGACCCGACCGCGATGACGATGTGGCGGGCGAGCAGCTCGCGCTCAGCCCCGTCGTGGGCGACGACGACTCGCCCCGGGCCGGCGAGTCGCGCCGTCCCGCGGATCACGATCGCGCCCGCCTCTTCGAGCGCGCGGACATGGCCGGCGTCGCTGGGGAAGTCGATCCCCTCGCGGCTGATCATGTAGTCGCGGCGGGCCGTTGCCCGCGCCCAGTCGTAGTCGCCGCCGGCGGCGTGGACTGCGGCGGCGTGCAGGAGGGTCTTGCTGGGCATGCACGCCCAGAAGGGGCACGACCCTCCGAACAGCTCGCGGTCCACGATCGCGACCGATGCGCCGCGGTCGCGCGCCAGGTGGGCTGCCGCCTCGCCGGCCGCGCCGGCGCCGATCACCACGAAGTCGAGCTGCTCGGCCATGAACGGTCCCCCCGCGTGCCGTGGATCCGGGCTTCAGGCTGCCGGCCGCATCGTCCGCCGACGACCGACCACGCTCGCGTCGTCGTGCCCAGCCTACCCCGCGACGCCTCGTCGCGCCCAGCACCCCGTCCGTCCGGGCTCCATACTCCCTGCTCGGAGGGATGCTGCCCGGAGGCTCGCAATGACGTTCCTGGACCTGGTTCGGCGCCGCTACAGCGTGCGGGCCTATCGCCCTGACCCGGTGCCCGACGACCTGCTGGCGACGGTGCTGGAGGCGGGCCGCCTCGCCCCGACCGCGTCCAACAGGCAGCCGTTCCGGATCATCGTCGTGCAGACACGTGGGCGAGAGAGCGAGCTGCGCCGCATCTACGACTCCGAGTGGTTCGTCCAGGCGCCGCTCATCCTGTGCGTCTGCGCCGTCCCGTCGGAGGCGTGGCGGCGGACGATGTACGACGGCCGGAGCCATGCCGACGTGGACTCCGCGATCGTGATGGATCACCTGACCCTCGCCGCGGCGGACCTGGGCCTCGGGACCTGCTGGATCGCCGCCTTCGACCCGGCCGCCGCTCGGGAGGTCCTCGCCATCCCCGACGAGGGCGAGCCGATGCTGTTCACACCGCTCGGCTACGCGGCCGATGCGTCCTCCTCGCCGCGCCACGCTGAGCGCCGGCCGCTCGACGAGCTCGTCCGCTACGAGCGCTGGTAGGCGCCCGGGGATCGGATTCGCAGGTGGCCACCGCGGCCGAGCCCGCCCCGCCGACAACGCCCGAGTCCGATCGATGACACCCGGCGCGTCCGCCCGCTGACCGACAACAGGGGCAGGCGCGCCCACACTCCCCGAACGGGCGACCGCTGAAGCGTCCCCAGGGGAGCCGACCGATGGACAACGACACGACCGAGCCGCTGCCGCAGCCGACGGAATCGGCGGATGAGATCGCCGACACGGAGGGGCACTCGATGCTCACGCCCGAGCTCGCGCGAGCGACCCAGAGCGAGCGCACTCGGCAGGCCGAGCAGGCGAGTCGCGAGCGCGCCCGTGTGCGTGAGGCTCGGCCGGGCCGCGACCGCGGGTTCTTCGACCGGCTTCGCGGGCGCTGAGCCGCCGGGTCAGATCGCGGCGGGCGGCCTGGGCCCGCAGCCGGGTCGCGCGCGCGTTCGTGACCGGGCCTTGAGGGGTCTCAGGCCGTCTTCGTCCCTGCTGCGTCGAACGCCATCGCCCGCTGCAAGGCGGCCGCCCGCAGGTCGGCCGGAATCGCGACCGGGCCGCCGAGCGCGCGTGCGTTGATCGCGGCCTGAGCCGCCTCCTCGACCACCCCGCCGACGAGGACGGCCAGCTCCGGCGTGCGATGGAAGACGAGCACGCCGTGGTTCGCGAGCAGCACCGCGGGCACGCCCGGCCGCACTGCCGCCCGGATGTTGGCGACCGCCTGGTCCGAGCCCCTCGGTCCGTACGGGGCGACCGGGACGCCGTCGGCGAGGCCGAACATGGCGAGCGCCTCGATCCAGCAGTCGATGGGCCGCTGGGCGACGGCGTGGGCGGTGGCGAAGGGCGAGTGCGTGTGGAGGACGCAGCCCACGTCAGGCTGATCCCGGTACATGGCCGTGTGCATCGCCACGACCGCGCCCTGGATCGGGGGCAGGTTGCCCTCGAGCAGCGTCCCGTCGAGCGCGACGCGGACCACGCCGTCCGGCCCCAGCCCCCGCAGCGACGGGGCGGCCGTGTAGTACATCTCGTCCGCGCCCGGGACACGCAGGCTCACGTTGCCGTGCCCGTTGGCCGAGATCGCGCCGCTGGCCACGACGCTGGCCGCGGCGGCCACCACCCGCTCGACGAATTCCCTGTCCACGATCGCACCCTCCCGGTTCCCGGCCGGCATCGGCCCTGGCGGAACCGCGCCATCCTCGCAGGAGCAGGGCGGCGCCGTCGAGGGCCGGCCCGTCGCGCCCGTCGGATGGCCGACACGGGCGCTGTCATCGAGCCGCACGCACCTATCGTCGCCGCGACCGTCTCCGTCATCGAGACTGGACCGTCGCCTGGAGCGGCGGTCCTTGGCGTTCCACGGGCATTCGGAGCCGCCA
>Ga0315287_10006753_pt1 | contig 11462 bp, 11 predicted proteins | sample YL17G11_0_MG_FD_205037 | JGI IMG/M metagenome (GOLD analysis project Ga0315287, IMG submission 205037) | Sediment microbial communities from Yellowstone Lake, YNP, Wyoming, USA - YL17G11_0 | ecosystem: Environmental > Aquatic > Freshwater > Lake > Sediment | place: USA: Wyoming | collected...
ATTTTCTCAAGGGCCGAAAGACCGTGTCTTCCATGGGCAGGGGAACATTGGACAACATATTTCGAATGCCATTTATCATTAGGCTGACGGGTAATTAAGGGGCCGGTTTCTAGGTAGACAGGGTTGCCATGTCCGGGGGGGTTTAAACGACGTCACAGGTCCAGAAAAGGCTTATCCTCGATAACGCACCTGCAAAGTTTGTCTAGCTCGGCATTTCCGCCCGCCGCAAGTTCTCTGAACGAGGGAATGACAAACCGCCTGTCGCTATGACTTACATGGTAGGGAAAACGCATCAGCGCCCTGAATCTGGAAATGTAGGCGTAGCGTTCGGCAAGGTCTATTTCGCCCTTCGAGAGCTGTTTGTCCTCCGATGCAAGCCCAATCGCCCCGGCCATGTCAACGCCGTCGGCAACGTCAGTGGTGAATCCCTTCCCCCTGTAGCCCGGATCACCAACAACTAGAACCCTACGGCCGCTGAGGGCGAACTCCATGCCTAAGGTTCCCGTCCAGACTATTAGGACGTCTGAGAGCTCGGCAAGTTTGTAGGAGGATATTTCAGATTCAGAGGGTATGAGTATCAGGTTGTCCGGAATAGATTTTTCATATTCCCTTATCATGTCGTCAAGCCGGTTTAATATGTAATCCATTGGGAGCCTGCTTTCAGCCGGATGTGACCTAACAACGTATGCCGTTCCCGGGTCGCCGCGCGCCAGGGCAATCAATGCCCTTAGCCATTCTATCTGGTTTGCGAAGGCAGCGTTCCCCTTGATACGATTGTCCTCCCGCAGGATGTTCGGGAACGCGGACACGACGCGGCCGTAGCGTCCGAGACCCAGTTCCGATTTAATGGCATCCGGCGATTCGTTAGGGTGGTCGTAGTACCTGTATGGCGTAGCCTTGCCATTCCTCCACGACAGGAAGAAGTCGGCCACCTCCTTTCTTTGTTCTTCTGTGAGTTTGTTCTGCTTCTCGGTCGGCCACACGTCGTCCAAAGCCATGTTGATGGCTGGCTGGCTGTGGCTGAAGACGAATCCATTTTTATGGAGGGAAAGGTCCTCCCAGTTGACAGTTATCAGCCCCTTCGACTCCGCCAACTGGAAAATAGGCGCCCATGTTATTGATCTGCCACCTGCCGTGACGACCACGTCCGGTTTCGTCTCCTCGATAATCCTTGACGATGCTTCGGTGAAGAGGACGCCGGCCTCGCATGCCTTTTGGAAAAGCGCATGGTCCTGACGGTCCCATAAGGTGGCCGGCAGGCCATTGTAATAACCGACATTGACCTGGGCTAGTTCCCCGACACTGATGCCCTTGTAAACGAGGCTTCTGAGCGACGAAAGGGGGCCCCGGGAATGCTCTAATGCCGAAAGACGGGCCTTTTCGTCGATAAATTCGGATATGGGCTTGGATTCGAGCTGAAACGCCCGGAAGTATCTCTGGGCATTCTTGGCGCATGAGCGGCAGTTCTTGTTTGACGCGCCGACCTGTTCCATTTCACAGAACTCAAGGCCATCACAAGTAATCATGAGGGTCTCATGCCCTCGCAGTCTCAATGCCGTCGCTAGAATACAGTCGATAACGGTATACTCCCACGGGGACATTTCCCAGAAGAGGATTAATTTTCGCCCATCTTCATCGAGTTTGGGGCTTTTCTCTCGTAGCCCTGGCAGTTCCTTCTTAGCCTTCAGGCTTATTTCCCTAATCCAGGGAGGGGTATCCCCCTGGATTGCCGCCCTGAGGGCTGCGTAGGGGGGATAAAGGAGGGATTTGTGTTTAGATAGGTGTATCAAGTTAACCCCCTATTTTTTAAGGACGAATTATAGCTTAAAAGTACCTGTTGGTTGTTGTACTTAGGATTCAGGTAGTCCGTGATTTTTACCTTTATGTTATTTTTCATTTTCCGTATCTCCGTCCCTATTTTTGTTTTTGGTCTGAATTTCAAGACGGCCCTTATTTTTTTGAAGTCAACCCGGTAGCTCCGCTTGTCTTCGCCCTTAGTGAATTCGATTCTGGTTCCCGGGATCGACTTGTGGACAAGGCCGCCTATATCTCGTACCGTATAGTTTTGTTCCTCTGACCCGAGGTTGAAAATTTCTCCTCGGACATCCCGTATAGGAGATACCATTGCCGCTATGAACGCCTCAGCGACATCGTTCACACTGACTAGGGGCCTCCATTGTCCTCCGCCGAATATTGAGATTTTATTATCGAATACTGCCTTGGCAGTCATCAGGTTTACGACGAGGTCGAATCTCATCCTTGGGGACCATCCGTAGACTGTAGCCAATCGGAATATGGTCGGGGAGAAGTTCTCGTCCATCATCTCGATGAGCGCCTCTTCCGACTTTAATTTCATCTCAGCGTAGAGCGAGATAGGGTGGGGCTTTGATGTTTCGTCCACGAGTTTACCTTGGCGATTATTCGTTCCGTAGACGCTGCATGTTGAGGCAAAGAGGAATCTGTTGATTTGGTGGTACCTACACGCCTCGGCGACAAGTTTTGTTGACAGGTAGTTTATTTCGATGGTTTTCTGCGGGTTCACATTTGACGCGGGATCACCGACAATGGCCGCGAGATGGATTACTGCATCGACGTCCTTTAATGACTCCATGACTTCTTGTAGGTCCCTCATGTCTGCTTGGATTAATTCAAATTTTTCCAGTTTTTTAAGTTCGGCAATACCTTGGTCTCCGTATGTCAGGTTATCTAGCACCCGCACAGTGAATCCTCTTTTTAGGAGCTTACGGCATAGGACCGATCCGATGTAACCTGCGCCCCCTATGACTAGGACTCTCCTTATTGACGAGGGTGTTTGTTCTTGGTATGACTTGCCTTTTTTCAATGATTCTGAGTAGTGGTATGCCCCTACAACGTTCCAATCACCGTCTACGATGGGCAGGCAGATGCTCCCCAGAGGGAATGCCTTGATTCTTTTGCCACGCAGGTATTCGAATATCTTTTTCTCAGACCAGCCTTTCCTTATGAAGAGGGGTTGGGTGTTTGTTATCGAGCCTACGTCTTTGTTTAGGCTTCCTCCACGGATGATGTGTTTTCGTATGTCGCCGTCGGTTGTTACGCCGAGGAATTTGCCATGTTTATCTATTATGAAGGCTATGCCTATCCCCACATCGTCGATTATTCTCATCGCTCGTCTGATGCCGAGGTTATTTTTTACAAGGGGTAGGTTTTTCATCTGTAATGCACTCGCGTATGGAATACACAATATAGTCCATTGTTTTTTCGTCAAGTTCAGGGTACATAGGTATCGTCAGCACCCTTGCCGCTAAGTCTTCGGTTATCGGAAGCGCACATCTTCCAGAGCCGTACATTCTGGCATACAGCTTTTTCTTATGGATTGGGTCGAAATAAACCTTGGATGCGACCCCCTTAGAGGCCAGGTGTTGTTGTAGCCTGTTCCGTAGGTTGGGGTCATGGAGTTGTAGTGTGCACATCTGATGGACATGCCGATAATTTTTTGGCGGTGAGGGGATTGTTATTGACTTTTCGCATCTGAGTTGCTTTTCTAGGTAGTCCGCATTTCTTGTTCGCCGTACTATGTTGGCCTGGATTTTATTCAGTTGGGACAATCCCAGGGCGGCGAGCATTGTCGGCATCCTAAAGTTGTATCCGATTTGGAGGTAATCCATTTCGCCGGTTGCTGAGAAGTAGTCCTGGTTGTTTTCAAATCTGCCGTGCGAACGAATCAACATAAGCTTGTTGTATATTTTTTCTGAGTCCGTAACAATGATCCCCCCCTCGCCAGTGGATATCACTTTGTTCTGGCAGAGGCTGAACATCGCTGAATCTCCAAACGTGCCGACATTCTTTTTCCCTATCCTTGCACCCAGTGATTGAGCCGCATCCTCTATCAGGAGGATGTTCTTTTTTCTCGAAATCTCCCTCAACTCCTTGATGTCCCTGGCTGGGCATCCGCCGTAGTGTATCGGCATTATGGCCTTGGTCTTCTTGGTTATCCTGTAGGCCACATCGGTTGCGTCAAGGCCGTATGTTTGTCTTTCTATGTCAGCAAAAACCGGTTTCCCGCCGGCTAGTATGACGGCGTTTGCTGTCGCGATGAAGGTGAAGGATGGGACTATTACTTCCCCGCCTTTGATGTCGTGGGCCAGGAGGCAGGAGTGTAGGGCGGACGTGCCTGAGTTGAAGCTCAACGCGTATTTTCGGCCTATGAACTTGGCCAGTCGCGATTCGAACTGTTCTATTTCTGGGCCGCATGCCCATGACGTACCGCGCCTAATTATTTTTGCAACGGCGGCTATGTCCTTTTCGTCCGCGTATGTCTTAAAAAGTGGTATCCTCTGGTTCATTTTTTACGTTTTGGTTTTTGGGGCGTTTTGACTGCATGGATGAAGATTTTCGTGTTCGGAAGGACCTTTCGCACCACTAGGTCATCGTCTAGGCATTTTAAGAATGTTGCAAGAACGTACCTATCCTTCCCGCGCAGCCCACCGATTATCTTGTCTAGGAATGCATCATATCGATGTATTTTCTTGATTTGGAAGTATTTCTTGACCGTGGCCAGTATTATCTTTTCCGAGGATGTGACGTTGTCAAATGTTGACTGCCTGTTTTTGCCCTTGAAAGTGTATTCATCGTATATCTCCTGGACATATTTCCCCCAGCCGTTGGGAGTGGTCAGTTTTTTCAGTTTTTTTTCGTATGGAATCCAGGTCGGCAGGATGGCCCGTATTATTGCAGCGAATTCCGCCGACGCGTATGTGATATTGCCCCTGACAGGTTCGCAGATTATGATATTGCCGTTTGGCTTCATCGCATCATGCATTTTTGATAGTACTTTGTCTAGGTCTCGTATGTGGTGCAACGTTCCGAAAAATATGACCGTGTCGAACTTGTTGTCGCCAAGGTTCATTGATGTGACATCCCCGTGGATGTATTGAAGCGAACCGAAGTTTTTATTGGAGCGATTTTTTTCACGGTATCTTTTTGCCACTTCGATGTTTTTTGGGGAAATGTCCACGCCGGTTACGTCCAGGTTATGTCTGGCTAACTCAAGGGTTAGGAATCCGCTACCGCAGCCAATTTCAATTACCCGTCCACCCCTTTTTCGGGCTATTAGTATTATTTTGTTGATTTGTGGCATGACATGAATCCTCACGAACTCAGGTTCCCGCCATACATTGTTGTAGAACCATCTAACCCTGCGTTGTTTCCTTAAGTCGGGTATGAAGCCGTGTTTAATTCGCGTGGTTATTTGTTGGTCAAAATCCAGGGCTTCGGCAAGTATTTCCGGATTATTCTTTTTCATTATTTGCGTTGGCAGTTAGATTTATGGATTTTTTATGGGAAGTGGCTGTTGGGTTGACCTATTGGGCCTTATCACTTTGGCCGGCGTTCCGTATGCGATTACATTGGGGGGTATGCTTTTGTTGACGAGACTGCAGGCGCCTATGATGGAGTTCTCACCTACTGTGACGCCCGGCATCACGACGCTGTGACTCCCGATACGGCAGTTCTGTCTTAGGATTACGGGGCCGGATTTGTCGTCTATGGTGGATACTGAGTAGATGGAGCAGTGGGAGCCTATTTGGACGTGGTCTTCGACCGTCACGCCGTGTTTCGCATTTATGTAGGTGAATGCGCCAATGTCGGTTTTGTGGCCTAGGCGTAAATTATCCTTGTGCTGAACAAGCCAGGCGTATTTTGTGGGTTTACCTTCCCGAATTGTTGGTTTTTTCCAGGTTTTAAATCGTTCTAATGTTGCCATTGGCCTGTTGGGGTTAGCTTCCTTCGATTAGCTCTATGAGCCTGTTGAGTCCTTTGCCTTCTATTATTCCCCGGCAGTTGTTATTAAGTCTTACACGGCTGGGTTTGTCTGATATAAGCTTTTGTGTTAGGGTGGTGAGGTCGCTTCGGGCTACACGATTGCCGAACGACCTAGTCTTGAGTATGCATCCTTTGCGCTCGTATACTGCGGCGTTTTCATTTTCTCGTCGTGTGTGCGGGAGCACGATTGTTGGGGCTCCGACCGCTATCAACTCGAGTAGCGTGTTTCCGGCCGAGCAGATTGCAATGTCTGTTTTCATCATAATGGGGAGCATATCATCGACATCATGCATTATGGTGACCTTGCAGGTGTATTTTTTCTTTTGTAGGATGTTTAGGATTCCGGATGCGGGGCCGGCGATTACGTTGACCCTTACCCCCGGAAGTGCCATGCGTTCTAGGGTTTCTAGGACGAATACAGTGTTGTTGGTGGGGTCTGAGCCGCCGAGGGTGACGAGGATGTTTCGTACCTTGTTCCGTATCCTTATCGTTTGTTCCCCAAAGCTTGGCTTCAGGGGGAAGTATCCGGGCCCTACGTAGTATACCTTTGATTTCGAGCCTCTGAGGTCCTTGTCTGTCAGGGATGGGCTGAATGCGAATAGTATGTCCGATGTTATTTGTCTGATGCGTCTGGCCTTTGTGTCATCTGTCAGTGTTATAAGCTTATTGCAGGGTGTTTTCAGGCGGTTTATCCTTTGGGCCCCCTGGTCTAGGAGTAGGTCTGCGACGACGCAGTCGATGTGTGAACGGCGGAGTGATGTTTGGGCATGGTTTATCTCCTGGCGAATGGTTAGTCGGTTGGGGATTCGCATCACCTTGTTTCCGGTTTTTCTCAGGAATTTCATCGCAGGGGGGTCGGACCGTGTGAGGAATGTCGTCTCTATGTGCCTCCCGTTAAGTTCCTTGGCAATATCTGCGCATCTTGTCAGATGACCCATTCCTATCTCCTTCGACCCGTCGGCTCTGAAGAGGACCTTCATGGTAGCGCTTTAGTTAGCGTATCCTTTATGCAGCCGCCTGTTTATCCGGCTTATATGGGGGTTCTCATCTAGGTAGTTGAGTATGTCCCTTACAGTGAAGTCCTTGTCCTCCCGGTAGAGCTGCCCGAGTATGTGTTTTATGAGCTTGAGGTCTTCAGGGTAGTCGACTGCCAGGAAATAGTCATTCCTATTGATTTCATACGGCGCTTTTAAAAGGGCTGTCCTGAAAATTTCAGGGTGTTCATTTAGGAATGGGACGATATGCTCCCTTTGGAAAGGCGTTAGGTCAAGGCCGTTCAGCTTTGCCAAACAGGGTGTTGTGATGAGCCATGCCCCCAGCCCATATGGCCAGCCATTGTTGTGCGCGGCACTGATGTACTCCGCACCGGTTTTCTCATGCATCTCTATGAGGTCGTCGACGACTTGGGGGTCTATTAGCGGGCAGTCAGAGCACACGCGGACGATGGTGGTGATGCCGTGTTCGTGAGCCGCCTTGAGGAATCTTCCCACAAGGTCGTCTATAGGCCCCCGGGAATAGTCAGCGCCTATTTTTCTGCACAGCCCAACGGTCTTGTCGTCGTCACCCCTGACGGTGGTGGCGATGACCAGCTTATCCGCCTTTTTCGAGCGTCTGAGGCGGTCGACCTGGTGCTCAAGAAGAGTCTTGCCGAGTACTTTCTTGTGGATCTTCCCGGGCAGTCGGCTCGATCCCGTCCTGGCCTGAACGATTATCCCGTACATTTTTGGGTGTTGACTTAACCACTGATTTGCGACCAGAGGATGATGTCGTCTTTATCCACGTCCTTCTTTAGTTTTCGCCCTAATATCTTCCACGCTAGGCTGGGGGGTATTCCAGTACCCGGGCGCTTGTAGTCGATTAAGTCCTCGGTGATTACGTCTCCTTTCTTCAACCCCCGTCTTGCGACGACGCTTCTCCTGAATGCCTTCCTCATACCGAGTTCAGCCTTAGACAGGCGTTTTACCCCGCCGCCGAGCATCTGCGGGATTCTCCTGGCGGCATCGGTTATAACCCGGAGTTCGGCAGGATTCGCCGAGATTTTCTGGTCTGGGCCAGGCATGCCCTTGTCGAGGGTGAAGTGCTTTTCAATTATGCTGGCCCCCAGGGCCATTGCCGCGATTGGGGCCGCTGTACCAAGAGTATGATCAGAGAAGCCCACTGGGACCTTGAATTTCCTCCTTAGTGCGGCCATGTAACTGAGGTTGAGGGTTTCGTCTGATGGAGGATAGAGCGAGACGCAGTGTAAGATGGCTAGTCCCCCGTTTCCAGATGCCTTTATGGTGGCCACCGCCTTTTCTATCTCCCTCATGTCAGCCATCCCGGTGGAAAGGATGATTGGCCTGTTTTTTCCAGAAACGTATTTTAGCAGAGGCAGGTTGTTGACGTCCATTGAGGCTATCTTAAACGCTCCGACACCTATTTCGTCCAGGAGGTCAACGTGCATAAAGTCCAGGGGCGTGGAGAGGAATACCATGCCCTCCCGCCTGCAGTGTGCCGCTATGTCCTTGTGGTTTTTCCCGCTGAGCTCCAGGCCTCTTATTAGTTTGAAGACGTTATAGCCCGCCGTATGGGCTGCCGATATCGCCTGCCGGCTCAGCAGGCCTTCCGCGGAGAAGCTCTGGAATTTGATGGCATCCGCTCCGCACTCCTTTGCCGAGTCGACTAGCTTCTTGGCGACGGAAACGTCCCCGTTATGGTTGATGCCGGCCTCCGCGATAATGAATGGTTTTTCGCCGTCACCTATTTCCCTGTTGTTAATCCTAATTTTCATGGGGCTGTATGTAAGCGCTCGCACTCTACTATAAGCCTTTTTTTACGGAGGGCATCTGCGGCCGCCTTTATGTCTTCGAACCTCAAGCCGGATTGGGCTGCTATGTCCAGGAGCGATTTCGTTCCGTCGGACATATTTAAAACCCATAATATCCCGGTGACAGGGGGTCTTTTATCCCCCCCCTTCGGTGAATATAGCCCCCTTTTCCCTAGCTGCGGTTCACATTTTGGGCTGATGTTGGCGTATGTGATGTTTTGCTCGATGACGTCTACGACCTTTAGGTAGTTCATCAGGGAGTCTGCTAGGTATTCGGGGGAGACGAAGCGTAGGTCATCGGCCGAGGTGTGGTACTCTGGGAAGCGCCCGTATGGCGTGCGCATAAGCGAACCTACCGGGAGGTTGAATCCGGGGGAGCAGTATTGCCGCTCGTCGCTGCCGTATGGGAAGAAGTCGATTGTCTCATGCGGTTTGCCGCTCTCTTTCAGCACTTGGGAGACTATCCTGTCGATTTCCGCGTCTCTCCTTCTGCTTCGTTTATACGTCATTTTGCCGGGGTCGCCCACGCAGGTCACCACAAGTCCGTGCTTGATATTTCCCAGTTTTTCTTCGTTGAGGCTGAGCCAGGCTATGGAACCTATGGTCTCTGGAACGAATAGGAACCTATATGAATGCTTCAGCGCTTTGCCCCCAAGGATTTTCGCCAGGAACGTCGACAGAACGACTCCGCTCAGGTTGTCGTTACAGAGCGAAGGATGGCAGAGATAGGTCGAGAAGAGGACTTCCTCCTCGCTCTGGCCTTTGATGTAAAGCTCCCCGTAGGTTAGGTGACCGTCGGATAGTCGGGAGTCTATTTTTACCTCGTATGTGTCGTTTACCAGCCCTTTGAACTGTCGATGGGCCATGCAAAAACCCCATTTTTTCTCGTAGTATGACGTTACATAGGGGATCCAATCCGGGTGTTCAGGTATCGTATGGATGTGCCTTTTCAGTTCCGCCAAGGTCATTTTCTGGTGTATGGGGGCGGCGTAGTTAACAACGTGCAGGTTGGATTTCCTGATGTCGACAATTTTTTCCCCTTTGGAGTTCCGTATGTACGCGTCTTGGATGTTCCACTCCTGCGGCACTGTCCAATCAAACACTTTTTTTCCGGTTGGGATTCTCCTAATCTTTATCGGCACGTGCTTCCTGATAATCCTTAAGGTCTTTTCGACCCCTTTTCCGGTGATGCTTCGGCATATGGGGTAAAGCTCACTCATTAGCCCGTGCATTTGATGGCCTAGGGCGTCCGGGTTGACTCCGTGCGGTTCTCTCCCTTCTTTGGCTTGGTTGTGTTTCATAGGGGGTTATTTTCTTGCCGTTATGACGTTCACCCTGTAGACTTCAGCGGCGTTGTTCTTGGTGAATTCTAGGTAGTCTAGCCTTATTTCACTGAATTTTTTAGTGATGGCTCTAATCTCCGTTTTTGTCAGGTAGGTCGTGTAAAAATCCATTCTTGCCGCCTTTTCATGGAGCATGGAGTAGAATAGGCCTCCTGGCTTCAACACCCGGTTTACCTCCGCGAATATCTGGATGATTTTTTCCCGAGGGTTATGCTGTATCGCTCCCCTGTCGAAAACGCAGTCGAAGAAGTTCTCTTCGTAGGGTAGTTTTGAAATGTCCCCCCAGATGACGTTTTTAAAGCGTCTTCTGCAGTGCCTTACGGCAGTCTTTGAGAAGTCTATGCCATGGTACTGGAACCCCTTGTCCTTCAGTAGCTTTAGGTTGTTGCCCCATCCGCAGCCAAGATCCAGTATCCTCACCTTTGACTTGTCTTTGACGCCGCCGAAATTACCCATTATGAAGCTCACTATCTCAGTGTTCGGGTACTCGTTTTTGTGTCTGAAGGTCCTTCCGCCGTATGCGTCCTCCCACTCGGTCCTGGTGTCCTCAGCCTTTTTCATGTTTTTGTTTTAAGAAGTTTATCGTAGTACTTGCTTGTGAAATCGACGCCTTTCTGGGCGGCGAGCGCGTAGAGTATCCGTTCATACCCCCAACCTACGCATCCGGAGAATCCGTTTTCCGGATCTGACGGCTTGATATGGAACCTCTTGAAGAATACGTTCCCGTGGTAATTGAAGGAGGCTATTGATGTCGTCGAGTCGTTGAAGGGTATTTTTGCCTGCACCTCATACTTCGATTCCGACATCAGTTGCGCCTTCGTCTTTTCCTCGTTTTCCGCCCCGAAGAACGGGTCTGAAGCCGTGGCGACGGCGTAGCTCAGGTCAAATTTGCGGTTAAGCTCATTTATCGTGGCTTTAAGTATCTCATCACGCTTGTCCAGGCAATACCGTTCTGTGCCTAGGAAGACGACCTCCCTCATGGTGAAGTTTGTTAGCCTGCTTAGGTCGTCTAAGCTGCCCTTTTCCTTGCGCGTGCACTTTGAGACTGCCGTGACGCAGTGGTTCTTCTTGGCGGCCCTCCCCCTTAGGGAGCTGAAGTAGTGGTAGCATACTGTGGGCGATGCCATGCCCTCGTAACCCTTGCCGGCTTTGTCGGTGCATTGGCATAGCATCATTGCCTGGTTTCTGAACGAGGAGAGGTATTGCGAGTCGCTGGCATTTTTTTGGGACAGAATATTTGGCACTGAGACTTGATCTGCGCCGGCTTTTTCTGCGATTTCGCGGGTGGTGTCGTCTATAACCTCTAGCAGCCGTGCTAATATCCCATTGAACACGAAAAGGCCGTTGCCCACCTTGACTGCGAGTCCGCTGCGTAGTAGATAGCCCATGGGGTCGTCGTAGTAGCGGACTTCCCCGGCACGTGCCGTTTTTATTGAGGGCTTGATGTTCATCGCGTGTCACCTCCGTATCAGATAGTCCTTGTTTTTCCCGACCTCTTCGCGTATCAGCGC
>Ga0315287_10006754_pt1 | contig 11461 bp, 8 predicted proteins | sample YL17G11_0_MG_FD_205037 | JGI IMG/M metagenome (GOLD analysis project Ga0315287, IMG submission 205037) | Sediment microbial communities from Yellowstone Lake, YNP, Wyoming, USA - YL17G11_0 | ecosystem: Environmental > Aquatic > Freshwater > Lake > Sediment | place: USA: Wyoming | collected...
ACCGTGCGACCGGGACGCTGACGATTTCGCGGCCCGACCGCTTTCGCTGGGATTATCGCGAGCCCTACGTGCAGACCATCGTGGCCGACGGCAGGAAGCTCTGGCTCTACGATGCCGACCTCGCCCAAGTCACGGTGCGATCGCTCGAGCAGGGGCTGGGTTCGACCCCGGCGATGCTGCTGTCCGGCGCCGGCAAGGCGAGCGACGCATTTACCTCGGGTGCGATCGAGCGGCGCGGTGACTGGACCTGGTACGTGCTGCAGCCACGGCAACGCGGCTCGGACTTCGAGCGCGTGAGCCTGGCCTTCACGGTCGAGGGCGAACTGGCCGCCATGGAACTGATCGACAAGCTCGGACAGGCCACTGAGATCGACTTCAGCCGCGTGCGCCGCAATGGCAAGGTGGCCCAGTCCCTGTTCCGCTTCGTCCCGCCGAGGGGCGCCGACGTGATCGGCAACGCGGCGCCCTGATCGATCGCGATGCTCGAGTTCCGTCGCCCCTGGATCTGGATCACCCTCAGCATCGCGCTCGTGCTCGGCGTCGTGTGGGGCAGCCTGCAGCCTGCGACCGGCAGCCCCATGCCCGAAGGCTTCGACAAGGTCGAGCACTTCGTCACCTACATGACGCTCGCACTCTGGTTCACGGGCATGGTCCGGCCAGAGCGCTACTGGGTCGTCGTGGGCGCTTTGCTGCTGCTCGGCCTGTCGATGGAAATCGGGCAGTACCTGATGCACGTGGGACGCACGGCGGATCCGTACGACATGGTCGCGAACACGGCCGGAGTGGCGCTCGGGATCGTCGCGGCGCTGCGGGTCTCCGGCGGGTGGATCGGGAAGGTCGACGCATGGCTGAGCTGACACCGTGGCGGCCCCTGGCCGATCGCATGCGGCCGGCCTCGCTCGATGATTTCGTCGGCCAGTCCCACCTGCTTGCGGAGGGTAAGCCACTGCGCCGGCTGATCGAGGGCCGCACGCTGCACTCGATGATCCTGTGGGGACCGCCGGGCACTGGCAAGACGACGCTGGCCCGACTGGTCGCCCGAACCTGCGACGCCGAATTCGTCGCGCTGTCCGCGGTGATGGCGGGCGTGAAGGACGTGCGCGCGGCGGTCGAGCACGCACAGGAACTGCGGCGCGTCGGAGGCCGGCGCACGGTGTTGTTCCTTGACGAGGTACACCGCTTCAACAAGTCGCAGCAGGACGCGTTCCTGCCGTTCGTCGAGGACGGCACGGTCTGTTTCATCGGTGCGACCACCGAGAATCCGTCGTTCGAGATCAACGGCGCACTGCTCTCCCGCGCGCGCGTCTACGTGCTGCGATCTCTGACGGCCGCGGATCTGAGGCACGTGGTGGAGCGTGCGCTCGAGCGGGAATACGCAATGGAGGGCGAAGCGGTCGGTGCCGACAGCGACGCCATCGATGCGATCGCGCGGGCGGCCGATGGTGATGCGCGGCGGGCACTCAACCTGCTGGAGGTTGCCGTCGACCTGGCGCGCGCCGCCGACGGCCGCATCACCGAGGAAATCGCGGGTGAGGTGTCGGCCGGCGGCTATCGGCGCTTCGACAAGAAGGGCGAGCAGTTCTACGATCAGATCTCGGCCCTGCACAAATCGGTGCGCGGTTCGGACCCGGATGCGGCCCTGTACTGGTTGTGCAGGATGCTGGATGGCGGCTGCGACCCGCGCTATGTCGCGCGCCGTGTCTTGCGGATGGCCTCTGAGGACATCGGCAATGCGGACCCACGCGCACTGACGCTGGCAGTCGAAGCGTGCGAGACGTACGAGCGGCTCGGCAGTCCCGAGGGTGAACTGGCCCTTGCCCAGGCGGTCGTGTTCATGGCCTGTGCCGCCAAGAGCAATGCCGTTTACGTGGCGTTCGGCGCGGCCATGGAGGATGCGCGCAGGCACGGGACGCTCGGCGTTCCACTGCAACTGCGCAACGCACCGACGGCGCTGATGAAAGGCCTCGGCTACGGCAAGGGTTACCGCTACGCCCACGATGAACCGGGCGCAGTCGCGGCCGGGGAGAAGTACTTCCCGGACGAAATGGAGCCGGCGCGTTACTACGAGCCTGTCCCGCGCGGCCTCGAGATCAAGATCGCCGAGGCGCTGGCAAGGATCCGGAGCAGATAGAACCCTCACCCCGGCTGCGCCGACCCTCTCCCGCTGAAGCGGGAGAGGGTGCTTTACCTCTCCCGCCTTGGTGGGAGAGGTCGCGCGTAGCGCGGGTGAGGGTTCCTTTCTCGTACAATTCAGTTCCCGCAAAGCCGACTCAGCCCCGAAGGACCACCGCGATCATGCTCGACAATCGACTCCTGCGCACCGATCCCGAATCGGTCGCCCGCAACCTGGCCCGGCGCGGCTTCAATCTCGACGTGCAGCAACTCCGCGCACTCGAGGAACGCCGCAAGGCCGCCCAGGTGTCGGCCGACGAGGTGCGAGCCGCCCGTAACGCCCACGCGAAGAACGTCGGCAAGGCCAAGGCGCAGGGGCAGGACATCTCCGGGCTGGTCGCTGAAGGCGAAGTGACGGCGCGCCGTCTCGAGGGTCTCGAGAAGGAACTCGCCTCGGTGCAGGCCGAGTTCGACGAGCTGTGCCTCGGCTTGCCGAACATGTTGCACGACAGCGTTCCCGATGGGCGCGACGAGAACTCGAATGTCGAAGTGCTTCGCTGGGGTACCCCGCGCGAATTCGAATTCACGCCGCTCGATCACGTTGCCGTCGGCGAGCGGCTGGCAATGATGGATTTCGAGGCCGCTGGGCGCATCTCTGGTGCGCGCTTCGTGGTGCTGAAGGGCGGCCTGGCCCGGCTGCATCGCGCGCTGATCCAGTACATGCTCGACCTGCACACTGGATCGCACGGTTATACCGAGATCTACGCGCCGTACCTGGTCGCGCGGCAGTCGCTGGTCGGCACGGGCCAGCTGCCGAAATTCGAGGCCGAACTGTTCCGCGTCGTCGGCGGCGAGTCCGAGTTCTTCCTGATCCCGACGGCCGAAGTCCCGGTCACCAATCTCGCGCGCGACTCGATCCTCGAGGCCAACACGTTGCCGCGCCGGTATGCGGCGCATACGCCATGCTTCCGCTCCGAAGCCGGCTCGTACGGCAAGGACACGCGCGGCATGATCCGCCAGCACCAGTTCGAGAAGGTGGAACTGGTGCAGATGGTCAAACCCGAGGATTCATACGCTGCGCTCGAGGAGTTGACAGGGCATGCGGAGACGGTGCTGCAGGGTCTCGGCTTGCCTTACCGCGTAGTGGCACTGTGCTCGGGCGACGTCGGCTTCGGCAGCGCGAAGACCTACGACATCGAGGTGTGGTTGCCGGGGCAGCAGAAGTACCGCGAGATCTCCTCGTGCAGCAACTGCGAGGCATTCCAGGCGCGGCGCATGCAGGCGCGCTGGCGCAATCCTGCGACCGGCAAGCCGGAGCCCGTGCACACGCTGAATGGCTCCGGCGTCGCCGTGGGCCGGGCGCTCGTGGCCGTGCTCGAGAACTATCAGCAGGACGACGGCAGCGTTGTCGTGCCTGAGGCGCTGCGGCGCTACATGGGAGGGGCGGAAGTCATTCGCGGTTGAGTCGTCTAGAATCGCACCGGCCTGCGTGAGATCGCGGGCCCGTTGAATACGGAGAGGTGGCGGAGCGGTTGATCGCACCGGTCTTGAAAACCGGAGACCCTTCACGGGGTTCGTGGGTTCGAATCCCACCCTCTCCGCCATAAACAGAACGCCCCGGGAGGGGCGTTTGTGTCTATGGCATGAGGGTGGACATGAGGACCCACAGGACGTGGGTTCGACAAATCGGCAGCGCGGATTTGCACGCCCTCGACGCGTGAGCGGCCGAGGGCGCCCCAATGGGGCGAGGCACGCCGCGGCGTGCCGAGTGAATCCCACCCTCTCCGCCATTTGAATCAAGTAGTTAGCGTTGAATCAACGGGGGTTCAACGGTCCTTGGTACGTATTCCATTGCCACCGTAAGATCCTACCGTACCCCGTCCGGCACCACTCGCTTTGTCGCCCGCATCCGGCGACGCGGTCTTCGGGCCGACGCGAGGACGATCACTGTCCGGGCGGTTACCGAGCGATTCGTTGCGGACCCCAAGATCCGGCAACTGAAGTATCTGCCGGACCCTAAGGAAGTGGAACCTATGGAACCCGGAGCGGGAAACGTTCCCGAGGTTCCGGAGGTTCCGGAGGTTCTGGAGGTTCCGGATGCTATGGGGAGTGTGGCCGTCCGCTGCCGGGACTGCGCCAACTTCGACCCTGAGTCGACCCCGTGTCTGAAACGGGACCGACCGGTTGACCCCAAGGTTGATCGTCGGTGTTCTGATTTCGCGGTGCCGTTCTGATGGGCGCGTCAGACGGCGGAGATGGCGTGGCCGTTCCGCGAGAAGTCCGAGGCGGCGCCGAATGTGTAGATGGATGCGCCATGACAGCCGAAATTGCACCTGCGCCAATTGAGAAAGCATATGCGAGGCTGCCGCCTCGCATCACCATTGAACGATCAGGCTGAGTGGCTACCTGGTAGAGGGGTATGCCCTGCGCGTCACGGTGGTGGCTACGCTGCACGTCCTGAACGACTGCCGAGGTCGATCATCCCGCGACAGTTGCGCCGGGACAGGCTCATTGGGCGAGCCGACTTCCCCTCGCTTGACCATACCAAATTCCGAATTGCGCGATTGACATCACGGCGCCAGCAGTTGCAGCGAAGCGGGTCTGGCAGAGCGGGATCGAGAACCGCATGGAGGAAACTGGGGTCAGATCAAAGGTTTCAAATATTTAAAAAATCAGATCTGACGTTTACAACTACTTCTCCAAAGGTACAGGCTAGGCTTCATCGCAGGCCTGCCGGTCGGAGTGTTGGCGTCATGAGAAAGCTGACGACCATCGACAAGGTGGTAGCACACGCTCTCGTGGCCCTCGTCATGGGTTCACCGGTGATCGCTTTTGCTCAAGAGGCACCCGGGGAGGCCAGCCCGGCGGCGCAGCTTGAGGCAGCATTCTCCAAGCTGTATGCGTTCAAGTCCCACCGTGAGCGTCGCGTGTACGAGGGCGAGGAGCTAATTCAGGTCATCGAGTTCTCCGGCGGACTGGAACATTGGATTACCCTGGATTCCGCGGGGAAAGCTGGGCGCGAGGTCATTTGGGACGTCACGCTGGACAAGGGCCGATCTGCTGAGCGCACGCCGCCCGGTACCACGTGGACCTGCGTTAAGTCGGTCCCGGCGGAGGCCATAGAGCCTCCGTCGCAGGTTACAGATGGCGGCGCACTGGTGGTCAACGGGCAGGGCGCGCACCGATTCGTGGAGGAATTCACCAACGTGATGGTCGGCTCGAGTGTGCGACACGAGGTTGACGTGGCCACTGCCACTGGCATCCCGATTCGTCTGATCTCATTAGAAATCAGCAAAAGTGGCTTCAAGACCAATTACGTTGGGACCTACTATGACCTCGGCGTGCCGATTGAGCTGGTGTTCCCGCACTGTTCATAGGCCCTCTTTGCGCATCGCGCCCAACTCAAGACCCCTTCAAGATGGTGTGCCCGGCCGTCAACCCGCTGATCAAGATCATCAGCATCGTGTGACTGCGATCCTCGGGGAGTGGCGCGGGCAGTAGGCGTGCAATTCGTGCGTGTGATCGCATTGGCCGGCGAGGGTGCCGGGGTCGATCACGCGGGCGCCCTGGCGGCCAGACACGCTCACAGAGCGAACCGCAATGAAGCGCGGGGGTGCTATCTACCGATTGCAGGCGGATCGCAGGGTGGTCGATGGTGCTCCTTCGTGTGTAACCCAGACCTGTAATTGTCGGGCTCACCGCAGACATGGCTGCGGCTCGGCGTGGAATTTCGCTGGGCGAGACGCAGAGGCTCGCTAAACCTGACATCCTATGCCAGGAGGTGAATCGTGCTCGGCAGGCTGACGGACCGGATGCTCTCCTGGATCGACGCAAGCCTGGCGGCGCTCGGCCACGGCTTTATCCGCGAGTGGACCAAAGTCGAGCGCAGCTACCGGCGGCCGTTGTCGCAATTGGCGTCGCGGTTGAAGTTTGCGTTCTATCCGCTGCTCGCGATCGGCGCGATTGCGTGGCTCGGCTGGGACTGGACCCACACGCGCTCACTCAATGCGGCGGAGAATGCGATCTTCGATCGCGTAGTGCAGTGGCGTCCGTTTGAGCCGAAACCGTCCGGCCGCGTGGTCGTGGTCGAAATCGACGAGTGCTCGATCGAATACTTCCGCGCTAAAAACGAAGGCGGCTGGCCGTGGAGTCGACAGCGGCACGCGGATCTGCTCGACCAGCTGGATCGTGCCGGCGTGCGCGCCGTCGGCTACGACGTGCTGTTTGCCGATCCCTCGCAGGACGACCCAGTTGGCGACCAAGCCCTGGAAGCCATGGCGCAGGGCGGCGCCGGCCGGTTTGTATTCGCGTCCACGCGATTGCATGCCGATTATGACGAGGGATCCCCTTTGCGGGCTTCGCAAGCCCCGGCGGCATTCGCGCTAAAGCCCCGGCCGCAGATTGATCCGAAGGTTGCGTTGCTGCTGCCATACGGCGCGGCGATGGCCAGATTCAGCGCGATTGTTAATGTCACTCGCAGTGAAGACGGCGTATTGCGTGATCTTCCATTGCGCGAGACGGTCGGCGACTGGGCCTTACCGTCGCTGCCGCTGCGCTTGGCGACGACTACCACGCCGCGAGCACCAGGATACCTTGCCGCCACCGTGCGACCGAACTGGCGACAGGACACCCGGCTACCACGGATCAGCGCTGCCGACCTTTTGACGGGCGGCGGGTCCGTCTGCCGCGATGCAGCGACCGCGCCGCCTGCATTGAAGGATCGCGTGGCGCTGGTCGGCTATACCGCAGCCGGACTCAACGACGCCAAGCCCACCCCGGTCGATCCGGTCATGCCGGGCGTGGAAGTCATGGCAGAGGCCACCGAAGCACTGATCGCCGACAGCGCGATTCGTGCGCCGCCGGCGTGGCTGAAATATGTCATTGCGACGTTGTTCTCCGTGCTGACGACGTTCGCCTTCTACCGGGGAGAACCGGCCAGCGACATCGACTCGGTCTTTGTCGCCGCGAATCTGGCGTTGTTGAGCGCGGCATTCATCGTGCTCACCTTTTTTGGGTTCTTTCTGGATATTTTCGCGGCCATTGGTTTCATCAGTATGATCTTCGGCCTGTGTCGCGTGTACGCAGGCATACAACGCGGCCGGGCGGTCGGCCATGGCGACTTCCTGCCGGAATATGCCCCAGACAGGGATCGCTGGCTGGGGATCGCGCGCTTGCGCTTCGTGCCCGACGTTCAACTCGGCGAAAAGTCCGTGGCGCGAAGGCGGCGCGAATACAACCGCCGATTGCGACGCTTCTTGTATGCCGGCAGCGACGCGGTGATGCTAGAGGGCGTCGTTGAACGCAAGAGCTGGTTGCACGACGCGCTGAGCGATCTGATGGTGCTGGTTTGGCACGGCGAGAGCGAGAACGCAGCACGCACTGCCGCGATGCATGATCTGGCCAGGCTCGAACGGCAGTTGGCGGAACAGGACGCACGTTTGCCGGATGATGGGAGCGTGCGCCTGGCATTCGCCTGCGCCGAGATCAATGATGACGTCGAGGACGGCAATCGCGGCAAGCGCCGGCGCCTGTGCGAGCTGATCGGCGAGTTGCTGGCATCTTCGGCCGAACGGCCGCTGGCGCGCCGGGAGGCGTTTATCGTCCGCACGAACATTTCGTCAGGAGGATCGTGATGCGCGCCATTCCACATACGTTCATTGCGGTCGCACTGATGGCGTCGAGCGTGAGCGCGGCCGAGTTGCCCGCTGTCGTGCAGAAGCCCACTGCGGACGTTTATGCCCAGCCCAAATTCGACGCGCCCAAGGTCGCGACCTTGCCGCACAACACGGAAGTCAAAGTTTCTGCGCAGCAGGGCCTGTGGTACCAGTTGCAGATGCCGGCGGGCGCTCCGGGCTTCGTGCGCGTCAATGATGTTCGCATGGCCTATTCTGGCGTGGAGGATGGCGAAGCCAACCTGCGCGTGCTGATGGGGGGCAAGGCCGGAAAGGGTCGCGTCACCGAAACCGCCGGCGTGCGCGGTATCGATGAAAGTGACCTGAGATCCGCAGCCCTCAACCAGGCGCAACTGAATTCGATGGTCGGTTATCGGGTCGATGCACCCACGGCCGCAGCGTATGCCCGGGAGCAGGGTTGGCAGGCGACCAGCGTGGCATATGCCGGTGAAGCCAAGGGCGTCAAGAAGTCCGGGGCATCGGCGTCGGATTCCGCGCCTTCGAGAGCTGCGCTTGCGAAATCCGTCGGCGGCTTGCTCGGTTCATTTGGCGTCAATGTCGGCTCGAAGCTCGACACTGCAGCCAAGGCGGTGCCAAAGCCCGAGGACGAGCTTGCGGCGGAGGAGATCGCGCTTGGCCCGGAAATTGCCGGTCGCATTCTCGGCGCGCGTCCATTGTGGAACGATGCCAGCGCGCAGCAGCGCGTCAATCTGGTCGGACGCTGGGTCGCCTCACAAACGAGTCGTCCTGAGTTGCCATGGACCTTTGGCGTGATCGACACGCCTGAGGTCAACGCGTTCGCTGCGCCGGGCGGCTTCATCCTGGTCACGCGTGGCCTGTACCAGCTACTGTCGTCGGATAGTGAGGTCGCGGCGGTGCTTGGGCACGAAATCAGTCACTGCGTGCAGCGTGATCACTACAACGTGATCCACAAGCAGGAAATGGCGACCGCCGGCAAGGATCTGGCATTGAAGGATGTCAGTGCAGGTAACGACAGCGTCGCCGGCAGCTACGCCAGGCGTTACGCAGAGAAGAACGGCGCAGCCATCATGCTGACATCGCTGGATCGCGACGCCGAGTATCGCTCGGACGAAGCCGCGGAGTTCTATCTTGCCCGTGCCGGCATGAATCCGCTTGCGCTATATGCCGTCCTGCAGAAGCTCACCGCACTCGGCAGCGAGTCGGCGAGCCTGGCGCAGCTATACAAGACGCATCCGAGGCTGGATGCACGCTTGGATCGGATCGACCAGCGTGGCTATGGCGCGCTGGAAACCTACACGACGCGGGACTGAGCGCAGGGGGACGATCACTTGTCACGTCAGTGCACCGGTCGCCGCGAAAACGGGCGACGGCAGCCGATGCCCTGATTCTGCAGGACGCGTCACCTGTGGTGAGTGCAAACGACAACCGGCGACTTGTTGCGCATCGTCAAGAAGAGCAAGATCGCGCCTCAGGCCGTTATCGTAGAAAGAAGGGGAAACGATCATGGACCTCAGTAAGCTGATGACACGCGTCAAGGCCATCTTGGGCGCGCCGCGCACCGAGTGGCCCGTCATTGCCTCCGAGCCTGCGACGATTGGGGGCATCTACAAGGACTACGTGCTGATCCTGGCCGCGATCCCGGCGGTGTTCGGCTTCCTGAAGCACAGCGTCATCGGCATCGGGGTGCCGTTGCTCGGGACCTATCGCGCAGGCATCGGCGCGGGACTCAGCGCGATGGTCCTGGGCTACGTCCTCGCGCTCGTCTCGGTGTACGTCCTGTCATTGATCGTCGATGCGCTGGCTCCCACGTTCGGCGGCCAGAAGAACAACGTGCAGGCCTTCAAGGTCGTGGTCTATGCCTCGACCGCCAGTTGGATCGCCGGCATCGGCCAGGTCTTGCCATGGGTAGCGGTGCTGATCCTGCTGGCCGGTGGCGTCTACAGCATCTACCTGCTCTATCTCGGCCTCCCGCAGACGATGAAGTGCCCGGCAGAGAAGGCCGTGGGTTACACCGCGGTCACCCTCGTCATCGCGATCGTCCTCAGCTGGCTGATCGGTCTCGCCGTGGGCGGCATCATCGGCGTCGGCAGCACCATGCGCGGTTCCGGTCTGCCCGGGGTCAGCGACTCGCGTGACGCAGGCGGCTTCGACAAGGACAGCCCCATGGGCAAGCTGGAGTCCATGGCGCAGCAGGCGGAGGAGGCGGGCAAGAAGATGGAAGCCGCGCAGAAGTCCGGCGACATGAAGGCCCAGCGCGACGCTGCAGGGGAGATCATGTCGGCGGTGGCGGGCGGGGGAGCCCAGGTCGAGTCACTGGCGCCCGATCGGATCAAGCCCTTCGTGCCGGAGTCCCTTGCCGGCCTCAAGCGGACGGAGGTTTCGGCCGAACGCAACAACGCAATGGGAATGCAGGTCTCCGAGGCACACGGGACCTACTCGGACGATGCGGGGCGTTCGCTGCGCCTCGAGATCGTGGATATGGGCGGCATGAAGGGAGTAATGGCAGTTGCTGGCTGGGCTGCCGGGGAGCAGGAGCGGGAAACGGATCGGGGCTACGAGAAGACATACACGCAGGACGGCCGGCTGGTCCACGAGAAGTGGGACAGGGAGCAGCACAGCGGCGAGTACACGACCGTGCTAGGCGAGCGGTTCTCGGTCAAGGTGAGCGGCGAGGCCTCGGGCATCGCGGAGCTCAAGACAGCGGTTGCGAGTCTCGACCTGGCAGGGCTCGAAGCGTTGAAGGACGAAGGGGTGAAGCGAAACTGAGCCCCTGGGCCGTGCGACTGCGACGCAGACGCATGAACCAACCGGCCGACTTCAGGCTTGAGACCACGGACCAAGGCCAGACCGCCGTGCTGACCGGCGACTGGACGGCGGTGCGCATGGGCTACGCCAATGAGCTTCTCGGCGCGGCGCTGAAGGGCACGCGCGACATCTCCATCGACGCGAACGGTATCGACCGCTGCGACACCTCGGGCGCCTACGGCATCCTGAGAGCCGTCGAACAGGCGGCCGAGCAAGGCAAGATCAGCGCTCGCGAAGAGATCTTGCGGCTGCTGGACCTGGTCGCCCAGGCCACCACGGTACCGCGGACGCCGGTCGTGAAGCAGCGCGCGTTCTACGATCTGTTCGATCGCATCGGCCGCGGCGTTGTGAGCGTCGGTTTGGATGTCTACGACCTCAACGTCTTCAACGGCAACCTGCTGGTTGCAGTTGGTCGGGCAATTCGTCGGCCGGCCAAGGTGCGCTGGGCCGCCGTCTTCTCTCTGGCGGAGCGGGCTGGGCTGGACGCCATTCCGATCGTCGCTACCACCACCTTCTTCATCGGCGCGGTGGTGGGCCTGCTGGGCGCCAATATGCTCAGCAATTTCGGCGCTCAGGTCTTCGCCGTGGACCTGATCGGCATTGCCGTGCTCCGCGAGTTCAACATCCTGATAACCGCACTGCTCCTGGCCGGCCGGTCCGGCTCAGCCTTCGCTGCCGAGATCGGGGCGATGAAGATGAACCAGGAGATCGACGCCATGCAGGTGCTAGGCGTCGATCCCTTCGACGCCCTGGTCCTCCCCCGGTTCCTCGCGCTGCTGTTCATCATTCCCCTGCTCACCTTTGTCGCTACCTTGGCGGGACTGGCCGGCGGCATGGTCGTCACCTGGGGGGTGCTGGATCTGGGCCCGACGGTATTCCTGCAGCGCATG
>Ga0315287_10006756_pt1 | contig 11460 bp, 19 predicted proteins | sample YL17G11_0_MG_FD_205037 | JGI IMG/M metagenome (GOLD analysis project Ga0315287, IMG submission 205037) | Sediment microbial communities from Yellowstone Lake, YNP, Wyoming, USA - YL17G11_0 | ecosystem: Environmental > Aquatic > Freshwater > Lake > Sediment | place: USA: Wyoming | collected...
AAAAAGCGGCGCGACACGTATTGTCACCCGCCTGGAAGAAAAAAAGCTGGTGCGTCGGATGAACGATCAAAATGATGGACGGGTATGTTGTGTGCAATTATCGAAAGAAGGAAAATCGCTCATATCGAGGTTAACGGAAGAACCCGCGAAAAGAATGGAAACAATTCTGTCGGAGATGGAACCGGCCATGCGTCAAATACTCCTGATTGGTCTTAGCGCCTTTGTTGAAACTGCGCTTGATCAAATCGCAGTTGGTGCCGAGCAGCAGAAATCGCCTAAAGTAATTCGCACAACAATAAGCAAGAAAATAAGTTGATATATTCAACTTTTATTAAATTATGGATACCGGAGGTACTGTAAATGTTTGGTTTGAATAATTTTATCACTGCCGGAAAATTCTTTCTGGTCATTGCGGGTGAACTTATCCTTATATTTGTTGTCGTTTCTTTTATCATTGGATTGCTGATGGAATATCTCCCGCCTTCCCGCGTGAGAGATTTTTTGTCCAACAAATTTACATGGGTACAATATTTTCTGGGTGCGGGTCTAGGCGCACTTACTCCCTTCTGCTCGTGTTCCACTGTTCCCATAACGGCAGGCTTACTCAAGGGCGGCGTACCTTTCGGCCCCACGATGGCATTTCTTTTTTCTTCACCAGTTCTTAACCCTATCATTATCGCGCTATTGCTTTCACTGCTAGGTTTTAAAGTTACGGTGGTTTATGTAGTGGTCACCTTTTTCGGTTCCATAGCAATGGCGGCTCTGCTTTCTAAGCTGGGAATGGAAAAACAGGTTAAGCCACTGATGAATATTGAAGCGTCCTGTTGTACGACAGGGTCAAATTCAGATATCACAACCTTAAAATCCCAACCGGCGGCAAACGCCTGTTGTTCTTCAGGAAGCACACAACCACTGACCTTAATAACATTACCGACTATTGAGTCGTCATGCTGTACACCCAACCTTGAAGCAGATGTTTCACCACGGGCGCCATTTAAGGAAAAACTTAGAAGCGCATCAATATCGGCAGTTGATACTTTTAAGGGTGTGTTCTGGTATCTCCTTCTGGGTGCAGGAATTGGCGCTTTTATATACGGTTTTTTCCCGCAGGATCTTGTCGTACGATTAGCCGGACCGGGAAACCCATGGTCCATTCCTATCGCAGCGGCTGTTGGCGTGCCCATGTATATCCGGGCGGAAACCGTTATTCCGATAGCTGCCGCGCTTGTGGGCAAGGGGATGGGGGTAGGAACAGTCCTTGCTCTGGTTATTGGCGGCGCCGGAGCAAGCATACCCGAAATAATCATTCTTAGTTCCATGTTTAAAAAGAAGCTAATCATTGCTTTCGCGTTAAACGTTTTCGTAATTGCTATCGTGGCTGGTTATCTTGTGGATATTTTGATATATTGATTTTAAATTATTTCATGTAAAGGCCATTATGCTCCAACGCATGCCGGAAAAAGATCGAAAGATTCTCTCCATTATCCTGGAACTAACCAAAGCGGTTCGCTGCTGCCGTCAGGATGAGATATTTTGCGAAGACGTGTCATTTACACAATTCATCATCATCGATGCGATCGCGGTGAGCCGGATGCTGGACATGACAAGGCTGAGTAAACTTCTTTCGGTCGATAAGAGCACCGCCACACGTTTGGTAGAGCCGCTTATAACGCATAACTTGGTTGTGAAAGAAAAGTCTCTTCAAGATTCGAGGATGATCATCCTCAAATTGACAAAGGAAGGCAGGATTGTGCACACAAAAATACAGCAACGCATCACATCATTCGTCAGGGCCATTCAGGCGGAAATACCGGAACATAAAAGAGAAGCGTGTCTTGAAGGAGTAAGCGCTTTTCTCAACGCTATGCAGCATGTTGCCGGAAGGCGTCCTGTAACCATTACAACGGATACATGTCTCAAACTGTTCTGAGATAAGCTATCACTATTACTAATCGTGATTATGTTTATACTGTAGCATGCAATATGCTCTTTTATCTAAATAATACCCGGTCCACTTTCGGATTAGGCGAAAACGCCAGCAGCAAAGAAAACTGCCTTTCGCTAATGGAAGAAATTTGGAAATATGTTACACCAACAAAAGAAGGAATGCCTTCAACTAAAATGTTTTATGAAGCACTACTTAATTACACAAAAGCAAAAGGATTGAATGTCGAGTATGGCTTTTGTGATGTGCCTGAAGATAAGTCCCGCCGCCCTGAATTATCAGAAATAATCGATTTTTTAGAAAGCGCACTGATAAAAGATGCGCCCGCTAGCTAATAAAATTAGGCTTGACAAACATGATGCCAGAAACTATATTCCGAAATAAGAATATAAGGAATTAGATATATGGATACGTTTATTAATGTAATGAAGGCCCTTGCCGATCCGAATCGGGTCAGAATACTAAAAATTCTCCAACATAAAGCCCTTTGTGTCTGCGAAATTCAAGAGCTTTTTTCCATTCCTCAACCGACGATTTCCAAACACATGAAAGTATTGGAAAAAGCTGGAATGGTCAAGGGAACAAAAGATGGTTTATGGGTTTATTATGCCGCAAATTACGGAAGCAATAATCCGTACGCGGCGACGATTCTGGGCAACTTGCGGCACTGGTTAGGCAATGATCCAGCGCTGAATAGAATGGAAAAGAAGCTGCCGGATGTCCAGCGTCACACAAGCTGCAAAAGGTCTTAATGCATTCTGGCAAAGGCATATTTAAAGAATGATGGAAAACAAAGTCACTCAAATTCGCGTCGAAGGACAGATGACGGGTGTCATCGGTCTGGAAAGCGTCCTCGCCGAGATTGTACAATGGGCAAAGGAGAAAGAAGACGCAGAAATTACGGCGGAGCTTTTCAGCCGGCTTGAAAAACGCAACTATATTCCTTCCAAGTTAAAGGAAGTCTATGGAAAAGCGCTATTGCGCGAATACAAGAAGTTTATTGGCGAAAAAGTTGAAGAAGACGCCTTAACTGGTTTGCAAGTCGTTATTTTGGGGCCGGGATGCGCGCAGTGCTCTTCTCTGGAAACAAACGTCCGCAATGTCATGGCTGAAATGAATCTGGCCGGTGATTTGACGCATGTTACAGAAGCGAAAGAAATCGGCCGGTATGGAGTTATGGGAACACCGGCACTGATTATCAACGGAAAAGTAGTCGCGGTGGGCAGTGTGCCGGAAAAGAAAAAAATTCAGCAATGGCTTTCAGAAGCCGCTCAAAATATCAGTTAAAAGGGAGGATAATCATGTCGGAGCATATCGCCAGCAAGTTGTCTTTTTTAGATCGTTTTCTCACATTGTGGATTTTTGCAGCCATGATTCTGGGCGTGGGGTTGGGTTATTTCATCCCGGGTGTCGAGGCGTTCATTAATCGTTTTCAGGTCGGCACAACCAATATCCCGATTGCGGCCGGCCTGATTCTGATGATGTATCCGCCGTTTGCCAAGGTAAAGTACGAGGAATTGCCGCAGGTGTTCGGTAATATGAAAATCCTCGGCCTCTCGCTGGTGCAAAACTGGGTCATCGGACCGATTCTGATGTTTGCGCTGGCCATCATTTTTCTACCGGACAAACCCGACTACATGGTCGGTCTCATCATGATCGGGCTTGCGCGCTGTATCGCAATGGTCATTGTCTGGAACGAATTGGCCAAAGGAAGCACTGAATACGCGGCAGGTCTGGTGGCTTTTAATAGCATTTTTCAGGTTTTATTTTATAGCGTGTTTGCCTGGTTTTTCATCACCATTCTGCCTCCATACTTTGGCCTTTCGGGCAGTGTCGTGGAAGTCAGCATCCGACAGATCGCCGAAAGCGTCTTTATCTATCTGGGCATTCCCTTTATTGCCGGTGCATTGACCAGGCTGATCGGTGTTAAACTCGTGGGAAAAGAGAAGTACCATTCGCGCTTTGTGCCGCTGATCTCGCCACTAACACTCATAGCGCTGCTTTTCACCATCGTGGTTATGTTCAGCCTGAAGGGGAATCTAATTATTACGCTACCGCTGGATGTTGTGCGAATCGCTATCCCGCTACTTATCTATTTTATGGTCATGTTTCTGGTATCGTTCTACATGGGCAAAAAACTGGGTGCGGATTATTCCAAAACCACAACACTTGCTTTTACGGCAGCCAGTAACAATTTTGAACTGGCTATTGCCGTGGCGATTGCGGTGTTCGGGATTCATTCCGGTGCTGCGTTTGCGGCTGTCATCGGGCCGCTGGTAGAAGTGCCGGTGATGATCGCATTGGTGACAGTGGCGCTGAAATTTCAGACCAAATATTTTCAGAAACAGCGAATCTGAAAGGAATTCATTGTTGGGGATCTTTATGCAGGAAACCATCAAAGAGCCGGGGCATGATATCCGCGAACATGCACGGGAAATGAAAGATATTCTTGGTTTTGGTGCCGAACCGGCCGGTGTTAAATTCATTCATGGCACAGTTGTACTGGAAGGTGCGGAACAGCTTTCGCATCATCGTTATTGCCAAGCCCTGATGATGGCCAGACGAGGGCGTAGAGTCTTTTTAAACGCCGAGGGGCTTGCCTGTCCGGCGGCAGCTACCGCTTTCGGATTCCGTCCACTGCCCGATTCGTTGAAAACAGGAAAAGGACTTGTGGGATTCGGTATTGTCTCCGATCCGCAGGTTGGTCAAAACATGTTTGCGGCCATGCCAAAACTGGCGGCAGGACAAATCGGAAGAAAGGGGAAAGCATAAGATGACGGATAATAAAATAATGATTTACGGCACAGATACATGTCCTTTCTGTGTTCAGGCGCGGGACGCTTACAAAGACAGAGCTGTCTTTATTAACGTGGATAAAGATTCGGAGAAACTAAAAGAAATGCTTGCGCTTTCCGGCGGCAGAAGGCAGGTGCCGGTAATTGTGGAAGGAGATAAAGTCACGGTCGGATTTGCAGGGGAAACTTCTCTGCGCGGTGGCATACCCCTGTTTGGCGGCACCTGAGCAGTATAATAGGTCTCTCGTGCAGAGACGATAAAATATAATAAAGGAGATAAAATCATGTTTGAAGTAACTCAAGAAGCAAATCGCATGTTGAAAGATTTTCTAACGAAACAAAAAAGCTCAAAAGCAATCAGGATACTTCTACAAACCGGCTGAGGCGGGCCAAAATTGGGCATGGCTCTGGACGAGCAGCAGGATAACGACATAACTTTTACAGATCGTGAAATTAATTATATCATTGAGAAAGAGTTATTTGATAAAGCAAAACCTATCAAGATTGATTTTGTGGAATCCTTTATTGGATCGGGATTTCAACTGACATCCAGTCTTCCCGCGAGCGGCGGATGCTGTTAATACGAGTAAAACAGCCTTAGTCGCCAATTCGTAATCTATGAGGAATATTCAAGTAAAAAAATCGAATAAATAAATGCTTGACAGACATTGTCTATTTGGCTATATTGCCAATTACGACAAGAGATAACAAAATTATTGGTTTTTAAAGGAGCTTATTATGAGATCGCGTATTTTCACCGCCGTGATTGCGGTATTTCTGATTTTTGCTTTTTCTAACAATTCCTGGGCTGAGGGCTGCGCTTGTAATTTTTCAACGCAGAGCGATTCCTTGATAGGAATTGGAGGTCTTGAATTTCTGATGCAAAAGCAGCAGGACAATGCGTCACCTTTTAATGCGGAATTACGGATGGGCGGCCTCTATGATTCCCGTGTCGCTGCCACATCCGGCTTTAGCGGAAACGAAGATTCGGACACTGCTTTGGTTGCCAGGTTGAAAGCTGGATGGCAGGCGCCCCTGACAGGGAATGTGGGACTGCGATTGGATTACCGAGGGAATATGGATTTTCATAAGGACTTTAATGAATTTAACATGATTGACCAGAGCCTTTCCTTGGAGCCTCAGTACTGGGCCGGTCAGTTTATTTTCAGTCTGCCCCTTTCATTTAACTTAACAATGATGGACGGCGAGCACGATTACAACAGATATGCGGTTTCTCCCACGCTCGCCTACCTGATTCCAAACACAAGACAGGCGGTGGCCATTTACGGGATCTACGCGCAGATTGACGACCGGGATAAGGACGAATACATGGATGAAGATGGGGTCACCTTGGGTGGAGGCTGCGCTTATTTGTATTATTTTGAAAACAAAAGCCGGGTGCGCCTGTCGCTGGATTATCAGCACACCACCTATGATGCCCTTGTATGGCAGTATGGAACATCTCCTTCAATGGATAAGCGGAACAACGATGCAATTGTGGCGGGACTGGATATCTTGTTTCAGATCACCGAGCATTTTGGTCTTTACGTCAATTATGCCTTTGTCCACTCTACTTCCAATGTGGCTTTTTATGAATATAACCGGCATTTGGTGGAGGGGGGATTGGCGTTAAAATTTTAATTTGAGAAGTCAGGATAAACGAGATCAGTGTAGAAGACTATTTTGAAACCTTTGTCCAGATTTATGTTGTTTATTTATACTGACGATCATTGATTATTGGTATCCGTATTACGGATATTTTTTCTACGCTTTTAAGTATGAAAGGAAGGTGCTTCAATGAAAAGTTCAATAAAACCGCAGCACGTAGCGCGGGCTAAAATCATCAAGGCGATGGCGCATCCCAGCCGGCTATTTATAATCGAAGAGCTCAACAAGAAAGAACGCTGCGTGGGTGAACTCACCGAAATGATCGGCGCGGACCCCTCAACCGTGTCCAAACATTTGAGTGTTTTGAAAAACGCCGGTCTGGTGGTTGATGAAAAAAGAGCAAATTCCATTTTTTACAGCTTACGCGTTCCTTGCATCATGCAATTCATGGGTTGCGTGGAGGATGTGTTATCGGCCAATGCTAAAGAAAATGCAAATATTCTGAAATGCTGCAGGAGATAATGGCGGCCTGATTCTGGTTTACAGCGAGAATGGCAACCGATGAATATCGCTGTAAAAATAATTCATTAAATTTTTGATATTGAGGAGAAGTTGTTATGAAAATAGAAATTCTGGGTGTGGGCTGCGCGAAGTGCCATAAACTGGAAGAGATTGTCCGAGAAGTAGCAACAAAAGAAGGCATCAATGCTGATATTTCCAAAGTTGAAGATTTCAAAAAGATTATGAACTATGGCGTGATGACAACGCCCGCACTGGTCATTGACGGTGAAGTGAAGATTGCTGGCAAAATACCTTCTATAGACCAGATCAAAGGTTGGATTAAAAGCTAAATTATTCCAAATTGTTAATAATCGAATCACTAATTTTTATACATTACTTTCAAGGAGGATTGCGATGGGTGAAGACAAACGTTATGGCTCCATTGGTTTTATCGGTGGAGGTCGAATTACTCAGATATTCCTGTCTGGGTGGAAGAAAGAAGATGCGTTACCCAAAATAATCCGTGTGAGCGATTCAAATCCCGATGTATTAAGGGAACTCAAGACCAAACATCCTGAAGTTGATATCAGCGCGGAAAATAACGGCGCAGCTCAGTGTGATATTGTATTTCTGGCGCTTCATCCTCCGGCCATTGGCGGCATCCTAGAAGGCATCAAAGCTGTCTTGAAATCCGATGCGATATTGATTTCGCTTGCTCCCAAGTGGACCATTGCCAAACTGTCCGCTTCACTTGGCGGTTTTGACAGAATTGTCCGCATGATCCCCAATGCGCCGTCGGTTATCGGTGAAGGATATAACCCCGTCGCATTTTCCAATACGATCACAGATAATCATAAAAAATATATACTGAAGTTGTTTAAGGCATTTGGTGATTGTCCGGAAGTACAGGAAAGCAATCTGGAATCCTATGCAATTCTTTCTGCAATGGGGCCAACGTATCTATGGTTTCAAATTCAAAAACTCAGAGAGCTGGGTGTATCGTTCGGTTTATCGGAAAAGGAAACCGATAAAACACTCTACGCGATGATAAAAGGCGCAGCCAAAACACTTTTTAAAAGTGATCTTTCTTATGCCGATGTCGTTAATCTCATTCCGCTGAAACCTCTTGCGGAAGACGAACCCATGATTCTTCAATCTTATGAAACAAAACTAAGAGGTTTGTACGAAAAACTCAAAGCGTAACTTCTTTCTGGAATACATATGAATGGAGGTATCCTTATGGCTGATTGTTGTGAAGGCGGCACAAAATTGATTTATTCATGCGCCGGATCGGCTGATGTTGGTGAAATTGCCGATCGGGTGACGCGCAGGTTGAGAGATAAAGGTTATGCAACCATGACCTGTCTGGCCGGTGTGGGCGCTGGTCTTTCCGGCTTTGTTCAGTCGGCCATCGGCGCGGATGAAAATATCACTGTTGACGGATGTCCTATTGCCTGCGCCAAAAAATCTTTGGAACGAATCGGCGTTCAACCGACATCTTATATTCTGACCGATCTAGGTTTGGAAAAACATGAAACGCCTGTGACGGATAAGATTATTGATGAAGTTTTTAAAAAAATAAAAAAGAACGGTGGCTTCTCAGCGGTAACCCCGCGAACAACAGGTGGCGGCTGTTGTGGCACATAACGTTGAATTGAAACCATTTTATATGATGATAAATTGAATAAAAATTTAAAATAAGGAGATTATTACACATGAAACTTCGTTCAAAATTATTTATTGTAACTGCGGCACTGCTTGCACTATTCACGTTTTCAATTGATTGCCGGAATGCCCTGGCTCAAACACCATCAGATACAGTTAAAGTCACTTTTATTGAAATCGGCGCGGCAAAGTGCATCCCTTGCAAAGCCATGCAGCCGATTATGAAAGAGGTGGCGGAGGAATATAAGGGACAGGTTGAGGTTGTTTTTCACGATGTCTGGACGGTAAAAGGTAAAATAGATGCAATGAAATATAGAATCCGGGTCATCCCGACACAGGTCTTTCTGGACAAAAACGGCAAGGAATATTTTCGCCATGAAGGTTACTTCCCGAAGGATGAATTAATCAAAGTAATCAAAATGCAGGGGGTCAAATAAATGATCGTTGATTTATTTACCTGGCTTTCAGGTGCGCTGACCCAATCTCCCGAAATCGCCATCGGGGCTGCGTTTATATGGGGGGTGCTTTCGGTCATTCTGTCGCCCTGTCATATCGCGTGTATTCCCCTGATTGTCGGTTTCATTGACGGCCAGGGTAACATCAGCACAGGGCGGGCATTCGGCCTTTCTTTTCTTTTCGGATTGGGCATTCTGATCACGATTGGCATTATAGGACTCATCACGGGGCTTGCGGGAAGAATGATCGGCGATATAGGCGGCTACGGCAGCTACTTTGTGGCTGTTGTTTTCTTTGCTGTCGGTCTCAATCTGCTGGGCGTTTTGCCGCTTCCTTTTATGGAAGGCGGCGCGGCGAATCCTAATTATAAAAGAAAAGGTTTTCTGGCGGCTTTCATCCTAGGGCTTCTGTTCGGCATAGCCTTGGGACCCTGCACGTTTGCTTATATGGCCACGATGCTGGGTGTTGTTTTCAATATAGCATCAACCAAAATTGTTTTCGCCGTTTCTCTGCTTTTGGCTTACGGCATCGGGCACTGCACAGTTCTCGTTTTAGCGGGCACTTTCACAGAAATAGTTGAGCACTACCTTCACTGGACTGAAAAATCAAAAGGCGCGGTTATTCTCAAGAAGTTTTGCGGCATCCTTGTGATTTTGGGCGGCGTTTATTTAATTGCAATGAATTTTATATAAGTACCGTGATGTAATTGTATGAAAAAAAGAGTTCTGTTTTTATGCACAGCGAATTCCAGCCGCTCGCAAATGGCGGAAGGCATTGCGAATCACTTATGGGGCGATCACATGGAAGCGTTTTCCGCTGGAACTCAGGCATCGTTTGTCAACCCTATAGCCATAGAAGTAATGAAGGAAATCGGCATTGATATATCAATGCATCGTTCCAAGAATCTGTCTGAATTCAATGGGCAGAGTTTTGATTATGTCATTACGCTTTGCGGAGACGCCAATGAGACCTGTCCGCTCTATATCGGCGGGACAAATAAGACGCACATCGGTTTTGACGATCCGGCGAAAGCCACCGGCACGCAAGATGAAATTCTGAGCGAGTTCCGGAATGTCCGTGATCAGATAAAAGCGAAGTTGAACGAATATTTTAGGAGCAAGTTATTATGAATATCATTGAACTCATAAAAAAATATCGCCACGTCCTTACTATTTTTCTTGCGCTGATCGGCATCGGGATCATGGTGTGTTACGACTACTGCGGTACGATATGCAGTTATCTGAAAGGCGATATTTTCGGTATTGATCTCAAATGGTTTGGCATTGCTTATATGACAGTCATAATGGTCTTCGCTGCTTTCAGGCAAACGCCCTTTGTGCGGGCATTGCTGGCCGCGGGCTTGGGTGTGGAAGTTCACCTGTATGCCTTTCAGGTGCAGAACAACGTTTATTGCCCGTTCTGTCTTGCATTTTCGGTAATGTTAATTTTGTCGTTTATAATTAATTACGAAGTCCCATCCGCCTGGCGTGAAAACCGCCGCCGGATGTGGTTATATTTTTTAGGGGAGGTAAGTTTTCCGATGTTTAAATTGAATAAGTTGCCGTTGTTGATTTTCAGTTTGTTAGGATATTTAACTATTTTATTTACTTTTTCCGGTTCGGTCACGCCTGCCTACGGACAGGATTCGGCTAGCGCAATTCCAGCTCTGGGCAAAGGCGCCTATGAAATTGTTATGTTTACCGACTATTTCTGCCCGCCATGCCGAAGAATCGATACTAAAGCTGAACCGTTATTCAAGGAATTGCTGGCAACTGGAAAAGTTAAAATTACTTTTGTTGATGTACCGTTTTCCAAAGCGACACCCATCTATGCCAAGTATTATCTTTATGCGGCAAAAGCCGATTCAGGACAGGATAACATTCTTCATGTCCGCAATATTCTTTTCGAAGCGGCACAAAGCAGAAACATCCAGAAAGAAGAGGCATTACTCGCTTATCTGAAAGAAAAGAATATCTTATGGAAAAAAATGGACGAGAAATCCGTTTTTCCGATGATGAGCGCCATAATTAAAGAAAATAAAGTTGATTCCACTCCCACCTGCGTTATCAAGTATTCCGCTAAAGATGTAAAAAAATACATTGGTGATGACGAAATATGGGAGGGATTAACAAAGTTAAAAGCACATCTGGCGACCGTGAAAGAATAATTGATCGCCAGACCGGTCAAAAGATTTTGTAAGATTGTTGAAATAATTATTTACAAGTACCATGAGGACACTATGATGGTTAAAAAACTAATTATTTTATTAGTATTTTCGATTTTCATCATGCCTGCGGCTTACGCGGAGGAAAGCGTGACTTTTGAAAATTACCTGAAGGCTTTTGACTATCAGGAACGCAAAGATATGAAAATCGGTATTCCAGAAATGCTGCAACTTTACAAACAGGGCATGGTTCAGATTATTGATATTCGTTTTCGGGAAGAATATCAAACTTATAGTTTTAGTTTCATAAAGAACATCCCGCTCAA
>Ga0315287_10006759_pt1 | contig 11453 bp, 9 predicted proteins | sample YL17G11_0_MG_FD_205037 | JGI IMG/M metagenome (GOLD analysis project Ga0315287, IMG submission 205037) | Sediment microbial communities from Yellowstone Lake, YNP, Wyoming, USA - YL17G11_0 | ecosystem: Environmental > Aquatic > Freshwater > Lake > Sediment | place: USA: Wyoming | collected...
CCACCACGCCGACGGCGACGGCTGCGACCCGGCCCGTGCGCCTGTCGGTCGTCGTGCCCGTGTTCAACGAGGAGGAAGTCCTTCCCGAGTTCCACCGGCGGTTGACCGCGGTGCTCGACACGATCCGCGCCGAAGCCGAGGTCGTCTACGTGAACGACGGCAGCCACGATCGCACGATCGCGCTGCTGCTCGAACTGCACCGCACCGATCCGCGCGTCGCCGTCGTCGACCTGTCGCGCAATTTCGGCAAGGAGGTCGCGATGAGCGCCGGGCTCGACCACGCGCACGGCGACGCCGTGATCGTCATCGACGCCGACCTGCAGGACCCGCCGGAGCTGATGCCGGAGATGGTGGCGGCATGGCAGGCGGGCTGCGACATCGTGCTGATGCGGCGCCGGTCGCGCGCCGAGGAGAGCTGGCTCAAGCGCGCGACCGCCCGCGCGTTCTACCGCACGCTCCGGAGGCTCGCGGCGATCGAGATCCCCGAGAACATCGGCGACTTCCGGCTGCTGTCGCGCCGCGCGGTCGATGCGGTGCGCGCGCTGCCCGAGCGCAGCCGGTTCATGAAGGGCATCTTCGCGTGGATCGGGTTTCCGAGCCGCACGCTCGACTACGACCGCGCGAGCCGCGGGGCGGGCCGCACGAAGTGGAACTACTGGCGCCTGTGGAACTTCGCGCTGGAGGGCATCACGTCGTTCTCGGCCACGCCGCTCAAGCTCGCGAGCTACATGGGCCTGGCGGCGGCGGTCGTCGCGTTCGCCTACGGCGTGTTCGTCGTCGCCAAGACCATCCTCTACGGCGACCCGGTCCGGGGCTACCCGACGCTCGTCGTGCTCGTGCTGTTCCTGGGCGGCATCCAGCTGATGGCGCTCGGCATCATCGGCGAGTACCTGGCGCGGATGTTCGTGGAGGTCAAGCAGCGCCCGCTCTATTTCGTGCAGCGCGTGCTGCCGGCCGCGCTTGCGCCCGCGCCCGCGGACGAGCGCGCACCGCCGTGCCCGTAACCCTCGAACTCACGCGCGGGCAGCGGCGATTCCTCTGGTCGCTGCTCGCGAGCGTCGTCGTCCTGCGCCTGGCCACGCTCGCCGCGTACCCGCTGCCCGACCCTTCCGAATCCCGCTACGCCGAGATGGCGCGCAAGATGCTGGAGACCGGCAACTGGCTGGTGCCGCAGTTCGACTACGGCACGCCGTTCTGGGGCAAGCCGCCGCTGTCCATTTGGCTCACCGCGGCGTCCATGTCCGCATTCGGCGTAAACGAGTTCGGCGCGCGCCTGCCGTCGATGGTGCTGACGATCGGCTGCGGCGCGCTGGTCTACGCGATCGCGCATGCCGCCGCCGGAAACGCGGCGGCGCTGCTGTGCGCGGTCGTGTTCGCGACGATGGGTCTCGTGTTCGTCGGCGCGGGCGCGGTCGTGACCGATCCTTCGCTGACGTTCGGCACCACGCTGGCGATGGCGGGATTCTGGCTCGCCGCGAACGGCCCTCCCGGCGCCCGGCGCGCGTGGGGCCTCGCGTTCTTCGCCGGTCTCGCGGTCGGACTGCTGGCGAAGGGCCCGATCGCCGTCGTGCTGACCGCGCTTCCGGTCGGCGCGTGGGTCGTCTGGCAGCGGCAATGGCGCGGCCTCCTTGCGCGCCTGCCGTGGATCACCGGCACGCTGCTCCTCGCGGTGCTGGTCGTGCCGTGGTACTGGGCGGCCGAGCGGGCGACGCCGGGCTTCCTCGACTATTTCCTGATCGGCGAGCACTGGAAGCGCTTTACCGAGCCCGGCTGGACCGGCGATCGCTACGGCGTGGCCCACGCGTGGAAGCGCGGCTGGATCTGGCTCTTCTGGGTCGCCGCCGCCGTCCCATGGTCGATCGTCGCGCTCGACTGGCTGGTTCGCGTATTCGCCGCACCGCGCGACCGCATACGCACGCGGCTCGCCGATCCGCTGTTCCGGTACGTGCTTTGCTGGGCGCTTGCGCCCCTCGTGTTCTTCACCGCGTCGGGCAACGTGCTCATCACGTACGTGCTGCCGGGATTGCCAGCGTTCGCGCTGGTGCTGGGGCTCTTCGGACCGGTCGCGAGCGAAGCGACCAGGGTCCTCGACCGCGCGGAGAAGCGCGCGTTCGCCGCGTGCTGCGTGCTGGGGGTCGCGCTCGTCGCCGCGTTGGCCACGCAGCACGCGCGGATCGACCGCGAGTTCGCGCAGCGGGCGCTGGTGCGCGCCTACGAAGCGCAGCGCGACGATCCCCGGGCGCGGCTGGTGTACGTCGGCGACGAGCCGGTGTCGGCGGAGTTCTACACGCACGGGAAGGCCGAGCGCGTCGCCAACGTCGTGGCACTTGCGCCGTACTTCGCCGATGCACACCGGGACTTCTTCGCCGTGCGCGACGACGACTTCGCGCAATATGCAGCCGCCGACCGCGCGCGGCTGCTTCCAGTGGCGAGCTTCGGCAAGTTCCTGCTCTTCACCGAGGCGCCGCCGCCCGTCCCGACCCCCGCACCGGAACCGCCGCAGAGGTAGGTCACCCGTCGCGGTGCGCCGATCCGCGCCTGGGGCCGGCGACGCCGTCCCTTCGCCGATTTGCCGCCTCCGCAGCGCTCGCAGAGGCGTCGCTGTCGAGAATGCGGATCGCGATGTCCGGGGCGAGCGGCTGCCATGCGCCGTCGTCGCGGTGCACCGTGACGAACGCCGGCACGGCGGCGTCCGCGACGGTGAGCACGCGCGCCTTCATCGCGGCGGACTCCCAAGGGATCGCGGCTTCCGCCCGCGGCTGCGGACGGAGGGGCGGCGCCTACTTGCCCTTCTTCGGCCAGTCGTCCTCGTCCTCGAGGATCCGGATGACGCGCGTACGCTTGCCGCCCGCGTACTGCTCCATCTGCACGAGGATCGGATGGCGCTCCGCCAGCGCCGCGCGCGCGGCGTCCTCGCGCTCGAACGTCAGGAGCTTCCCGTCGTCGCCGTAGACGTCGTGCCAGATGCCCTTGCGGTCCTCGTACTCGATCTTGAACATGGGACTCCGCCTTCGCGAAGGCGCTATCGTAAACGCTGGCGCCGGCTTTGGCGAAGGGTGGCGCCGAAACGCGCCCGGCGCGCGCCGAGATCGCAAAGTCGTGGCAGGACGCGTCCGGGGCGCGCGAAGTGGCGGAATCGGTCCCGGGCCGCGAACCGCGGCCCGGTCGCGGTCGGCCGTTACGCGCGCGCCTGCAGCGCCGCGATCCGCGCCTCGATCGGCGGATGCGTCGAGAAGAGCGCCATGATGCCGGCCCTGTCGGTGATGCCGAACGCCTTCATCGCCTCCGGCAACACGCCCGGCTCGACGCCGCCCAGGCGCCGCAGCGCATTCACCATCGGATTCGGCGTGCCCATGTACTGGGCGGAACCGGCGTCGGCACGGAACTCGCGATGGCGCGAGAACCAGGCGACGATCATCGACGCCAGGATGCCGAGGACGATCTGCAGCACGATCACCGTGATGAAGTAGCCGGGGCCGTTGCCGCGCTCGCTCCTGAACACCGCGCGGTCGACGATGGAGCCGATGACGCGCGACAGGAAGATCACGAACGTGTTGACGACGCCCTGGATCAGCGTGAGCGTCACCATGTCGCCGTTCGCGACGTGCGCGACCTCGTGCGCGAGCACCGCCTCGACCTCTTCCTTGTTCATCGACTGCAGCAGCCCGGTCGAGACCGCGACCAGCGCCGAGTTCCTGAACGCGCCGGTCGCGAACGCGTTGGGCTCGCCCTCGTAGATCGCGACCTCCGGCATCCCGATGCCGGCCTTCTGCGCCAGGCGCTGTACGGTGGCGACGAGCCACGACTCGACCTCGTTGGTCGGCTGGTTGATCAGGTGCGCGCCGGTCGACCACTTGGCCATCGACTTCGACATCAGCAGCGAAATGATGGAGCCCGTGAAGCCCACGACGGCGGAGAACACGAGCAGCTCGCCGTAGCCGGCGTTGGCGCCGCCCGCCTGGTCGAGCCCCAGCACCTTGAGGACGATCGACAGCACCAGGATGACCGCCAGGTTGGTGGCCAGGAAGAGGACGATCCGTTTCATCGGGAGCCTTTTCGGAGACGGTGGGCGGCGCAATCTTAGCGCGGCCGCGGCGCGCGTGGAAACGAGACGGAAATGGGGGCGCGCACGACGCAGCACAAGGCCTTGCGGGCGGAGCGCGCGGGCGCCGGGCGCGCGCCGCGCGCTACGACTTCGTCCAGGAGTCCCTGAGCGTCACCGCGCGGTTGAACACCGGGCGTCCCGGCGCGTGGTCTGCGAGGTCGGCGACGAAGTACCCGTGGCGCTCGAACTGGACGCGCTCTTCCGCGGGTGCGCTCGCGAGTGCGGGTTCCACGTACGCGATGATCACGCGCTTCGACTCGGGATTGAGGTCGTCGAGATAATTGCGCTCGGCGACTTCGACGTCGTCGTCCTCGTCGCCCGCGACGACCGCGTGACGCGCGGGCAGCGGCACGTCCTGCGCAGCCGCATCGCCGCGGTTGCCCCACGGATTGCGGGCGCCGGGAAACGGCACGCTGAAGAGCCGGTCGTAGAGCCGGACTTCAGCCGGCGCCGCGTCGACCGCCGACAGCCAGTGGATGTTGCCCTTGACCTTGCGCGCATCCGCGCCCGGCGTTCCGCTGCGCGTGTCCGGATCGTACGTGCAATGGACGACCGTCACGTTGCCGGCGGCGTCTTTTTCCGCCCCCGTGCACTTGACGATGTAGCCGTAGCGCAGCCGCACCTCGGCGCCCGGCGTCAGGCGGAAGTAGCCCCTCGCGGGCGTCTCCGTGTAGTCGTCGCGCTCGATCCAGAGCTCGCGCGTCAGCGGCAGCTCGCGCTTGCCGAGCTCCGGCCGGTGCGGATGATTGGGCGCGTAGCACGGTTCGCTTTGGCCTTCGGGATAGTTGTCGATGACGAGCTTGACGGGATCGAGCACGGCGATGCGCCGCTGCGCGCTGCCGTTGAGGTCGTCGCGCATGCAGTCCTCGAGCACGCCCATGTCGATCCACGAATCGGCCTTGGACACGCCGATGCGCTCGGCGAACAGACGGAAGCCCTCGGGCGTGAAGCCGCGGCGGCGCGCGCCGACGAGCGTGGGCATCCGCGGGTCGTCCCAGCCGTCGACGTGCCCGTGGCTGACGAGCTCGATCAGGCGCCGCTTCGACAGCACCACGTAGGTGAGGTTGAGCCGCGCAAACTCGAACTGCTGCGGCAGCGGCCGGGGGAGCATGTCGCCGTCGGCGAGCCTCTCGATCACCCAGTCGTAGAGCGGCCGGTGGTCCTGGAACTCGAGCGTGCAGATCGAGTGCGTGATCCGCTCGAGCGCATCGGAGATGCAGTGCGTGTAGTCGTAAAGCGGGTAGATGCACCACTTGTCGCCGGTCCGGTGGTGCGCCGCGTGGCGGATCCGGTAGATCGCCGGATCGCGCATGTTCACGTTCGGGCTGCCCATGTCGATCTTGAGCCGCAGCACGTGCGCGCCGTCCGGAAACTCGCCCGCGCGCATCCGGCGGAAGAGGTCGAGGCTTTCCGCCGCCGACCGGTTCCGGTGCGGACTGTCGATCCCGGGCTCCGTCAGCGTGCCGCGGGTCGCGCGCATTTCCGCGGCCGACTGGCTGTCGACGTAGGCGAGGCCGTGCTCGATGAACCATTCGGCGAACCGGTAGAGATCGTCGTAATAGTCCGACGCGTGGTAGCGATGGTCGCCCCAGTCGTAGCCCAGCCAGCGGACCGACGCCGCGATCGCGTCCTCGAACTCGACCTCCTCCTTCAGCGGATTCGTGTCGTCGTAGCGCAGGTGGCACCTGCCGCGATTCTCCGCGGCGAGCCCGAAGTTGAGGATGATCGACTTCGCGTGGCCGTAGTGCAGGTAGCCGTTGGGCTCCGGCGGGAACCGCGTGACGACGCGGCCGCCATACTTGCCGGTGCGGTTGTCGTCCGCGACGATCGCGCGCAGGAAATTGGGCGCCGGCGCGTCCTTCCCCGCGGCGCGCGACGAGGCCGCATGGGAAGAGGGCATGGGCGACTCCGGCTTCAGCATGACGGGATCCCGTTCGGCGGACTGTTGCGTTGCAGCATTCATCCGCTATTTGTTCATGAACAACTTCGGGGCAATGGGCATTCTAACCAACGCCGCCCTCCCCGTCATCGGCGCGCGCCTAGGGGAACCGGGGCCACCCCTCGGAATTCCGCGTCCGGCAAGGGTTTCCGGACGATCGCCGCCCGCGTCCGGTGCGTGTTTTCCACAAATCCTGTGGATAGTAGTGTGCATATCTTGTAAATTCGACCGCTAAGTGACGGGGGCGCACGGAAAAAGGTTGCGATGCCCAAATTCACGCCGACTTTTTCGCGTTTGGGATCAGTCGCTTGCATTTCCTTGCCTTGGGGCGCTGCGGCCCATTTTGGCCCGTCCGCGCGCCAGAAATGACCGTAATGTGACGAAGGCTGATCGTCAGTTTGTCCATGACAATTCCTATGCTGCGCCTGCACTGTCGAACCCGCCCGCGGCCTGACCAAGCATGATCAACGATCGCCCCGCCGATTTCGCCGACACGGCCCACGGCCCGCTTTCCACGCCGGCAACCGGAAGCGGGCAGGCGGTGCTGCCGGTGTCGCTGCTGGTCTCCTCGGTGCGCCTCCTCATCGAGCGTCATCTCGGACTCATGTGGGTGAGCGGCGAGGTCTCGAACTTCACGCGCGCCGCGTCGGGTCACTGCTATTTCAACCTGAAGGACGCGCAGGCGCAGGTGCGCTGCGTGATGTTCCGCCAGCGCGCACAGAACGTCGCGTTCGCGCTGCGCGACGGGCTCGCCGTCGAAGTGCGCGCGACGCCGTCGATCTACGAGGCGCGCGGCGAGTTCCAGCTCAACGTCGAGAACATGCGGCAGGCGGGCGTGGGTGCGCTCTACGAGCGCTTCGCGCAGCTCAAGGCGAAGCTCGAGGCCGCCGGCTGGTTCGCCGCCGAACGGAAGCGCGCGCTGCCCGCGTTCCCGCGCACGATCGGCATCGTCACGTCGCCGCAGGCCGCCGCGCTGCGCGACATCCTCACCACGCTGCGCCGCCGCTGGCCCGCCGCGCGCGTGATCCTCTATCCGACCGCCGTGCAAGGCGCCGGCGCCGCGGGCGAGATCGCCGAGGCCATCCGCGTCGCCAACGCGCGCGCGGAAGCCGACGTGCTGCTCGTCGCGCGCGGCGGCGGCTCGATCGAGGACCTGTGGGCGTTCAACGAGGAGGCCGTCGCCGCGGCCGTGCACGCGTCGGTGTTGCCGATCGTCTCCGGCGTCGGGCACGAGACGGATTTCACGATCTGCGATTTCGTCGCGGACGCGCGCGCGCCGACGCCCACCGCCGCCGCGGCCCTCGCGGTGCCCGACCGCGCGGCGGTCGCGCAGCGGCTGGCGGCGCTCGTGCGCGGTGCAACGCGCGCGACGACGCATGCGCAGGGCGTGCGGGCGCAGCGGCTCGACCACGCGACGCGCCGCCTCGTGCATCCGGCCGCCCGACTGTCCGAGCAGCGCGAGCGCGTCGACGACTTCGCGCGCCGGCTCGTCCTCCGCGCGCGCGCGGAGGCGGCGCTCCGCGACACGCAGCTGGACGCGCTGCGGCGCCGGCTCCTGCGCGAACTGCGCGCGCCGCTGCCGGCCGCGCAGAGACTCGACCGGCTGCGCGACCGATGGGCACGACTTGGGCCCGAACGCGTCGCGCACGCCGCACAGCGCCTGACGGCGCTCGCGCAGAGCCTCGCGCATCTCAATCCGCAGGCGGTGCTCGAGCGCGGCTATGCGATCGTCGCGGCCGCCGACGGCACGATCGTCGTCGATGCGCGCCAGGTCGCCGCCGGCGACGTCGTCGCGCTGCGGCTCGCGCGCGGCAGCGCGGACGCGACGATCGAGGACGTGCAGCCGTAACGCCGCACCGGGGAGGACCGCGCGGCCGCGCGGTGCGATTGCACGCGGACGGCGCCGCGGGTCATCACGCTGGCGTACGCAGGCTCCGCGCGGGAGGTCCCGGAGTCAGGCTTCGTCGGGATCCGGATCGTCGACGGCCCCGGGCGGCGCGTACTTCGTCATGAGATCGGCCGGCGCCTGCGCGGGAATGCGCGGCGTGTCGACCCGCACGTCGGCGTTCTGCGCGCGATGACGCAGCGCGTGGTCCATCAGCACGACGGCCATCATCGCCTCCGCGATCGGCGTCGCGCGAATGCCGACGCACGGATCGTGGCGGCCATGCGTGTTGACGATCACCGGGCGCCCCGCCTTGTCGATCGAATGGCGGTCGAGGCGCACCGACGACGTCGGCTTCACGGCGATCGCGACGTGGATGTCCTGCCCCGTCGAGATTCCGCCGAGGATGCCGCCCGCGTGATTCGTGAGGAACCCTTCCGGCGCCATCTCGTCCGAGTGCTCGGTGCCGCGCTGCGCGACCGCCGCGAAGCCCGCGCCTATCTCCACGCCCTTCACCGCGTTGATCCCCATCATCGCCGCCGCAAGATCGGCGTCGAGCTTGCCGTAGATGGGCTCGCCCCAGCCCACCGGCACGCCGCTCGCGACAACCTCGATGCGCGCGCCGCACGAGTCGCCGGACTTGCGCAGCCGGTCCATGAACGCCTCGAGCTCGGGGACGATCCCCGCGTTCGCGACGAAGAACGGATTGGCGTCGACGTGCTCCCAGCCCTCGAACGGAACGGCGTTGGGCCCGAGGTGCGTCATGTGGCCGCGGATCGCGACCCCGTAGCGCTCGCGCAGCCACTTCTTCGCGACGGCCCCCGCGGCAACGCGCACGGCGGTCTCGCGCGCGGACTGCCGCCCGCCGCCGCGGTAGTCGCGGATGCCGTACTTCTGCCAGTACGTGTAGTCGGCGTGGCCGGGCCGGAACGTGTCCGCGATGTTCGCGTAGTCCTTGCTGCGCTGGTCCTCGTTGCGGATCAACAGCGCGATCGGCGTGCCCGTCGTGCGGCCCTCGAACACGCCGGACAGGATCTCCACCGTGTCGGATTCGCGGCGCTGCGTCACGTGCCGGGACGTGCCCGGCCGGCGGCGATCGAGCTCATGCTGGATATCGGCTTCCGCGAGCGCCATGCCCGGCGGGCAGCCGTCGACGACGCAGCCGATGGCCGGGCCGTGTGATTCGCCGAACGACGTGAAGGAAAACAGGGTGCCGAACGTGTTGCCGGACATGGGCGCGCGCGACGATGAGGATCTCGATCGAGTTTAGCATGCGCATCCCTTGCGTCCGGAGGGTACGGCACCCGTGCGAAAATGGGGTCATGGGCTCACCGGCGCTCGTCATTCCGGGCGACCTCGTCGCCGCGCTGCGCGCCGCGCGCGACGTCGCCGTGCTCACGGGCGCCGGCGTGTCCGCGGAGTCCGGCGTGCCGACGTTTCGCGACGCACAGCAGGGGCTGTGGGCGCAGTTCGATCCGCGCGAGCTCGCCACACCTGCGGCGTTCGCGCGCAATCCGAAGCGCGTGTGGGACTGGTACGCGATGCGCCGCGAGATGGTCGCACGCGTCGCGCCGAATCCCGCGCACTTCGCGCTCGCGGAACTGGAACGGCGCGTGCCCGCCTTCCTGCTCGCCACGCAAAACGTCGACGGGCTGCACCAGCGCGCGGGCAGCGTGCGCGTCGTCGAGCTGCACGGCAACATCACGCGCGTGCGCTGCGCGGACGAGGGCACCGTCGTCGCGCAGTGGTGTGAGCCGGCCGACGCGCTGCCGCCGCGCTGTCCCGCATGCGGCGCGTTCCTGCGGCCGGACGTCGTCTGGTTCGAGGAGATGCTGCCCGCGGACGCGCTGGCCGCTGCCGAGGACGCCGCGCGCCGGTGCGAAGTGCTGATCGTCGCCGGCACTTCGGCCGAGGTCTATCCCGCGGCCGCGCTGCCCGCGCAGGCGCAGCGCGCGGGCGCGCTCGTCGTCGAGGTCAATCCGAACGAGACGCCGCTCTCCGCGGACGCCGACCACGTGCTGCGCGGGCCGGCCGGTGTCGTTCTGCCGGCGCTCGTGGCGGCCGCGTTCCCGCGGTGACGTTCGTCACTTCGCGGCGGCATCGCCAAGCGGCCGTCGCGCCGCGTCGCGCAGCCCGGTGAGGATCGACTCGCCGTCCGGTCCCACGCGGAACTCGCCGTACTTCGCGCTCGCGTAGGTCTTCACCGTGCCCTCCTCGAAGAAGTACGCGTTCGTCGCGAACTTCGGCCCGCCGGCGCGCCAGCGATAGCGCAGGCGGAGCTCGTCGGCCGCGAGTGGTGACGCGTCGTCGACGCGGACGAATGCCGCGATGCCGTCGTCTCCATGCCGCACCACGAGGTAGCCGTCGGGCCGCTCGCCTCGGGCGTTGCGACCAAACGCGTCATCCGCAACCTTGAACCGCAGCGCCATGTAGTCGCCCTGCATCAGCGAGCGCGGATCCACGGGCGCCAGTTCCAGCAGCACGACGCGGCCGTCGCGCAGCAGCGTTTCGCGCGCGTGGATCGACCAGTTCACCGCGGCCAGCGCGATGACGCCGGCCGCAATCATCAGCGCTTTACGCATGATCGGCCTCCTGCCCGTCGCCGCGCGCGAAGCGCAGCGCGAAGCGCGCGATCAGCAGCACGATGCCGGTCGCGGCGAGCGCCTCCGCCTTGACGAGCAGCGGCGCCTGCAGCGCGTAGTAGTAGTGCGCGAGCGCGGCGAGGAGCGCCACGACCGCGAGGCCCGCCAGCGCGCGCCGGCCGGCCGCGAACGCCTCCAGCAGCACGATCAGCGCGACCACGACGCCCGGCACCGGCCATGCGGCGAGCGACAGCAGCATGCCTCCGCACAGCGCCCACACCCCCGTGCGCGACCGCCAGCCGACGCCGGTTTCGCGCAGCAGGCGTCCGATGGACGCGAGGAAGACGCACGTCACCGCCGCGGTGCCCATCCACGCGGAGACGCCGATGAACGACGCGGGCCGGTGGGCGAACGAGAACAGGTCGTCCACCATGGAAAGCGGAATCACGAGCAGCAGCGCCAGCGCGAGCCCCGTCGAGACCGGGCTCCACAGCGAATCCCGCAGCAGCCGTTGCGGCGTCGCGCCTTGCGCCGCGACGAACGCGGCCGCGATTGAGGCCGGATAGAGCGCGACGACCCCGGCTTCCCCCAACGCCATCCGCGATGCGACCGCGGTCCCGAGCGTCGCGAGCACGCGATGCAGGTACGCCGGTGCGGCGGCGACGAGGATCGCCTCGAACAACGCGATGACGCCCCAGGACGCCGCGTCGCGCGCGGATCCCTCCAGCACCCCGAACATGACCAGCGCCTGCCCGGCAAGGCTCGCCGCGACGGCGAGTTGCGTCGCGAACACGCCGCCGCCCGCGATGCGCAGCGCCGCGATCGCGGCGGCGCACAGCAGCGCCCCGGTCACGATTGCCGACGTCGCGTTGCGCAGCAGGTCGGACAGCGCGATGGCCACGAACGCCAGCAGGAACAGCGCGGACACCCACGCCGCCACGC
>Ga0315287_10006760_pt1 | contig 11452 bp, 8 predicted proteins | sample YL17G11_0_MG_FD_205037 | JGI IMG/M metagenome (GOLD analysis project Ga0315287, IMG submission 205037) | Sediment microbial communities from Yellowstone Lake, YNP, Wyoming, USA - YL17G11_0 | ecosystem: Environmental > Aquatic > Freshwater > Lake > Sediment | place: USA: Wyoming | collected...
GCGCGCGCGCGCGCTCTCTCGGCTCTCTCTCTCTCTCAACCTCTAAAGCTCCCACACGGGGGCGGGGTGGGGTGGGGTGGGGGCGCCGCCCGCCCCGCACTCTCCCTCTCTCTCTCTCTCTCTCTCTCACTCCGCGACGGAAGCCAGGGGCACCTCCGCCTCCGCCGCGGCGACCGCCGCGGGCGCGGCCGCGACGGCCGCGCCCACGCCCGCCCCGCCCTGGCCCGCCCAAAACGCGGCGGCCTCCGCGACCGCGCCCGCCGGCAGCGCGGCGGCGGCGGTCCCCCGCGGCAGGGCCAACATCTGCATGCCCCCCGCAATGCCCAGCACCAGGCTGTACTGCTCCCGGGCCCGCACCCCCGCCACCCCGCCCATGGAGTCGTGCAGCACGAACCGGAACTTGGGCAGCAGGGTGGCCATCGTCGTCACCAGAGACACCTTTGCCAGGGACTGACCCACACAGTTGCGGGGCCCCTCCGCAAAGGGGATGTACCGCTTGGCGCCGCCGCCGCCGCCGCCCGCCCCCGCCGGCGCGTTGGGGTCGGCCTCCAGGTCGGTGCCGCCGTCCAGGGCGGCCGCGGCGTCGGGCTGGGTGTACCAGCCCTCGTAAAATTCGGCCGGCTGGGGCAGCTTGGTCGCAAACTCGCACCCGGCCTCCAGCCAGCGCTCCGGCTCAAACGCTTCGGGCCGCTCCCAGTTGTGGACCGCGTTCTGCAGGCCGTGGTGGGGCACCCACAGCATCGTCCCCTTGGGCACAAACAGGCGCCCGCCCGCCAGGGACAGGTCCTGCTGGGACACCCGCACCTGGCCCGCCGCGACGGGCGGGAAGAGGCGGAGGACCTCCTTGATGACGGCCTGCAGGTACACCAGGCGCCCCAGGTCGCCGTACTCCATGTGCCGCGGCGGCGGGGTCCCCTCGGGCGCGTCCTCGGCCGGCGCCAGGCCCGCGGACCGGAGCTCGGCCAGGACCTTGGCCTCCACGGCCGGGTGCTGGGACAGCAGGTAGAGCGTCCAGGTGCCGGTGTGGCCGGTCGTGTCGGTGCCCGCGAAGAAGAGGGCCGTGATTTCGGGGAGGAGCTTGGCGTCCGTCAGCTGGGCGCCCGTCGCCGGGTCCTTGCACTTCAGCAGCAGGTCGGCAAAGGAGCCCTTGACGGGGGTGACCGCCTTGATGTGCTCCAACAGCTCCGACTTGACGATGGTGCGCCACCGGGCCATGAGGGCGTGGCCCGCCCGCACCGCCGCCTTCCAGTACTTCAAATCCCGGTGCGGCTCCGCCATCCGGTGCTCCACCTCCACCGTGCAGTTGATCATGGTCTGAATGTACTCGGACTTGGTGTCCGCGCCCGTGCCGGCCAGGGACGCCTCCAGCGCCGCCAGGGCGCCCATCTCCTTTTGGAAGCCGACCCGGCCAATCACGTCCATCGACTCCCGCAGCAGCAGGTCGTCCACGTTGATGGGGTTGTCAGCGCCCATCAGGTTGAGGATGCCGGCAATGGACGCGCACCGTTCCCGCACGTTGGCAAAGGCGCCCTTCATGCAGCCCGCCGAAAAGGCGGGCGCGACGCCCTTGCGGACCGCCTTCCAGTGCCCGTCCGTGTGCCCCGTCAGCAGGTTGGTGCCGCCCAGGAACTCGTCCAGGAAGTGGTACTGGAACCGGAACTTGTCCAGCAGCTTGGAGCGGAGGACAAAGGTGGCCAGGGCGGGGTCGGTGATGACGATGGCCTGGGGGGAGCGGGGGAGAGAGAGGAGAGAGCAGGAAGAAAGTGGGTGGGGGGTGGGTGGAGGCGCCAAAGGGTCGGGGGGTAAAAACCGCCCCACCACCCCTTCCCCATCTCCCCGCCCCCGTCAATATCGACGCACGTGGAACTGCATCACCCGCATCTTGAAGACAGGCCCAAACGTGTTGGCCATGGCTGTCACCCGGTGGTGCAGGTCCTTCTCCATCAGCATGGGCAGCATGCCGGTCAGGCCTGAAAGAGATGGAATGAAATGGTGAGGGGGGGGGGGGGGGGGGGTGAGTGCCAAGGTGTGTGTGTGGGGGGGACGCTCCATCTTTCTCTCTCGGTATCAAAACGCACCATACTTGGGCCCGGGTAGGTGCCTCAGGGCGATGGACCGGCGGCGGACCAGGTACCACTGCCTGTGGGTGGATGAAGAGAGAGCGAGAGCGAGAGAGAAAAGTGTGAAAAGAAGGGGGGGCGGCGCGCGTCGCAGGCGGTGCTGCTCTCGCATCAGAGAGTCTCTGCTCCGGGCGCCCCCGCCGCCCTCCCAGCCCAGCCCCTACTCGATCACGCTCCCGCCACCCATCGCAGGTCAGGGCTCAGCTCACATATCGCATCGATGGGCAGGCACCATCGAAAAAGGCGGCGGGCCCGGGTGCAGGAGAGGGCGGCCCGCAAATGCGGGGGCAAGAGTCGGCCGCTCCAAGACAGAGAGCGAGGGAGCACCCGTCGCTGCCGCCCCGCCCTCCCCACCCCTTCACATCCCCGCCCCGATCGCCACCGAAAGCCAACTTGTGTGACAGGCTAGCCATCGTGGTGGGCTTCTGTATCGCCTGTCCACGCCCTAGCCCCTCTCTCTCAAAAGTAAAACTCACTGAGCAAACCAGGCCAGGAATGCGGCGACGCCAACGGACGCGGCAAAGGCGACCAGCTGGGCGACCAGGGTGGCCGGGCTCACCCCACCGGACGCGGCAATGAGGTTGGAGGTGGCCATGGGAGGGTAAGGGTGGGGGGTGAAGTGGGGCAGTGTGTTGTGGGGCGCGGCGGGGGGGGGGGGGGGTGCGCGCCGGGGGTCGCAAGAGTGAGAGGGCGCCGCTGAGGGCGCCGCCGACCTGCAACCCGTTTTCACTTTTTCATAGTCACGGGCGGAGCAACTCGCTTTCGTTCACTTCTACACATCGCTCGCCTCCCTCCTTCTCTCTCTCCTAGCACCCCCCTCCCCCACCCTCCACCTCTCTGTGTCGTCGCAAGAGAGCGGCGCCGGGGCTGTGTGAGAGAGAGAGAAAAGGGGGCGCGCACCCTCTCCCTCATCAGTCGGCCTTTGCACCGCCACCACCACCACCGCCGCCGCCACCCACCTCGGCTCCCCGACCCAGCACGCGCAGCAAGCCAAATTTGGCGGCCACCACCTTGTCCACCAGGCGGGCCGGGAACCAGACGGGCGCGCACCAGTTCTCAAACCAGTTGGGAGTCACGACGCGGGCCGTGGGCCCAGCCCGCGGGGCCGCCGACAGGGCCGCCCACACGCACCGCCCGACCGCCTCGCACGGTAGAAACCAGGCCGGGTTGGCCGTCTCCCGCTCCAGCATGCGCCGGGATTTGGCCATGGCGGCCTTGTAGTCCGTGTCATCGTACTTGCTCCAATACTCCGCCCCGCCATGCATGGACGCGTCCCAGATTTCGGAGGACACGGGCCCCGGCCGGATGGTGACGGCGTCGATGCCAAAGGGCGTCAGCTCCCGGCGCAGGGACTGGGTCAGGCCCTCCAGCGCGAACTTGGAGGCGCAGTAGGCGCCCTGGAGGTGAGAGGGGAGAGGGGAGTGGGGATGAGATAAGAGGGAAAAGGGAACGGGACAGGCGGATGAGAAGAGTTGTGCGCACACACACCACCAGCATTCTCTTGCGCTCCCGCACCCACCCCGCCCGCCCCTCACCATCCAGGGAATGCCGTAGTTGCCATACACGGAGGACATCATGCAGATGCGGCCGGGCGGCCCCGCCCGGGCCCGGTCCATGCCGAGCAGCGGGAGGAAAGCCTGGGCCACGACGACGGGCGCGACGAGGTTGACCTCCAGCTGGGCGCGCAGGAGGGCCGGCTCCAGGTAGGCGACCGGGTCGGACCCCGCGTGGATGCCCGCATTGTTGACCAGGCCCCACAGGCAGCGGGCCGGGCCCAGGGCAGCCGCGACGTGCGACGCGCCCGCGGCCACGGCGGCCGCGTCGGTCACATCAAAGACGAGGGGCGTGAAAAGGGGTCCCAGGTCGGCCACCAACGCCGCCGCGTCGCCCGCCTTGCGCACGGACCCGAAGACGTGGCAGCCCTTGGCCGCCAGGACGCGCGCGGTCGCGGCGCCGATGCCCTTGGAGACGCCCGTGATGACGACCGCCCGGTCCAGCCCCCACGCCCCGCGCTCGCTGCCGCGGCCGCCCGCGAGGACCCAGCCCCCATCCTCCTGCCACCCGCCGTGCAGGGCGGCCGCGCTCCCGGCCTTGGTCGGGAATAGGGGCTCGTGCTCGGGCGCGGAGTTGCGGGCTGTGATAGGGGGAGGGGGGAGAGAGGGGGGACGTGAAGTGAGAGGGAGAGAGAGGGGAAAGGCGCGAGAGGAGGTTGGACGGGCAATGCTCTGCGTGGGGGCCTGCCTCGGAGAGAGCGTTTTTTTTTGCGCGCGCTCCGCGGCTGGCCGCGACAACATCCGGCGCCCTGCTCATCTCCCTCTCTTCCCTGCTACACCGCCATCCTGCTCCCACTCACTTGGAGCCATGGTCAGTAAGCTCTGCGTGTGCCGCCTTGTGTCGCGTGTATTGATGCGGGTGCCTGTGGAAGGGGAAGGGGAAGTTGAAAAGAGAAACACAGGGATTGAGGAAACGGTCCGCCAGGCTACCAATGGGGCGCGGTGCGCCCTATTGGGCGCCAGGGCCTCCCCGTGCGCCCCGCCTCCACACAGAGAATGGTAGCGGTCTATTGCACGGTGAAGAGGATGAGCGGCGCCATCCGGCACCCCCTTGTGCGCTTCCGACACACCTTTTCGAGAGGAAAACAAAAATAAGGCAGAGTGGGGGCGCGAGAGGGCCATGTTCCTGGGCACCCCCCCTCCCTCCTTCTTTTGTTGTTGTTCTTGTTGGTCACCACCCCCCTCCCAAGCTCTGCGCGCTCCCCTGCCGCCGCAGGTCGTCCGACTGGCGGGCCGCGAAGCTGGCGAGCCCGCCGCCATTGGGTGGCGGCAGGTGGGTGGCGGCACTCCCGACGCACCGCCGGGCAGCACTCTTGAGCGCGGCCGCGACCCGCCTGACCTCGGCGTCCGTGTGCGCGGCCGAGACGGTCACCCGCACCGACGGCCCCACCACGCTCGCGGCCTCCGTCCCCGGCGGCGGCTCCACCGCGGCGACGAGGACGCCCCCCTTGTCTAGGCAGTCCGCGGCGACCGCCTTGCACAGCAGGGCCGCCCGTGCCCGGGCGGAGGCGGGGAGGGGCTCGGCGGGGCAGCAGGCGCCGCCGCCGCCCTCCCCTCCCCCCCCCCCAGCCGCGGCCGCGACGCCCACCGGCACGAGGTGCAGCGTCGGCGCAAACCATTCCGCCGCGGGCGGCGGCGGTGGGGCGGAGGCGAGGAGCGTGGGCGAGGCGGGGCGCCCCCGCGGGCTGGCCGGGGCGGCGGCAGCGGCGGCGGCGGCCGCGCCGCCCGCCCATGCCAGCCCGCCGCCCACCACGAAGCCGGGCACGCCGCCCTCCGCCGCCAGCGCCTCCCGCAACGCCCGCGCGTTCCTGGCCAGCGCGGCCCGCGCCGCCACGCCCTCCGACCCCGCAATGCGCTGCACCGCCTCCGACGCCGCGACCGCCAGGAAGGGCGGCAGCGAGGCGGAGAAGCAGTATCCCGCCCCGGACAGGCGCTGGTGGTCGACGACCTCCCGGCTGGACGCGCACCAGCCACCCGCGGACGCGACCGCCCCGCCCAGGGACCCAACGACCACGTCCGCGTCGCCCGGGGCCAGGCCCCAGTGCTCGCAGGCGCCCCGGCCGTGGGCCGGCCCCAGCACGCCGCCGGCCAGGCTCTCATCCACGACCAGCCGGTACCCGAACCTTTTTTTGAGGGCGACCATGCCGGGCAGCGGGGCCAGGCCGCCCGTGTGGGAGGACACGCCCTCTACCACGATGAAGCGGCGGCAGGGCGGGCGGCGGGCGGCCGCATCGGACGCCGCCAGGCGGGTCAGGACGGCCTCCAGGTCGGCCAGGCTGCCGTGCCGGAAGGTGGCCACCCGCGCGCGCGAGAGCGCGGCCCCATTGCGGAACGCCCAGGGCGCCGCGTCGTCCATGACGAGCACGTCCTTCGCGGACGCGAAGGCGGGGAGGACGGAGGGCATGGTGGCGGCGTCGTGGGAGTAAATGATCGCTTCCGCCGTCCCCTGCCAGGCCGCCAGGCGGGCCTCCAGGGCCAAATGGACGTCGATCGTCCCGTAGAAGGCACGCGGGCCGCACGACCCGACCCCGTACGTCGCGACCGCGCCCGCCGCCGCCGCCAGGATGGCCGGGTCGCCCCCCAGCCCCAGGAAGTCGGTGCCCGCCGCGACCAGGACGCGCTTGCCCGTGGCGGCGAGCGTGGCCGCCGTGCCCCGCGTGCCCAGGATGGGGAGGAGCGCGGGCGCGTCGCTGCCGCCGCCGCACGCGGCAGTCCGGGGCCGCCCGTCGGGGAGGGTCGGCGGGACGAGGGGCTCCGGCTCCCACTCCTCGCACAGGGCGTCAACCTCTCGCTCGGTGAGCGGCGCGTCCGCGGGGCGCCCCCGGGGCGCGGCGGCCCGCTGGGCGAGCAGCCAGGCGACGGCGAGCGCGAGGCAGACCTCGACCCCCACCCGCGCGCGCGACTCGACGAACGCGGCCGGGTGCCACCGCCCGCCCGGGCGGACGGTGTCCCAGGCGTCCAGGGTGGTGGCGAGGGCGGTAGCCCGGGCGTGAGCCAGGCGGGTGGTGAGGGTGGTACGGAGGGAGGGGGGCGGGGGGCGGGACTAGGGGGTGAGAGAGGGAGAAAGGTCAAGGGACGCCAACCTGGACGGTGTGTGGAGGGGGTGGGGGACGCCCCCGTCCTTGCCCGCGCGCAAAAGCCCACGTCCGCGCGTGCGACGGGCATACTGAGCGGGGAAAAGAATCTCTCTCTCTCTCTCTCTCTCGCCGCCGGCGAGAAAGAGAGAGAGAGAGATAGAGAAAGGGAAGGACGCAGCAAAAAAAAAAAACGCACCGCCCGCCCAAACGCCCAGCCACTGGAAGGCGGGTTGTGGGGCGGTGGTGGCGGCGCGCCCGCCACCGCCGCGACGAGCGGCCCACCGCCCCACGCCCGCACCCCCAGGGGCAGCCCGCTGGCGAGGCAAGCAGACGACGCCCAGACCGCCAGCGCCACCAACACCAGGGCGCCCGCGGCGGGCCAGGTCGCAGGGGAGGGTGGGCGGCGTCGCATCGGGAGGCAAGAGAGCGGTTTTTTTTGTTTTGTCCTTCTGCTTTGGGTCTCCTGTCTCTGCTTCGCTCTCTGCTTTCTCCTGCCCCCCCTCACTCTTTTCTTCTTCTCTCTCCTTCACATGGCCGCCGCCGCCCCGCCCGATGGCGGTCCCGCGGCCCGCCTGCTCGACTTCTCCCAGCCCATGGACGTGGCCTTGCTGGACGCGACGGTGGCCGCGTTCTATGGGGCGGGCTCCAATGAGGAGGTGAGAGGAAAAGACGCACGACGCCGCTAAGGACGCGCCATGCACAGACCTGTGCCCTCGCCCTTACCCTCGCCATTTGCCACGCCCGCGCATTTGGGTGCGGGTGGCGGCAGGCTGGGTAGCTAGCCCCGTGGTAGAGACGAAGGGGGGCCGCGCCTCGCGGGTGCGGGGGGCTTCCACTCTGCTGCCCCCTGTCCGCTGCCTTGTCGCCGCCGCATTCTTCTGCTCTCTCTCCCACTCTCTCCTCCCCTCCCATCATTTACACAGCGCACCGCCGCGGAGGCCGTCCTGAAGACGGTGCAGGAACACCCGCAAGCCTGGTCTCGGGTGGACGCCATCCTGGAGCGATCAGCGTCGCCGCAATCGAAATTCTTTGCGCTCCAGGTGAAAAAAAAAGAGGGGGCGAGAAAAGAAAGAAAAGGGCGCCCTCCCGAGGTGCCCGCCACCACCAGCGCGCGCGCTGTGCCCTCGTCGTCTTCCTCGCGACACTCACACGCCCGCCCTCTTCCGTCCCTCACACACACACCTGTTCTCACAGATCCTGGAGGAGGTTATCAAGTACCGGTGGGGCGCCCTGCCGGAGGAGCAGCGCTTGGTGGGTGTCAATGGAGAGAGAGAGAGAGGGAGAGAGTCTTCTCCACATCCCATCACATTTAAAAAAAAAACTCATTATCCTTTCTCTCCATTCACTTTGCAGGGCGTCCGCAACTTTGTGTCCAATCTGATCATCGCCCTCGCCTCCGACCCGGCCGCCGCCAAGGCCCAGCGCGTCTTCCTGGCCAAGCTGGACGCGGTGCTCGTCCAAATCCTGAAGCAGGACTGGCCGGCGCGCTGGCCGACCTTCTTGCCCGACCTCTGCGCGGCCTCCCGGACGAGCGCGTCCCTGTGCGAGAACTCCATGCGCATCCTGCGCCTCCTGTCGGAGGAGGTGTTTGACTTTGCGCGCGGCGAGCTGACGAGCGCCAAGACGCGCGACCTCAAGGCGTCCCTCAACACACAGTTTGGGGAGGTCCACGCCCTCTGCATGTTTGCGCTCGCGGCCGGCGGCCCGGACGCGGCGGCCGCCGCCTCCACCCACCCGGCCCTGATCCGGGCCACCCTGGACACCCTGCACGCCTACCTGTCCTGGGTGCCCCTGGTCTACGTCTTCGAGTCCGACGTGGTGTCCGCGCTGGTGCGCCTCTTCCCCGCGCCCGCGTTCCGGTCGCCCGCCCTGCGCTGCCTGGGCGAGGTCGCGTCCCTGGCCGTCGGCCCGGAGCACGACGCCGCGTTCGTGTCCCTCCTCACCGTCTTCATGGCCGCCCTGGCGCCCCTCATCCCGCCGGGCACGGACGTGGGCGCCGCCTACGCGGCGGGCAGCGAGGAGGACAAGGAGTTCGTGCTCAACCTGTGCCTCTTCCTGACGGCCTTCCTGCGGTCGCACGGGCGGGCGCTCGAGGCGGGCCCGGCCTGCCGGTCCGGCCCCCTGCTGGCCGCCCTGGACATCCTGGCCTCCGCCTCCTTTGCCCCCGACGACGAGGTCTTCAAGGTCTGCCTCGACTACTGGCACGCCTTCGTGCCGGGTGTGTACGCGTCCGCGGCGGGCGCGGCCGCGCTGGCGGGCGCGGCCGCGGCCGGGCCGCTCGCGGGCCAGCTGGCGGCCCCCCCGCCCGCCGCCCCGCACCCCGCCTTTGACGCGCCCGCTCACTACGCCCAGCTCCTGTCCCGCCTGCGGTCCCTCATGATCGCCCGCATGGCCAAGCCGGAGGAGGTCATCGTCGTCGAGGACGAGGCCGGCAACGTGGTGCGCGAGGCGATGAAGGACACCGACACGCTCGCCCGCTACAAGACCATGCACGAGACGCTCGTCTACCTGGCGCACCTGGACCAGGAGGACACGGAGGCCCAGATGCAGGCGCGCCTGCGGGCGCAGGTGGGGGCGGGGTCGTGCGCGGCGGGGCCGCCCGTGGGCGCGGGCGGCGGCGGCGCGCGCTGGGCGCCCCTCAACGCGCTCTGCTGGGCGGTCGGCTCGATCGCGGGCGCGATGGCGGAGGACACGGAGAACCGGTTCCTCGTCACCGTCATTCGGGACCTGCTCAACCTGTGCGAGGTGACCCGGGGCAAGGACAACAAGGCGGTCATCGCGGCCAACATCATGTACGTGGTCGGCCAGTACCCACGCTTCCTGCGCAACCACTGGAAGTTTTTGAAGACTGTCGTCCACAAGCTGTTTGAGTTCATGCACGAACCCCACCCGGGCGTCCAGGACATGGCGTGCGAGACCTTCCTGAAGATTTGCGGCAAGTGCCGGCGCAAGTTTGTGGTGACCCAGCTCGGGGAGAGCGAGCCCTTTGTGGCGGAACTGTTGGCCGGGCTGGCGGACACGATCCGGGACTTGGAGGCGCACCAGGTGTGAGAGAGATTGTGAGAGCAGAGTGGGACGGGCTGGGTGTGGTTTGCCCCTCCTCTCCCTTTCCCCCCCTTCCTTCCCCCCCGCGCTCACGCACGCCCGCCCCTTCCCGTCTACCCTTTTTTTTTTCCTCTCCAGGTCCACATGTTTTACGAGGCGGTCGCCCTCATGATCGGCGCGGACGCGGACGCCGGGCGGCGGGCGGCGTACCTGGAGCGCCTGATGGGCCCGCCCAACGCGACGTGGGGCGGGGTGGTCGCCGACGCGGATGCGGACCCGGCCTCCCTCACCGCCCACACCCACACCGCCCGGTCCGTCACCAACATCCTGGCCACCAACCTGGCTGTCGTCTCCGCGCTGGGCCCGCCGTACGCCCCCCAGATGGCCCGCCTGTTCCCGGACCTGGTGCGCGTGTACCAAGCCTACAGCGGCGCGGTGTCTGCGGCCGTCTCGGCCGGTGGCCCCCACGCCGGGCGGACGGCCGCCGTCAAGGCCGCCCGGGGCGCCCAGCGCGCCGCCCTCAAGCTGATCGAGGCCTTCATTGAGGGCGCGGCCGACCCGGCCGACTTGGTCGCCCGCTACCTGCCCGCCGCGGCCGGGCCGATCCTGGCCGACTATGCCGCCTGCCCGCCCGACGCACGCGAGCCGGGCGTCCTCGCCCTGTACGCGGCCGCCATCACCCGCCTGGGCGGCGGCGGCGGCGGCGGCGGCGGCGGCGGCGGCGGCGCTGCGCCGCCTGGCACCTCCTCGGCCGATGCCTCGCCCTCCCCGGCCGCCGACCTGGTGCCGTCCGTCTTTGCGGCCGTGTTCGGCCCCACGCTGTCCATGCTGACGGCCAACTTTGAGGACTTTCCGGAGCACCGCCTCCAATTCTTCGGCCTCCTGCGGTCGGTCGCCGCCGCGGCGACGCCCGCCCTGTTTGCGCTGTCGTCCGACCAGCTCCGCCTCCTGGTGGACGCGGTGTGCTGGGCGGTGCGCACACCCGAGCGCACGGTCGCCGACACGGGGCTGCACCTGCTGCTCGACCTGGTCACCGCGTTCGAGGCGTCCCCCTACGCTGCCCCCTTCTACCGGACCTACCACGCCCGCCTGGTGGCGGAGGTCCTGGCCGTCCTGACGGACACCTTCCACAAGCCCGGCTTCAAGCTGCACGCCCGCCTGCTGCACCACCTGATCGGCGTGGCGGACCCAGTGGCCGGCTTGCAAGCCCCACTGTGGGGCGGCCCGGCCGACCTGGCGGCCGCCGGCCTGCCGCCCGACCCGCCGCCGGCCAGCAACGCCGCCTTCCTGGCCGCCTCCCTGACGTCCCTCCTCGCGGCCTCCTTCCCGAACCTGTCCCCGCCCCAGGCGGAGGCGGCTGTCGCGGGCATGTTTGGCGCGCGCGGCGATTTCGGGGCGTTCAAGGAACACCTGCGCGACGTGCTCGTCCTCACCAAGGTGGTCGCGCCCGCCGACGCGGCCGACCTCGGCGGCGACGCCGCGGCGGCCGCGGCGGCGGCCACCGCGGCGGCCATGGCGGCCATCCCGGGCATGGTGCATGACGGGGCGGGGCGGCCGGCGGCGGCGGCGGCGGCGGTGACGGGCGGTGGGGAGGGCGGGGGCGGGATGGCGGGATGAAGAGTTTTTTTTTGTGTGTGGGGGGGGGGTGGGGGGGGGA
>Ga0315287_10006764_pt1 | contig 11445 bp, 4 predicted proteins | sample YL17G11_0_MG_FD_205037 | JGI IMG/M metagenome (GOLD analysis project Ga0315287, IMG submission 205037) | Sediment microbial communities from Yellowstone Lake, YNP, Wyoming, USA - YL17G11_0 | ecosystem: Environmental > Aquatic > Freshwater > Lake > Sediment | place: USA: Wyoming | collected...
GCCCCCCCCCCCCCCGCCCCCCCCCGCCCCCGCCGCGCGCACCCCTTTTTTTTTTTTTTTTTTTTTTTTGATAACTGCTCCCCTTCTCTCTTTTTTAACACTACTTGTGCGGCGCACCTTCTTCACGTGCGCCCGCATCTCCGCCAGCAGGGCTTGCTGTTCCGCGTTGGCCGGGTCCGCCCGGGCGGCGAGGGCTTCGGTCTGTGTGGGGGGGGTTGGGGGGGTGGGGGCGGGGGGGAAAGAGGGGGAGGGAGGGAAGAGTCAGGTGGAGAGAAGTGCAAAAAAAAAAAAAAGGGGAGTGGGGTGGGTGGGGTGCGAGACTGCCGGGGGTTCGCGAGTGCGCGTGTCGCCGACGGGTCCTCCTCGCACACGCACACGCACGCACACGCACCACCTTGGCCGCGTCTGCCATCGTGTGGTTGGTTGAAAAGATGGGAAAAAAAAAAGGAATGGGGGGCGAGGAGAAAGAGGTTTCAGGTCACACACACACACCTCCCCCACAGGAGGCGCCGCGCTTCCTTCTCGTCTCCCCCCCTCTCCCCTCTCTTTTTTCCTCCTCTCTTTCTCGCGCACACCTCTCTCCAAACAGAAGAAATGGAAATCGTCTCCCCTCCCATCATGGACGAGACCGTCCTGATCGCGACGTCCGTCAAAGATCCCTTTGTGGCGGTGGCGGGGCTGGCGGTGGAGACGGTATGAGAGAGAGAAAGAGAGAGAGAGGGCGAGCGCAAAAGGAGAAGCAGCCGATCCGCCTCTCAATCAAGAGCTGCGCCTTTTCCCCTCTGCCGGCGTCCCCCTCCAGGGCCCGCGTTCCCGCCTCCAGGCCCGATGCGTGAAGGCGGCCGCTCTCAATCACGTCGCACTCACACGCGCACAACCGATACAAAAACAAACCTTGCTCTCTCATAGGCCGGCGCCCCGTCCTCTGTCGCCGACGCGGTCACGGCCGCCGTCAGCACGGGCAAGCACGCGGGCGTCGTGACCGCCCTGCTGCCCCACCTGCCCGCGCTGATGGCCAAGGCGGAGCCCAAAGGTGAGCTAGATGAAGGTGGCACGCTGGTGTGAGGGGCAGAGGGCGAGAGGGCACAACGGGGCGATGATGGGACAGAGAGAGAGAGAAAAAAAAAAACTCTTCGGGCCGCCGTCTTGTTCGCGTCTCCGACCCCCTCTCTCGCGCTCTCTCATCCACTTTTTTTTTTTTGTCATGGCCGCAGACCTCGACACCGCCCTCGCCATCCTGGCGGCCGCCGTCGGCAAGGCCGCCACGGAAGACCCGGTCGCCGCGGGCAAGGCCGCTGAAGCCCTGGCCGCAGCCCTGGGCGGCGGCGGCGGGGGCGCCCCCGCCGGCCCGCGCGCGGCCGCGCTGGCGGCACTCCACGCGGCGGCGCCGCCGGGGCCGGGCCGGGCCGCCGCGCTGGCGGCCGGCCTCGCCCTGGCCACCGCCGAGCCGGTCGCCTCCGCACCGGCCGGCCTGGCGGCCCGGGCCCGGGCCCGGGGCGGCGCCTGGGCGGCCGCGGCGGCGGGCGGCGACGCCGCGCTGGAGGCGGGCCTCCTGCTCGCGGAGGCCGACGCGGTGCGGGCGGCGCCAGGCGGCGCCCGCCCGGGGCCGTCCCGGGACGCGGCCGCCCTGGCCGCCCGGGCGCTCGCCCTGCTGGGCCCGGCCGCCCCGCCCGCCGCCCTGGCCGCCGCCGCCCCCGCCGCCGCGGCCGCCGCGGCCCGGTGGCTGGGCACGCCCGACGCGCTGGGGTGGGAACTCGCGGCGCTGCCGGCTGTGCGGGCGCTGGGCGGCGGCGCGGGGGGGGGGGGCGCCGCCGCCCCGGCGCACGCGGCCCTGCTGGCGGCGGTGGATGCCGTGCTGGCGGGCGACCCGGCGGGCGCCGCCAAGGCCGCAGCCGCCGCGGCAGCCGCGGGCGCCCCGCCCCCGGCGGCCGTGGCGGCCAAGGCGACCGCCGTCGCCCTGCTCGCTGCTGCCGACGCGGGGGCGGCCGCCGCCGCGGTGGCGGAGGGCGGCACCCCGCTCCCGCCGGGCGTGCGCGGGTCCGGCGCGACCCTGACCTTCGAGGCCGTGGAGGCGGCCCTGAAGCTGCCCGCCGGCGGGGCGGAGCGCGCCCTGGTGGCGGCGGCGGGCGCCGCGTCGGGGCCCGGCGGCTCGTCCGGCCTGGACGTCCGCATCGACGGCGCCGCCCGCACCGCGCACGTGGGGCGGCGCAGCCCGGGGGCGCCCAGCGATCGGGCGGGCTGGGCGGCGCTGGCGGCGTCGCTGGGTGCGTGGCGGGACGCGGCGGCGAGCGTGCGGGACGCGCTGAAATCGAAATGATGAAAAAAGGAGGAGGTCAGGGGAAGAGAGAGAGAGAGCGGGGAGCGTTTCACCTTTTTTGCGGGGAGCGTTGCACCTTTTTTGCAAACGTCCCCGTTCTCGCGTGCCATTAAAGGTCCGTCGCACGCGCTTCACCATTCACTGCCTGGTCACCCCTGCCCCTGCCTCCGTCCGTTCCCCTCCCCGCACGGGGAACGCGTCCACCGTCGTCTCGATGACGGGCTTGGCCAGCGTGATGAGGAGCGACAAGAACGCGACGGCCGCGCCGACGCCCACCCCGATGCTCAGGTAGCCCGCGGTCGGGGAGTCCCAGAACCCGGGCGGGGCGTCCGCATCGAAATTGGATTCCTTGGGTGCGGACGGGCCGGAGGAGGAGTCCTTGCCACCGGGCGTGGCGGCGGCTAGGTGAGACGAGCGGCGGCGGGCTGGGCGGATGCACCACGCCACGGCATGCGCCACCGCCACCGCCGGCCGCGGGCCCACGCCCGCCGAGGACAGGGTCCGGTCGCCACCCAGGCGACAGAGGGTGGCAGGGGACATGGGGAATGAGAGAGAAGGGCGCGCGTTCGGAGGTCGTCGTTCGTCTTTCTAGTTCACATCAATGGCCCCGGCTCATCGTCACTCCCTCAGCAGTTCACTGTTGCCTGCACGCGCCCGCCTCATCCGCCGCGGGCGCCTCCGACGCCGCCACCGCCGCACCCACCACCACCACGCCCGCCTCGCCGTCCTCGCTCTCGCCCCCTGCCGGAGGTCCCACCAGGATGGGCGGCGGTGGGGGTGGAGGAGAGGAGGAGGAGGGAGGCAGGGCGGGGGCAGCCAGCCCTGCCTCGGCTTCTGGAGGAGGTGGGGGCGGGGGCACAGCCGCCGCCACGACCACCGCCGGCGCCAGCAGGGCCTCTGGCGTCAGCCCGCCATCCACCGCGCCCGCCCGGGCCCAGGTCAGGGCCCACAGGTCGACGGTGTCGGCCGCGGCGGCGGCGGCGACCCCGTCAGCAGTCGGCGACCCGCCGCCGCTGCCGCCGCCGCTGCTGGCCACCCACCCGGGCGCGAGCAGGCCGGCGGCCGCGGCCACCAGTAGCGCATTCTTGGTCGCTTCGGCGACGGCCTCGCCCAGGCCGACGCCGCCCCCATCGGCTGCAGCCCCGGCAGGCGTGCGGGCCGCCCGGGCCGCCTCCGCGGCCACCAGCAGGCACCGCTCCCACACCCGCCCAAAGGGGGCGCCCGCAGGCGGCGGGGGGATGGGCGCCGCCGCGGGCGACCCGCCCCCGCCCACCCGCACCCGGGACAGGACGGCGCCCGGGTCGGGGGCGCCGCACGCCGCGAGCGGGCCCAGGTTGGCCAGGACGGCCTTCCACAGGGCTTTCACGCCGGCGCCCAGGGCGGCGGCGGCCACGCCCCGGGCGGCCGCGCCGGCCGCGCCGCCGCCGCCGCCGCCGCCGCCGCCGCCCCGCCCGGGCGGGGCGGCGGCGAGGGCGGCCAGGCGTGCCAGCGCGGGCGCCACGTCATCCGCTAGAGCCGTCGCCCAGAACGATGGCGGGACGGAGGCGCCCAGCCGTTCGCCGGCGGCCAGGGCGGCGGGCAGGGCCGCTGCGGCCGCCGCGCGCACGGCCGGGTCCGCGTCCGCCGCGGCCAGGCCGGCCAGCGTCCGCACGGTGGCCGCCCACAGGGACGGGCCATCGGGTGGGGGCGCGTCCTCGTCGTCTGCGATGACGGACGCGCCGGGTGGGGGCGGCGAGGCGGCGACGCCGGAGGGGGGAGGGGCAGGGCCCGGCTCGCCCGGGCGGGGCCCCCCGCCCGGCCCGCCCCCGCCCAGCCAGGCCGCCGCGGCCGCCATGCCCGCGACCGCGTCCAGGGCCGCACCGCGCGGGGCACCTTTGGCCCGACCCTCCGCGACGCCCGCCAGGGATGCCAGGATGTGGGGGTAGCCCGCCGCGCACAGGCAGGGCGACCAGGGGGCCGCGGCCGGCGGGGTGCCCGCCGGCGCGGCGGCGGCCGCCACCAGGGCCGCCACCGCGTCCGCCCCGGCGCCCGGGTGCATGGCCGCGCCCGCCAGCAGGCCGGACAGGGCCCGCCAGCCCCGGGCGGTGCGGACGGCGGGGCCGGCGGGGCCGGTGACCAGGGCACGCAGTTCGGCGGCGAGGCGCGGCGCGAGCTCCCAGGCCGCAGCGGGGGGCAGGCGGCCGAGCGCGGCCAGCGAGCGCAGGGGGCCCGCCTCCACGGCCGACCCGGCAGCCGGCCCGCCCGCCCGGGCCCAGGGGAGCAGGGCAGAAGCCGCCCTGATCGTGCCCAGGGCGGCCCGGGCGGTGACGGGGCTGAGGCCGGAGGGCGAGGCCGGCGAGGAGGAGGAGAAGCCGCCCCCGCCGCCGCCGCCGCCACCCCCGCCGCCGGGCGCGGTCGCGGTCGAGTGGCCGAGCGCGGCGGCCACCAGCTCGTGCGCGGGCGGCCAGGCTAAGGCCAGGCGATCCCGGTTGCGGGTGGCGAGGGCGAGGGCCAGTTCCAGGCAGACCTCGGCGCCGGCCGTGTCTCCCGCAGACGCGGCGGCCGCGGTCGCGCCCGCGGCGCCCTGTGCGCCCGGCCCACCAGACGCGGCGCACAGTTCCGCCCGCCCAGCCGCCGCGGCCGCGGCCACCAGCTCGCCCAACGCCTCCGCCCGCAAGAACTTGGAGTCCGCGACCGCGTCAGACACGCCGCACGCCGCCGCGCCCGCCCGGGCGGAGGCCAGCAGGGTGCGGGTCGCGGTCGCGGCGGCGGCGGCCGCTTCGGTGTCGCCGCCGGCGGCGGTGGCGGCAGCCGCGGCCGCGGCCGCGGCCGTGTCGTCGTCTTCCACCTCGGCTCCGGCGCCGCCACCGCCACCGTCATCAATGGAGATGAGGGAGGAAATGGCACGGGTAAAGAGGGACCCGCCCCCACCCCGGGCCCGGCCCCGGGGCGGGGCGGGCAAGGGCATGCCAGACGGCGTGAGCGGGGAGGGGGTGGTGGTAGAGGCTGCTGCCGCACCGTCATGCTGCACCACCACCCCACCCCCGGGCGCGAACGCGTCCGCCGGGAGCAGGCCGGCCGCGTGCAGGCGGACGATGACGTCCACCACCGCCCGCCACCCGCCGCGCAGGCAGTCGCCGTAGCGGGCCGCGACGGCGAACAGGGCTTCCGCGGCACCGCGCGCGCGCGCGTCCGCCCCGAATTCCAGGGCGCCGCCACGGGCGGGCGGGGCGCCGGCCGCGGCCGCGGACGCGCAGCCCAGCTCCAAGGCGCCAGCCGCGTGGGCGGCCAGGCAGGCCGCGACGGCGTCGACAGCCTCGTCCACCCGGTGGTGGGCGCCGACGCGGGCGAGGAGGACGAGGCCATCCACCGCGGCCGCCGCGGCCGCGGAGGTCGGGGACGCGCCGCCCAGCCCGTCGCCCAGGCAGGCCGCCGCCGTGGCGGCGGCCAGGACGGGGTCGGGGGCGCCCAGGGCGAGGCGGGCACGGGGCACTCCCGGCCCGGCGGGGTCGCCATTGGCCAGGGTGCCCGGGCTGGCCGCCCCGTCCAGGGCGGTCGCCAGGGCGGCCGCGGCGGGCCCCCACACGCTGCGCAGCGCCGCCGCGTCCAGGGCGCGGGCCCGGGGCAGGGAGGCCGTGTCGGCGCGGGCGCCCCGCGGGGTGCGGGCCTCCGCGGCCAGGCGGGGCCAGAGGCTGGGCGGCGGGCCGGCGGCGGCGGCGGCCGCGCGCGCGGCAGCCGCCGCAACGGCCGCCGCGGCAGCCGCGGCTGCCGCCCCACCCCGCCCGCCGCCCCGGCCCGAAGACGTGGACGCAGCCGCGGCGGCAGCGCCGTCCGGGGTGGCCAGGGCGAGTGGGGAGGCGACGATGGAAGTGTACAGGGCCTCCAAAAAGGGTGCCGGCAGGTCGGCCCCGCCGTTGATGCCCCGGTTGTTGCGCACAAACTCGGCCACGTTCATCTTGCGTTTCACCTGCGCGTTGTGGGCGTCCGTGTTGAGCATGATGGCCGAGTAGCCTAGCACGTAGGCCGCGTCCGCGTGGGCGAAGAGGCCCGGGTTGGCGGTCGCGTACCGCGTGCCGTACACTTCCATGATGCGCGAAATCTTTTGGGCCTCGCCCGGCAGGCGGAACGCCGCCAGGAAGGCACGGAGGGCAGCGTCAAAGGCGACGCCGCCAAAGTCAAAGGTCTCACCGAACGCGGCCAGCGTGGAGACGGCAAAGGAGTCGGCCTCGCCCAGGAAGTCCCCGACCGCGTCCTTGGACAGGCCCGGGCAGAAGCGGAGCAGGGCGGCCGCGTCGGCCGGGGACGGCGGGCTCGGGGCCAGGCCCGCGGACGCCAGCCGCTCCAGGCCGCGGCCGGGGTCGCGGTTGAACGCGTCCGCGACGGCGGCCAGGCGGGCCTTGACGGCCCGCTCCGCCAGAGCGGCCCGGACCACGCCCCGGGCGGTGGCCCGTGTGGACGGCGCCGGCGGGGCAGCCGTCAAAATGGCGGCGGCGGAGGAGGCGGCCGCCCCTCCGCCGCGGCGCCCGCCCCGCCGGCCCGGGCGGCCGGTGGCGGCGCTCCACCGCGGGGGCGGGGAGGGCGCGCCCGCCCGCACCGCCGCCCACACAGCCGCCGCGTCCGCGTCCGCCAGCCCGTCTTCGCACCAGGGCGGGGGCGCGCCGCTCGGGGTGGAGGCCGTGGAGGCCGGCGGGAGCGGTGCGGTGGGGTCAAGGGGTGGGGGCGGGGGCGGGGGGGGCGGGGGGGGGAGGGGGTGGTGGTCGTCGTCCGACTCGTCGCTCGAGTCCTCGTCGGAACCGTTGCCGCCCCCCCCCCCCCCCCCCCCGCCCGCGCCCCCCCCCCCCCCCCCCCCCCCCCCCCCCCCGCCAACAAGGGGCCCCCCCCGGCCCCGCCCCCCCGCCACGTCGTGGACGGCGCCCCGGGGCCCGCCAGCGGGGGAGGCCGCGCGCGCGAGCGCGCCCGCGAGGCCCTCCAGCAGGTCGGGCCGGTCCGCCCGGCAGTCGCCGTTGAGGAAGGCCGCCCGGGCGAAGCCTGGGAGGCGGGCCAGGTCGGCGACGGCTTCCAAGGCGGCGAGCTGGCGGGAGGTGGCGGCCCGGGCGGCGGCGGCGGCGGCGGCGACACCAGAGGCGGTGGGGGTGAGGCTGAGGCCACCCCCCGCGGACGGGGGCAGCCCCGCGCCCGCGGCGGCGGGGAGCAGGCAGGACGCCAGGAAAGCACCTACCTGCAAGAACAGGGAGCCGCCCAAGTGCGCATAAGCGGACACGGCGACCGACGCGGCGCCCGCCAACAGTCCCGCCCCGGACGCGCCGCCGTCCGCGCCCGGCGGCCCAGACGGCGGTGCCGCGGACGCCGAGACGGCGGACGACAGGGCCGACCACATGGGGTCGGCCAGGAGCGCCATGGCGGCCGGGTGGGCGGCCCAGCCAGGGCCGCCGGAGTCCAGGGCCGTCGCCAGGAGGCGGACGCCCAGGGGGGCCAGGCCAGCGGACGGCGCGTCGCCGGCCGTGCGCCCGCCCGGCGGGGACGGCGGGGAGCCCGCCAGGGTGATGACGAAACCCAGGATCTCGATCGCGGAGGCCATGCCAAAGGGCGTGGCCGCCGCATCACCGCGGGCGGCGGGCGGGGGAGGCGCCGGCTGGAGGGGTGCGGGCGTGGCGGGCGGGTCGACCCCCACCACCACAGGCGCGGGCGCGGCGGGCGCGTCACCCGCCGCCGCGGCCGCCGCGACCGCCGCCGCCGCGATGGTTTTGGCCGCCGCTTTCGTGGGTGTGACAAGAAGGTCTTCATGAGCCTGCTCCAATGGGCTGTCCCCTCCATTGGCGGCAGTAGCTTCAGCCGCAGCAGCAGCCGCGGCAGCCGCCGCGGCCGCGACCACCCCCGCACTCGCCGCTTCCCGCGTCGCGTCGTCCTCGACCTGCAGCCGGGGGGGCGAGGGCGGGCGCGCAGGGGGGACGACAGGCGTCGTCGTCGCAGCGTCCATAGGCAACAGCCCATGCACAGCGGTGGGCGTCGTCGCCGCGGCGGGCGCGGGCGCGGGCGAGGCGACGGCGGTCGGGGTGGGAGCGCTGGGCGCGGCGGCGGCGCCGCCACCACCCTCGCTCGCGGGCGGCAGGCTGCCCACCTGGCCGCACACCAGGCGGACGAGGCAGACCAGGGCATCCCTGGAGGCCGCCGCGAGGGGGCCCGCGCCCAGGGACGCCGCGCACACGGGCGAGGCCACCGCCGTGGACGAGGGTGCGCCCGCCCCGCCGGCGCCGGCGCCGCCGCTGCCGCCGCCGCCACCGCCGCCACGGACACCGCCGCCCACGCCCGCCGCGGCGTGCTGGGCGATGCGGAACGCCGCCTGGAAGGCATCAATGACGTCATCGTCTGACAGCGACCCCGGGGCGTAGGGCGAGGACGACGCCGCCGAGATGACCTGCAAGACCTTGAACAGGACGGCGGAGTCGGCGGCGGCCGCGGCCGCGGCCGCGGCGGGCGAGCCTGCGGCAGCGCCCAGGCCTCCGCCCGCGGCGGACGCGGCGGGCGAGAACTTGGCGCGCGTCGCGGCGCGGGTGGCGGCCCGGAGGGCGGAGGAGGCAGCCGCCCTGTCGGACGCGCCGTGCAGGAGGCCCGGGTCGGTCAGGGTCAGGTGGAGCGCGTCCAGGGCGGCAGCCACAGCGGCCGCGGCCGGGGGTGGGGGCTGCTGCGGCGGCGGCGCGCCGCCGTCCTCCTCACCGGGCTGGGGCGGCGCGGCGGGTGCTGCCACAACACTCGCCGCCGCCGCCGCGAAGGGGCCCACATACTCGCGCGGGTCCACCCCGCTGACGTCGGACCAGTGCAGGGCCCGCCGGCGCAGGGCGCGGAGGTCGGCGAGGGCGGGGTCTTCGGCGGAGGCGACGGGGTCAAAGGCGAGGCGCTGTGAAAGAGGGAGGAGGGTGGAGGAGAGAGAGGGATGGAGTCAGGGCCTTCTTCTCCTTTCGAAAGGGACTCTCGCCTCGCTCGCATCTTTGAAGGCGCACGCGCGCCCCGCCGCCCCACGCTTTCAGGCTCTATTTTTTTCGTCACAGCCTCGACCTGATAGGCACTCGGTCTGCGAGGCCCGCGAGGAAGCCTGATCGAAAGCAGGGGCGGGTCGGGCGTGCGTGGGCAGCGCGCGCGCCCGGGCGAGCTATTAAAAAAAAAGGCATTGAGCGTGCGCGCGCGAGCAAGCAGCGGGCAGCCCTCGCCCTCTCCCCATTTCTCCCTAGCTATCATACCGTGGAATAGCGTGCCGCTGCCCGGGAGGCGGCCGCCGCACGCAGGGCGGCCGCCACAGCGCCCGCCTCTCCAGCCAGGGCGAGCGCCGCGCGCGGCGGGCCGATGAGAGGAGCAGGGGGGGCGGAGGAGGGGGCGCCTGTGGGTGGTGGCGCGGGAGGGGCGCCACCGCCGCTTTGGAGGGGGAGGGCTGACTCCATCTTCCGGTCAGACGGTCAACAGGAAGAGAGAGAGAGAGCTCGTGCGCCGCGGGTTGTGAAGTGGCACGCGTGTGAGAGAACAGTGCACTCTCCAGCGAGAAGCGAGAAGCGAGAGTGCGGCGAGAGGGCACCTGGCTCAGTTTCTTTTTTTTTTCTCGGGAGTGCGCGCCCTCGGCACACACCTCGCCCACACGCACGCGCACGGAATGCTACGCCCCGCCTCCACCCTCCTCCGCGGGAGCGCCGTCCCGGTCGCTCGCCCGGCTTGCAAAACCGCGCCGACACCGACGCTGGCGCCCCGCTGTCGCCGGTCGACCATTATCGCCGTCGCCGCCGCCGCCGCTGCTGCTGCTGGCTCAGATAATGCTCCATCGACCAGGTGAGTGACACAGGGAGAGAGAGAGAGAGAGAGAGAGAGAGAGAGAGAAGGAGAGTTGTGTAGGCGAGCCAGACTCGATCGAGGGCAATCGAGGGCAACTCGCCTCCTTTTTCTCTCTTCATCTCTCCCCTCGCCCTTTTCCTTTTCTTGACAACATAGTCGCCGCCGTCTCATCCTCATGCGCCATGCCCCCTCCGAGGAGACCAACCTCGCCTCCTCCCCGGCTTCCCGGGACCACGACCGCCCGATCACGCCCGCCGGCGCGCTGGCGGCGGCGGCGGTGGCGCGGGCCCTGGCGGCCCGGGGCTGGCTCCCCGACCTGGTCCTGGCCTCGGATGCGGCCCGGTCCCGCCAGACCCTGGCCGCGATGGCGGCGGCCGTGCCGGCCCTGGGGGACGCGCCCGCCTTTTTCAGGGGGGCCCTGTACACGGCGGCCGCGCTGGATGGCCAGACCGCGCCCGCGCTGGCGGCGGCCCTGGAGGAGGCGGGCGCTGGTGGTGGTGGGGCGGCGGGGGACGCGGCTGCCACGGCTGGTGCCCCTCCGCCCACCACCACCACCCCGACCACCGTCCTCGCCCTGGGCCACAACAAGGGGTGGGAGGAGGCCGCGTCCGCGCTGGCCGGGTGCGCGGTCCGCCTGGAAGCCGCGTCGGCCGCGCTGCTGGAGGTGAGCAGTGGTGGTGGTGCCGACGGCGCCACCACGGCGTCTCCTGCCTTCACGTCCTGGCCGGCGGCCTTGGCGGGCGGGGAGGGCGACTGGACGCTGGTCGGGCTGGTGAGCGGGGCGGACGTGTGAATGAAAATGATGCGAAAGAGAGGGAGAGAGAGAGAGAGGTTGAGGAAGGAGATGGGAGGGCGCAGCACTTGTACTTTTGCAAAAAGGTGAGTGGGGGGGGGTGGGGGGGGGGGGCGCGCGCGCTGCGGGGGTGAGGGGAAAGCAGTCAAAAGGGGATTGGTGTTGTGTGCAAAATTTGTGTTCAGTGTACGCCGTCGGACAATATAAGGAACGCCCAAAAGGGGTGACAAAAGGGGTGGATGGCGGGGAGAGAGAGCGGGGGCGGCAGCAGTAAGTAAAAACGCACCTGCTTTTCGCTCTCTCTTCCCCGCACACAACAACACACGCGCCGGCGCTCCAAGAGCAGCTACGGCGGCATTCTCCACCCACCATACGCGTAGTCAAGTCCTGAAGGGCTCAGGAGAGGAAGGGGGCAGGCAAAAAATGGGGGGGGGGGGGGGGGGACAGGCGGCAAAACGAAAAAAATTGAAGGGTTAAAAAAGTCCATTATTGGAAAAAAAAAGGAGATTTTGGGGGTGCAATAAAATTTAAATAAAGAATG
>Ga0315287_10006766_pt1 | contig 11441 bp, 10 predicted proteins | sample YL17G11_0_MG_FD_205037 | JGI IMG/M metagenome (GOLD analysis project Ga0315287, IMG submission 205037) | Sediment microbial communities from Yellowstone Lake, YNP, Wyoming, USA - YL17G11_0 | ecosystem: Environmental > Aquatic > Freshwater > Lake > Sediment | place: USA: Wyoming | collected...
GAGCCCCGCGGAGTGCGTCGACGAAAAGAAAGCGGTCGCGCGTCACGCGCGCGACCTCATCGAGGCATGCGCGGAGGACGTCGTTCGGAAGATGGTGCGAAACCTCGACCATCACCGTTCGGTCGGCAACACGATCGCCGAACGGGAGCCGGGCGGCATCCCCGAGCACCGCGAAGGAGTCGATCGACTTCGAGACGAATCCCCGCAGTTTCAGAGTGTCGTTGTCGAGCCACACGTAACGCGTCCCCGGTGGAACGAGGCCGGCGACCATGCCAGTGCCGGCGCCGACGTCGAGGAGCGTCGCGTCTCCGACGTCTCCCAACGCCTGTCCGACCTGGGCGGCGATCGGTCGGCCCCCTCCGTGTTTCTGGTGGAAGTCGTACAGCCGAGGGTTGCCGAGGACCGCGTACTGGAGCCGTGCAAGTGCCGACGGCTCGCGCTCGGCGTCGTTACTGGCCAGGAGTACCGGTGTGTGGCCGTGCAGGTCGAAGGTGTGCCCGCATCCCGTGCAGCGAAGTCCGGTAGCCTCGGACGCCAGCTGACTTCGGCAGGATGGGCAGACGACGAGTTCGAGCAGGGCCGCCATGTCATCGTTGACCGTCATCTTCAGGCCGGTACGCGCCCGCGCCCGCGCCACGAGTTGCCGTGGCGATGCGAGATCTGGACGTCCTCGAGCCCGCTCTCGTCGAACCAGCTCGCGAGCTCGGGACCCCTGATGTAAGCGGCGGTCGGCGCGACGAGCTGGTCGAAGACGATGGCGTAGTTCTGCCGAAAGCGGAAGCCAGCCACGCTCGAGAGATACTCGTCGAGCGGGAGCGCCTGACCCACGGCCGTACCGTGGAGGGGCCGATACACGCCCTTGGCGACCCCGTGAAAGCCGGCCGCAAGTGGCCAGGCGAGCGTGCGAAGGATTGGCGGCGGGATCTTCGTGGATACGCGACGGAGCGGCTCAACGACGTTGCGGACGAACCCGTTGTTCTCGTGACCGTAGACCCACACGGCAATCGTCCCGCCCGGGCGAATACAGCGGACGAGACTCTTGAAGCCCTCGCGCGGATCGGGGAGATGGTGGAGAACGCCGATCGAGTAGACGAAGTCGAAGCCCTCCTCCGTTTGCCCGGAGCGGAACGGCGGCCGCAGGAGATCTCCCTGCAGGACGTGGACGTTGTCGAACTGCGCCAGGTTGACGCGCGCGGTCTCGACGGCGGAGCTCAGGTCGAGGGCGAAGACGTCCCGTGCGCCGTAGATGGCGGCGAAGTACGCATGCCGGCCGGTGCCGCACCCCGCGTCGAGCACGCGCTTGCCGCGGAAGAACTCGGGCGTGATCGGGTGGAGCCAGTCGAGAAACTGCCCTTCAAACTCACGATGCATCTCGCTGAAGTGCTGCCATTGCCAGCCGAAGGCGCGGGCGGTCTTGGCTTGTTGCTCCGCGAGATCGACCGGGACGAGACGCGGTACGCGGTCACGGATCGGCCAGCGCCGGCCGCAGCCGCTGCAGACGAGCTCGCCTTGATCGATGTCGTCCCCCTGCTCGCTCGCGACGAGCTCCAGAGGATCAGAGGACAGCGGGCAGACGAGGCTCTCGACGACGGCTCTCTTCATGCTCTAACGGAAGTGGCCTTCGGGGACAAAGCGTGCTCGACCCAGCGTCGGTGCCAGAGCTGGAACACGAAGAGGGTCCAGAGCGGCTTTCGGTGGTCGCGCCGGCCGCTCATGTGCTCTCCGATGAGGCGCTGGACGGCCGCAGGCTCGAAGAGCCCCTGCCGGCGGAGGCGTTCAGGGGAGAGCTCGTCCTCGAGCGCCTCGCGCAGCTCGGCCTTGAGCCACGCCGCGATCGGCACTCCGAAGCCCTTCTTGGTGCGGTTCGCGATCCCAGCCGGGAGAAGGTCCGACATGGCGCGCTTGAGCAGGTGCTTCGTCTCGACCCGGCGGAGCTTCAGCCGCGCGGGAACGCGGCCGAGGAACTCGACGAGCTCGACGTCGAGGAACGGCGCCCGCACCTCGAGGGAGGACGCCATACTCGCCCGATCGACCTTCACGAGGATGTCGTCTTGGAGATAGGTCTTTGCGTACAAATAGATGAGGCGTTCAAGACGATCTCGAGTTGGCGCGACAGCGAAGCACCGCCGGTGTCCTTCGTAGGGGTCGGTGGGACTTCGCGTCAGCAGCGCTTCCTGCTCATCTGGCGAGAACGACCCGAGCCACATCGGATGGCGGATCTCAGGGGCCCGATTCGCTGCGCGCACGAACTGTTTGAGCTTGAAGTCGAAGCTGAAGTTGTCCGTCGAGACTGGTAGCCGGTCCACGAGCGGGCTTACGACATGCTCGTGGAGAAGTCGAGGCATATGGTAGAGGTGGGCAACGCGGTCGGCCGGAAAGGTTGGGTAGCCTGCGAGGAGTTCGTCGGCTCCGTCTCCGCCGAGCGCCACGGTGACCGATTCGCGGGTGAAGCGCGATAGCAAGTACGTGGGGAGGACAGATGCGTCGGCAAACGGCTCGTCGAGGACGTCCACCATCGTCGGGAGTAGATCGAGCATCACGCCGGGTGTGAACACATCGTCGTGGTGGTCGGTTCCGAAGTGTGCGGCGACACGCCGCGCGTGTTGGGACTCGTCGAAGCTCCGCTCGAGGAACCCGATCGAGAACGTCTTCAGGGCACCCGCCGGGAGTTCGTCGGCCATCATCGCTACGACCGAGCTCGAGTCGATCCCGCCGCTCAGAAAGGCGCCGAGCGGAACGTCGCTGACGAGGCGTCGGCGCACTGCCGCGCGAAGGCGAACGCGGAGCTCTTCCGCATAGTCGTCATCGGACTGCGTCGTGCCGCCAGCATCGAAGGTCAGGTCCCAGTACTGCGAGATCGACGACCGCCCGTCCTGCCAGCGAAGCACGTGGCCCCCAGGCAGCTTCCGGACTCCGTCGAAGATCGCCCGGGGCGTCGGGACGTACTCGAGGGCGAGGTAGCGCGAGAGGCTCTCGAGGTCGAGCTCCCGCGGGCAGCGGGGGTGCTGGAGGAGTGCCTTGAGCTCGGAGCCGAAGAGGAGGGAGTCGCCGAGGTCGGCGTAGTACAGCGGCTTCTTCCCGAACCGATCGCGCGCGAGCAGGAGCTGCTGCTCGTTGCCGTCCCAAAGCGCGAACGCGAACATGCCGTTGAGCCGCTCGACACAGCGCGTGCCGAGGTCCTCGTAGAGGTGGACGATCACCTCGGTGTCGGCGTTCGTCGCGAAGCGATGACCACGTGAGACGAGATCGGCACGCAGCTCCCGGTAGTTGTAGATCTCGCCGTTGAGCACAACCTGCAGGGCGCCGTCTTCGTTCGCGATCGGCTGATTCCCGGACGCGAGGTCGATGATCGACAGGCGCCGAAAGCCGAGACCTGCGGTGACGCCGCTCTCGTGCTCGGCCACGTAGAAGCCCTCGTCGTCCGGCCCGCGGTGCTGGAGGGAGCGTGTCATCCGCGTGAGCGCCTCCCGATCGACCGGGTCGCGCCCCACGATCCCGCAAATTCCGCACATCGACGTGCGCCCGCTAGCGGAGCGAGGCCGGATCCTCGAAGTTGCGCCGTTCACGGACGAGATACACCGGCTTCGACTGCGACTCGTGATAGGTGCGGATGATCAACTCGGCGAGCAATCCGAGGAGGATGAGGTTGAGGCCTATGGTGAAGAGCGAGACGCCGACGATGAGCGAGGGCTGACGGTAGACATAGACGTCGTTGAAGATCTTCTCGTACGCAGTCCAGATGACGAAGCCGATGCCGGCGAAGCACAGAATCGTGCCAGTGCCGCCGAACACGTAGCTCGGCTTCGTCGCCCACACGGAGAGGAACTTCACCGTCAGGAGGTCGAGCAGGACCTTGAAGGTCCGGCCGAGCCCGTAGCTCGATCGTCCTGAGGCGCGCGGGTGGTGGCGGACCGGTATCTCGCCGATCCGCGCCCCTGCTTGGTGCGCGAGCGCGGGGAGGAAACGGTGCATCTCGCCGTACAGCCGGGTCTCGTGGACGAATTCTGCCCGGTACGCCTTCAGCGTGCAGCCGTAGTCGTGCAGCCGCACTCCCGTCACGCGGCCGATCAGCCAATTTGCGATGCGTGAGGGAAAGCGGCGCACAAACCCGTCCTGGCGATCCTTTCGCCAACCGCTGACGACGTCGTATCCCTCGTCGATCTTCTCGAGCAGTCGCCCGATGTCGGCCGGGTCGTTCTGGAGGTCGCCGTCCATCGGGACGATCACCTCGCCGCGAGCATGGTCGAAGCCGGCCGACATCGCCGCGGTTTGTCCGAAGTTCCGGCGGAGCTTGACGAGTTTCAGTTGCGGGTCCTCGGCTGACAGCCGCGTGAGCCGCGAGTAGGTCTCGTCCGTCGAGCCGTCGTCGACGATGATGACCTCGTACGTGCGCCCAAGCTCCGCGAGGGACTGACGCAGTGCGTGAACGAGCGGCTCGACGTTGTCCTCCTCGTCGTGCACGGGCACTACGACGGAGAGGTCCGGGGACGCAGGCTGATTCGAAGAATCGGCTCTCGCGACTCCATCGGCCTCGGGCCACGGCGAGCTTCGAGCGACCATCGCTCCAAGTATGCCCGCTGCCTCTGTCGAACATGACCGTCCGGCTCGTTCACGCGTCGGCGGGCCCGTCCGTTAGCCTGGGTCCGGAATGGTCGAGCCTCGTCCGCGCGAGATCGACGTCGAGTCTCTGAACGATCGCCTTGCTCGCGAACATCCGATCGACGAGTACTACGCGAGCGCACCGTTGCCGATTCGGCTCGTCGAGCGACGCAGGCTCGCGATCATCCGCGACTTCATGGGTGACGTCGAGGGACTCGACATCGCGGAAGTAGGGTCCGGTGGCGGACACGTGCTGCGCATGTTTCCGGGAGCCCGCCTCACCGCGATCGACGTCTCGAGCGTCTACCTCGACCTCGCGCGGAAGAACCTCGCCGGGTACGACGTCCGCTTTCTCAAAGGCGAGGTCGACAAGATGGATCTTGAGGCTGAGAGCTTCGACCGCGTCATCTGCACCGAGGTGCTCGAGCACGTCGTCGACCCGAGCGCCGTGCTCTCCGCCATAGGTCGAATGCTCCGGCCGGCCGGGCTCGCGGTCGTCACGGTGCCGAACGATCCGTTGATTCTGCGCGTCAAGGGCCTCATCCGCCGGACTCCGCTGCACCGGCTTCTCGGGGACCGAATCGAGTGGGGAGGAGACGAGTTTCACCTCCACCGGTGGACCCCGCATGAGTTCGAGCGCCTCCTCGCGCAGCACCTCCGTGTGCTCGGGCGCCGCGCTGCTCCGTTCGGCGTGCTACCGCTGCGCGCCTGCTACAAGTGCGCCGCGGGAGCGGAAACTCGTTGACGAGACGCCTCGACGGCTTCGCGATCGCGGCGGTCTCGCTCGTTGCGATCGATGCGGTCACCCGCCTCGTCGTCGGCGGGCCCTACGTCGGTGCGACTTTCCTCCTGTTGGCGGCCTGTGGCCTCGCCTGCGTGCCCCTCACGCCGCGGGAAATGGGAACGCCGTCACTCCAGCTAGCCGTGCTGCCCGCGCTCGCCGTAGGCTCCTTCTCGGTCCTCCTGACGACGGTCTCGATCGTCGGCATCCGCCTCACCGAGCTCTCGATCCGGCTTGCAGTGACGGCGCTCGTCGTCGCGCTTGTCGTCGTCTCGACGCTCGTTCGGTCGCACGCGAGCGAGAACGCGCGCGCCCGCCCGCGCCCCGCATCGTGGCGCGAGGCGGCCGCCGTCGCTGCGCTGATCGGGCTGCTCGTCTTCTCGCTTGCGTCGTCGTCGGACATCGCCTATCCCTTCCAGGCCCGAGGCACGGACTGGGGCCACTACCTCCTCTACGCGGACGAGGTCGAGGCACAGCAACGGCTCCTCATCAACGACCCGCTGGCAGGCGAGGCCGACCGGGTCTTTGCGGATCCCGCCGCGGTCGGGGCCGTCTACGGGAGCTTCCTGACTCTCGACGGAGTCTCGTCCTGGCCGCTCGCGTTTGGGATCGTCGTCGTGTCCGCGCTGACGGTGCTGAGCGTCTACGCGGCTGTCGGCACGCTGTGGGGCGTAGGGGCGGGTTTGGCCGCAGCGGCGATGTACGCGGTCGCGCCCATCCGTCTCGATCCGATGTACTGGCACGGGCTCGGGACGACACTCGCGCTCGTGTTCCTCCCGCTGGTGGTCCTCGCGCTCGGGCTCATGTACCGCGGGCGCCGGGACTGGCGCACCGTCGCACTTCTGAGCGCTTCGCTGCTGGGCGTCGCAGCGTCCCATGCGACGAGCGCGATCGTCGTTGCGGTGCTGATCGTCGTGGCCCCACTCGGCGACGCCGCCGGCTCGTCGCCCGCGGCGTCGCGCCCACGGACGCGCTGCGTTCGTGGGCGCGTGACGGGCTGGTACGACCGGTCGTCGCCGGAGTCGCGCTGGCGTGTGTCCTCGGCGCTGGCCTCATCGCACATCTTCGACTTCAGGTAGCGGATCTCGGCCGGCCGGTGAGCTACCGGTTCCTCGGCCCGGACTGGCTCGATCGCGCCGCGGTCGCGGGCTACTACTCGTGGGCGTTTCTCGTCGTGACGGCCGTCGCCCTCGCGCTCGTCCTGTCGGCACGCCGGCTCCGACGCGATCCGGCGCTGCTCGCCGTCCTCGCGCTCGCGCTCGCTTGCGTCGTCGTCAGCCAGCTCGGGCGCGTCCACGTCCCCTTCGAGTACCGGCGGTCCGTCTATTACCTCGCGATCGCGATGGTCATGGTGGTCGGGGTCGCGTTCCTCCGGCTGAGGCAGCGTGCCGTCTGGATCGCCATGTATGCGCTCGTGCTCGCCTATGTCGCTCACCTCTCCGTCGGGCTGCGCCTTCCCGAGCGCGTGCTCGCGTTCCCCGAACCGAGGACCGCCGCCGTCTCCGGTCTGACCGCGTTTCGCACCCAGCTCGACAGCGGGCAGCTGCCGGACTCGCCGCTCCTCGTGACCGACTCTTGCCTTCACTTCGCGGTGCCGTACCTCGTGCGCAGGCCGACGCTTGCCGCATTCGGAGAGCGCCAGGTCGGGTTCGCCGATCGCCTTCCCCTTGCCAGGCAGGCCGCGAGGGTCATCCAGGGAGGGCCCGACGGACGACGTCTCGCGGAGAGGCTCGGCGTGCGCTACGTCGTCGCCGATCCACGGTGTGAGCCCGACCTCGCGGCGAATCTCGGTGGAAGGGTCGTGCTCCGCAACGACGAGGTCGTCGTCGTCCAGCTCCCACCGGTCACCTGAGCCTGCGCGGGCGGGATCCGGCCTGCGCTGGCCCACAGGCGCTAGCCCGCGGAGTCCCAGTACGCCGGCAGCCCGCTGAGGCGGCGCTTCAGCGCGACCGGGAGCCGGTGGTGACGGCGGCCGAGCTGGAGCCCCGTGAACTTCGCCAGCTCGTACGCCGCGGTGTACGGGATCCAGCGCCGTTGCCCGGTCCGCCAGAGCCACGCGACCTCTCCTTTCGCGTAGCGCGCTGCCGCGCTCCGGAGTGCCGACCCCGGCGCGGCGCATCCGCTTGCATACGACCGCTCGGCCGAGACCCCGGAGTCGAAGAAGCGCCTGAACGCGCTTGCGATGGTGTAGGCGTGCGAGTGGAAGACAGCCGCGCGCGGCTCGTGCACGAGCTCCCGACCCGCGAGCAGGACGCGCCTCGACCACTCCTGGTCCTCGCTCATGATCAGGTCGTCGGCGAACGGGAACTCGCTCCAGACGGCTCGCGGCATGGCGCCGTTCACGTTCGAGAAGAGCGTCGCCTCGAACGACGGCTCTCCGGGCCCGCTCCACCGCTGCACGCGCGCGTCGGGCCCGTAGAGGAAGTCGAGGAAGTACCGCTCCGGAGGACGTGCGCCTTCATGCGGGAGCTGTCGTCCGTAGACGCTCGCGACGGCGTCGTCCGACCGCAAGGGCGAGACGAGGGCGGCAAGCCAGCGGTCTCCGGCGGCGTATGCATCCTGGCTCGTGAAGACGAGGACGTCGCCGCGAGCGAGCTCGGCTCCGAGGTTTCGCGTGCGGCCATGGTGGAACTCGCCCGGGGCGATCGAGTGAACGCGCGCGCCAAGCCGGTGGGCCCGTTCCGCGCTCCCGTCACAGGACCCCGAGTCGACGACGACCTCGACCTTCTCGTCGACCTGCTGCCGCTCGATCGCCTCGAGGCAGCGCACGAGGTCGACGCCTCCGTCCTTGACCGGGACGACCACGGAGATCATCGAAGCCGGGCCGATGTTCGTCTACGGGGAGTCGTGAGAACTCTCTCGCTGCCCGTCGGCGCAGCAACCGCACTCGCGACGGCGGCGATCATCGACGCGCCGACGATCGCCACGGCAAGCCACAACGCCCATCCGAGCGGCGGCGCCCACTCTGCCTCCGAGAAGAAGAGAAGCGGGCCGTCGCTGCCGACGGCGTGACGTCGGGCGTTCCAGTACCACGCCACCACCTGGAGTACCGCCGCGAGGACGAAGATTGCAGGTACGGCGACGCGCACGCGACGAAGGCGGTCGTGGTGGCGAGCGACGATCTCGCCCGCGAGGAGTGGGATCAGCACGAGAAAGGGCAGCAGGTGACGAGCCTGCACGTCGCCTCCGAGCTCCCCGGCTTTCAACGTTGCGGACATGAGGATCGCAGCCGACGCGCCGGCCACCAGGGCGGCCATCAATGTGAGGCGTTCGCGCGCGCGGCCGACGGCGACCGCCGCGACGAGAAGAGCGACGCCGATCGAGCCCCAGGCGAGGAACGCCCACACCGGGATCGCCGTGTCGAGAAAGCCGAAGCTCCCGACCCACTCCCTAGCGAGGCGCCAGAACTGGGAAAAGGCTTCGTTGGACTTGTCGGCCCAGTCATACGCCAGGGGCCCCCTCTGCGTGGCCTCGGTACCATATGTCGACTCCCATACGCGATTCAGGACGATTGCACCGACGAGCGCCGACGCGGTCGTGGCATACACCCACGGCCGGGATCGGACGATCGTCCGGAGTCCGCGGCGCCGACGAAGGCGACGAACAAGCCGACGTCGAGGACAATCCAGAGCGGCCCCGTGGTCCGACTGAGTGCGAGCAGCACGCCGCTTCCCGCGAGCGCGAGCCAGGCCCATCCTTCCGGACGCCCGCGGCTCAACCTCAGGAGCGCTGCGGCACATGCGACTCCCGCGGTCGTCTCGAGCGCACTGCTGTTGAGCGTGGAGGCCACGAACAGGACCATCGGTGTCGTCCCCACGACGAGCCCGAGCAGCGACAGCAAGCCGACCGCCGGCTCCCAGAGCAGAAGCGTCGCTGCGAGGATGAGGGCGGACGAGAACGCGACCGTGACCAGGCGTGCGACTCGATCGGCGTCGGCCGGATTCGAAGCCGATCGTGCCGCGAGGCCGGGTAGTGCGTACGCGAGAGGAGGATATAGCCCCGCAGCAGAGGGGACAGCGACGTACTCGTCCAGGGGCTCGGAGGTTGTCCCGTAGCTCGTAGAACTTGAGGCGGCGGTCCCTCCGGCCTCGTCCGCTCCTGTTGGGAGCGTTTGAGGCGATCCGCCAAAGATCGAAGGAGGAACCGCCGTGAGGAAGACCGTATCGTTTGGGCAGGCCGTGATCGCTTCGGAGGCCGTGCTGCCCGTCCGGGTGCAGGAGGCGCTTGGCGAGCTCGTCGGGGTCGCGAGGGAGGGGCTTTTGGCGCTCAGTGTGGGTGTCGGGCTGGGCGTGCTGGCCGAGCTGATGGAAGAAGAGGTGGTCGAGGTCGTCGGCCCGAAGGGCCGGCACGATGCCGATCGGGTGGCGGTGCGTCACGGTCACGAGGCCGGGGAGGTGACGCTCGGTGGCCGGCGGCTGCCGGCCGAGCGGCCGCGGGTGCGTAGCGCCGACGGGCAGGCCGAGCTGCCGCTACAGACGTACGTGTACTTCGCCAACCGCGACCCCCTGACCGCGGTCGTGCTCGAGCAGATGCTGGCCGGTGTCTCGACCAGGCGCTACCGGCGCACGCAAGAGCCAGTCGGCAGCGAGGTCGAGCAGAGCGCACGTTCGACGTCGAAGTCGGCGGTGTCGCGCGCATTCGTCGAGCGCACCCGGCAAGCGCTCGCCGAGCTGATGGCCCGCCGCCTCGATGACGTCCGGCTGGCGGTGATGATGCTGGACGGGATCGAGCTGCAGGGCCGCACCAACATCGTCGCATTGGGGATCACGACCGAGGGGGTGAAGATCCCATTGGGGCTCTGGGAAGGGAGCACCGAGAACGCGACCGTCGCGACGGCACTGCTGTCGGACTTGGTCGAGCGTGGCCTTGACCCCGAGCAAGGGATCCTGTTCGTGATCGACGGGTCGAAGGCGCTGCGCAAGGCGATCCGCCAGGTGTTCGGCGGGGTGCCGGTACAGCGCTGCATCCGCCACAAGGAACGCAACGTGCTCGACCACCTGGCCGAGCGCGACCGTCCGCCGGTGAAACGTCGGTTGCGGGCCGCCTGGGCCGAAACCGCTCACGGCCGAGCCCGTGAGCGGCTGCGAGCGCTGGCCGCCGACCTTGAGCGCACTCACCCCGGTGCCGCCGGCTCCCTGCGCGAGGGAATGGAGGAGACGCTGACGCTCACCCGCTTGGGCATCGGCGGCGACCTGAAACGGACACTCGAGTCGACGAACCCGTGCGAGTCGATGATCGAGTGCGTCCGCCGCACCAGCCGCAACGTCAAACGCTGGCAATCGGGCGAGATGGCATTGCGCTGGACTGCCGCCGGCATGCTCGAAGCCGAGCAGCAGTTTCGGAAAGTGATCGGTTACCGCGACCTCGCAAAGCTCGCCGTCGCGATCGAACACGACCTTGCTCGCACGACAGTCGCGTCCCCGACCCAGGAGGCCGCTATCCTCGTCACTGCCTGACCGTCACACCGGGACCGCGGTCGCGAAGTTCTACGACGAACGGGACATCCTCCGCTGAGCAGATTCGAACGGACAACCTCCTGAGTGCGATCCAGTTACGTCAGCTTTGGCACGACTGGCCACTTGCGTCCACTGCATGAGCTGGAGAACTGCTCAGTTTCCAGCGAGAACATGCCGGCGCATGCCCTTGCGTGGGCGCGCGTGGCTCACTTGTCCTTCGCTTGTAATGAAGGGGTCGGCGGTTCGAGTCCGGGCGTCGGCTTCGCTCGACGCAAGCCGTTTCTCACCTTCGCGTTGCGCCTCATCGTTTGATTCGTGAGTGGCGCCGGACGCCGCCAAGTCGGCCGGCTGGTTGCAATTGAGTCGTGGACGTCTTAGGCTCCCGCACCACACGCGAACCGGGGAGGCCAGATGCAGTCGGAACCAGGTGTTCAAAGCACGGCTACGGGAGACGACGCCCGCCTCGAGGCCCTGGGCTACAAGCCGCAGCTGAACCGCGCTCTGGGTTTCTTCAGCAACTTCTCCGTCGCGTTCACCTACCTGTCCCCGATGGTTGGGATCTACTCGCTCTTCATCCTGGGCGTCGCCGCCGCCGGTCCGGCGTA
>Ga0315287_10006767_pt1 | contig 11440 bp, 15 predicted proteins | sample YL17G11_0_MG_FD_205037 | JGI IMG/M metagenome (GOLD analysis project Ga0315287, IMG submission 205037) | Sediment microbial communities from Yellowstone Lake, YNP, Wyoming, USA - YL17G11_0 | ecosystem: Environmental > Aquatic > Freshwater > Lake > Sediment | place: USA: Wyoming | collected...
CAGGTCCTGCCGGCCGCGATCGCCGCCTATGACGCGCCTTAGCGGCAGCTGATATGCCAGATTCCGTATCTTCAGAACCGTTCTACGCCCTGGCAGCCGCCCTGAAGGATAGCGGGTTTACGGCCCATAGTGGTCGCATCGAGGACGTTCTCAACGGCACCTGGACGACCTCATCGGAACTCATCGCCGAGCTTGGGCAAGCCGTGCTGGCCGCTCGGAAAGAGTGCAAGCCGCTCAGCCCCGCTCACAAGGCACTCCTCAAGGAGTGCTTGCGACAGGTGCGTATCGCCTGGCCCGGCTTCGGCCTGTTGAGCTGGCTTCCTTTTGGAAAGCACACCTCGTCGTGAGCATCGACATCCGCCAAGACGACCTTTCCTCCGCCGAGGTTCACTCGCTCATCGCCGAACATCTCTCGGGCATGCACAGCAACTCCCCGCCCGGCCACGTGCACGCGCTCGCGATCGAGAGCTTGAGGGCGCCGAGCGTCACCTTCTGGACGGCGTGGGTGGACGGCAGCTTGGGCGGCTGCGGAGCGCTGAAGGAGCTGGACCCGCTCACCGGCGAGGTCAAATCCATGCGCACGCGTTCGGCCTTTCTGCGCCGCGGCGTCGGGCAAGCCCTCCTCGATGAAATCGTCCGTACGGCCCGTCGGCGCGGATACTCCCGTCTTCTTCTCGAGACGGGCTCGGGCGAGGCGTTCGAGCCCGCGCATGGGCTCTATCGGCGCAACGGCTTCGAGGCGAGCGGTCCGTTCGGCGAATACACCGCCTCGGACTTCAGTGTGTTCATGGTCAAGGTTCTCGCTGATGAGGAACAACCATAACGGAGTTCGACGGGCCTGGGGTATTCTCGGTCAGGCGGACGCGCAATCCAGGGGGCGCAAGATGAACACGCTGTTGTGGGTTCTGCAGGTGCTTGCCGCGCTCCTGTACGCATCGTCCGGTGTCATGAAGGTCTTCATGTTCGAGAAGATCAGTCAAGACGTCCCGTCCTTCGGCGCGCTGCCGCGAAAAGCTTGGTTGGCGCTGGGCATCTTGGAACTCGTATGCACCATCGGGCTCATCGGTCCCGCCGCCTTCCATTGGCGACCGCAACTGACCATCTTGGCCGCCACGCTCTTGGCGATCGAGAGCCTCGCTTTTGTCTGGGTGCACGTCAAATACAACGAGATGATGCCTTTGATCATGAGCGGCGTGCTGGGCCTCCTCATGGCGTTTGTCGCGTATGGCCGGATGGTTCTTAGTCCTATCGTCTGATCGGCCGATCATCGGAGGTCAAATGAAACGAGTCACTGGCATCGGCGGCATCTTCTTCAAGGCCAAAGACGCTCCAGCACTGCAGGCCTGGTACAAGCGGCACCTGGGGATAGATGTCCAAGTCTGGGGCGGAGCTTCCTTCGATTGGACCGACACCGAGGGCAAGCCGGTTGCCGGCACGACGGCCTGGCTCATCGATCCGCATGAGAGCGATCACTTCGCTCCGAGCTCTGCCTCGTTCATGGTCAACTACCGCGTGGAAGACCTCCACGCCCTGGTCAAGGTCTTGAAAGAAGAAGGCTGCAAGGTGCTCGAGAAGATCGACGAATCCGAGTACGGCAAGTTTGCCTGGGTCATTGATCCAGAGGGAAACAAGGTCGAGCTGTGGCAGCCGCCTCAAGGCCAGTGAGCAGGCTCATTACTCACGGCGGCGAACTGCGGCCTAACGCTTCGTTCAACCCGACGCCCTTACGATTCGAGGTACGAATGGACGACCCCTCATTGTGGCGGACGGAACTGGACGCGCTGCGCGGGCGGCGCCCGCCCAGCGCCGTTTGGTGTTCGAGAACAAGCGGGTCCGCGTATTGGATACTCGGATCGCGCCGGGCGAGCGAACGCCGGTGCACACGCCCAATGGCCGCCGTTCGCATTGAGGGAGAACGTACATGACCGCCAAAGAACTCGTCGCCGAACTCAAGAAGCTCGGCACCGCTCAAACCAAGAAGATGTGGATGACCCACGGCGCTCAAGAGCCGTGCCTCGGTGTCAAGGTCGAGGACATGAAGAAGATCCAGAAACGCGTCAAGATGGACTACCAGCTCGCGCTGGACCTCTACGACACCGGCATCGCCGACGCGATGTACCTCGCCGGCCTGATCGCGGACGATGCGAAGATGACCAAGAAGGACCTGCAAAAGTGGGTCGCAAACGCCACCTGGGGCATGGTCGCCGAATACACGGTCCCATGGGTTGCGTCCGCCGGCCCGCATGGCCGGGAGATGGCGCTGAAGTGGATGGACACCAAAGACGAAGTCATCGCCTCGGCCGGCTGGCAGACTTACAGCAGCATGGTCGCGATCAAGGACGACGGGGACCTCGACCTGGGCGAGATCAAGTCGCTCTTGCAGCGCGTGACAAAGACCATCCACCAGCAGCCCAATCGCGTGAAGTACGTGATGAACGCCTTCGTCATCGCCGTCGCCTGCCACGTCAAACCGCTCCACAAGCTCGCGGTCGACACAGCGAACGGCCTGGGCAAGATCGCCGTCGACCTCGTCGGGGCGTGCAAGATCCCGTTCGCGCCCGATCACATCAAGAAGTTCGAAGCCCGCAGCGCGATCGGCAAGAAGCGCAAGTCGCCGAAGTGCTAATCGGACTGGCGAAGGGAAACCCTTCGGCCCGCGACATCGAAACGCGAATTCTGAAGGCGATCCGCGCAGCCGGATTGAACCCCGTGCAGCGCCTGTCGCCCGAGGAGTTGGGGCCGCTCGACCATTTCCACACGGGTGGACTTCTCGCGTCACGCGAGCTGCAGGAACTGGCACGGATTCGGGGCGAAGATCGCGTTCTCGACATCGGCGCCGGGCTCGCCGGTCCCGCCCGGTTTCTCGCTTCAACGCTCGGTTGCCACGTCGACTGCATTGAGTTGTCGCCTGATTTCTGCGCCGGTGCGGCACTGCTGAATCGGCTGACCGGCCTCGACGACCGAATCACCGTGCACAGGGGCAGCGCGCTCGCCCTGCTTTTTCCCGACGATTCGTTCGACGTCGTCTGGATGCAGAATGTCGGAATGAACATCGAGGACAAGCCGACGCTCTACGGGGAGATCGATCGCGTCCTCAAGCCCGGGGGCCGGTTCGCTTTCCAGGAGATGGCCGCGGGCGAAACGGCTACGACCTACTTTCCTCTTCCGTGGGCCACCGATCCCGCCGACAGCTTTCTTATCTCCGCGGAACGGATGCACACGGCTCTCGGCGAGAGTGGATTCGTCGTCGAACGCTTCGAGGACACCAGCGACGTTCATCTCAGCAGAACAACCGCGGACGCCGCACCGAGTCCGCTGACCTTGAGCGTCTACGTGGACGATCTCCCGCGGAAGTCCGGGAACGCACGGCGTAGTCTTCAGGAACGCCAGATCCGGCTCGACCGAGGTGTCTTTAGGGCTAAATCGTGGCGCTGCTGATCGGATTCGGTCTCGCCTTCGCGGTCGGTCTGAGTGCCACAGTCGTCGGCCTCGATCGTGACCGGTCCTTCTACCCGACGGTGACGATCGTGATCGCGTCGTAGTACGCCCTGTTCGCCGTCCTGGGGGCGTCCACACAGGCGCTTCTCCTCGAATCGCTCGTTAGCGTCGGCTTCCTGGCCGTTGCCGCCCTGGGTTTCCGTTCGTCGCTTTGGGTTGTTGTGGCTGCGCTGGCGGGCCATGGCCTTTTCAACCTCGTCCATGGCGAGGTCATTTCCAATCCGGGCGTGCCAAGCTGGTGGCCGCAGTTCTGCCTGACCTACGACGTCACCGCAGCGGCGGGCCTGGGAGTCATCATGACGACGTTTGAGCCAGCCGCCGCAGCCATCTGCCTGGTCCTTGCGCCATCCCTCGCGGCTGTGGCGCATGCCCCCGCAAAAACAGAACCGCCCTCGAGTAAAGGAAGACACCTCATGGCGGCAGAGTTATTGAAAACGCTCGTGGGTTCCGGGGAAGCTCGCCGACGAGTCCAAGATCAAAGGCACGTTTCGACCTCTGCTCGACGGACGGTTCATCCGGCACGGAGACGAGACGATCGCGTTCAATTCCGTCACGAAGCGGTTTCAGACCGCGTGGATCGACGACTTCCACATGAACTACGCGATCATGTTCTCGGAGGGCGATGCCACGGAGCGCGGGTTCGTGGTCAAGGGGACGTACGTTGCCCCGGACACTCCGCCGTGGGGCTGGAAGACCGTCTTTGAGGTCGTCGACGACACCCACCTCACGATCACGGCCTACAACGTCACGCCGGACGGGCAAGAAGCGAAGGCGATCGAGACGAAGTACCGCCGCACAAAACCGTGATCTCGCCGGAAGGCAAGCTCGCGTTATCATGGCACCATGAACTACAAACTGAAGATACTGGGTGTCACGTTGACGTCGCTTCTGGTCCTCCCGGCCGCCGCGGGTTCGACCTCGGCCGCCGCGCCGCAACCGTTGCCCGAGTACGGCTTTCGCGGCATGAAACGGGTCGAGGTCGTGTTCGTGAACGTCGGCCGCAGCGGCGTGACCGGTGGGGTCGTGACCCAAAAGGGACCCGCCCCGCCCGAGCTTCCGGCGGATGATCTGGCGAGCCACGATCTCGCGAAAGAACCCGACTGCCAGGCGATCGGGAAAACGCTTTCCAACGCAGGGCTCGAGGTGGTCGAACGTTGCAAGCCCGACGATTTGGCCTGCGGCCAGCTTTACTTGACCGTCGAGAACCACTCGAGCGACCGCGTCGCGGATCGGATCTATTTGGTTAGAGCCTTGGTGAGCCAGCACGTCAAACTCGCCCGCGACAAGAAGGTCGAGCTCTCCATGCCGTCGACCTGGTCGGCGCATCGCGTCGTGGTCGTGGCGGCCGACCATTCGGCGACAAGCGCATCCTGTATGGATCTCCGTGGCCTGGCGACTTGGTTCGGTTCGACCTGGAAACAAGCGAACAAGTGAAACCGGCGGCCGTGACGATCTTCGTTCCGGGGCCGCTCCGCGAGTATTGCGATGGCGCGCGAGAGCTTGTCAGCTTCGCGACGACCGTTCGCGCCGCGCTCGACACGCTCGCGCGGAGCCATCCTTCGTTGTACCGGAACGTCTGCGACGAGACGGGCGCCGTGCGCCGCCACATCAACATCTTCGTGAACACGGCGCATATGCGAGACCGAGAAGGGCTCGACACCGCGTTGGCACCGGGGGACGAGCTCATCATCCTTCCCGCGGTTTCTGGAGGCTGAACATGTCGGAACGGGTCGTCCTCACCATCGGAACGCGAAAAGGTCTTTTCGTCGCGGAATCGGCGAAGTCGAGGCGAGGCTTCACGCTTCGCGGGCCGTTCGGGTCGGGCGTCGCCGTCTACGCCTCGCTGATCGACAACCGCGGCACGCCGCGCATCTACGCTTCGAGCTGCAACCCGTTTTTCGGCATGAATGTCCTCCGCTCGACCGATCTGGGGAAGACGTTCAAGGAAACCAAATCGGCTCCGGAGTTCCCGAAGGGGGACGGCCGCGCGCTCGCCAACATCTGGTCGCTCGAAACGGGGGCCGGGAAGAAGGAGCTTTGGTGCGGCGTCGAGCCCGCCTCCCTGTTTCGAAGCGGCGATGGCGGCGATTCGTGGGAGCTGGTCCCCGGCATCAGCAACCACCCGCACTCGCGCAAGTGGCAACCGGGCGCGGGCGGACTCTGCCTGCACACGATCCTCCGCGACGGGAACCGCCTGCACGTCGGCATCTCGACCGGCGGCCATTACGTGAGCGAAGACGGCGGCAAGACCTTCGCGCCGCAAAACAACGGCATCGGCGCCGGCTTCAATCCGGACCCGTATCCCGAGTTCGGCCAGTGCGTGCACAAGATCGCACGCCACGAGGACGCCCCCGGCCGCCTGTACATTCAAAACCACGGCGGCTGGGCCGAGTGGGACGGGCCGGGCGGGAGGCGCCCCGATATCGGCGTGCTGCGCAGCGACGACCACGGCCGCACCTGGCGCTCGATCGCCAAGGGCCTGCCGTCCGACTTCGGCTTTCCGATCGTCGTGCACCCGCACGACCCCGACGTCGTCTACGTCTTGCCGCTCGTGCCCGAAACGCGGACCTGTCCGGGCGGGGCGCCCGCGGTCTGGCGCAGCGAGAACGGAGGCGATTCGTGGGGCAAGCTCGCGCGCGGGCTCCCCAAAAAGTCGAGCTTCTTCACCGTGCAGCGCGACGCGATGACCGTTGACGAGCTCAAATCCCCCGCGCTCTATTTCGGGACCACGACGGGGCAGCTCTGGATCGGCCGCGACGGCGGCGAGGAGTGGGACTGCCTGTTCGAATCGCTCCCCCCGATCCACTGTGTGAAGGTGGCGACACTATGAAACCGGCATCTCTCCTCGTGGCGATCCTGCTCGACATCATTGCCGTCGTTCACATCTTGCGGCTCGTCTTTAACACCGAAGTGATCATCGGCGGCTGGGTCCTGCCGATGTGGGTGAGCGGCGTCGGCGCCGTCGCGGCCACGGTGCTCTCCGTGCTGGTGATCCGTGAGGCCAGGTCCGGCCGGGAGGCCTAGTGCACGCGTCGTCCCTGGGCCTGCTCACTCTTTTTTTCTTCGGATCGGAACTCGCGCTGGCGCTTTTTCGACGATCCCGGCACGCCGACGGCGCGAAAGCAGCGGACCGGGGCTCGATCCGGGTGCTGTGGATCGTGATCACGCTGGCGATCACGCTGGCGATTTCGCTTTCCGGCTACGGCCCGGGACGCTTTCCGTTTCCGCCCTCGGTCGTTCGCACAACGGCTCTCCTGTTTCTCGCCGGCGGGCTGGCTTTTCGATGGTGGGCCGTGTTCACGCTCGGCCGCTTCTTCACCGTGGACGTCGCGACCCATGACGATCACGCCTTGGTCGACACCGGGCCGTTTCGCTTCGTGCGGCACCCGTCGTACACGGGGCTGCTCCTGGCCTTTTGCGGCTTCGGGATCTCGTTCGGGAACACGGCGAGCCTGATCGCGCTCATGGTCCCGATCGTTGCCGCCTTCTGGTACCGGATGCTCGTCGAGGAAGCGGCGCTGCGACGGGCGCTCGGCGCGCCCTACGACGCATACTGCGCGCGGACGAAGCGCCTGATCCCCGGCATCGTCTAGAGGACCCCGTGACCGACCGCTCCCCCGCCTCGCGCGCCGCGCTCGCGTTCATCTTCGTGACCGTCGTCTTGGACGTGTTAGCACTCGGCGTCATCATCCCGGTCCTCCCGCGGCTCGTCGAAGGGTTCGTCTCCGGCGACACCGCGCTCGCGGCGAAGATCTACGGACTCTTCGGCGGGGTCTGGGCTCTCATGCAATTTTTCTTCTCGCCGCTTTTCGGGGCGCTCTCGGACCGGTTCGGGCGGCGCCCGGTGATTCTCGCGTCGAACTTCGGGCTCGGCCTCGACTACATCGTGATGGCGTTGGCACCTTCGCTGGGGTGGCTGTTCGCGGGGCGCGTGATCTCCGGGATCACCGGAGCATCGATCTCCACCGCGTGGGCCTACATCGCCGACGTCACCCCTCCCGAAAAGCGCGCGGCCGGCTACGGCCTGATCGGATCGGCGTTCGGCCTCGGCTTCGTGCTCGGGCCCGCGGCCGGCGGCATCTTGGGCGGCATCAGCCCCCGCCTCCCGTTCTGGGTCGCGGCGGCGCTCACGCTCACCAACGCGATGTACGGCCTGTTCGTCCTTCCGGAGTCCCTCCCGAAGGACAAACGCGCCGGCTTCAAGTTGAGCCGGGCGAACCCGCTCGGCGCGTTGCGGTTGCTTCGCTCCCGTCCGCAATTGATGGGCCTCGCCTCGCTGAACTTCCTCTATTGGGTCGCGCACCACTCCCTGACCAGCGTGTTCGTGCTGTACGCCGGCTACCGTTACGGCTGGGGGACGAAGACGGTGGGACTGACGCTCGCCTTCGTCGGCGTCGCGAGCGTCGTCGTGCAGGGCGGCCTGGTGCGGCCGTTCGAGAAGCGCTTCGGCGAAAGGGCGGGGATCCTCACGGGGCTGAGCTTCGGGGCGATCGGATTCGCAATCTACGGGCTCGCCCCGACCGCGCACGCCTTTTGGGCGGGAATCCCCGTGTTCGCGATGATGGGGCTGTTCGGACCGTCGCTCCAGGGGCTGATGACTCAACGCGTCGGGCCTTCGGAGCAAGGCCGCCTCCAAGGTGCCAACACCAGCATCATGGGGATCACCGGCGTGTTCGCGCCGAGCATGTTCGCCCTGGTCTTCGCGAGCTTCATCGGGCCTCGGGCCGGCCTCCACCTCCCGGGAGCGCCGTTCCTTCTCGCCTCCGCCCTGCTGGCGGCGGGGGTGCTCATCGCCTATCGCGTGGCCAGGCCGTAGATGAGCGGCGTCATGGCCTCTGAAGTCGCGGACGCTCTCGATGAGATCGGACTTCTCCTGGAGCTGCTCGGCGAGAACCCGTTCAAGACGAGAGCGTACGGGAACGCCGCGCGGATCGTTCGCGGCCTTGACGTCAGCCTCGAAGAGCTGATCGAGCGCAAGGCGCTCGGCGGGATGAAGGGCATCGGTCCGGCGCTCGTCGACAAGATCACAACCCTCGTGACGACCGGAACGCTCCCCTACCTCGACGAGCTCAGAAAGCAGCTTCCGGCCGGAATGCTCGATTGGCTCAAGATCCCCGGCCTCGGCCCGAAAAAGGCCCGCGTGATCCACGTGACGCTCGGGATCTCGACCTTAGCCGAGCTCGAGACCGCGGCGCGCGAGGGGAAGCTCCGCGAGCTTCCGGGTTTTGGCGAAGCCACCGAAAAGAAGATCCTCTCCGGCATCGCGCGCGTCAGAGAAAACGCGGGACGCTTCTTGCGGCCCGTCATCCTCGGCGAGGCGAGCCGCTTGACCAGCCTCCTCGGTTCGATTCCGGGAGTGAACGAGGTCCAGGTTGCGGGCTCCGCGCGCCGCGGCGCCGAAACCTCGAAAGACATCGACCTCGTGGCCACCGCCGAAGACGCGGGGCCCGCGATGGGGGCGTTCGCCACCGGCCCCGGCGTGATCGAAGTCGTCGGACGCGGGCCGACGAAATGCAGCGTGCGCCTCGCCTCCGGTCCGAACGCCGATCTGCGCGTCGTCCCCGCCGAGGCCTTCCCGTTCGCACTGCTTTATTTCACCGGAAGCAAGGCCCACAACATCGCCTTGCGCGCGCGGGCGCAGAGCCTCGGTCTCAAGCTCAACGAGTACGCGCTGATTCGGGAAGCGGACGGGTCCGCCATCCCTTGCGAGGACGAGGCGGCGATCTACCGCGCGCTGGGACTTCCGTTCATCCCCCCCGAACTTCGCGAAGATGCGGGCGAGCTCGAAGCCGCCGAGCGAGGGGCGCTTCCACGATTGATCACGCGCGACGATCTCAAGGGAGTCCTGCACTGCCACTCGACGTGGTCGGACGGAACGAGTTCGATCGAAGAAATGGCGGAAGCGGCGCACGCGCTGGGGCTGACCTACCTGGGACTGTGCGACCACTCCCGCGCCGCGGCCTACGCGGGCGGGATGTCGGTCGAGCGCGTCAGGGAACAGCATCTGGCCATCGACGCGGTCAACGCGAGATGCGGACCAACGTTTCGTGTTTTGAAAGGGATCGAAGTCGACATCCTCGCCGACGGATCGCTCGATTACCCCGACGAGGTCCTGGCCAGCTTCGACCTCGTCGTCGCTTCGGTGCACAGCCGGTTCAACCTTCAGGCTTCGGAGCAGACCGAGCGCATGATCCGCGCCGTGTCGAACCCGTACGTCGACATCCTCGGGCATCCGACAGGAAGGCTGCTGCTGACGCGCGACCCGTACCCGCTCGACCTGTTTGCGGTCATCGACGCGGCGGCCGAACGCGGCGTTGCGGTCGAGGTCAACGCCCACCCGCAGCGTCTCGACCTCGACCCCGCGGCCCTGCGCCACGGCCTGGCCAAGGGGATGAAAACCAGCGTGAACCCCGATGCGCATGAGACCTCGGGGCTTTCGGACATCGCCTACGGCATAGACACAGCGCGCCGGGGGTGGTGCACCGCCAGCGACGTGCTCAATGCGCTGCCTCTTCCCGAGCTTCTGGAATGGCTCCGGCAGCGCCGCAAGCGTGCGGGCGTATGAGCGCGGCGACTGAGGCCGCACGTGTCGGCAGGCTCGTCGCCGGCCTGAAACGGCTCTATCCCGAGGCGGACTGCGAGCTGAACCACAAAAGCGCGCTCGAACTTCTCATAGCCACAATCCTCTCGGCGCAGTGCACCGATCAACGCGTGAACACGGTCACCCCCGCGCTGTTCGCCCGCTACAAGACACCGGCCGACTACGCGACCGCCGAGCTCGCCGACATCGAGGGGCTCGTCCACGCCACCGGCTTTTTCCGGAACAAGGCGAAGGCGATCGTCGGAGTTGCGCGCGCGCTCCTTGCGCATCACGGCGGCGTGGTTCCCGACGCGATGGACGACCTCGTGAAACTCCCCGGGGTCGGGCGCAAAACCGCCAACGTGCTGCTGTCCGTCTGGTTTCACAAGGCGGCGATCCCCGTCGATACCCACGTGGTGCGCCTCGTCTCCCGCCTGGGGCTGACGAAGGCGACCGATCCGGTCAAGATCGAGTTCGCGCTGCAAGAAATCCTCCCGGAAGGCGATTGGAGTTTCGTCGCAACGGCGCTGATCTGGCACGGCCGTCGCGTCTGTTTCGCGCGCAGCCCGAACTGCGACGCCTGCGCGCTCCTGGCCGATTGCCCGTTCCCCAAACCCCGCTAGCCGACGGGCACTTCGCCGATCCGTTCGCTATATTGCTGCACGGGTTCGGGAGGACATCACCGGTGCATTCGACGGACCGATTCAAGGCCATCGAGGCCGACACGCTCTATGAAAGACTCGCCATGGGCGAGCCGTTTTGCGTGCTCGACGTGCGGACCGAAAGCGAGTACGCGGAAAGCCACATCCCCGGCTCGATCCTGATGCCCCTTCACGAGCTCCCGTCCCGCGTCGCCGAAGTCCCCAACGGCGGCACGCCGATCGCGATCGTCGCCGAACACGGCCATCGCAGCGCGTCCGCGTGCAACATCCTCGCCGAGCACGGCTATCACGATCTCTTCAATCTCGACGGAGGGATCGGCGGGTGGCCCGGCCCTCTAGCGAACGGCTTGAACGGCCAGCACCATCCGACCCAGCTCATCGCGCCGACGCCGTGGCTCGTCGAGAATTTCAACTTTCTCCCCAAGGGATTGGCGCTCGACATCGCGATGGGAAACGGCCGGAACGCGATCTACCTCGCCACGCGCGGGTTCGACGTGGACGGCGTCGACGTCGACCCGGACGTCGTCGCGTTGGCGCGCGCGACGGCACGGCGATTCCACGCCCCGATCCGCGCGATCATCGGCAACGTCGAAGACGGCACGCACATCATCCCGCTCGAAACCTACGACGTGATCCTCGACTTCAACTTCCTCCATCGGCCGCTGTTCCGCGACATCAAGGATGGGTTGAAGCCGGGCGG
>Ga0315287_10006769_pt1 | contig 11439 bp, 10 predicted proteins | sample YL17G11_0_MG_FD_205037 | JGI IMG/M metagenome (GOLD analysis project Ga0315287, IMG submission 205037) | Sediment microbial communities from Yellowstone Lake, YNP, Wyoming, USA - YL17G11_0 | ecosystem: Environmental > Aquatic > Freshwater > Lake > Sediment | place: USA: Wyoming | collected...
CGGGGGCCACCGCGACGATTCGCTCACCCAGGCAGGCGATCGCGGTTCCGGGCGGGGCGATCGCGAGGTCTCCCTGCGAGACACCCCGTCGCGGCCCGCCGGCCAGCGTCGCCACCTCGGCGGCGCCGACCACGAGCAGCCCGCGGGTTTGGTCGCCAACACGGTCGCCCGGACGCTCGCCCGGATGGTCGCCCGGCCCCGTCATCAGCCGCCCGCCGCCCGGGCGAGCCGCAGCTCGAGGGCCATGAGCGGTGACACGTCCCGCAGTTTCAGGAAGCGCCCCGCCGCGCGGACCCGCTCCTCCGGCGGCGCGTCGCGCGGCGCGCCCGCCCGGTCGGCGACGGCGCTGAAGGCCGCCAGCGGCGCCAGACCGATCAGCTCGGATTCGGCCAGCTCCACGCCGTCCTCGGCCGCCTCCGCGCGAACCGCCTCCCAGGCCGCCCAGAGCGGCGTCCGCCCGAAGTCGAGGAGGTTCATCGACACCTGGGCACACCCCAGCTCCTCGATGAAGAAGCCCTTCGCCTGCACGGCGGGCAGCCCGCCGGACGACTCGCGGATCCGGTGGGCGATGCGCTTCGCCAGCTCGAGGTCGCGCGAGGCCAGGTTGACGTTCCAGGCGATGAGGAACGGCCGGGCCCCAACGCAGGTGGCCCCGCCGCGTGGGTGGGTCCGCACCGGCCCGAAGTCCGGCTCGCGGCCGCGGGTCGCGATCTCCTGGCGGAGCCCCTCGAACTGGCCGCGGCGCACGTCGGCCAGCTTGACCCGGTCGGGCCGGGTGGCGGCAGCCGCGTAGAGGTAGACCGGCAGGTCGAAGCGGGCCGCGATCCGCCGGCCGAAGTCGCGGGCGAATCCGACGCACTGCTCCAGCGTGGTCTCGCCGAGTGGCACGAACGGCACGACGTCGACCGCGCCGATCCGGGGGTGCTCGCCGGACTGCTGCTCCATGTCGATCTCGCGAAGGGCCACCGCGACAAGCCGCTCCAGGGCGTCGGCGACGGCGCCGCTCTCCCCGGCGAGCGTGAAGACGCTCCGGTTGTGGGACGGATCGCTCGTGCGGTCCAGCAGGTGAGCGCCCGGCGCCGACTCCAGCGCCGCGGCAAGGCGGTCCACCACCTCCAGCCGGCGACCCTCGGAGACGTTGGGAACGGATTCGACGAGCGCCATGGCGATATCGTGGCACAGGGACCCGGCGGGCGAACCGGCGACGGCGCTCGCGACGGAGACGGCCCGCGTGGTCCCGCCCAGGTCTCATCCGCCATGCCCTATCGTGGCGACGCATGCTCGCGCCTTCGTCCGCGCCCGCCTCCAGCCTCCTCCACCATCCCGGTTCCGTCCGGCTCTGGACGGCCGAGACCATCAGGAGGCCGTCCTGGCCCGGGCGCTCGGGGAGATGGTCGCGATCCTGCCGGTCCTCTTCAGCCCGGTGCGGAGGATCCGCGAGGTGCCGGCGCAGGTCGACGACGCGATCGCCGAGCGTGGCGGGCGGGGGTAGCGGTCAGCCGCCCCCGTCCCGCATCGGGATCCGGACGCCGCGCTCGCGAGCGACGTCCAGGGCGCGCTCGTAGCCCGCGTCGGCGTGGCGGATCACGCCCATCCCCGGATCGCTCGTGAGCACCCGCTCCAGCTTCTGGGCGGCGAGGTCGGTGCCGTCCGCGACCACCACCATCCCGGCATGCTGGCTGTAGCCGATCCCGACGCCGCCGCCGTGGTGGATCGAGACCCACGTGGCCCCGGCCGCCGTGTTCACCAGCGCGTTGAGGAGCGGCCAGTCGGCGACCGCGTCGGTCCCGTCGGCCATCGCCTCCGTCTCCCGGTTCGGTGAAGCCACCGAGCCCGAGTCCAGGTGGTCGCGCCCGATGACGATTGGGGCACGCACCGCCCCCGACCGGACGAGCTCGTTGAAGGCGAGGCCCGCCCTGGCTCGCTCGCCGTAGCCGAGCCAGCAGATTCGCGCCGGGAGCCCCTGGAACGGCACCCGAGCCTGGGCCATCTCTATCCAGCGCCGCAGCCCGGCGTCGTCCGCGAAGAGGCGCAGGATCTCGGCGTCCGTGCGCATGATGTCGGCCGGGTCGCCGGAGAGGGCAACCCAGCGGAAGGGGCCGCGACCCTCGCAGAACTGGGGCCGGATGAAGAGGGGGACGAAACCGGCGAAGTCGAAGGCGTTCGCGACGCCCGCCTGCTGGGCCTGGGCCCGGATGTTGTTGCCATAGTCGAAGACGACCGCGCCGCCTTCCTGGAAGGCGAGCATCGCGCGCACGTGCGCCGCCATCCCGTCCATCGAACGTCGCTGATACATCTCGGGCTGGGTCCGCCGCAGGACGAGCGCATCGCCCAGGGTCATCTCGGGGGGCACGTAGCCGCCGAGGGCGTCGTGGGCCGAGGTCTGGTCGGTGACGGCGTCGAACCGCTCGCCCGCGGTCGCCCACGCAGGCTCGATCTCGGCTGCGTTGCCGACGAGGGCGACCGAGAGCGGCTCCCCGCGGGCGGCTGCCAGGCGGGCCATCGCGAGCGCCGCGTCGGGCGAATCGGTGACCCGGTCGACGTACCCGATCTCGTGCCGCCGCCGCGCCCGTGCCTCGTCGACCTCGATGGCGATCACGACGCCGTCGTTCATCGTCACCGACAGCGGCTGGGCGCCGCCCATCCCGCCCAGGCCCGCCGTCAGGACCACCCTCCCGCGCAGCGTCCCGCCGAAGTGCCGGCGGGCCAGCTCGGCGAACGTCTCGTACGTGCCCTGCAGGATCCCCTGGGTCCCGATGTAGATCCACGAGCCCGCGGTCATCTGGCCGTACATCATCAGGCCGGCCCGCTCCAGCTCGCGGAAGTGCTCCCAGGTTGCCCACTTCCCGACGAGGTTCGAGTTGGCGATCAGGACCCGCGGCGCCCAGGGGTTCGTCCGGAAGACGCCGACCGGCTTGCCCGACTGGACGAGGAGCGTCTCGTCGTCGGCGAGCGCGCGCAGCTCGCGGACGATCGCGTCGAACGCCTCCCAGCTCCGTGCGGCGCGGCCGGTCCCGCCGTAGACGACGAGGGCGTCGGGGTTCTCCGCGACCTCGGGGTCCAGGTTGTTCATGAGCATCCGGAGGACCGCCTCCTGCTGCCAGCCGCGGCAGGAGATCTCGGTGCCGCGGGGGGCGCGGACGGGGCGGGCGCCGGGGAGGGGCGGGGCGTCGTGGCTGCCGGGCGTCGTTGTCATGGCCACAGTGTCGCGCGGCGGGCAAGTCCGCGCGGGAGCGGGCTGCGGTGGCTGCGCCGCCCCCGGCAGCTCCACGTTGGACCGAGGCCACACGATGCCGCGATTGATGGAAACTTCGGGCGGTCGTTCGGCCTCGTACGGAATACAGAGCGATCCCCGTCGCCAAAGGATACCGAAGGAGTCGACCGATGGACCCGTCCGTCCGCCCCACCGCTCGCCGCTTCGCCATTCGCCGCCCGGCCGCTCGGCGATCTGCCGCCAGGTTGGCCATCTGCTCCCTGGCGCTGGGTCTCGTGCTGGGCGCCGCGCCGGTCGCTGCGGCGAAGGGCGGCGGCAAGGTCTACACCGGTCATTGCAGCGGCGCGAGCACCTGGAAGCTGAAGCTCAGCAACGAAGACGGCCGCATCGCGACGGAGTTCGAGGTCGACCAGAACCGCGTCGGCCGCGCGTGGAATGTCACGCTCTCGGACAACGGCACCGTCTTCTTCCGGGGCCAGCGCACGACCACGGCCCCGAGCGGCTCCTGGAGCGTTCGCCGGCTGACCACCAACCGCGTCGGGACCGATCAATTCGTCGCGGTCGCTCGGGCGGTGCGCACGGGCGAGGTCTGCCGCGCGGGAGGGAGCGTCTGACAGCACCGGTGATCGGGGGCTGCCGCAGCGGGTCACGGGCGCAAGCCGGCGACGGGCAGCCCCCCGAGCCCGGCACGCCCACGCCCCGGGAGGCCGAGTCCCGGAATTGGCCGCGCGGCGATCCGGTACGCTCCCATCATGGGAATTCTCGCCGTTCGCCGCTGGGCCGACCTAGACGCCACCGAGCAGGCACGGCTGCTCGCCCGTTCCACCGCCGCCGTCTTCGAGCCCGGCCTCCAGCGTTCGATCGAGGACCTCTTCGAGGATGTCCGCGCCCGGGGCGACGCCGCCGTCCTCGACGCCACGGAGCGCTTCGACGGTGTTCGCTTCGTCCCCGCGGACCTCCGCGTCCGCCCCGCGGAGCTGGCGGCCGCCCACGCCGCGATCGACCCGACACTCCTGGCCGGCATCCGCGAGGCGATCCGCAACAGCCGTCTCTTCAACGAGGCCCAGGTCCGGGCGACCGCGATCGGCTGGCTCGCGGAGGTGCGGCCGGGCTTCGAGGTCGGGGAGCAGGTCGCCCCGATCCCGTCGGCCGGCCTGTACGTGCCCGCCGGCAAGGGCAGCTTTCCGTCGGTCCTCGTGCAGATCGGCGTCCCGGCGCTGGTGGCCGGCGTCCCGGAGATCGCCGTCCTCGTCCCGCCGATGCCCGGCACGGGCGCCGTGGACCCCGCGACTCTCGCCGTCGCCCACGAGCTCGGCCTGGCAAACGTCTTCCGGGCGAACGGCCCGGCCGGGATCGCCGCCCTCACCTTCGGCAGCGCCACCTTCCCGCGGGTCCGCAAGATCGTGGGGCCCGGCAGCCCCGCCGTCACGGCCGCCCAGGTGCTGGCGCAGCGCTTCGGGACCGCGACGAACATGCTCTGCGGCCCGTCGGAGAGCCTCCTCCTCGCCGACGCGACCGCCGACCCCTGGCGGCTCGCCCTCGACCTCGTCAACGAGGCGGAGCACGGGACCGACTCGGCAGCGCTCGTCGCCACCGACGCGCCGGGGCTCGTCGCGGCGCTCGAGGCGGCCGTCACCGAGCAGGTGGCAGCCCTCCCGGAGCCGCGCCGGGCCTACGCGACCGCCGTCCTCGGCGACCTCGGCGGGGTCCTCCTGTTCGACGCGATGGCCGACGCGGTCGCCTTCGCCAACGCGTACGCCGCCGAGCACGTGCAGGTCGCCAGCGCCGACCCGGAGGCGACCCTCCGCGACCTCCGCTACGCGGGCGAGATCCTCCTCGGCCAGGACACGCCGATCGGGGCAAGCAGCTACTCGATCGGGATCCCGGCAACGCTCCCCACGGGCGGCTTCGCGAAGCTCAACGGCGGCGTCACGGCGCGCACCTTCCAGACCGCGACGTCGATCGCCCGCCTCACGCCCGACGCGCTCGCCGGCCTCGCCGGACCGACCACCGCGCTGGCCGATCACGAGGGCTTCCCGGCCCACGCCAACGCCTTCCGGGGCCGGGGCCTCGGCTGACACCCGGTCCGCTGTCCCGACCCGCCGCCCTACAGGTCCAGCACCAAGCGGAGCGCGGCGTCCACGCGTTCGATCGCCGCGGGCGCCAGGCGTCCGGGGCGCCCTCTGCCCGATCAGAGCTCGCGGCGCACCACGGGGTAGCGCTCGTCGGCCACGACGACGCTGAAGCCGGCACGCTCCCAGAAGGCGGTTGTCGCCGCCGAGGTGGTGTCGGCCGCCGCCCGAACCTCCGGGTAGGCTTCGACGGCCGCGAAGCCGCGCGCGGCAAGATCCCTGCAGACCGCCTCCACCAGGGCCAGCGCATGACCCTGCCCCCGGTCCTCCGCCGCCACCGCCACGCACGTGATGACCGCGGGGAGCGGCGACTGGGGGAGCCGCGGGTAGAGCTCGCGGAGGCGGAGCGCGCGCGGGTAGGCGGAGAGCGGCCCGAACTGGGCGTAGGCGGCGGCGCGCTCGTCCCCGTCGACGTCCTCGACCAGGAGAACCTTGGCGTAGCTCCCGAAGACCGCGAGGCCGCGCCCCAGCAGGGCGAGCTTGGGAGCGGCGCCCGGCCCGACGGTCGGCCGCGCGGCGCGCTTCGGCGCGAACGGGTTGTCGGCCGGTGGAGCGTCGTCGGTATCGTCGGCGAATGGGTTGACGGGAGCGGTGCGCTTGAGGGCGAAGGGGTTGTCGTCGCGGGCTTCGAGGTCGGCCAGGAACGGGTTCGATGAAGGCCGGCGCGCCGGCGGCGTCTCGGAGACGGGAGCCTCGCCGGTCCGCAGCCAGCTCGCCCGGTGGGCCTTCGAACCCCGGTCGGCGTCCTCCCAGTAGTCGCAGCTGCGGTGGTCGAACGAGGGATCGGCGCACGCCGGCAGGAGGCCGAAGGTGGCCGCGTCGGTCACGTCGACGATGCGAATCCGCTCCATCGGCAGAGGGTACCGCGGGACGGGCGGCGCGGGAACGCGGGACGGCCGGATCAGGTCCCGCCGGTGAGCCGGCGCCAGAGCTCCTCGAGGAACTGGACCGACGTCATCGACTCGAAGACCTGGCCGACGTGGAGCGCCCACTCCTGCACGAGCTTGAGCGCCGTGAGCGCCGCCAGCACGACGCCCACGCGGGCCGGCGTCCAGTGCAGCGGCCGGGACCGGTGGTGAATGGCAGCCACGAAGATGAACCAGGGCTCGAACACGTTCGGGAACAGGAAGAGGACGGCGCGCTCTCCCGTCATCACGAAGAGGACCGAGCCGGCGAGGCGGTAGAGGTAGAGGGCAACCGCGACGCGCCGCTCCACGCCCTCCCAGCGCAGGGCGACCACCAAGAAGAGTGCCAGGTAGACCTGGTCGCAGGCCTTGTCGAGGAGCTGGTAGTCGCCGATCCCGCCGAGGTCGACCAGGTCGCGCAGCAGCAGGTCGGCGAGGTCGCCCCCGATCGCCAGGAGCCCGCCGGCGAGCGGCCAGCGCAGGACGGGCAGGGAGGTCGCCACGCGAAACGCGACAAAGAGCACGATCTCGAGGGTCATTGCACCGTCCGATCGCCCGGGCGCGGCCCGGACCAGCCCGCATACCCAGCCTACTCCCCGGTCTGGTGGGCTTGGCGCGGGCTGGCTATCCCTGGGGCGGAGGCCGGCGCAGGTCAGAGGCTCGTTGCCGTTGAGGAGCGCCGTCAACCGGTCGAAGGCAGCGAAGAGGTCAACGGGGCGGCCCGCGAAGTGAGGACGGAGGGCACTGGCGGGCACCGTTGCATGCCGGGCACGATCGCTGCATGGCTGCGACCGAGACCCATCCCGCTGATCCCGTGACCCCCGACAGCGCGTCCCCCGAGCCGCCGGGCCTCGCGGAGCCGCCCCAGCTCTCCCCGACCCTCCAGAAGCTCTCCGACGCCAGCCGCACGATCTTCAAGTACGCCAACCGGTACGGCATGGTTCCGGTCCACCGGGCCGGCCTCGCCGCCTGGCTCGGCAGCCCCCTGACGGGCTGGCAGTGCCTCCTCACCACGACCGGACGCCGCTCCGGTCGGCCGCGCCATACCCCTCTCGGCTACATGGTTGCCGACGGCGCCGCGTGGGTCATGGCGGGCTACGGCCCGTCGACGCTCTGGTACCGCAACCTCCTCGACGACCCGCGCGTCATCCTGCTCCTCCCAGGCCGGCCCCCGATCGCGGCGCTCGCGACGGAGGAGCGCGATTCCAGCGTCCGCGCCCGCATCATCCCGGCCCTGGCGCGCTCGATGGCGCTGCCCGGGGCAGTGATCGGTACCTTCCCGCCGACCGCCACCGACGAGCGGATCCTCGAATGCGTGTCGTTCGTGCCCCTCATCCGGATCACGCCGGCCGATGGCTCGGCGCTGGCCGCCGGCCCAGATGATCCGGGCGGCCTCGGCTGGGCCTGGCGCCAGGCACTCGCCCTCGGGGTCAGCTTCCTGGGGATTCGCGCGCTCGGGAGGATGCTGCGGGGCTGACCTCATCGGTCAGTTCGCGCGCACGGTTCGCTTCCACGAACGTCCGGCTCGACGACGACCGGCTCTGGCGCGGTTCACGCGGGCAGGATCCCCAGCAGCCGGAGGCCCTCAGCCCCGAGGCGCACGGCGAAGACGAGCAGGAGGACGCCCAGCACCGCCATCACGGCGCGATAGGCCCCGCCGCGGAGCCGCCCCCCCGAGCGCCCGGCGACGACCGCAAGGAGCATCTTGGCGCCGACGAGACAGGTGTAGAACCCGACCAGGAACCCGACGGCCGCCAGGGGGCCGTCCGCCCACGCCTGGATCAGGACGGGTGCGCCCACCGTGATCCAGAAGATGTACGGGTGGGGGCTGAGGGCGTTCACGAGCGCCCCCCGGGCCCACGAGCGCGGGGTCTCGTCCGGCCGTCCGGCCTGGACTCCGGTGGTCCGGATCGACTCCATCCCGAGGTAGGCGACGAAGACGGCCCCGGCCAGCGAGATCGCCCCCAGGAGGCCGCCCGCGGCCTCGGCCGCCGCTACGACGAGGCCCGTGGCGAGGATGACGATCGGCACGTCGGTGATGAGCGGCGCAGCGGCGACCTTCAGCCCCTCCCGCGTCCCGAACCGGATCGACTGGGCCAGGACGAGCGCCAGGAGTGGCCCGGGGGCGAACCCCGCGGCGAGGCCGAGGACGACCCCCAACCCGAGGTATTCCAGCACCGTCCAGCCCGCGCCGCGGCGGCGTCAGCCGTCGACGAGGTCGACGAGCGCCCCCGTTCGGACGAGCCGCGTGGCGGCGGCGATGTCGGCGCCCATCTCGCGGTCGACGTCGAGCGGCGCGATCGCCGCCCGGATCCGCCGATGCGCTTCCGCCACCCCGATCCCGGGCGCGCCGCCGGCTGGACCGCCGCCCGCAGGCGCGCCGCCCGCAGGCGCGCCGCCCGGGGGCGCGCCGCCCGCAGGCGCGACGCCCACCGCCGCGACCGCCGCCCGCCGCAGGTCCAGGGCCTGGGCCCCAACCAGGAGCTCGAGGGCCAGGATCCGCTCGACGTTGGCGAGGACGTCGCGGGCGTGGCGCGCCGCCGTGGCGCCCATCGAGACGTGATCCTCCTGGTTCGCGGAGGTCGGGATGGAGTCGGCAGATGCCGGGTGGACCAGGACCTTGTTCTCCGAGGCGAGGGCGGCTGCGGTGTACTGGAGCATCATCATCCCGGAGTTGAGACCGCTCGCGGGGGCCAGGAACGGCGGCAACCCCCCGTTGAGACGAGCGTCCAGGAGCAGCGCGATCCGGCGCTCGCTGATCGCGCCGAGCTCGGCGACGGCCAGCTTCGCGAAGTCCAGCGCGAGTGCGATCGGCTCCCCGTGAAAGTTGCCGCCCGAGATGACCAGCCCGCCGCCGGTCGCCGCGGCATCCACGTCCGCGACCCCGCCCTCCGGGAAGACGAGCGGGTTGTCGGTCGCGGCGTTCATCTCCACGTCCAGCACGCGCCGGAGGTAGTCGAGCGCGTCGCGGACGGCGCCGTGGACCTGGGGCACGCAGCGGATCGAATAGGGGTCCTGCACCTTGTGGGTCGAGGCGTGGTGGTGGGCCATCAGCCCAGAGTCACGCAGGAGGTGTCGCAGCTCCCCGGCGACCGCCACCTGGCCGGGGTGCGGCCGCGCCAGCTGGTAGGCGGCCGCGTAGGCGACATCGGTCCCGAGGAGCGCCTCGACGGACTGGGCCGCGGCGACCGAGGCCGTTCGCGCGAGCCGGTCCGCATCGGCCAGCAGGAGCGCACCGATCCCGCTCATCAGCTGCGTCCCGTTGAGGAGCGCGAGGCCCTCCTTCGCCTCGAGGACGAGCGGGTCGAGCCCCTCCTCCCGGAGCGCCAGGAGGCCCGGCATGACGTGGCCGCGCAGCTCGGCCTCGCCCCGCCCGACGAGCGGCAGCGCGAGGTGCGCGAGCGGGGCCAGGTCGCCCGACGCTCCCACGCTCCCCTGGGCGGGCACGACCGGGTGAATCCCGAGCTCGAGGAACCGGAGCAGGCCGTCCACCACGGCCGGCCTGCAGCCGGAGTGGCCGAGGGCGAGGGTGTTCGCGCGCAGGAGGAGCATCGCCCGCACGACGTCCCGCGGCAGCGCCGGTCCGACGCCGACGGCGTGGCTGACGAGGAGGTTCTCCTGGAGCCGGCGCGCGTCGGCGGGCGGGATGAAGGTCGTCGCGAGGTCGCCGAACCCGGTCGTGATGCCGTAGACGACCTCGCCCGCGGCGACGAGCCGCTCGACGACGGCACGCGCCTCCTCCATCCGGGCGCGGGCGTCCCCGTCGAGGACGGCGACGGCCCCGCCGCGGGCCACCGCCTCGACGTCCGCGATCGTCAGGTCGGCGCCGGTCAGGACGACCGCGCCGTCCGGATGGTCGCCGGCGCGGGGGGGTCGATCGCTCACAACGCCGAGCATAGCCCGGCCGGCAGCCGCCGACCGGACGTTCGGTCGACCGCCCCCGCCCGCCGGCTCGCGTATCCTCGCCGTCGATGCTCGCCTTCATCGACCGAATCGTCATCCCCTTCCTCGAATCCCTCTACGGCGCCGTCGGCTACCTCGGGGTGATGCTGGCCATGGCGATCGAGTCGGCGATGATCCCCCTGCCCTCGGAGCTGATCCTCCCCTTCGCCGGGTTCCTCGTGTCCGACCCGACCCAGGTCGAGCCCCTCACGGGCCAGCCCTGGAGCTTCTGGATCGTGGTGGTGGTGGGGACGATCGGGAACACGCTGGGCTCGCTCCTGGCGTACGCGATCGGGGCCTACGGTGGCCGCCCGTTCCTGGAGCGATACGGGAGGTACCTGCTCATCCGCCGGCACGAGATCGAGATCGCCGACCGCTTCTTCGCGCGATGGGGCTCCCAGACGGTCTTCTTCAGCCGCCTGCTGCCCATCGTCCGGACCTTCATCAGCTTCCCGGCCGGCGTCGTCCGGATGGATCTCCGGAAGTTCGTCGTCTACTCGACCGCGGGCGCCTTCCTGTGGTCGATCGCGCTCGTCTGGGCCGGCGTCCAGCTCGGCGCCAACTGGGAAGAGATCCGGGCCCTCCTCCAGCCCTTCGACCTCGCGATCGCCGTCGGCGTCGTCGGCTTCTTCGCGGCCTTCGTGTGGCTGCGCCTGGGGCGGCCCCGCCCGGGCCGCCGGCGCACGCCCGACCCGGACGCGGAGTAGCGGACCCCATCCCCGACCCCGACCCCGAGGCGGAAGAGCGCGAGGTCAGGCGCCCGGCGCCGGTTCCCAGGGCGCCCGGCCGGGCGGTGCCACGTGAGAGACGTCGTTGACGGTCAGGATGCGCGCCTTCTCGGGCGACGAGCCGGTCGGCCAGCGCAGGACGGTCAGGTTCGCCTGGCTCTGCGTGAAACGGCGCCGGTATTCGCGGACCGGGATCCCCACGGCCACGCACAGGAGGACCCGGTTCAGCGTACTGTGGGCGACGGCGAGCACGACCGGATCCTCGCCCGGGAGCCGGGCCGCCCACCCCAGGAGGTCGACGAGGAACGATCGGGCGCGAGCGGCGACGTCCGCGCCGGACTCCCCGCCCGGGCAGGCGAGGGCACCGGGATCGGCGGCCCAGGCGGCCCGGCCCGCCGCGTCGACTGCGTCGATCTGCTCGTACGTCCGTCCTTCCCAGGCGCCGTAATCCATCTCCGCGAGGCGCGGATCCGGCTCCACGGGACGGCCCAGGGCCACCGTTGCCGCCGTCTCCCTCG
>Ga0315287_10006771_pt1 | contig 11438 bp, 7 predicted proteins | sample YL17G11_0_MG_FD_205037 | JGI IMG/M metagenome (GOLD analysis project Ga0315287, IMG submission 205037) | Sediment microbial communities from Yellowstone Lake, YNP, Wyoming, USA - YL17G11_0 | ecosystem: Environmental > Aquatic > Freshwater > Lake > Sediment | place: USA: Wyoming | collected...
CTTGCTCCACGGTCCCTCGCCGCCCGTCATCGTGCGCACGCCTTCGACGATGGCCAGATCGATGGGCCTGGCCGCGACGAGATCCACCGTGACGCGCGGCACGCGCCAGGTGCCCTCCCGTGGTGACGTCGGGTCCTTCTCGGCGGGAGCGGTCTTGGCAGGCTGCAGGGCCCCGGTGTGAACCGCCTGGCGGTTCCCCTTGGGGTTCTCGTCCGGCTCGTCCTTGCCCGCGCCCGTCCCATAAACGGACGAGGGCAGGATGCCGAAGCTGTTCTTCATCGACAGCGTGATGCCGGCCGTGCCGTGTTCCTTCATCTTGGCCAGGCTGACATAGACGTCGCAGTCCTCGTACGCGTGGTTGAGGTCGAAGGCCGGGAACAGGAGACCGCCGTTGGGAACCCTCAGCCGCGAGTACTTCTTGCCGCTTCCCAGGAAATTGGTGTTCTCGAACTCGACGTTCGCGGCCGCACCCAGGATGTCGCGCGGCTGCCAGTTCGCCCGCGCGACGTACTCGTCGATGGGCCCGACGGTTGCCATCGGGCTCTCCAGCACCCGGATGCGGCGCGCCCCGGCCTTGCCGATCAGGTGGACCGTCGCCGCAATCACCTGCGGGTGCGTGTAGTGCGTGTCGCCCACCGGCTGTTCGTTGACGCGGCTTTCGGGTGCGCCGGTCAGGTTGACCTTGATGGCCACCGTCTTCCCGTTGACGAGCCGCTTCAAGCCGCCGATCCGGTCGAACATCGCCTGCATGGCCGCCAGAAGCTCGGCGGTGTCGTAGGTCGTGCACGTCGCGATCGCCACCGGGGCCGTCGGTGCGGCGGCCGCATGGAGCCACGATGTTCCGGCCAGCCACCCACCGGAGACGGCCGTCGTGGTCTGGATCAACCACTCCCTGCGAGTCTGAAGTCGATGCATGTGGTCGCTCCTTGAAGGCGCCGTGGTGCGGTCGCTGTCGTGCTTCATCGTTCGGACGCTGCCGAGACGGCCGCCTGCAGCATCGCCCGGGTGTAGGCGACGTTGAACGCATCGCCGGCGTATCCGCCTCCGCCCGGATATCCGCGCAGCCCGCCCGACGCCTTCGTGGCATCGCGGTCGTAGTCCAGCGCGCGCGGGTGCTCGGGGTAGATGGCCAGCCGGTATCCGTTCCGGACCGCTTCTCTCATCACCGCGAACATGTCGACGTCGCCTTCGTCGATGAAGACCTCTTCGTACTTCTCCCGCGGGATGTGCATCCTGACGTTGCGGAAGTGCATGTGATTGATCCGGTCCCTCGCCGCGAAGTAGCGGCACACCGCGACGGGATCGTCGCCGATCTCGCGGGTGACGCCGCAGTCATACGTGATGCCGTTGGCCGGGCTGTTGACGATCCCGACGAGGCGCTTCCAGCCTTCGACGGTCCCCATGATCTGCTCCGATCCGCGGCTGAGCGGGGCCGGCGGATCGTTGGGGTGCAGGGCCAGGCGCACGCCGGACTGCTCGGCGGCCGGGATCACGGCCTTGAGGAAGTACGTGATGTTGGCCCACATCTGCTCGAGCGTGTGCGCGCCCTCTTCCGCGAGCGGCGGGAGGTCCTTCATGCGCTCGTAGTCGAAGCCCGTATAGCCCGCGCCGGCCCGGCCGACGACTTCGTAGTAGCCCTCCATGGCGCGGTGCGCGTAGAAGTTGTACTCGACGACCGGCAGGCCGGCCTTTCCGGCCGCGACAATCGAGGCCTTGACCTTCGCGATTTCCTCGTCCCTCCCGGGCCCCCCATAGAGCGTGTTCGGAAAGCCGGAGATCATCATGTTGCACACGGTCAGGCCGCCGGCCCTGAACCGCGCCATGATCTCGCGGAGGGCGGACTCTTCCCAGGGTATGGGCGGTCCGCCCATGAGCACGTGGTCCACGCCGAGCTGCGTGATCCGGCGCATGTCGGTGTCGCTGGCACGGCTGGAGATCCCCATGCAGATCTTCGGCACAGCGCGGCGCGGGGCCTGCCGGCCCTCGGCCTGGGCGCCCTGGCCACCAGCAGCGGATGCCGCCGGACCAGCGAGCGCCACCGCGCCGATGCCTTCCATGAAGCGGCGCCGGGAAAGGTGTCGGTGGCTCATGTGTCGCACATGATAATACGCTGCGCGGCGATTCTGCACGGCGGCGTTCGCCTGGCGATAAGATAGGCGCGCGCATTCCGCGGGAGGCTTCCGATGAGGATAACGGTGCTCCTGACTTCGCTCCTGGCCGCCACGGCGCTGGGCTTCGCCGGCACGACGGCCCTGCCGGCTGCCGAGGACCCGCTCGTCGAAGGGTTTCGTCTGACAGAGGTGGCATCGGTCGCCGATGCCATCGAGCAGCTCTACGGCCGCCAGGCCTACATGCACCACGACATGCGGGCGGTCTTCAAGACGAAGTTCGCCGGGCCTGCCGTGACGGTGCTGCTGAAGAAGGAAGAGCACAAGGAGGGTTCGGCGGCGACCCAAGGAATGATCCAGGCCATCGACACGTCGCCCGCAGGCTCCGTCTACGTCCTCGTGCTGGAGGACGGCCTGGACTACGGCGCCGTCGGCGGCCTGATGGCCACCACCATGAAGGTCCGCGGGTTTGCCGGGGCCGTCGTGGACGCCTCCGTCCGGGATCTTCCGCAGATCCAGCGGATTCAGTTTCCCGTTTACAGCCGCGGAGTGTCGCCGGGCACGACGGTGGGTCACTACCGTTCGGTGGGCGTCAACGTCCCCGTGACGTGCGCGGGTGTGACCGTCAGGCCGAAGGACATCATCACCGCGGATGAAGACGGCGTGGTCGTCGTGCCCTTCGAGAAGGCGGCGGAGGTTCTGAAGAAGGCCCAGGACCTGGACAACACGGAACACTCGATGTACCCGTTCATCGAACGGTTCAAGTCGCTGACCGAAGCCATCGCCAAGTTCGGGCGGCTGTAGGGCGGAGCACGCCGTGATCTGGAACCAGAACTACGACCCCCTCGGCTGGTGGCCCCTCTCGACACTCGTCTCCGCGCTCCCGGTCGCCACGCTGTTCTTCGTGCTGCTCGTCCTGCGCAAGCGCGTCTGGGTCTCGGCCTGTTGCGGCTTCGTGATGGCCGTCGTGCTCGCCGCCGCCGTCTTCAGGATGCCGGCACCATTGATTGCGGCTGCCGGGGTCAACGGCTTCGTCTTCGGCTTCTTCCGGATCGCCTGGATCGTGATCGCCTCGATCTACCTCTACAACGTCGCCGTCGAGACCGGGCAGTTCCAGGTGATGCGGGAGTCCATCGCCGGCGTGTCCTCGGATCGGCGCCTCCAGGTCATCCTCATCGCCTTCTGCTTCGGAGCCTTCCTCGAGGGCAGCGGGGGCGGAGGCGCGCCGGTGGCGATCGCGGGCTCGTTCCTCATCGGCCTCGGCTTCCCGCACTTCCAGGCGGCCGTGCTGTGTTTGCTCGCCAACACGGCGCCGGTAGCGTGGGGCGGCGTGGGCAACCCGGTCAGGGTGCTGAACGGCGTCACCGGGCTCCCCATCCCGGAGCTGAACGCCATGATCGGCCGGATCCTGCCGCCGTTCTCGTTCATCCTGCCGGCCTGGCTGGTCGTCACGATGGTGGGGTGGAAGAAGGCGCTCGAGGTGCTGCCGGCGCTCGTCGTGAGCGGCGGGGCTTTCGCGGCGATGCAGTTCTACTGGTCCAACTACCAGCGGCACGACCCGGGCCTCGTCGACATCGTGGCCGCGATCTTCTCACTCCTCGCGACGGTGGCCTTCCTCCGGATCTGGACGCCCAGGCACCTCATGGAAGAGGGGCAGGGTGAGCGCACAATCGAGTTGCGCAATCACAGCCTCCGGACGATCCTCAAGGGCTGGTCGCCATTCGCCCTCGCCTCTGTCTTCATCTTCCTGTGGGCGCTGCCGGAGTTCAGCGGCTACCTGCGGATCCCGTTCCTCACCGTCCCGACACCCTGGCTGCACAATGCCGTCATCCGCACGCCGCCGGTCACTCCCGTCCCGACGCCTGAGGCGGCCTCGATCGATTTCAACTTCTTCGCCCTGCCCGGGACCGCGGTCTTCCTCGGAGCGTTTCTCGCGGCGCTGCTGCTGGGGATGAGCGTCGGCCGCGCGCTGCGCCTGCTGGGCCGGACGTTCAGGCAGCTCGTGCCCTCGATGCTCGCCATCAGCTTCATGGTGGGCCTCGCCTACATCACGAGGTATTCGGGCATGGACACCGTGATGGGGCTGTCGCTCACCCGCACGGGCTGGATCTATCCGTTCTTCGGCACGCTCCTCGGCTGGCTGGGCGTCGCGCTGACCGGCACCGACGCCGGTTCGAACGCGCTCTTCGGCAACCTGCAGAAGGTCACCGCGGAGCAACTCGGCCTCTCGCCCGTGCTCATGACCTCCGCCAACTCCGCCGGGGGCGTCATGGGCAAGATGATTGACGCCCAGAGCATCGTCGTGGCTTCGACCGCCTGTCGGCTCGAGGGTCGCGAGGCCGACGTCTGGAAGGCGGTCTTCTGGCACAGCCTCGTGCTCGCGTCGCTCGTCGGGCTCGTCGTCCTGATCTACGCCTACGCCACCCCCTGGGTGATTCCGGGCTGGACAGGGATCTCCCCATAGCGGAACGCGGCAATCTCGGCGGCCTCCCCTGACACGAGGGAACATCTCCAGCGAGCGTTGACACGTGGCATCGCTTGTTCTTGCGTTCGATTAACGACCCTGCTAGCATCCGGCCCGAGTCGTACACTCGGTGTGCGGCGCAGGCCGCGCCGCGGTGCGCGCCGCAGCCCCCAATCTCCGACGCCCCTCTCAACGTCGCGCCGTCGGCCCGCTGCCGGCGGTGGATGCCGAAAGGTCCGGCCATGCCCCGTCACGAAAGGCCCGGGGGAGCCCATGCCCCCATCCTGACCCGCCTCTGCTCGATCTGTGTGTCGGCGCTGCTCGTCATGGCGTCCCACGGAACCGCTGCCGCCCAGCAGGCGCACGTCAACCTCGACTGGAACCCCCAGAAGAACACGCAGAATCTCAGGCCGTTCGGCGCGAACGTGATCTCGCCGGAGGTCGCAGACGACGGCAAGGTGACGTTTCGTCTGAGGGCGCCGGACGCCCAGACGGTCGCGCTGTCGTCTTCGACGATCGCGGCCGGCCTCGGCACGACGGGCGCCAAGCCGTGGCCCCTGACCAAGGGCGCGGATGGAGTGTGGACGCTCACGATCGGGCCCGTTCCCCCGAACATGTACGTCTACAAGTTCGTGATCGACGGCGTGACGGTGGTCGATCCGAGCAACACCCTGACCGGGTTCGCCGACCAGCCGGGCTACAGCCAGCTGGTCGTGCACGGCGCAGGGCCCGCCTACTACGACGCGAAGCCGGTCCCTCACGGAACGGTGACTCGCCACGTGTACCACTCCTCAGTGACGAACGGCGAGCGCGAGATGTACGTGTATACGCCGCCGGGCTACGACCGGACGAAGCGGTACCCGGTGCTCTACCTCCTTGGCGGCAGCGGCGAGCTGGCGTCGACCTGGTGGCTCGACGGACGCGCGGCCTTCATCGCCGACAATCTGATTGCCGAGAAGAAGGCGGTCCCGATGATCATCGCGATGCCGAACAACCAGGTCGTGCATCGCAGCGATCCGAAGCACACCGAGCTGACGTTCACGACCTTCGAGAAGGAGTTGCGGACGCACATCGTGCCGCTTGTCGAGGCACACTACAGCGTCCAGGCGAGCCCGCGCGGCCGGGCCATTGCCGGGCTGTCGATGGGCGGACGGCACGCGCAACTGGTCGGGTTCAAGTGCCTCGATCTGTTCCGGTCGTTCGGCATCCTGAGTGCCGGCGATCCTGAGTCCGAGACGTCGGTGCCCGAGTTCCTGAACGACCCGCAGATCAACAGCAAGGTGGACTACCTGTTTGTCGGGCTCGGGACCTACGAGGACCAGCCGACGAACCGCAGCGTCGTATTCCACGGCATGCTCGAGAAGCACGGGATCAAGCACGACTACTACATCGGCGGCAACGGCGGCCACGACTGGGCGACATGGAGGGACCACCTCCACGCGCGGTTGCTGCCGAACCTGTTCCGCTGAAGCGTTCGGTACGTCGCCACCTGAGCGCGGTCCGCATCCCGACCGCGCAGGCATCGCGGCGGGCATCTGGTACGGCCGGGCGGCGTCCCGGCGGGAAGGGAACTCATCATGCAGTCGCCGGGCAGAGTCATTGCCGTGCTCGCGTCCGTCTTGTTCTGTGCGTTGGTGGGATTCGCGCAATCGCCGGCGGTTCCCGCCGCATCGCAAGCACAAGCCCCGGGAAGCGCCGCACCGGTCCGCTCGCCGGAGGTCACGCCGGAGGCCATGGTCACCTTCCGCCTGTCGGCTCCCAACGCCACAACGGTGCTGGTCCGCAACACCAGTGGGGGCTTCCTCGATTGGCCGGGCGGCAACGAGGTCGCGATGACGAAGGGAGACGACGGCGTCTGGTCCGCGACGATCGGCCCGCTCAAGCCCGAATACTACGTCTACGTGTTCGTCGTCGATGGCGTGCAGGCCCAGGACCCGCGGAACATCTTCCGCGTGCGGGACGGCCAGCGCTACGGGAGTGCGCTTCACATCGCCGGCGAGTTCACCAGCGACTACGCGGTCAATGACGTCCCCCACGGAACGCTGCACCTGGTGTGGTACCCCTCGCCCGCGCTGAAATTGACGCGGCGCTTGTACGTGTACACGCCGCCGGGATACGAGACCAGCGCGGCCCGCTACCCGGTCTTCTACCTGCTGCACGGCGGCGGCGGCGACGAGGACGCCTGGACGACGCTGGGGCGGACGCCGCAGATCATGGACAACCTGATCGCGCAGGGCAAGGCCAAGCCGATGATCGTCGTGATGACGAACGAGAACGCGAACCAGATCGCCTCGCCCGATTTCGTCGCGCCGCGTGCGGCAACCGCGCCGGGCGGCCCGGGCAATCCGATGCAGGGCACGGCGATGCTCGACTTCCCGAAGAGCATCATCACGGATCTGATCCCGTTCATCGACAAGGCGTACCGGACGCTCCCGGACAGGGAGCGTCGCGCGATCGCCGGCCTCTCCATGGGCGGCGGGATGACGCTGCTGGCCGCGTTCAACAACCTCGACACCTTCGCCTGGGTCGGGATCTTCAGCGCCGGGCTCCCGCCGATGCCTGGTGTCGCCGTCAAGATCGCCCCTCCGCCCAACGCCGCGAACCTGAGGGGGCCTGACGTCACCAACACGATCGACAAGCAGAAGCTGGCCGCACTGCTGCCCCAGCTCGACTCGAATGCCAATGCCAGGCTGCGGCTGTTCTATGTGAGCATCGGATCGCAGGACGGCCTGATCACGGCCCACAATGCCTTCAAGGAACTCCTCGAGGAGAAGGGCGTCAAGGCCACCATCGTCGAGAAGCCAGGCTACGGCCACGAGTGGGCCTTCTGGAGAGTCAGCCTCAAGGACCTGGCGCCGCGGTTGTTTCAGACGAGCGCCAGGTGACGCCGCGGCCGGCGGCGGGGCCCTGCCGGCCCCGCTCCGCCGACGTGTGCTAGGCGAGCATCTCCTGGGCGTGTGTCAGGCGGCTGCGGACCGACACCCCATTGGCGCACGTGAAGGTGCATCCGCTGCAGTCGCGGCATCGGATGTCCCGGGCCGGCCGAGGCATCTCGAGGAACCGTTCTCGGGCGAGCGCGAACTGGCCGTAGCCTTCCGCGTAGGTCAGGAACCGGAGCACGTCTGGCACCGGCACGCCCCTTTCGCACGTTCCCCCGCAGGCCCCGCACATCCGGCAGTATGTGGAGCTGATGCCGGCGAGCTGAGTGGACAGCAGTAGCTCGTCCCTGTCCGTGTAGGGCTCAGCCATCGCTCTGAGGTTCTCGTCCAACTGATCATGATCGGTCATGCAGACGATCGCGGTGTCGACCGAGTCGTTCTTGAGCGCCCACTTGATGGCCGCCACGGGAACCCCGGGCTGGGAGAGCCGTTTGCTCAGTTCTGCCGGGTTGGCTCCGTACAGCCGGTCTCCGCGGCCAACGCGGCTGACGCCCCCAGCCATGACCTTCATGGCCACCACGCCCAGGCCGGCCTTCCGGGCCGACCGGATGGCTGCCGTCATGTCGGTTCTCGGGGCATCGGGGTTCTGGTTCTTCGCGGCGTCCACCGACCGCATCGCGAAGTTGTAGCTGCTGAGCACGATGTCGACCTGGCCGAGCGTGGCGAGGTGGGCCAGCATCTTGTCCATGTTGAAATGGGTGCTGACGCCCGCGAAGCGGATCTTGCCGGCCTGCCTGGCCGTCCGCAGCGCGTCGAGCAGGTCCTCGGTCACCAGCCCCGGCTCGTTCCGCATGTGCAGGTAGTAGATGTCGAGGTAATCCGTCCCCAACTCGCGCAGGCTCGTGTCCAGATCCGCGAGGAGCTGCGCTCCGGTCTGCGCCTGGCTCTTGCTCGAGATGTACACCTGCTTCCGCACGTCCTTCAGCGCGGCGCCGACCATGCGCTCGTTGTTGCCGTTCTGATAGACGCGGGCGGTATCGAAGTGGTTGATGCCGACGTCCGCCGCTCTTCTGATGACGCTCGGATCCGACGTGGTCATGCAGCCGAAGGCGAGCGATGTGACCCGCAGTCCCGTCCTGCCCAGTGTCCGGAAGGTGAGTTTGACGGGCTCTGTCTTCGCCTGGCTCCCTGGCGGCAGAAGGAGGCTCCTGGTCGGGAGGAGCCCTGACGCCGGAACGGCCAGGCCTGCTGTCAGGAAATCACGCCGTGAAAGGTCAGCGCTCATTGGACGTTCTCCTTCCGCCCGAGTCGAACGGCACCAGGTCCCAGGGTTTGCGGTACTCCCGGAACAGGTACCCGTTGGCTTCCGCGTCTCCCTTGAACTGCCACGTCGCGCCGTCCCAGGTCAGCTTGCGTCCCGTCCACGCCGCCACGTTGCCGATGCACGAGATGGCCGTCGCGCGCGCACCGACCTCGATGTTCGCGAACGGGTCCTTGCGGGCGCGGACGCAGTCCACGAAGTACTTGGTGTGAAGCGGCGTGGGCTCGTCCTCGTTCACGTGCATGCGCTCGGGCGCGGCGGCCGGGGCCGGACGCGCCGCCGCTGCCGCCGGCGCTTCCCTCCCGTCGAGGCCCGGACGTGCGCCACGGGGCTCGGGGTAGAGCTCCATCCCGATGCGATCCACGAACAGCGCGGCTTCCGTGCCGTAGAAGGCCATGCCGTGCGGCCGGTCGTCCGCTCCGCGCATGCCGTAGTAGCGCTGGCCCGGAGTGCGTCCGCCGAGCCCGTGTCCGTTGAAGATGGACGCCTCGTAGCTCACGATGAAGTTCGGGTACTCGTAGGTGGCCTGCTGGAAGTCGTAGATGTCGCCGGCGCGGTGCCTGTCGAACCGCATCGAAGACGAGGACACCTTCAGCGGAATCTCGGCGCCCATGATCTGGTGGACGGTGTCGAACCGGTGGTTGCCGTAGTCGCTGATGATGCCGTTCGTGTAGTCCATCCACGAGCGGTAGTCGAGACGGCCGCTATTGAAGGGAACCTTGGGCGCCGGCCCGAGCCATGCGTCCCAGTCCAGGTCGGCCGGCGGCTCGCTGTCGGGAACGGGCGCGCCGCCGGTCCGGCTCATGTAGTTCCAGACGCGCACGAACCGCACCTCGCCGATCTTCCCGCCCTGGACGATTCTGGCGGCCTCGGCGATGTGGTCGGCCGCCCGGTGCTGGGTCCCGATCTGGACGATGCGCCCGTTGCGGCGCACCGCGTCGATCATGGCTTTCGCCTCGCGCAACCGGTACATGACCGGCTTCTCGAGGTACGCGTCCTTCCCCGCGTTGCACGCGAGGATGAGCATCTGGGCGTGCCATTGATCCTGGGTCGCGATGATGACGGCGTCGACGTCCTTGCTGTCGAGGATCCTCCGGAAATCCCTGACGGCGGCGGCCTGGGGCGCCCACCGCCGGGCCGCGGCCATCCTCGACTCGCGGACGTCGCACAGCGCAACGATGTCCACGTTGCGCGGTTCTCTCAGACGCGCATCCAGGTTCCCGTCGTGGTAGTTGGCGGGTGCGACCGCCTGGATGTCCTCCGGCGTGCCCCGCATGAGCCGCGCGTCGAGCGTGCCGCGGCTGCCGCACCCGACGAGGCCGATACGGAGCCTGTCGTTCGCCCCGAGGACGCGGCCGGCGGATACGGCGGTCCAGGCGGCAACGCCCGAGCCGGCAGACTTCCCCAGGAACTCACGGCGAGTCATGTCGGTCATGGCCGTCCTCCGTGGCGCCGATTGTACACGCAGGGCACCCCGCCTGCAGCCCAAACGCCGCAGGCACGTCCCTTCGCCAGGGGATATCATGCTGTCCGCAGGAGGCGACGGCATGGCGCCGCTGAAGATCGGTTTTCTCACGTGCGTCCACCCGTGCTACGACGTCCCGGGCGTCGCGGCGCACCGGCAGGCCGCCATCCAAGGACTTCGGAGCGCCGGCTGCGAGGTCGTCGTCGCCGAGGTGCCGCGCAACCCCGCCGACGCTGCCGAAGTTGCGCGGGACTTTCTGCGGGCCGAGATCGACCTCGGCCTGCTGTTCTTCTGCACCTGGGTGTCGGAGGACATCACGCTGGCCTTCGCGCGGGAGATCGGAGACGTCCCCCTGCTGCTCTGGGCCCTGCCCTATCTGGACAAGACGATCCCGATGCCGTCGCCCATCACCGGGCTCACCTCATCTGGCTCCAACCTCCGGCGGATTGGGAAGCGCTATGCGTGGCAGATCGGCGCCGTGACCCGGGAGAACATCGAGCGGGCGGGGCAGGCTGCACGGGCGGGGCAGGTGGCGCGCCTGTTGCGGAGCGCGCGGTTCGGCCTGGCCGGCGACCCGTGCCCCGGGATGGCCGACGTCGAGGTCGACGAAGCCGATCTCTGGAAGGCGCTCGGCATCACGACCATCCACCTGGATCTCGAGGCCGTCGCCGCCGCATCGGCTGCCGCGCCGCCCGAGGAAACCGCGGCCGCCGCGGAGCGGCTGATGGCGGTCGCAGGCGGGGGAAACGAGATTGGACCGGACCGCCTGCGCGAGAGTCTGACGCTCTATGCCGGTCTCAAGGAGATCGTCCGGTCGAACCGCCTCGACGCCTACTGCGTCCGCTGCTGGCCGGAATTGCGTGACCGCCAGACGATCACGCCGTGCGCCGCTCACGCCCTCCTCTCGGAGGACGGCATCCCCAACTCCTGCGAGGTGGATCTGACGGCGCTCGTCACCACCTGGATGCTCAGCCGGCTGGCGCACGCGCCGGCGTTCGCCTTCGATGTGACCGGCTACCTGGAGGAGGACGGTGCGGTGCAGTTCAGCCACTGCGGCGCCGCCGCTCCGTCGATGGCCGGCGACCGCTCGCGGATCGCGCTGCGCGCTCACATGCGGACCGGAACAGGGGCGACCGTGGAGTTCGCATTCCCCGAAGGGATCGTGACGCTCGCCAAGCTGACGCGGCCCGGCAACGGCGGC
>Ga0315287_10006772_pt1 | contig 11435 bp, 8 predicted proteins | sample YL17G11_0_MG_FD_205037 | JGI IMG/M metagenome (GOLD analysis project Ga0315287, IMG submission 205037) | Sediment microbial communities from Yellowstone Lake, YNP, Wyoming, USA - YL17G11_0 | ecosystem: Environmental > Aquatic > Freshwater > Lake > Sediment | place: USA: Wyoming | collected...
AACAGATCCCCAAACGCGAGGTAGCCATCGGAGAAGAGGTCCTGGAGGTGGAGGGCCTTGCTCGCGCCGGTGTCCTCTCCCCCATCAGTCTTTCCGTGCGCTCCGGCGAGATCCTGGGCGTGGCCGGTTTGATGGGCTCGGGGCGGACGGAATTGGCGCGGGCGATATTCGGCGCGGACCGTTCAGATAGCGGAACGGTCCGCGTGGGCGGCCGGACAATTCCTGGCCGCAGTCCCTCCGCGTCGATCGCCGCGGGCGTTGGCTTCATTACCGAGGATCGGAAACGACAGGGCCTCATGCTGCAGCGCTCAGTCGGGGAGAACATCACCCTCACCAGCCTCGACGAGATCGCCCGCCTTGGCATCCTCGATCTTGGTGCCGAGCGCCAGTGGGCCCAGGACCTGGTGGAGAGGCTGTGCATCCGCCTCGCCTCCCTCGACCAGGACTGCAACAGCCTTTCGGGCGGGAACCAACAGAAGGTAGTACTGGCGCGTTGGCTGGCGGCCCGGTGCCGGGTGTTGCTGTTCGACGAGCCCACCCGGGGGATCGACGTGGCGGCCAAGGCCGAGATCTACGAGCTCATCGGCGAGCTGGTCGGCCAGGGTGTCGCCGTAGTGCTGATCTCGAGCGAGATGCCCGAGCTGCTCGGCCTGGCCGATCGCGTCGCGGTCATGCACGAGGGCGAGCTGCAGGGCGTGTTGCAGCGCGCCGAGGCGACGCAGGAGCGCATCATGCAGCTCGCCCTTGGCCAGTCTTCGCCTTGATGAGGCACCCCACGGGTTGGGTCGCGAACTGGACGACTCTGACGGACCTCAGGCAGACGGTCTGATCTCCAGAGAAGGTGGCCCGGTGGAGGAGCGCACCACCAGAGTCGGGGCGACGACCTCGTGTCGGGGGGTGGACCGCTTCCCCTCGATGCGCTCGAAGATGAACTCGACCCCGAGCCGGCCAATGTCGGCGCCGAACTGGTGGACGCTGGTGAGTGAGACCTGACGCAGCGCCGCCAGCGGGGTGTTGTCATAACCCACGACGGAGATGTCGGCGGGGGTGCGGAGGCCGGCCTCCTCAAGCGCCTTCAAGGCGCCGATGGCGCAAATGTCGTTGGCGGCGAAGATCGCAGTGGCGAGTGGGGAGCTCTTGAGGAGCTCGCGGGCGCCGCGGTAGCCGCCCTCCTCGGTGAACGCCCCCTCGACGGTGAGGATGTGGTCCCCCAGGCCGAGGCGGCGCATCGCGGCCAGGTACCCCTCACGGCGCACGCTTGCTCCGGCGCCGGTTCCACCATCGATGTGGGCGATACGGGTATGGCCCAGGCTCGCACAGTGCTCGACCGCGAGGCTGGCACCGACAATGTTGTCGTTCGTGACGCTGTCGCTGGACGTGGCAGAGGTGTCACGATTAAGGACGGCGACGGCGACGGTGCGGCAGGCGCGCTCGATGATCGAGTCGTCGACCCGCGGCCCCGCCAGGATCAGACCGCCGACCCGAAGCTCGAGGAGGCTCTCGATCGCGGTCTCCTCCAGATTCGGCACCCGGTCCCCGGTGTTGAACAGGACGCGGTAGCCCAACTCTTCAGCCCGAATCTGGATCCCCGACACCACGTCGCCGAAGAACGGGTTGCGGAGGTCCGAGATCATCACGCCGAGAATTCGCGTGCGGCGTTCCACGAGACTACGGGCGATGACGTTGGGGCGATAGTTGAGCTCCTCGATGGCTCGGAGGACGGCCTCCCGGGCCTTGGGGCTGACGCCATTCTCGGCTCGGATCACCATCGAAACCAGAGACTTCGACACGCGGGCCCTATGTGCCACGTCCAGGATCGTGGGCTCAGTAACCGGATTGTGGGTCTTGACATCGTCTGGTTTGGGCATTAGCTTTCGTTTTGGAACGATCCAAATATACATCCTTGGGCTCGGCTGGCGCAAGGTGGACCGTTCCAGTATGACGCCACATACCCGCGCATAGCGGTGGGATGGAGGAAGGGGGTCTTCTTCGGGAGTAGCTTTGGAACGTTCCATTCCCACCAAGGCCGAGTGACCGCGACGGGCTCTCCCCACGCAACAAGGGCGACAGCCCTACCGCAAGGAGGAGGAAATGGTGTCCTCACGCAAACGGCGACGTTGGACCGTCCCATTGTTTGTCGCTGTGCTGTGCGTCGTCTCTGCGCTCGCGCAGGCCCAGGGAGGCGGGACCGCGATCGTCGGCAGGGTCACCGACCCAGCCGGCCAGGCCCTGGCGAACGTCAGCGTCTCGCTGCAAGGCACAAACCTCTCGACGGTCACCGACTCCGTCGGCGCCTATCGTCTGGCGCCTGTGCCCGCCGGTGAGCACACGGTTCTCTACGTCTACCTCGGTCTCGGATCCGCTGCGGCCGTCGTCAAGGTTGCCGAAGGTGAGACGGTGACCCAGGACCAGGGGCTCGCCTATAGCGAGGTAGTCGAGGTGCGGGGCTCACCAATCCTCGAGGGTCAGGCCAAGGCTCTCAACACGCAAGAGAACGCGATCAACATCACAAACGTGGTGGCTGCAGACCAGATTGGCCAATTCCCCGACTCCAACGCCGCGGAGGCGATGCAACGGATCCCTTCAGTGTCACTGCTCCGTGACCAGGGTGAAGGGCGTTACGTGCTGGTGCGCGGCACCGAGCCCAGGCTGAACTCCACGACCGTGAACGGCGAGCGGCTACCATCCCCCGAGGGCGCGGTCCGCAACGTCGCCCTCGACACCATTCCGGCCGATCTGCTCGAGGCCATCCAGGTCTCCAAGGCGCTCACGCCGGACATGGACGGCGATGCCATCGGGGGTACCGTCGACCTCGTGACCAGGCGTGCGCCCCTCGACTCCCAGACCCTCGCAACGATCGGCGGCGGATACACCACGATCGTGCAGGACTCGATCGGTCTCGCGAACGTCACCCTCGGTCGTCGTTTCAACGACGCGAACACCGGCCTCCTCTTCTCGGCGAGCGCCAACGTGGCCAACCGCGGCTCCGACGACTTCGAGCCTGAATACGACGATGGAGAGCTGGATAACATCGGACTCCGCGACTACGAGCTCAAGCGGGAGCGGTACGGTTTCACGGCCTCCTTCGACCAGCAGCTCTCGAGCACGGCAGAGTTCTTCGTGCGAGCGCTGTGGGACGAGTACAAAGACACTGAGATTCGGCGCGAAAAGTCCGATCAGGTCTCGGACGAGAGGATCGAGCGCGCTGTCAGGGACCGCGCTCAGGAGTCCCGGATCCTCTCCTTCACCGCGGGTGGCAGCGCGTATGTCGGTGATACCTGGTTTGTCAACTACCGCGCCGCGTGGAACGAGTCGCGCGAGGAAACCCCCGACCAGGTCACCTCGGTGTTCCGCCAGAAGGACGTCGTGTTCGACCCTAACGTCAGCGCGGACAGCATCGACCCGAACAACATCCAGGCGAATCCGCAGAACGAAGACATTGCCGCATTCACGTTCGATTCGATCGAGCAACAGTACAAGGCATCCCAGGATCGCGACATCGTCGGTTCGATCGATGCCAACCGTGGCTTCTACCGCGACACCGGCTTCAGCGGCCTGTGGAAGTTCGGCGCCAAGGCTCGCTTCAAGACCAAGACACAGGAATACAACGTGTTCGACTACGAGAGTGAGGACGACCTCTTCCTCACCGACTACCTGAGCAGCTGGAAGCCACCGACCTCCTTCATCGACGGGCGCTACGATCTCGGCCAGTTCCAGAATCCCGGAATGATGAGAGACCTGCTCGCGAGCGGTGAGCTCGAGGGGCAGAAGAACCTCGAGGAAGACCTCGCCGACTACACTGCCGACGAGGACACGGTAGCGGCGTACGCCATGACGGAGCTGAACTTCGGTCCCAACATGACTCTCCTCGCGGGCCTGCGGGCGGAGAGGACCGATACCCAGTTCGAGGCGTTTGAGCTGGTCTACGACGAGGAGGGAGAACCATCGGAGCTCACACCCGTCCAGGGGAAGAAGAACTACACGGAGCTTCTGCCCATGGTGCACCTCAAGTACCGTCTGGGAGAGCACTCCAACCTCCGTGCCGCGGTCACCCGCACCTTCGCCCGACCCAATTTCGGCGACTTCGCCCCGTACCAGCTGATCAACTATGAGGACGAGGAGATCACCCGCGGCAACGCGGACCTCAACTACACCAGGTCGTGGAACTACGACCTGCTCTTCGAGCACTACTTGACCTCGGTGGGAATCGTCTCGGCGGGAGTCTTCTACAAGACGCTCACCGATAACATCTTCATTGCAAACTTTGGCGAAGACCACGACGGCGTCGAGTTCGAGGTCAGCCAGCCGGTCAACGCGGAGAGTGGCTGGCTGCGCGGCATCGAGTTCGCGTACCAGAACCGCTTCGCGTCGCTTCCCAAGCCCTTCGATGGGCTCGGTATCTACTTCAACTACACCTACGCGGACTCAGAGTCGAGCTACCCGGATCGCCCCGACACTCGCCTGCCCGGCCAATCCAAGAATGTCGGGAACCTCGCGCTCTCCTACGAGAAGTCCGGTTTCTCCGGCAGGATCTCGCTCAACTACAACGGTCACTCGCTCTTCGAGGTCGGTGGGGATCCCGCAGAGGATCTGTACGTCGACGACCACTTCCAGATCGATTTCTCTGCCCAGCAGCGACTCGGCAAGGCGATGTCCCTCTACCTGGAACTGGTCAACCTCGGCGACGAACCGTACCGTGTCTACGAAGGGAGCAAAGACAGGCCAAGGCAGGAGGAGTACTACGGCCTTTGGGGGACTATCGGTTTGAGGTTCAGGCTTTAGGCGACTGCACTGCGGGTCAGATCGACCGATCTGACCCGCAGTCAAGCTATTTTCGCAGCGGTTCTTTCCAGTTGAGAGAGCGGAGGGAGAGTGTGTGCCAAAAGCCGACGGCTCCAGTAGCGAGACCGCCACAGGGAGTGTGCCAGGTGGGTGAGTCATGAATCAGACGACAATCGGCGTGATCGGCATCGGACGCATCGGCAGGATGCATGCCGAGAACCTCGTGCATGCGGTTCCTGACGCGGCTGTGAAAGCGGTGGTCAGCCCGAGAATCGATCCGGCCTGGGCAGACCGGCTCGGCATTCCGGTGCGGACCACCAATGTTGATCGGATCCTCTCCGACCCCGAGATCGAGGCCGTCGTCATCACGGCCCCGTCCGGCGCCCACGTCGAGCTGATCAAGAGGGCAGCAGCGGCGGGCAAGCACATCTTCTGCGAGAAACCCGTGGCCTTCGAGCCGGGGCCGATCGAGCAAGCCCGCTCCGCGGCAGCAGCCGCGGGTGTGAATCTCCAGGTGGGCTTCAACCGTCGTTTCGATCCGAGCCTGCTCAGGTTGTGGCAGGCGGTGCAGGCCGGGGAGGTTGGCGAGGTCCACTCCGTGAGGATCACCAACCGCGACCCCAAGGCGCCCCCCGTCGACTTCGTGAAGCGTTCGGGCGGCCTTTTCTTTGACTTCGCGATCCACGATTTCGACACGATGCGCTTCCTCTCTGGCAGCGAGATCGTGGAGCTGTTCGCGGTGGGTGCGGTGCTCGTAGATCCGGAGATCGGCAAGGCGGGCGACGTGGACACGGCCGTGATTACCATGCGCCTCGCCAACGGCGCTCTCGGGGTGATCGACTGCAGCCGCCAGACCAACTATGGCTACGACCAGCGGTTCGAGGTTTTCGGCTCCAAGGGCAGCGTCGTCGTCGACAACACCACACCGACATCTGTCGTCACCAGCTCGGCACGGGGCATCGTTGGCGACAAACCGCACGAGACCTTCGTCGAGCGCTACCGCGAGGCGTTCATCGCGGAGCTTTCCGCCTTCGTTGCGGCTGTGCGCCAGGGGTCGCCGGTCCTCGTCGGCGCGAACGACGCGCTTGCCGCGGTGAGGGTGGCGGCTGCCGCAAAGGCCTCACACGAGACGCACCTGCCAGTCCGGCTCGCGGAGGAGGACCAGCGAAGCAGTGGAGGGCTACGGCGATGAGAACGATCACGGCCGGTGTTCTGGGCGCCGGGAGAATCGGAAGAATCCATGCCGACAATCTTTTGCGGATGGATGGGGTACGTCTCAAGACAATCGCCGACCCATACGTCGATTTCGAGGGCTGGCCGCCTCCCGGGGTCGCCACCTCACCCGACCCCGCCGCGGTGCTCGAGGACAACGAGATTGAGGCGATTCTCGTCTGCTCGCCGACCCCGAGCCATGCCGACTTCGCAGAGGCGGCGGCGCGGGCCGGCAAACATGTCTTCTGCGAGAAGCCAATTGCCTTGGACGCGGACCGCGTGCGCGCCACGCTCGGAATCGTCCAGACCGCTGGCGTCAAGCTCCAGGTTGGCTTCAACCGCCGCTTCGATCCCACCTTCTCCAGGGCCCGCCAGGCGGTTGTCGATGGAGAGGTCGGGGATGTCTACCTGGTCAGGGTCACCGCCCGTGACCCGGCGCTGCCCCCGGCCGGGTACGTGAAGGGCTCAGGCGGCATGTTCGCCGACATGACGATCCATGACTTCGACATGGTCCGCTACCTCTCCGGCTGCGAGATCGAGGAGGTACACGCATACGGAGCCGTTCTGGTCGACCCGGCCATTGGCGAGGCGGGCGATATTGACACCGCCGTGCTGTCGTTGCGGCTCTCGAACGGCGGCCTCGCCTTCATCGAGAACAGCCGTCAGGCGGTGTTCGGTTATGACCAGCGGGTCGAGGTCCTGGGCTCGAAGGGCGCGATCGAGGCCGACAATGAGACGCCGGCGCGCGCGCGGCTGTCGACAGGGGCAGGGGTTCGCTACGAGAATCCACTGTACTTTTTCCTCGAGCGCTACCAGCGTTCCTTTTTCGTCGAGCTTGAGGCTTTCTTCGCCAGCATCCGCGACGATCGCGAACCGCCAGTAGGCGGCAAGGACGGCCTCATTGCGCTGCTGGTTTGCCAGGCGGCAAATCGGTCCCTGCTCGAGAACCGGCCGGTACGGGTCGAGCCTCTCGGACCACCCGCGCTCAAGAGGGCCTGATGAGCCTGCTGAGCTTCTTCAAGACGGGCCCGGATAAGCCGCTGCTCACGAACGCGGCGGAGGTCGACCGTCTCTATAAGCGTCACCGGCTGCGCATCATGCTGGCGATCACCGCCGGCTACGGTCTCGTCTACACCTGCCGCCTGGCGCTGTCGGTGGTCAAGAAACCCCTCATCGACGGCGGCATCTTCACCGCCGAGCAGCTCGGCATCATCGGCTCGGCTCTCTTCTACACCTATGCGATTGGCAAGCTCACCAACGGCTTTCTCGCCGACCATGCAAACCTACGGGTGTTCTTCACCGCCGGCGTCTTGATCTCGGCCGCGCTCAACATTGGCATGGGGTTCACCACGGCGCTCTGGGTCGCCGTCATGCTCTGGGCGTTCAACGGGTGGTCCCAGGCGTTCGGCGCGCCCGCTGGGGCGGTTGCCTTGGCGCAGTGGTTCTCGAACCGAGAGCGCGGCCGGATGTACGGTCTCTGGAGCACCGCCCACGCCATCGGTGAGGGACTGACGTTCCTCGGCGTAGCCCTAGTCGTCACGGTATGGGGCTGGAGGGCCGGGTACTGGGTGCCGGGGCTGCTCTGCATTCTGGTGGCGATTGGCATTTACGTGATGCTCCAAGACCGACCGCAGACCCTTGGCCTGCCTCCGGTGGCCGACTGGAAGAATGACCACTTCAGCGGCAAGACAGGCAGCGACGAGGCGAAAGGGGGTATCTGGGCCACCCAGCGCTCGATCCTGAAGCTCCCTGCCATCTGGGTGGTCGCGCTCGCCAGCGCGTCGATCTACGTCACGCGCTACGCCATCAACAGTTGGGGGATTCTCTACCTGCAGGAGGCCAAAGGCTACTCCCTGCTCCTGGCCGGTAGCATGCTCACGGCCAACACGGTGACCGGGATCCTGGGAGCCATCGCCTTCGGGTTCGCCTCGGACAAGCTCTTCAAGGCGCGGCGGCCCCCGGCCAACCTGATCTTCGGCCTCGTCGAGCTCGCTGGCCTGCTGCTGATCTTCTTCGGTCCTCCAGGAAGACCGGCGGTCATGATGGCAGCGTTCCTGCTGTATGGCTTCGGGCTCACCGGTCTCGTGACCTCCCTGGGGGGGTTGTTCGCGCTCGACATCGCGCCCAAGAAGGCGGCCGGCGCGGCGATGGGGTTGATTGGTGTCTTCTCCTACGTGGGTGCGGCCACGCAGGAGCGCATCAGCGGCTATCTGATTCAGCACGGGATGGTCATGGTCGATGGGGTCCGGCACTATGACTTCTCCACGGCAATCTGGTTCTGGGTCGCCTCGTCCGTGCTCTCGCTGATCCTGGCGACGACGCTCTGGCGGGTGCGGCTGAGCGACTGAGGGAGGCACGGAAGGATGAGCCAGCGCTACGACGTCGCCACGGTCGGCAACTACACGAAGGACACGATCATCACGCCCGCGGGGACGCGCCACGTCGATGGTGGTGGGTTCAACTACGCCGCCTTTGCCGCGGGTGCGCTGGGGCTCCGGGTGGCGGCGATCACCAGGCTTTCCGCCGAGGACACACACGTGGTGGAAGCCCTCAGGCGAGCCGGGATCGACGTGTTTACCACGACGACGGCGACGTCCACGCTGATGCGGCTGGAGTATCCGACGGCCAACGTCGACGAACGGATCCTCACGGCGGCCACAACCGCCGGGTCCTTCACCGTCGATCAGGTGCGACGCGTCGACGCCGGCGCCTATGTGATCAGCCCTTCGATCCGCGGCGAGGTCCCTCTCGAGGTTATGCGGGAGCTCAGGAGAAAGATCGCCACGGTCAGCGCGGACGCACAGGGTTTCATACGCGTACGCGATGCCGACGGAAGCCTGCACCACCGCGAGTGGCCGGAGCAAGCGGACGTGCTGGCTCTGGTGGACATTCTCAAGGCAGACGCGGTGGAGGCCGAGTCTCTCACCGGCCAGAAAGACCTCAGGCGCGCAGCAAGCGCGCTCGCCGCCCTCGGCCCCGCCGAGATCGTGCTCACTCACAAGAATGGTTTGCTGGTTCTCGCGCGAGGCAGGTTCCATGCGGCGGAGTTCCACTCCACGTCCCTCGTCGGCCGCAGCGGGCGGGGTGACACCTGTCTCGGCTCCTACGTTGGGGCGCGGCTGAGCGCCGAGCCTGCCGAGGCAACACTGTGGGCGGCCGCCGTGACCAGCCTGAAGATGGAGGCAGAGGGGCCGATCCGACGTTCCCGCGAGGAGATCGTCGACCTACTGCGGAGAAAGTACGGGTGGCAGGCCCATGCGTGAGCTGCACATCGGGGCCATGGCCGTCAGGCGCATCGAGCTAACCGATGCGGATCTCCTCGGCCACCGCACGCGCGGGGTGCAGCTCATACCCGTCACGACCGCCAATGCCGACCGGGGGTCCGGCGCCGTCAGCCTTGCCGCGACCCGATCGATCCTGGGCGGCAGACCGGTGGACGTCGAGGATGGCCTGACCAAGACAAGAACAGAGAAGAGCCGGCGCTCGCCTTCGGACGGGGCCGTGACAGCAAAGACAAGAAGGTTTGAACGACTGTCGAGCTTCGGCTCGTGGGACTGAAAGGAGATTCGAGAATGGCAGACAATCAAGAAAACCCGACGCTTCTCGCCACGAACCAACCGGACCTGTTCTTCGAGGACAACACGGTCGGCCGGTGCAAGAAGGAGGTGTGGGACGCGAGTGACAAGGAGGTTGACGCCATCCTTGCCGAGTACGGTATCCCCTCACCCCCCGAGTGGGGCAAGTCCGGCTCGTACATCCAGACCACGGTCCGCCACCAGGTGGAGGCCAACCGGAAGAAGAACGACATCGTCTTCATCCCGGTCGGCTGCACCGAGATGCACGGCAGGCACCTCCCGAGCGCGTCCGACACGCTCTACGTGAGCCAGATCCTCGAGGGCCTGCGGCGCTACACCGCGAAGCGCGGGGCGGCGTGCAACCTGGCGCTGCCGCCGCTGAACTACGGCTCCCACCCCTACCATCACCTGGGCATGGCGGGCACCGTGATCGTTCGCGAGAACGTGGCCCGGGAGCTCATGATCGACGTCATGCTGGGGCTGTGGAACGACGGCTTCAGAAAACAGGTCATCATCAACAACCACGGCCACCTGTGGATGCTCGAGTCGGCACTCCAACAGTTCCAGAAGCGGTACCAGCTGCCCGGCATCTTCCGGGTGATCGACTGGCACCGGGCGGTTCGCGAGTTCTTCCGGACCACCGAGAGGGGCGGCACGCTCGACACCAACTTCGTGCACGCGGACGAGTCTGAGACCTCGCTCGGGCTGCTGCTCCATCCCGACATGGTCGACATGAAGTACGCCGTGGACACCAAGGGCAAGAGCTACCTGCCCGACGGTCACTTCGACAAGTCAGTCGATCCGTTCGGCAGGCCGAGCCGTTGGTCGGAGGGCGAGGGCCACTTCGCGATCGAGATCGTGGCGACACCTGAGGGCGTCGTTGGCAAGTCCACGCACGGCTCGGCGCCCAAGGCGAAGCGACCGGTGGCGGCGATCCTGCGCTACCTGACGCTGCTCAACGATCAGATCCTCGCGGCGTTCCCCGCTGGGAAGGTACCCCCGGTCGAGGAGGTCACGCTGCGGACCGCCAAGGAGATGGAGCCGTACCTTCGTGAGCCCATGAGCCCTGGCTGGAAAACCGTGTACAGCCTGCCGATTATCGGTCAGGGGTTCGATCAGTGATGAAGCTCGGCATCGTGCTGTCGACTCACGCGGCCGCCTTCCAGGCGGTGGCGTTCAAGGGCGACTTCGAGAGAAACGTCGCCAAGATCGCCGGGTGGGGGTATGACGGCGTGGAGCTTGCGATTCGCGACCCGCGCCTCGTCGAAGCCGGCGAGCTGGAGCGCGTTGTGGGCGGGCACGGCCTGGCCGTGCCCGCCATAGGGACCGGCCAGGCCTGGGGCGAGGAGAAGCTGTCGTTCACCAGCGATACGGCCTCGGTGCGAGAGGCAGCCGTCCAGCGGATCAACAGCCACATGCCGCTGGCGGCGCGCCTCAACGCGGTGGTCATCCTTGGTCTGATCCGAGGAATCACCCCGTCGGGGCAGAGTCATCAGCGTTCGATGGAGTACCTCATCGAAGCGATCAAGGAGTGCGCGGCTGCGGCGGGGGGAACCGGGGTGCGTCTTGCCCTGGAGCCGCTCAACCGGTACGAGACGGATCTGATCCACACGGTCGCCGAGGGTCTCGATCTCGTCGAGCGCATCGGCGCTGAGAACTTCGGACTCCTGCTCGACACGTTCCACATGAACCTCGAGGAACCGGGGATCGAGGACAGCATAGGGGCATGCGGCGACCGCATCTTCCATTTTCACGTGGCCGACTCCAACCGCTGGTATCCGGGTGCCGGGCATCTGGATTTCGCGTCGATTCTCGGAACGCTCGCGGAGAGCGGCTACGAGGGGTTCGTGTCTGGGGAGTTCATGC
>Ga0315287_10006773_pt1 | contig 11435 bp, 9 predicted proteins | sample YL17G11_0_MG_FD_205037 | JGI IMG/M metagenome (GOLD analysis project Ga0315287, IMG submission 205037) | Sediment microbial communities from Yellowstone Lake, YNP, Wyoming, USA - YL17G11_0 | ecosystem: Environmental > Aquatic > Freshwater > Lake > Sediment | place: USA: Wyoming | collected...
CATCCCTTCGCAGGCTTAGGAATTGACGAATAGTGATTCCCACAATTTGGAATGGCTAGTGTAGAGATTCTCATCTATCGGCTCTATTCTTAGCCAATTCAACGCCCTCCCCGGACCGGGCAGGGCGTTTGTGTTGGCACATATCTTGAAAAACATAAGTATGGATAAGCGCGGAATCAACATGGTTTTTCTTAAGAAGATCCTTGTCACGACGGACCTGTCGGAGTACTCCCTGGCGGCGTTGGAGTACGCGTTCACCTTCGGTCTCCTGTACGGGGCCCGCCTCTGTCTGCTGTACGTGGCCGAGCACGGACACCACAAGAACGAGGAACAGGCAGTGGCGGCTCTCGCGTCATTCGTCGGCAAGAATGTCGATATCAGGCTGAAACTGGATCAGGTGGTCCGTTCAGGGCATGCGGCGGAGGAGATCAGGAAGTTTGCGCAGGAGCAGGGGATCGACCTGATCGTTATGACGACGCACGGCCGGACCGGATTCAAGCATGCGGTGCTGGGGAGTGTCGCGGAGAAGGTGGTGAGGATCTCTCCGATCCCCGTCCTGACCGTGAAACCCCACCCGGTCCGGGAAAGCATCCTCCGGTTTGAGGATATCGAGACCGAATTGCATTTGCGCTGAACGGGATCTCATGGACAATGAGGCAGAGCACAACCGAAGAAGGAACGAATTGAAGGCGCATCCCCCCGACAGCGACATTCTGCAGGGGAAGAAGACGATCCTTATCTTCAGTCCTGACCTTAATCTCTGTTTCAGCCTCTCCATGCTGTTCCAGGACAGGTTCCACGTCGTCACGACGACGAACCTGGCCATGGTGGAGCCGCTTGCCGGTGAGCATGCAGCGGATCTCTTCATCATCGACGCGGTCCCGTCGGACCAATTGATCGGCAAGTTGGACTCGTTGAAAGCTGTCCGCGGATGCCTTCCCGTCATCATGCTTTATGTGTACAACGCGCGCGATGTGGCCCTCGACCGGGCGATCCGCGGTCACGTTGACTCGGTGTTCTACAAACCTGTTGAGATTTCCGCGGTCTCCAAGCGCATCGAGGAATTGCTGACGGTGTAATACGGGTGGTCCGATCTTTGTCCCCGTCTTCTCCCCCTTCTCCCTCCCGGGAGAGGTTTTCCCATCAATGCAAACCCATGCCCCCGAATTCTTGCAGTTTTGGGAATAATTGCCCCTCTTGAATCGTAAATGTGGTGATATTCAACAGATTCGGGCGATTCTTTTGGCATGCTGATTGACTCTTGTTGTATGCCCTTCTGTTTCTCTTGACCTGCGTTGAGGAAAATGATTGTCCAGGCTGATCTCGTGAGAAGCGTTCCGATCCGGTGTGCCCTCTTTGCCGTATGCGCCGCCATGGTTGTCCTTCCCCTTGCCCTTGTCTATCCGCAGGGGAACACGGATTGTCTGGGCTGTCACGGAGAAAAAGGGGTGACAACCTCGAAAGAGGGGAAGACCATCTCCCTGTATGTCGATGCCGCGTCATTCAAGAGATCCGCCCATGGCGACCTCGCGTGCGTCTCCTGCCACAAGGGATTCAACCCCGCCGAACTTCCCCACGCCAGGACGATACGCCGCGTCAATTGCGCGTCATGTCACCGTGACCGGCAATTCGAGCGTTATAAAGAAAGCGTGCACGGCACGCTGAAGGGGAAGAACCCCATCGCATCGTGTGCCGATTGCCACAGCGCGCACGCGATCCTCCAAGTGACGGCGGCGACGCCGGAGGTCCGCAAGCAATTCGATGTCTCGACCTGCGCGAAATGCCACGGTGCGATCGAGGCACAGTACACCGCTTCCGACCACGGAATTGCTCTGGCGTCCGGCGTGAAGGGAGCGCCGACGTGCATCGATTGCCACGGCGAGCACGACGTGAAGAAGCCGAGCGACGAGGTGGCGACCACGAGCCGGAAGCACCTGTCCGCGATGTGCCTTCGCTGTCATGTGGACAACAAGGAGGTGCGTGAAGAGGTCGGACCGTCCGCTGGTTTTCTTTCCAGTTATGACAAGAGCATTCATGCGCGTGCCCAGGCGGGGGGCAACGATGCCGCGGCAACGTGCATCGACTGTCATGGCAGTCACGAAATGCGCAAGGGGAACAATCCCGCCTCGGGAGTGGCAAGGAAGAACATCGCCGCGACCTGTGGCCGGTGCCACGGCGATGTGCTCGAGCAGTACAGAGGAAGTATCCATGGCACCGCGTTGACCTCCGGCATCGTAGCATCGGCGACCTGCACGGACTGTCACGGGGAGCACAATATCCTCTCACCGAGTGACGCCTCGTCGCCTGTATCCGCAAAAAACGTCTCCGCGCAGGTGTGCTCTCCGTGCCATTCGTCCGTCAAATTGAGTCAGAAGTATGGTCTGGCGGCCGACCGATTCCAGAGTTTCAACGACAGCTACCACGGGCTGGCCGGCAAGAGTGGTTCCCTCGAAGTTGCCAACTGCGCGAGTTGCCACGGTGTGCATGACATCAAGCCTTCGAGCGACTCGACATCGCGCATCTTCAAAGGCAATCTCACCAGGACCTGCGGGACGTGCCATCCCGGCGCGAATGAAAACTTCACCAAGGGGGCGGTTCACGTCATTGCCACGTCGGGGAACGGTGGGATCCTCTATATGGTGTCGAACGGATACATCCTTCTGATCATTGTGCTCATCGGCGGCATGGTCGCCCACAACATCCTGGATTTCATCGCGAAATCGAAGCGTCACCTGATGTTCCGCCGGGGCATCCTCCGTCGCGAACCTCCCGCCCACAGGCTCTACCTCCGCATGTCGCTGGACGAACGGGTCCAGCACGGGACGCTGGTCCTGAGTTTCATTACACTGGTCATCACAGGTTTTTCTCTGAGATTTCCCGATGCATGGTGGGTTGCGCCCGTGCGGGACCTCAGTCCCTTCATGTTCGCCGCCCGCGGGATTGCCCACCGGGTCGCGGGGGTGGTCATGGTCCTGGCCAGCCTGTATCACCTCCGGTATATCCTTTTTGATCAGCGCGGGAAACGGCTGATCCGCGACCTGATGCCCGTGCGACGGGACATCAGCGAGGCGATCGCCATGGTGAAATTCAACCTGGGGTTCTCGGAGACGAAGCCGCAATTCGGCCGGTTCAGCTATATCGAAAAGAGCGAATACTGGGCGCTGGTCTGGGGAACGATCGTGATGGCCGCGACGGGGGCCATACTCTGGTTTGACAACACGTTCCTCGGACTTCTGACGAAGCTTTGGTGGGACGTTGCCCGGACGGTCCATTACTACGAGGCCTGGCTTGCGACGCTCGCAATTATCGTATGGCATTTCTATTTCGTGATCTTCAGCCCTGACACGTACCCGATCAACCTTGCTTTCTGGAAGGGGACGTTGACCGAACATGAAATGGAAGATGAGCACCCGCGTGAGCTCGAAGAATTGCGTCACACGCAGGCCCACGGCGAAGCAGGATCATAGTGGATGACATGACGCCGACAGCACGAAGAGCACGAATGGTCCGTCGGGGCCGTGCGGCGGCTATGGCCGCTCTCTGCGTCCTGGCGGTGGCCGGACGGCTGGACGCGCAGGAGAACGCGGACTGTCTGACCTGTCACGGCGAGAAGACCCTTTCGGGCAAACGCGGGACGAAGACGGTGTCGCTCTTCGTCGACGGGAAAAAGTTCGGCGGGTCGATCCACGGCTCGGTTCCCTGCGTCGGGTGCCACGCCGATCTGCAGGGCAAGGAGCTCCCCCACGACACCCCCCTTGCGACGGTAGAATGCGGAACCTGTCACGATAAGGAAGAGAAGGAACATCTGGGGTCGCTCCACGGCAAAGCGATCGCGCGTGGTGATCGGCTCGCACCCCACTGCAAAGACTGTCACGGCGTTCACGACATCATCAAAGCGCGGGATCCCCGGTCGCCCGTCGCTCCCCAGCGCATTCCCTGGGTCTGCGGGAAATGCCACCAGGAAGGGAGCCCCGTCCAGCGCCAGCGCGAAATTCACCAGGATCATATTCTCGAGAACTATTCGGAGAGTATTCACGGCGAAGCCCTCATGAAGAAGGGGCTCGTGGTGACCGCGACCTGCGTCTCCTGTCACACCGCGCACCGGATCCTGCCGCATACCGATCCGCGGTCGTCGATCAGTCGGAAGAACATCGCCTCGACCTGCACGACATGTCATGCACAGATCGAGACGGTGCACCGTAAGGTGATTCGTGGAGAGCTCTGGGAGAGGGAAGCCAGCATGCTCCCGGCGTGTGTGGACTGCCACCAGCCCCACAAAGTGCGCAAGGTCTTCTATGACCAGGGGATGGCCGATGCGGACTGCATGCGGTGCCATGGCAACCCGGACATCAAAGCCTCCCGCGACGGCCGTTCCCTGGTCGTGGCCCAGGGGGAAATCCGGGACTCCCGTCATACCAAAGTCGCCTGCAGCCAGTGCCATGCGGAGGTCAACGCGTCGCACACGCGACCGTGTGAAACGATCACGAAGAAGGTCGAGTGCTCCTCCTGTCACGCCGAAATGGGACAGCAGTACCAGAAAAGCATGCACGGGCTTCTGCTCGCAAAAAATGAGCAGAACGCGCCCTCCTGCATCGAATGTCATGGCACGCACGGCATCATGGGGAAGCGGGACCCGCGGTCGGCGACATTTCCGACCCATGTGCCCGATCTTTGCGCCCGGTGCCATCGGGAGGGGAACAAGGCTGCCGTCCGGTACACCGGCCGGCAGCACGATATCATCGGCCGCTATGAGGAGAGCATACACGGCAAAGGGTTGCTGAAGAGCGGGCTGACGGTGACGGCGATGTGCACTGACTGTCATACCGCGCACAGCGTCCAGCCGATCAGTTCCCCCGAATCAAGCGTCAATCCCAAGAACGTCCCCGCCACGTGCGGGCGCTGCCACCACGGCATCGAGGAGCAGTTCAACGTCAGCATTCACGCGACGGAGACAGGCAAGACCGGCAAGAGACTTCCGGTTTGCAACGACTGCCATTCGGCGCATACGATCCGCCGTGCGGACACAGAAGGGTTCAAGCTCACGATCATGGCGCAGTGTGGTCAGTGCCACACGGAGATCGCAGAGACCTATTTTGAAACGTACCACGGCAAAGTATCCCAGCTCGGCTACACCAAGACGGCAAAATGTTACGACTGTCACGGAGCCCACGACATTCTGAAGGTGTCCGATCCGCGGTCTCATTTGAGCCGCGCGAATGTTGTGGCGACCTGCCAGAAGTGTCATGCGGGCGCCACCCGCCGGTTTGCGGGATACCTGACGCATGCGACGCATCACGACCCGGAGAAATATCCGCTCCTCTTCTACACGTTCTGGGGGATGACCGGGTTGTTGGTCGGGACGTTCGTGCTCGGAGGTCTGCACACCGTTTTATGGATTCCCCGCGCGCTCCAGATGCGCCGCGCGCGTACCAAGCGCCTCAAGGACGCAGCACGCGGGGAAACAGAAGAGACCAGCGAGGAAACGAAGGGCTGATGGAAACACTCGGGGTAAGAGAAGGCGACCGGAAAGAGTATCTGCGGTTCAGCCGCCTGAACCGTACACTCCACGTCGTGATGATCGTCACCTTCATGAGTCTTGCGCTGACCGGCATGACGTTGAAGTTTTCCTACACGGCGTGGGCGGGGACATTGTCGCACCTCCTCGGCGGGTACGAATCGGCGGGATACATCCACCGGTTGGCCGCTGTGTTGATGGTCGGCATCTTCATCCTCCATATCAACGACCTGGTGCGCCGCAAGAAGAAAGAATCTCTCTCCTGGAAGGCTTTGGTGACCGGCCCGGATACCATGATGCCGACGAAGAGAGATCTGACAGACCTGATCGGATCGCTCAGGTGGTTTCTCGGGCGGGGAGAGCGTCCCCGGTACGGGCGCTGGACGTATTGGGAAAAGTTCGATTACTTCGCGGTGTTCTGGGGGATTTTCGTGATCGGCTCGACGGGATTTATGCTCTGGTTCGCCGAGTTTCTCACTATTCTCATCCCCGGGTGGGTCATCAACGTGGCCACGATCATTCACAGCGATGAAGCGCTGCTGGCCGTCGGCTTCATCTTTACGGTGCATTTCTTCAACACGCACCTCCGGCCCGAGAAATTCCCTATGGATATTGTGATCTTCACCGGGAGAATGACCGTCGAGGAACTCAGGGTCGACAAGCCCGGCGAGTATGAGGCGCTGGTCAAAAATGGGACGTTGGAGGATCATCTCGTGGCACCCTATCCTCCGATCGTCATCCGGACGATTCGTGCATTCGCGTGGTTTGCACTGGGGCTCGGGTTTTGCATCGTCGTCTGGATCATCTACGCAATGATGTTTGTCTACATGTGAAAAAAGGTGGAAAGTGTCGGGGAAATGTGCTACATTTTCCTGCCACGCCTCCTTCGCTCAAGTTCGTCCGTTCTTTCATTCAGCTCACACAACATCATCAGGGAGGAACCACGGGATGAAAACGTTCAAAGGGATGTTCACGCTGCTGATCGCCCTTCTCTTCGCGGCCGGCGTCGCCGCCGCCCAGAACAAGTATGTCGGCGCAAAAACGTGCGGCATGTGTCACAAGGCGAAGGATAAGGGAGAGGCGTACACGATCTGGGAAAAAGGCCCGCACGCGAAGGCGTTTGCGACGCTGAAGACCAAGGAAGCCGACGAGATCGCGAAGAAGAAGGGGCTCACCAAGCCTGCGGCCGATAGCCCGGAATGTCTGAAGTGCCACGTCACCGGCGGCGGTGCGGCGACGAATGTCGAGGCGGGCTTCAAGAAGGAAGAGGGCGTCACGTGCGAAGCGTGTCACGGTGCGGCCTCAGCCTACAAGACGATCCATTCGAAAGACAAGGAGAAGGCGAAGGCGGCGGGATTCATCCATGGCGACAAGACGGATGCGAAGCCGTGCCAGGTTTGTCACAACGCGGAGAGTCCGTCGTTCAAGGGCTTCAAGATCGACGAGATGTGGGCGAAGATCGAGCACAAGCTTCCTAAGAAGTAATTCCCGTTTACGGACGCCGGGCCGCGCATGCGCGGCCCGGTGAATGAGCCCACGAGGCATGACGAAGAGACGGCTTCCCAACGCATTCTATAATCCCATCAGCATGGCGGGCGCGGCGATCGCCGCGGCGAGCTTTGCGACGATCCTGTTCCTCACCGTCGTCGACATTCTGCAGTCAAATCCCACTCCGTACATCGGCATCATTTCCTACGTCGTCCTTCCTGTCCCCCTCCTGATCGGTCTTCTGACGATCCCGGTCGGCGTCTGGAGAGAACGCCGCAGGATCAGAAGTGGTATGCCTGCCAGCAGGACGACGTTCACGCTCAACCTCAATGACCAGAGTCAGCGCCACGCGCTCAGCGTGTTCGCCGGCGGGACGATCATCCTTTTCCTGTTCACCGCGTACGGAAGCTACCGGGCGTTCGAGTGGACGGAGTCGGTCGAGTTCTGCGGGGCGACCTGCCACGAACCGATGGAGCCCGAGTACGCCGCCTATCAGAATTCTCCCCACGCCCGCGTCAAATGCGTCGACTGCCACGTCGGTTCCGGGGCGGGATGGTACGTGCGGTCAAAACTCTCGGGCGCGTACCAGGTGTATGCCGTCCTTGCGGATGTCTACCCGCGGCCCATTCCGACGCCCATCCGCAACCTGCGTCCCGCCCAGGAGACGTGCGAACAGTGCCACTGGCCGTCGCACTTTTCGGGCGAGAAAAAATATGTAAACACCTACTTCAAATCGGACGAGCAGAACACCCGCTGGACGATCGCCCTCCTGATGAAGATCGGGGGGGGCAACTCCGACCGCGGTCCGACCGGCGGCATCCACTGGCACATGAACATTGACAACGAGGTCACCTACGTGGCAGCCGACAGCCTGCGCCAGGTCATCCCGTTCGTCCGCACGCGCAACCGTGAGACCGGAGCGACGGTCGACTATGTCTCCTCGGAATCGCAAATTCCGCCCGACCGGCTCCGGAGCATGGCGACAAACCGGATGGATTGCATCGACTGCCATAACCGGCCGTCGCATGTGTACCGCCCGCCGGTCCGGGTCATCGACCTGAGCCTGGCGCAGGGGAGGATCAGCACCGCCCTGCCGAACATCCGGGCGGCATCGATCCAGGCATTCGTGCAGCCCTACAGCACGACCGCCGCCGCCATGGACAGTATCCCGATACTGATGGCGGCGTACTACGCGCAGAACTATGCGGCGGCGACGGAAGGGAAGCAGGATCTCATCGGCCAGGCCTCCGACGAGCTGAAGTCGCAATACAGGAAGAACATCTTCCCCGCGATGAACGCAGGCTGGAAGGCATATCCGAACAACATCGGCCACATGACCGACCTGGGCTGCTTTCGCTGCCACGACGGGACACACACCGCCGCGGACGGCAGAGTGATCTCCAAAGACTGCAACATATGCCACACGATCCTCTACCAGGGCACCGAGGCGGTCCCGCAATCGCTTGACCTGAAGGGGCTGGCGTTCCAGCACCCCGAGGACATCGGTGACATGTGGCAGACCACCAACTGCAAAGAATGTCACACCGGGCAGTAACTGAAGCAGTAGGCCCAACAGTAAGAGGCAATGAAAGGCGAAGAAGCCATGAACTCGAAACGTATGATCCTGCTCTCCGTGCTTGCGGTGATGAGCGTCTCGTCCCTGCATGCGCAGCTGGTGAACGGGAGGTTCACGACGTCGTTCTACACGCTCGAACGGTTCGACACCGTTGGCTCGTCCAGAACCTATCTCCGGGCGTTCCAGTCCGTTCAGCTCTCGATGGCGCAGGGGAACGTTTCTCTCAACACATTCCTACAGGGGGCGGTCAACGGGGCGAATGACTTCGGCGACAACGGACGTGTGCGCTTCTACAACCTCTACCTTCGCTGGGCGGATATCGGCCGGATCGTGGATCTGAGCGTCGGGCGCCAGGCCGTGTACGCCGGCGTGGGGAATGGGACCATCGACGGTCTTATGGCCCGGGCCAAATTCCTGGACAACCGTCTCACGCTGACGGGCTACGGGGGCTCGACGGTCAACAGCGACTACACCGGCGTGCAGAAGAACTGGCACGACAACGTGCATGTCGGCGGCCAGATCGTCACGACGGCGCTCCCGGGCGCGCGGATCGGCGTGAGCTATATGAACCGCCATGAGGAGGTCGACCCCTACTGGACCCTCCGGGCCCGGGACACCTCGTTCGTCCCCGTCCCGTATTACATCGCCAACCAGTCGACCGCCGTAGAGCTGGGCAGTGCGGACGCTTCCTATTCCAAAGGGGAACTCTTTTCCGTGTATGGCCGGTACGACTATGATTTCAACTTCAAAGAGACCGCCCGGGGGCAGGGGGGGGTGAAGGTAAGCGTGACGCCCGAACTCGCCCTGACAGGGGACGTCATCTACCGCAGGCCGCACATTTCCTATAACTCCATCTTCTCCGCCTTCACGTCGAATTCGACAACGGTTGTCGATGGGGGCGTGGAATACGGATTTTCGCCTCTCCTGCGGGCCTTCGGCAAGGTCGGGTACGTCTCCTACACCGACGACAAGAGCATGCGCTGGACCGCAGGGCTCAACGCGATGTACGGGAGCGTGAGCTACACCGGAGGCAGCGGCTACGCGGGCGAGCTCACCTCGTTCAGCCTGCAGGGCGCCTACCCGCTCTTCAACAGGATGCTTGTACCGACCCTGGGGGTATCGTACGCGTCGTACCGGCTGAGCGCCGACGCAGACAAGGACAACGCGCTGTCGCTCCTGCTGGGTGCCACCGTCCGTCCCTCGAAGAATTTCTCGTTCGACGTGCAGGGCCAATGGATGAAAAATGCGATCTATGACCGCGACATGCGGCTGCAGGTGAAACTGATGTACTGGTTCGCCGAGCGGCTGTCGCTCTTCTCAGAGGAGGTACAGTAATGAGACGCCGGTATTTGATTGTCGCGCTGATCATCATCGCCGCCTTGGTGACCGCCGTCGCCCGAAAATCCTCCGCTCCCGCAGCGTGGTCGGAGAACGGCGACCAGAAATCAATCAAGTTTTCACACGCCTTCCATGTCACGGAAGCGGGTGTCGCGTGCATCGACTGCCACAAGGGCGCGGCCACCAGCACGAAGGCGTCGGACAATCTCCGGAGCGGTCACGACAACTGCGTGGGCTGCCACGAGGAGCAGATCAACAGCGCGTGTGGGTACTGCCACAGGGACACGACGAATATCCATGCGGCCCCCGCCCCGCCGCGGGATATCATGTTTTCGCACGCGGCGCACACGGCGATGAAGGGGGTGGAATGCGCGAGCTGCCATCCCGGACTCGACAAGATCGAGTACGCCGGTCCGGCGAACATGCCGGCAATGACGACGTGCACGACATGCCACAACAACGTCAGGGCGACCAGCACCTGCGAGTCCTGCCACACCAGCTTCACGAACCTGATCCCGCGGGATCACCTCCTCGCGGACTTCAAGAAGCAGCACAAGCAACGGAGCCGCCTCGGGGAGCTTGACGTGAGCTGCGCCACGTGCCACACGCAGAACTTCTGCGCCGATTGCCACGCCGGGGCGTCGTTCATCCAGTTCGGTCGCAGCGCGCTCATGACCGAGCCCTCCCCGCGGAGCTCCTCGAGCAGCGATTCGCCGCAGCAGATGAACCTGCAGATGGCGCACTCCATGAACTACCGCTACACGCACGGGATCGACGCGAAAGCGAAGACGTCCGACTGCGTCAGCTGCCATTCGACGCAGAACTTCTGCGCGGAGTGTCATGCCGTGGGTGACAACCTTACCCCCGGTCAGACGCCGGCCTCCCACGTGAGCCTCGGGTTCACGACGGTGGGTGTCGGTTCGGGGGGAGGGCGGCACGCGGAGCTGGCACGGCGCGACATCGAGAGCTGCTCGAGCTGCCATGATGCGCGCGGCGGCGATCCGGTCTGCATCACCTGCCATACCGACGCTGACGGGATCAGGGGAACCGATCCCAAGACGCATCCCGGTGGGTTCATGAGCGGGGAAGAGAACGGCGCGTGGCACAGCGACCCCGGGGCGGCCTGCTATAACTGCCACACCGATATGAACGCCCAACCCGGGGGCGTCGCCGGCAAGGGCTTCTGCGGGTATTGTCACGGACCAAAGTAAGAGTGAGACAACCATGACACAGAGAATACTCATCGTTCTGATGACTGCGCTGCTCGCACTCTCCTGCAGCGAACTGAAGACGGACCTCCCTGCCCCCGTGACGACAGGCGTCAAGGTGCACGAGGCGGGATGGGCCGAGAAGACGGCGCCGAATTTCCACGGGAGGACGCTCGAGACCATCGACTGGGACGATACGGCATGCCGGACCTGTCACGCTTCCGATTACAGCGGCGGGTCGAGCGGGGTGTCATGCTACAGCTGCCATCCGCCTTATCCGCATTCGGTGCAATTCGCCCGCGCCGGGGGC
>Ga0315287_10006777_pt1 | contig 11430 bp, 9 predicted proteins | sample YL17G11_0_MG_FD_205037 | JGI IMG/M metagenome (GOLD analysis project Ga0315287, IMG submission 205037) | Sediment microbial communities from Yellowstone Lake, YNP, Wyoming, USA - YL17G11_0 | ecosystem: Environmental > Aquatic > Freshwater > Lake > Sediment | place: USA: Wyoming | collected...
GAATCGAAGCTGACACGTTCCTTGAAAGAGAACCGGCCGCTGCGCGTGAAAGCAGGCTTCGATCCGACCGCGCCGGATCTTCATCTGGGCCATACGGTCTTGATCCACAAGCTCAAGCACTTTCAGGAACTCGGGCATCACGTGATCTTCTTGATCGGCGATTTCACCGGCATGATCGGTGATCCGACTGGCCAATCGGAGACGCGCGTCGCGCTCTCGAAACAAAATGTATTAGAGAATGCCAAAACCTACGAGCGGCAAATCTTCAAAATTCTCGATCCTGCGAAGACCCTGGTGGAGTTCAACAGCCGGTGGATGAGTACGATGACCGCGGAAGAGTTGATCCACCTGAGTGCGCATAGCAGTGTCGCGCGGATGCTTGAGCGGGATGATTTTCGAAAGCGTTACGCGGAGCAGAAGCCGATCAGTATCCATGAATTCATGTATCCCCTCGTACAGGGCTACGATTCTGTGGCGCTCAAGTCTGATGTCGAACTGGGCGGCACCGATCAGAAGTTCAATCTGCTGATGGGGCGTGAGCTGCAACGTGATTATGGGCAGGAGCCGCAAGTCGTGATCACGATGCCGTTGCTCGAAGGGACGGACGGTGTGAAGAAGATGAGTAAGAGTCAGGGGAACTACATCGCATTGGAAGATACGCCGAACGACATGTTCGGGAAGCTCATGTCGATCAGTGACGCGTTGATGCTTCGGTATTACGAACTGCTCACGACGGAGGATTTGGCTGGAGTCAAGGCCGCTCATCCGATGGAGGCGAAGCAAGCACTCGCAGCCTTGATGGTCGCCCGGTATCATGGTGCAGAAGCCGGTCAACAGGCGAGGGCGGCCTTTCAGCAGAAATTCCAGGAGCGGGAATTTCCGAGCGAGCCGGATGTGCGCTTGACCTTGACCCTGGCCGATTTGCGCGAGGGGCAGACGATCAGTCTTGTCGATCTGGTGACCAAGACGGGTCTTGTGCCGAGTAAGAGCGAAGCCCGGCGGCTGATTATTCAGGGTGGCTTGGAAGTCGATGAACAGAAGCAGAGCGATGCGAATGCGGTCTTGACGCCTGTGGCTGGCCGCGCCTATCGCTTGAAGGTCGGCCGACGAAAGTTTGCGCTGGTTGAACTGCGCCCTTAGCAATGTCATTGGTCAGCGGTCAACAGTCAATGGTAAAACGCACTTGCGAGAGCCGCCGCTGTTTCTTCTGCCCGATTGACCAATGACCATTGATGATTGACTTGGCTCCTGGGCCAGCGTAGGATTCGACTCAGCGAGCGGGCGTAGCTCAGTGGTAGAGTCCTTGCTTCCCAAGCAAGTTGTCAGGGGTTCAAATCCCCTCGCCCGCTCCAAACAAAGACGTGAAACGTGAGGCGTGAAACGTCACACGTAAGAGATGGAGGACTTGAGAGGCATGCGCTTCCAAGTCCTTTTTTTGTATCTCATGGAAGAGCTTCCCAAGGCCAAAGAGCTATGCGGACCCGACGCATAATCTCTGCGGGAGATCGAAGTGAAGCAGCAGCATGGGCGATAGCCCTGTGTATTACAGAAAGGAGGCGCTGTGAGCCGAGGGCGTTTTGGGTTCTTGGTCGTAGTGACTTTCGTTGGAAGCATCATTGGTGGGGCGGCAAGCGGGTGGTGGCTGGCGCCTTCATCCGTCAAGGCGCAGAAGTTCAATGGGGTGAATGCAGAAGAGTTTCTGTTGCTGGACACGAGTGGAAAGGCGCGAGCCGGATTAGGTCTCGATAAAAATGGCGAGGTGGGTTTAGTGCTGAAGAGCCGCGATGGGAATCGGACGCTGGCCCTCTCTCCCGACGATCGGTTTGCCGTGAAACTGTCCGATCAGAGCGGTCGCGTCATCTGGTCGGCCCCGTAGGAGAGCAGGAGTGCTCTGTCGGGTGTTCAAAATTACAGTGGGCCAGGAGCAATACGGGGCTGGAGAAAGAATTCATGGACGGCTTAAGCTGCATCTGCAGGCTGTTCAAAAAGGCCGTCCAGCAAGGCCGCAGCGAGCAAAGACCCGAGGCGTACCCTCTGGGGCGCACGGTGCGACGAATAAGGAGCACCAGGTCTGTGCGCGCCGCCGAGTGGTGAGGCGGCCGGGTCCCCGTTAAGGGTCTGAACGATGCGAGAACGAAGCTGGCGGATTTTTTCAACAGCTTGCTAAACGGCTTTTTGGACTTTGCCGCTGCGGAGACAACGCGTGCAGACCCGAATGCGTTTTGGCTGACCGTCGATCAGTGCCCGGACTGGTTGGAGGTTGGGCTTGAAGATCCGCTTGGTCTTGTTATTGGCGTGACTGACGTTATTGCCTGATTGGCGACGTTTGCTACAGAGATCACATGTAAATGCCACGGGTATACTCCTTCATCTAGTCGAATCGATATGAAATTGCTAAGGCAAAAATGTAGCACAGGGCCATTGGTCTTGACAAGCAGGTTTGATGAGGGTAGGGCGGCGTAGCATGGGAGCGTCAGCTTTGCGGAAGGGTGACATACGATAACGGGAATCGATCTACTGGAGTTTGCGGCAGGGATGTTGACCACCTGTGCCTTCTGGCCCCAGCTGCAGAAGACGTAGACCACGAAGTCTGCGGGCGATGTATCACTGGGCATGCTGGCAATCTTCTCAGCCGGCGTCTGCCTCTGGTTTCTGTATGGACTGGTCCTCCATGCCTGACCGATCATTCTGACCAATGCCGTCACGTTGCTGCTGACGGGGGCGATACTGGTGCTCAAGCTGCGCTATCGGGGCTAGCAGAATGCTGAAAAAGTCCGCCAGCAGCGTTCTCGCCTTGAAAGCATCCTCAACGTAGCCCAGAGGCTACGCCTCCGGTGCTTTCATCGGCTGCGGCCTTGCCGGACGGTCTTTTTGAGCATTCTACGGAGTCGTGTTCTGCTACGGGGACGAGTTAGCGGCGGTTAGGTCGGCTGGTTGGAGCAGTTGCCTGCGAATCTTTAGGCACGGGCGCGAGGGAGACAATAGCCGGTGCACTGATATCAAAACCCGTGTCCCCCCCATCGTCGTATCGGTCTTTCCCCACGCTATAGATTTTCTGTTGCGTCGGGCTCCACAACATCGGTAATCCACTAAAGGGATCGTAGTAGGACGAGCCGACTGCAGCGAGTCGATTCGGCACGGTGGTCTGTGCACTCGGGCGCCGCAGGATTATCTGTAATGAGGCAAGTCGCAGCCTGGCATCGGTTTCCCTCAGTTGATAGAGAAAGGGATCCCAGTCCGGTTCAAAGGGGGTTGGACTGACGACGCTCTCCATGATGCCTTGGCGTGCGGTACCTGTAAGTTCGTGAAGCTTTGGCAAAGTGCTCTGTCCTGCTTCTGTTGCATGCATCATCGCGTCGTAGTACGTCGCATACATTTCCCAGGTCTCTCGCGTCTGTAGTTGGATTCCAAGGAACGAGCGTCCGTGCGGATGTGCGATGTGCCGAAAGGCCTGTTGGGGAAGACGGGCAGTACTCGCTAACCACTGTTCCTGTGCATCGAGGGATTCAGTCTGCCTCTCCCTGGTGAGGTTACCTGCATGATCGCCTTGAATGCCGAGTGTGAATTGATGTTGAAGCGGCCAGCGGAGCGATGATTCTGCTGCAGTGAGTGGCGGGGCAATGTTGGGGGTCATCGCCAACACGGTCTTGTCGACGACGGGCTGCGACAACAGAGTCGAGAGCAAGCGGAGATCGTCGGTGATGACGATTTGCGCCATGACTTTGGTGGCGATGGTCGTGGCGTCTCGAAGTATGCTCCGCCACATGTAAATATCCTTCTTCAGCCTCTGCATGCCCAGGGCCGTCTGGCGAGAAAATCCGTCAGCGAGATAGAAGCGGTGGCCGACAAAAATCTCCACATAGCGGGGCGTGCCTTGGTGCCCGAATCCCATATCCTCGAAGGGCATCGCGAGCCAACGCTCGTACCGCGACAATATGGTGTGGTCGCGACCGGTCACAGTCTGAAGCCGTGCGCTCATATTCCGAAACTCACTCACTGGATTCTCGGAGTTCCAGGAAGGGAAAACCTGTTCCATAGGGAGCTGAATCTGTAGTTCCGAGCGATCCGGTTTGTCGTAATCGAATTCCCTCACGCCTTGAGCGGAGGTGGTTTCCAGCCACATCTCATGACCCACCTTGGCTGGATCGCGAGAAGCAGCTGCAGCAAAGCCGAGGAGATAGAAGTAGCCATTCTCATAGGGGGCGACGAGACGGTGAGGCGGCGGCTCTAGGAGTCGGGTGAAGGTGGCGCTGGGAGGTTGTCCCTTTGAAGTCCAGATGAGGCTCGATAGCTCGAAAAGGGCAAAAAGGACGACGACGCTAATGATCAGGTGTTTCATAGATACGTACGTAGACGTTGCATGGTGGATCTGCCATTCATGTGAGTGTGTATCCTCTTCGCGAGAGTCATCGACCATAAAGGTGAGCAAAGCCTATGCCGGGAGGAGATCTGGAGAACCTCGGTCTTTCGCGCCGTTTACCAGTGGATACGAACGCCTACTTGGTAAAACCTGAGCAGGGGAGGGGCCGACGGACATTAATGAACTTGACAACCTTCTTCCTTGTCTCCTAAAGTGCCCTCCACATTGTGACTCCTGGGTAAGGGAAGAGGGTGCAAATCCCTCGCGGTCCCGCCGCTGTAAATGGGGACGAAACCCGTGAATGCCACTGTCTGTTAAAGACGTTAAACGTGAATCGTGAAACGTTAAACGCCAGATAAGTTCTTGCGAGTAACGAATAACGCTTCACGATTCACGTCTTCAGATGGGAAGGCGCGGGGAGTAGGGTGAACCATGAGCCAGAAGACCTGCCAGGAACGGGAGCCTGCCAGAGGATCCCTTCGTCGTGAGGCGAAGGAGATCGGATCAGATGCAAGGCCGCAGGCGGGATAACGACCGAAAGCGTATTCTCTGCAATACGTTGAGGATGGTATCACGCCGAGAACGCGGCAGATGGTCCGAGATCGTTCGCCGCAGCAGAATGGCGATCTTCTGGTAGGTTCCCAAGACCGACGTTCCCTCGTGGGCTGGGGAATTGGCGAGGATGAGTTGCGGGTGCAATCCTCAGGGTCTGTCGAGGCCTTGGGGATTTTTTTATTTGCGCCTCGCTAGAGGAAATAATCACCGATGGATGGGATTGTTGCTCGGAGTCGGCGTTCTGCTGATGGTGAGCATAGCCACGGCAATTTCCGACGATGAGATGTCGAATATGAAGCGACGACAACAGGGCATTTTGACCGGCATGCCGTTTATGGCGAACATTACGCCACGGACCTTCATGGACGCGTTGGGAAGAAAACTCTTTCTCGCGAAGGCACCCAGCCGCGTGGTGTCGATGGCGCCGAACGTTACGGAGATGCTTTTTGCGCTCGGTCTTGAGGAGAAGGTCGTCGCAGTGACGCCATTCTGTGACTACCCTCCCGAAGCACAGGGCAAGACACACTTGGGAGGGACGAATCCGAGCATCGAGCAAATTCTTGCCCTCAAGCCGGACCTGGTCTTGGCCCCGCAGGACTTTATCCAGCCAGATCTTCTTCAAAATCTCGATCGTCTCAAAGTCCCCACCTTCGTGTTGCAAGCCGCCCAACTGGAGGATGTGCTCGCACAGATTCAAACGGTCGCGCGTATCTTTGATCGGAGCAAGGCCGGGGACGAGTTGGCGGCATCAATTCGGCTGCGAATCGCGGCCGTCAAGGAGCGCACGCAAACACTGGCCCACCCGCGTGTGCTCTACGTGTTGAATACAGACCCGCTTCAAACGGTAGGGCCTGGGAGTTTTATTCATCAACTGATCGAAGCGGCGGGCGGTGCCAATATCGCAGCGGGCACGTTGACGGCCTACCCAAGGTTTGCGCTGGAGGAAGTGCTTGCCCGCGATCCGGAACTCATTATCTTCCCAGTCGGCACGGCGGAAGGTATTCCCGAAGAGGATCAACAGCAGTGGCGGCGGTGGCCGGGTCTGTCTGCCGTCAAACACAATCGGCTGGTCCTTGTGCCCAGTGTGCTGGTCGATCGACCGGGGCCTCGAATCGTGGAAGGGCTCGAACTCCTTGCGAAGGCCATTCATCCCGAGGCATTTACGGGAGAGTTCCAAAAAGAGAAGCGATGATCGTCCAGCCGTCTTCATCTCAAACCACTGTGTCCGATCCACCGATGATGGCTCCTCCCGTTCCGTCGCGGAAGTATGAGGGGATGGCATCGTGGCAGGCTCTGCGTGCTCGTCGGTGGTATGCGGTGATGGGACTCATGATGCTTCTGACGTGCGGCGCCGTGGTGTTCTGTCTCCAGTTCGGGGCGCACGCGCTGACCATGGCGGAGCTGTGGTCTGCCCTGACATTCTCGACGGATGGGAGAGGGGATGTTGCTCGCGTCATTATCTGGGACATTCGGTTCCCACGAATACTGATGGGTCTGTTCGTGGGAGCGGCGTTGGCGATCACAGGAGCCGCGCTGCAAGCCCTCGTCCGCAACCCGCTGGCCGACCCCTACGTGCTCGGCATCTCGAGCGGGGCCGCGTTGGGTGCGACGATTGGGCTCGCCCTCGGGCTTGGTGCGATAGTGGGCGGGCTCGGGTTGCCGTTGTTTGCCTTCATCGGAGGCGGTCTCTCGATCGTCCTCGTGTATGGGATCGCAGCCTCTCAAGGGCAGTTACCGATGCACCAGCTGTTGCTGGCGGGGGTGATTGTGAACGCCGTCTGTTCGGCACTCATGATGTTTGCGACATCGATCTTGAATCCGGCCTCGCTCTATCGGGTTGTCTTATGGCTGATGGGGACGCTGAGTGTCCCGAGCATTCCGGCGCTGACCGGGATTGGATTCTGCTTGCTGATCGCCATTGTCCTACTCCTTCGGGAGAGCCAGGCCTTGAATCTCCTTGCTGTGGGAGAGGACGCGGCTCGCTCCTTAGGGGTCGAATCGGATCGAGTTCAACGGACCGTGTTCCTTGTTTCGGCTGTGCTGACGGGGGCCGTCGTGTCGGTCAGCGGCATGATCGGATTCGTCGGCATGGTGGTTCCGCATCTCGTACGGATACTGTGCGGGGCGGATCATCGGTTGCTGTTACCGGTTTCCGCATTGGGCGGAGGTATCCTGCTGATGGTGGCTGATACCGTCGCGCGTACGGTAGTCGCACCGGCAGAAATTCCGGTCGGCGTAATTACCGCGTTGATCGGCGGACCGTTCTTCATCTATCTCCTGATGACTCGGAAGTATCGGTTTTTCGCATGAGCCAACAATCCTCGGTCAGTCCTATTTGTTCTCCTCTCCCGGCCTTCGAGGTACGTCAGCTATCGTTCCGGTACGACTCTGTGCGAAGCCGTCCGTCTGGTGACCGCTTAGCCTGGGTCATCAATGGAATGGAGCTTACCGTCCGCCAGGGCGAGATCCTCGGTGTGATTGGGCCCAACGGGTCCGGAAAAAGTTCGTTGCTGAAGCTGTTGACGAAACTGGTTCGACCTCAGGAGGGAACCATACGCCTGTTTGGGGCTGAGCTTGGATCATTGTCGCGTGAATCAATCTCCAGACAGGTGGCATATATGCCACAGGATCTCTCCTACGACTTCCCGTTTTCCGTGTTGGACATGGTGTTAATGGGCCGGTTTCCCTATCGCCGCGGTGGGCTGTGGAACCTCGTGGGGTGGGAGGGGCAAGAAGATCTTGCCGCTGCAGAAGAGGCCATGGTCCAGACGGATGTGACGCACCTGGCCAACCGGATGATCGCTACGCTTTCAGCAGGGGAGCGACAACGCGTGCTGCTCGCACGCGCCTTAGCCCAGGTGCCTCGCGTGCTGATGCTCGATGAGCCGACCGCACATCTCGATCTCAATCATCAGCTCGACGTGTGCCGAATTCTCCAACGTGTGCATGAGCAATTGCAGATGACGGTGCTGCTCGTCTCACACGACATCAATCTGGCAAGCCAATACTGTGATCGTATTCTGGTCATGAAACAGGGAGCCGTGGTGTGCATCGGTCCTCCACAGGACGTGATTCATCCACGGGTCTTGACCGAGGTCTATGGGTGTCAGGTGCTGGTCGACGTGCATCCGGACACGGGGTTGCCGCGAGTCTCCTTGCCAGCTCAGGATCGTCATCAGACCGTTGCCGTATCTAAGATGTCGTAAGTTTCATTAGGAGTCTGTGGAAAAACTATTGTGGCACGGTGGAAATTCAATGGTCCGCACATCTGGAATAAGCCCGGTCTGTCTGGTCCATCTGGTTGATTTGGTTCATCTGGTTAGTTTCGTTCAAGCAAAAAACCAGACAAACCAGACAGACCAGACAAACCAAATAACGGGCTTCTTATGCTGGCGGACTTTTTCAGCAGCGTGCTAGTACGGGTGAGGTTTCGTACCCGAACCGCCCGTTGGTTCCAGGGGGTACTGTGTAACCAGGGAGAAAGGTTGATCGAGTCAACATACCGTTAGAGACGGGGAAGATGGTGCAAATCCATCACGGTGCCGCCACTGTAAGCGGGGAGTGACTCTGCACAAATGCCACTGTCGTGGGACGTTAAACGTTAGTCGTGAACCGTTAAACGCAGGAAGAAATCTTTGCGTTTAACGCATAACGATTCACGGTTCACGTCATCAGATGGGAAGGCGCAGGGGAACGACGAGCCGCAAGTCAGGAGACCCATCCAACGGGCATTTCGACTGGACCCTTCGTGTCTAAGGGAGGTCTCTGTGCGCATACATCTTACGGGTTTCTCTGTTCCTATTGCTCTATTATCCTGCCTCGTTGCTTCCACCACCCCTGCCCAGGCAGAGGATGAGATCGAGACGCGAGAAGTCGTCGTCTCCAGCACACGTCTACCCGACGCACCAGTCGATGCTAGAACGCTTCCGGCAAAAGTGACCGTCATCACGGCAGAGGATATTCAAAAGAGCGGAGCGAAGACGGTACAAGAAGCCATACAATGGGCAACCGGCATCGTGATGTACGATCAGGTCGGTAATGCATTCCAGCAAACCATCGATCTGCGTGGGTTTAACGGCCAGCCGGTTCCTTCCACGAGCGTCTTTGTAGACGGTCAACGGATCAACGAGCCAGATTTCAACGCCATCAACTTCGACCTGATCCCTTTTGACACGATCGAACGGATCGAAATTATTCCCGGTCCTGCCACGATCTATGGGAAGAATGGAATGGGAGGTGTGGTCAACATCATTACTAAACGTGGCGGCGAGAATCGGCAGGTGACAGGCGAAGCATTGTTTGGCAGTTGGGGTCGCCAACGATATACCCTCAACGCGAGTGGGCCGGTCGGCAAGTTCGACTATTACTTCAATCTTGGCAAGGAGAAGGAAGACGGATACCGCGACGACTCTGGTTCCAACATCTCACGTGTCAATGGGAGAATCGGCTATCGTCCGTCCGAGGAGAGCGATATCACACTCTCATACACCTATGTGACGGACAAACTGTATCAGGCAGGCGCACTCCCCTTGAGTGTGGCGGCAGTGAACCCGAGAGCGAATTTTACGCCGGGCGACTTTGTCGATAATAACAGCAACGTGGTCAGGCTCACTGGACGCCAGGGTTTGCCTTGGGGATTCTCGCTCAACGTCAACGGTTTTTATCGAGATCTTGACCAGCAGATATTTACGGTTGGGCAGCCCTTCCCCGCGGGGACCCAAAATTCGACATCCCAGAACAATTCCACAACCCAGTCCTGGGGTGGCACAGTGCAGTTGGCGCAAGGCACTCCAATCTGGGGCCATAATAATAGCCTTGTGTTCGGGGCCGACATGCAGCGCAATGATTTTGGAAGCCGTGTTGGTGCAGCAGCAGGCATTCCCCTTGCCCCATTCACTTTCAATAGTCGTACAGACAGCAATGAAAACATCCTAGGTTTGTTTGCCCAGGATACGCTGAGTCTGCTCCCGAACCTCCTTTTGACGGCGGGCGTTCGGTATGACCAAGACAGCATCGAGACGAACTTCGAGGACGTTTCCGACTTTGGCTTCGGCCCCTTCGTCACCCCGGCGACCGTGAATAAGAAAACCTTCTACCGGACTAATCCACGAGCGGGACTGACTTATCTCCTCCTTCCTGGCAGCAGCCTGTATTTCAACTACAGCCAAGGGTTTCGAGTGCCCACATTCTTTGAGCTCTTTCCGGCCGCGGGGTTCTCCAATTCCAATTTGAAGCCGGTCACGTCCGACAATTTTGAAGTCGGGGGTAAGACCAGACTATGGAATTGGGGGGAGGCCAGTCTGGCTCTCTTTACTGCCGATGTGAGGAACGAGATCTATTTCACCTGCACAATCTGTGCTGGCATTGCCTTCGACGGACTTAATCGCAATATCGACAGCACGAGGCGCCAAGGGGTTGAGGCGAGCTTCAAGGGGCGATACAACGAGTACTTCGATGGGGCCATCAACTACACCTATACGGAGGCCACCTTCCAGTCCGCGTTTAACATCTCCACGACGAAGACGATCATGCCTGGCAATACCATTCCACTCGTTCCGAAGAATCGATTGAGTGTGACCGGCAACGTTCACCCCAGGGAAGGATTGACCCTGTCACTGATCGGATTGTATGTGGGGTCGCAGTATTATCTGAATGATGAAACCAACACGCAACCGCGTCTGCCAGATTATTTTTTCCTCAATGGCCGACTTGCCTACGAGCGTCCGGTGCCAGGGGGACAGCTAACCGGATTTTTGCTGCTCAATAATATACTCAACACAAAGTACTCCACCTCCGGTACCATGGCATCCAACACGCTCACGGGAGGAGGAGCCCTGGAGCAATTCGTCGTTCCTGCACCAACGTTCGCAATCTACGGTGGACTCAGCTATCGTTTCGAAGGATTATGAGAACGGGCAGTTTCAGGTCGAGTGACAGAGGAGGAGTCGGCATGCGAATTACAAAGGTCTATACGAAAACCGGCGACAAGGGGAAAACACGGTTGGCTGGTGGCCAGGAGGTCTGGAAGGACAGCTTGCGGGTGGAGGTCTATGGGGACGTGGACGAACTGAACTCGACGATCGGGGTCGTCAGGGCGTTTAATGCGGAGTTGGTCGGGATTCATCCGGCTGCCGATCGGTTAGAAGAGGAACTGCGCTGGATGCAGAACAAGCTGTTCGATGTGGGTGGGCTGCTGGCCACGGCGCCCGGGCAGACGTTCAAGAATATGCCAACGGTTGCAGCACGGGACGTGACCCGACTGGAAAAACTCATGGATAGGTGTCAGAAAGACTTGCCGCCTCTGAAGGAATTTATTCTCCCAGGGGGCGGGAAGATTTCCAGCTTGTTACACCAGGCCAGAACGATCTGTCGACGGGCTGAACGCCTTTGTGTGCGATTGGGGAGGGAAGAGCGTTTGAATCCAGCTCTCGTGCGTTTTCTGAATCGCCTGAGCGACGCGTTGTTTGTCTTGGCCCGTTGGATGGCCAAGCAACAGAGTGAGCCGGAGTTTTTGT
>Ga0315287_10006778_pt1 | contig 11430 bp, 10 predicted proteins | sample YL17G11_0_MG_FD_205037 | JGI IMG/M metagenome (GOLD analysis project Ga0315287, IMG submission 205037) | Sediment microbial communities from Yellowstone Lake, YNP, Wyoming, USA - YL17G11_0 | ecosystem: Environmental > Aquatic > Freshwater > Lake > Sediment | place: USA: Wyoming | collected...
ACCCGCCTGGTGGACGCGTATTCGGGTCCGATATATGGGCTGGGGCTGAGAATGCTCCGCCGCGAACAGGACGCGGAAGATGTCCTGCAAAATACGTTTGTGAAAGTCCTTCAGAATATTCGCGGGTTCGAGGAACGCTCCTCTCTCTCAACATGGATCTACCGCATTGCAGCAAATGAGGCATTGATGATGCTTAGAAAAATGCGGCCCGAAGTCAACCTGGATGACCAGGGTGCTGATGGTGACGAAGATTTCATGCCGGTCCAGTTTGTTGATTGGGGAGCTTTGCCGGAAGAAACCCTGGAATCCGGCGAAGCCAAGGTCCATCTCGAGCGTGCCATAGAAGCCTTGCCAGAATCACTGCGCGTCGTTTTTATCCTTCGCGATTTGGAAGGATTATCAATTAAAGAGACATCGGAAGCACTAAACTTGACTGAAACGAATGTAAAAACAAGATTGTTGCGAGCCCGTTTGAACCTGCGCGAAAAATTATCGGTATATTTTGGCGAGCAATATTTCAAGGGAGTTGAGAAATGACTGACCACACCCACAATACTTTGACCTGCGACCAGTTGCTGGGCATGTTGACAGATTACCTGGATGGACAATCCCGCGATGAGATTTGTCATGAGATCGAGGCCCATATTTCCGGATGCAATAATTGCCGGGTTGTCGTGGATACTACCCGCAGGACAATTTCCCTTGTCCATGCCTGTAATGACAAACCTTTGAGCATCCCGGAAGATGTGAGAGAGAGGCTCTTTCAACGGCTCAATCTGGACGATCATAGCGCATTAAAAAGCAATCCTTCTTGACCTGCAATGAACTCTCAAAACGTAACCAATCAACTAAACAGTGATAGTTCACATTCATTGCCATTTTTCGAGCTTGTGATCATCCGGCGAGGGTCCCGTTGTCCTCGGTGCGGGGAAGGGATCATGGATTTCGATGGTCTGCTCGATCTCGAGTGCGAGCGCTGCGGTTATTCGCAGGTCGAAGCGGCGGGATGCAGCTGATAATACTTTTTCGCGGCTCCGTGTGGGTCGAATAGGAAAACCGATAAATAGGAGTTCAAATGACGGATGCTCTTCTAAATGAACAAATCATCGGCCAGATTCGCGAAGCCTTCTTGAATTTGAAAGAACCGGTCGCAATTATTTTCTTTGGCTCGAGAGAAAATTTTGATTATTGCGATGACACGCGCAGGCTGCTTGAGGAAGTCTCCGGGATCGACGATCGATTAACCCTCAAACTTTATGATATCGACACGGATTCTGAAGCGGCCAAACGCTATCGCGTCGACAAAACTCCGGGAATAGTCATTGCTGCGATGAACGGTGATCAAATCTCGGATTATGGAATCCAATACTCCGGTATCCCGTCCGGCCACGAATTCAGCACTTTGATACAAGCCATCCTGCTGGTTTCGAGCCGTGAATCCGGGCTTACCCCGCAAACAAGGGAGTTTTTGAAAAACCTCCAGAGCCCGCTTCATCTTCAGGTCTTCGTCACACCCACCTGACCCTATTGCCCGCGGGCCGTGTTGCTCGCATACAGTATGGCTATGGAAAATCCCACCATGATTCGCGCCGAAGGCGTGGAGGCGATGGAATATCCCGAGCTGTCGGATAGATTCGGTGTGAGCGGCGTCCCTCAAACGACAATCAATGGCGGGGCAGGTACCGTTGTGGGTGCGGTCCCCGAACAGAATTTGCTTGCTGAAATCATGCGGGCTGTCAGCAGGTGAACAATTCCCCGGGTCCTTAATGAGATCGGTGTTTAGTGTTGGATAAGCATGCCCGGAAAATATCGACGTCTCCGCTCAAAAAAATCAAAGCTCCCGATGATCATTTTTGGCAGCGGGTTGATCATCTTTAGTCTATTCATGGTGTTTGTTTTTTCGAACCAACCAGGAAAGGCAGACTCCTCATCTATTCAGCAGCAGCAAAGCTATGTTGTTCCGATGCCCGTCGCTTATCCTGCGCCGGAACTCACTCTGGAAAATGTGAATGGACGCTTCGAGTCACTTGAAGATTATCGCGGTCAGGTGGTCCTCGTCAACAATTGGGCGACCTGGTGCCCGCCCTGCAAGGCGGAAATGCCCACCCTCGTGGATTTTTATAATGACCATTCCGGCGATGGCTTGGATGTTATTGCAATCGAGGCTGGCGAACCTAAGGATTATGTCCTGCAATTCGTTGAAGAATTCCGCCTTCCATTTTCTGTCTGGCTTGACCCGAATTCCATGGCATTGAATGCATTCAATAACCCGAATTTACCCAGCTCTTATGTGATAGACCGCAAAGGGATTATTCGCTATACATGGACGGGTGAAATCAATCGCGAGATGCTTGAGAAGTATGTTACGCCACTGTTGAGCGAATGAGCAGGATCATTCGAAATCTGTCAGGAGAATCAATATGGATGCCAAAGTCATCTGGTCGAACGGTATGACTTTTACCGGAACTGCCGACACCGGTTTTAATGTTCCTCTGGGTGCCGATCCTTCGGTGGGAGGTGCAAATGATGGCTTCCGTCCGCTCGAGTTGATGGCGGTCAGCCTGGCAGGTTGCACAGCCATGGATGTCATTTCAATCTTGAGAAAGAAACAGCAGCAGGTTGCTGAATTTGAAGTGCGGGTTCATGCCGACCAGCGCAGCGATCCCCCTCACGTTTTCACAGGGGCTGTGATCACCTATCTTGTCTCCGGAAAAGGATTGGATGAAGCCGCGCTAGTTAGGGCGATCGAGCTATCAGCCACACGCTACTGCCCCGCTCAAGCCATGTTGTCCAGTGTCTTCCCGATCAAAATGGAATACGAAGTTTTCGAAGGCGGAGGGGACGAGAAGAAAGCAACCTTCAAAGGCACCTGGTCACCAGAATAATTGCAGGCAGATAAAAAACTGCGAGGCTCGCAGTTTTTTATCTCTTTCCGGCTGTAACCTGGCTGGCCTGGTTCGCACATGTGCAAGCGGTGACGGTGGAGGAGAATCGGGTGAGTGTTCCCTGATATTCTTCGTTGCCATTGTGGGTAATCCAACCCTCGAGGTTGAACGGGATCGGACTATCAGCCAGGATCCATTCCCCGTTATATTTTCGCGCCAGGTGTACGTGAGTACCGGTCGTGCGGCCGCCTTCACAGGATGGATGCCCGACAGATTCACCTGTTTTCAGCCGGGAGTAAAGCGGTGCCCGGCCATTTTCAGCGACATGAAGATAAAGCACAACCCATCCCGTTCGCTCATCTCCATCACCATCGAGATCCAAAACTGCAGTGCCTTCCCCGATGCGCGAGATAATTCCATCGGCCACTGCAGTGGAAAATTCGGAGGTCGGAACGCATCCACTCGCCTCAGCCCCGGGTGCGAAATCTATTGCGGCGAAGGGTTCGCCTTCCCCCCAGCCCGTGTGCGGACCGCCGGTATATGCCCAGGTCTTTCCCGATGGAAAGGGCATCAGAAAATCAGGCTGTTTCAAACTTCCTGGAATGTGCGATTGTAGATTGGCCCACGGATCTCCAAAAAGTGAATTCCAATTGCTTGCGTATCCCGGTGACTCGGTGGCGAAAAGATAATCCTGCGGCTGAAGAAATTGTGAAAAATAATATCTCAAGGCAACCGACGCAGCATTTAGCCAGGGATCAGGTCTTTCCAATCGTCCATCCAATAGGTCAAACGCCAGCAATGAACCTTCGCGCCAACCGTAATAACCGTTATTGAGCACATTCGCTGCGTGGACAAGTTGGAGGTACAACCCCCTGTGGCCAATCTCCCGATAGCCCAGGATGTAATTTGTTTCGGGGTTCTTAGGGTTGCTTAATGCTCCCGCCTGAAACTCAAGCAGCGTCAGCAGTACACGCGGACTGACGCTGAAGTTTGTGGATACGTAATCAATGATACTAGCACCTGACCGGTGCTCCCCGGCCGCATATTCAGTGTAATTTTTCAGCCACCCAGGGTGTTGTGAAACGAATTCTTCGGTGTTGAATTCGAGTAAAGAGGGACCGTTGATAAAGTGGCTGTCCGGTATGATTTGATACGAACTTCCCCAAAGCGGCTGGTAATAGATGGGGATCTTCATCGGGAAACCGGCCGGCATGGTCGTGGCGTCAGCAGGGATGATGGGATTTGCGGCAAATATTTCTTCAACGGAAGTGTTGAAATGGGCGGCCAGGGAAGGGAGCGTATCACCCGTCTGCGCGAAATAATCCACCAATTCACCTGGCTGGTAGACAGGGCGGGTGGGCGCGGGGGTGATTTGAACCAGGGCGGTTGTGGGGGTAGACTCGAAGAACGGCTCATCCGATTGGGCGGATTCGCCTGGCGGAAGACATCCCGCAAGAAGGGAAGCGGCAGTCGACAAGCCAATTAAAAGCTGGAAAAAACCAGTCCAGGATTTGCGCGTAGTCAATATTGGAAGTGAATGGGATGGGCTAAGTTTATTTATTGGCATCAAGGTTGCAGGGCGCGCACGATATTAGTTTCAAACGAGCCAAATTGCGAGGCGGTAACCACCTCGCCTTCACGAGTGAGCGTCCCTTTATAGGGCGCCGCTCCGGCATGAACCACCCAGCCATCCATCTCAAAGGGCAGGGCGCTATCCGCTAGAACCCATTCGCCGTTGTAACGCCGCGCAATATGGACATGAGTCCCGGTGGCCACTCCGCCTTCACATGAAGGATGACCGATATACCCACCCTGATCAAGGAATTTACCTGCCCTCACTCTCCCCGAATTTGCGATGTGGAGAAACAGCAGCACCCAGCCTGTTTGTTCCTTGCCATCCCCATCGAGGTCCAGAACGACCACGCCGTTCCCCGAACGCGTCACCAGGCCGGAGGCAGGAGCGACGACCCATTGGTCTGAAGGGACGCATCCGGATTCGATTGCGGATGGCGCAAAATCGATGGCTGCCAGGGCTCCCTCGAGTTCCCAGGCTGCATGAGGCCCACCTGTATAAGACCATACCACGCCAGGGACGAATGGCAGCGTGAGAGGAGGCTGCGCGATCCCGGGTGGAAAAAGTGGCGCAATATCGTTGTCCCTCAGCCAAGGATCACCAAACATTTCCTTGTAAAGCGCCGGGACCCCGATATTTGGATCAATAGCCTTGGCCCAATCGTTATAATTCAGGTGGCGTGAGAAATAATACTGGAGTGCCGCGCTGCCGGCATTCAGCTGCGGAGCGATGCGGATGGTCCGACCATCAGGAAATGTCAGTTGAGTCAGTTTTCCAGAACGCCAGTCATAGTAGCCTACGGATAATTCCTTGATAGCTCGAATCATCTGAGCGAACAATCCACGTGATTGGAAATTTATATAGTCAAATGGATAGTCCAGCAGGGCAAGATTCTTTGGGTTTCCATAGACCCATCCGCTCTGATATTCGAGTATTGCCAGAAGAAGTCGGGGATTGATCGAATTCTCCTCCGCAAGTCGCTGGGTAATGTGCGCGCCTGACGTGTGACTGGTGGTTCGCAGATACTCTGAGTATCCATTCAAATGACCGTTCGCTTCCGTAATAAATTGATCGATATCAAATTCGAGAGCGGAAGCAGAATAAACGAATTCGCTGTCCGGCAAGGTCAAAGTGGAAGGGGATGTTTCGGTCATGCGGTCCGGGATCAACATTAACGTGCCGGGATTGAGCAGGCCGGAGGCAGGCAGCGGATCGGTGGATGAGATCTCAGACGGATCGACCCCGAAGCGGGTGGCTACTACTGACAGGGAATCCCCGCTCTGGGAGTAGTAGATCACCGGAGGTTTGGGAGCGCCGGATAATGTCGGCAGGGGGGAAGGACTTGGCTCGAGAGTTGGTGTTGGGGGATCAATGGTCGGTGTGACCGTCGCCGGGGCAGGAGTTGGAATGAGGGTGGCCGCCTCGAAGGGGGTTGCTGTAAAGTAAAGGGAAAAATCAAGAGTCGGTGTCGCATATTCCCCCCAAAGCCCATTGGAACATCCGGAAGAAACAATCGCAACGATGCAGAGTAGTAGAAAGGCACGATGGTATTTCATTTTGTTTTCGATGGAATTATACCTTTAAGGCAGGCAGGGAAGATGCCTGCACTCATCCGTGATTAAGTATTATGCAATTATCTTGATATCTGGTTGACCGCGTTATAGCCATCCCATGCTTGATAGTGTTGCGCTCCCCTGGTCAGGTATCCATCGTATTCGATCCCTGTGCCAGATGAGATGAATCCATCAAGGATGAAAGGGATCTGCCCATCTGCTGCGATCCACATCCCATTGTAACGGCGGGCAAGATGGAGATGAGTGGCAAAGGATACGCCTCCTTCGCAGGAGGGGTGTCCCATCCTGTCTCCAGCCTTCAGTTGTGCTCCCACTGGGACTCGGTCCCGGCTGTCAATATGTAGATATAAAACCGTCCATCCGGTTTCCTCGAAGCCGTCACCATCCAGGTCCTGAACGAGGACGCCATTTTCCGAACGGACAACAGGTCCGTCAGCAACGGCGGTCACCCAATAATCACTCGGCGAGCATCCTGCCCCTTCACCCGGCGGCGCAAAATCCAGGGCTGCCCAGGCTGAACCGGTATCCCATCCGCCGTGTGGGCCGCCGGTGAAGTTCCAGGTCTCTCCATATCCAAATGGGAGACTCAGCGCTGGCTGGGTGAGTCCGGGAGGAATGATCGGTTCAATGGTGTAGTCGAAGGGGTAGCCAAATAACAGGTAGAAGCTTGTAAAAAACCCGTCAAGGTTCACATCATTCTGCCAGGTTTCATATCCATCCACCTGAGCGAAGAAATGCTGCACGCCGGCTGTCCCTGCATTGATGGTCGCATCCGGAGTGATGAGGGTGCCGTCGGCAAGTGTCCACTGGGGGAGGGCATTTACCTGCCAGCCATAGAAACCAAAATTGAGCATGTTGGCCCCCCAGGCGAGCTGCTTGTACAAACCGGTATGGTGGCCTTCTGAAAAACCAAGGGGATAGGTAAATGTTGCCGGGTCAGGTTTGGATTTGCTTACCCAGCCGGCTTGGTGTTCCAACAACGCCAAAAGCAGCCTGGGGTTGACAGAATACTCCTTCGCGATGCGCTCCACGATCTGAGCGCCGGTCATCGTTTGACCGTCCACCTCCTCAACGTAGGAAGCGAGGTAACCTCCTTTCTCCTGGATAAATGCCGCAGGATCGAAGACCATGTTGAAAGGTCCGTAGATCAATTCGGAATCCGGGATTATCTTGAAAGACGGACCGATACCGATTGAGGAATTGGAGGGAAGCGCAAGTACCTGCCCGACTTCCAGGTAGTTGGGGTTCACAAGTGAATTCTCGCTAACAATAGCTTCCGGACTCAGTCCGAATTTTCTAGCAATGATACCTATCGTGTCTCCCGGCTGGACAAGGTATGACTCAGGGACGGTGATCGGTGTAGGTATTCTGTGAGGAAGATCCGGTGTGGGAGCAAGTAACGGCGAACGGGGATCTCGCGTGGGAGGAAGCTGATAGGGAGTCGGCGTAACCACTTCAGGTATGACCAGCGTGGTTGTTGTTTGAGTTACGGTCTGCTGCACATAAGCAGGTGGGGTCCAGTAGGTTCTATCCTCCTCGCGGGTGCAGGCGGATAAGCTGATTATTATGAAAATGAGCGATAGGACCAGAAGACAATTTCCCCGATTTTTCATGCGCCGATTATACCCAACTTGACAGGGCAATTATGAAGACAGGTCTGGTTACATCCACCAGACCTGTCGACCATGCAGGTTTTCGACCACCTCCGTTAGCCGCCCCACGGCATACCGGAATATCTCTCGAAAGCCCTGTCATGCATCGACTTGAAAAGCCGCTCATGGCCGGATTCCCATCGGGCAAGCATTTCCAGAATATTTTTTGCATCTCCCTCGGTTTTGGAGGCAGCCTGGGCATAGAACTCGGCGAAATCCCGTTCGATGAGATAAGCCATGCGCAGAACTGGCAGATCGGCTACCATGGCTTCGCTGACAGTCTGTTCGATGCTCTCGCTGGTGGCGCGGTCAGCGAAAAAACCGGCTTCTGGCAATTCCGGTGCGGCAGCCTGCTTATCTTCGTCGAGGGCATTAAGCTGAGCCTGGATGAAATCAATATGCTTCTGCTCTTCAGCGGCGATGGCTTTAAATGCACCGGCAGCGGCGGCATTTTGCAACCGTGTGGCATTCGTCTCGAAGAAGGCTTTCCCTTCATATTCGCGTTGAAGGGCGTACTCGAAGATTTTTCGCATGTCCATAGAGGGTCTCCTGTTTATTATCCACAGATTTCGCAGATTTTACTGATTTTTACTTCTCGTCTGCTCCCTGTAATTCAGGCTTCGCTAAAGGAGGCAGGTTAAAAGTGAAGGTCGAGCCTTTGCCTTCTTCCGATTCGACCCGCAGGTTCCCGCCCGCGCCGTCGATAATCCGTTTGACAATCACCAGCCCCAGGCCGGTGCCGCGCAGGCTGAGCGCCTTGGCGTTTTTCGCGCGGAAAAATTCGCTGAACAGGCGTCCCTGCTCTTCCGCCGGGATGCCGATGCCTGTGTCGCGCACCTGCCCGACCACCTGGTCCTTTTCCACCTGCAGGCTCGCGGTCACTTCACCGCCCGGCAGGGTGTACTTGATGGCGTTGCCGAGCAGGTTTTCCCAGAGACTCTTGAACAACTTCGGCGAGCCGTTTACCGCCGGGAGCTGCTCCTGGATTTCGACTGTTAGCTTCAGGTTTTTCTGCACGACCTGGCTTTCGAGATCACCGACTACCTTGTGCAGGATTTCATCCAGCTGCACGGGAGCCGTATCGGGCGCCGGCCCGATTGCTTGCAGACGACCAAGTTCCATCAAATCGCCGATAAGTTTCCTTTCTTCGTCCAGCCGGACGATACACTTTTGCAGGAATTCCTTGTGCTGTTCCGGCGTGAGATATTCTTCCAGCATCAACTGCAAATACGACTGGATGGCTGAGAGCGGGGCCTGTAATTCGTGGGTCATCAGCCGGAAAAACAGTTTTTTGGCCTTATCCAGTTCTTCCAGACGCGTTTTTTCATCTATCAGGTGGCGGGCTTCGGCCTCGGCGGCCTGCAAACGTTTCGATTCGAGCGAGAGCCGCTGGTGCTCGATACCCTGGTTGACCGCCAGGGTCAGTTCATCCACCGAGAAAGGCTTGGTCAGGAAGTTGTACGCGCCCTGTTTAATGGCGCGAATGGCCAGCTCCACGGTGGCGTAGCCGGTGATGATGATGCAGATAATATCCGGGTCGATCTGGTGAATGGCGGGGATCAGGTCAATGCCGCTGATATCGGGCATCATCACATCCAGCAGGACCAGGCCGAAGCCGCCCTCCCGTAATTTTTGCAGGCCCTCCTGCCCGGAACCGGCTGCTTCGACGCTAAAACCCTGGGGGCGGAGCGCGCGCTTGATCCCCTCGCAGATATTGGTTTCGTCATCTATTACCAGGATGTTCAGGTGTGGATCCATATACTATCCGATCAGGTTTTTGCCAGATTCACTCCCATTGAGGGATGAGGGTGTGGTATCTGCCGCCGGCAACTTAATGGGCAGGTTGATGATGAAGGTAGTGCCTTTGCCAACCTGGCTTCGGACGCTGATCTGCCCCCGGTGCATTTTGATGATGCCGTAGGAGATGGCCAGCCCCAGGCCGGTGCCTTTGCCGATCGGCTTGGTGGTGAAGAAGGGTGTGAACAGTTTGCCCAGGTCCTCGTGCGGGATGCCGATGCCGGTATCGCGGAATTCGACCGTGACTGTTTCCCCCGGCCCTTTGTGCGAGTGGACGGTCAGCATGCCCCCCTGGGGCATGGCCTCGACGGCGTTGACAATAAGGTTGAGGAAGACCTGCCGCAATTGGGCAGGGTCGCCATCGATGGTGGGCAGGTGAGGGTCGAGGTCCGCTTCAATCGGGACGGTTACAGTCTTGATGCGGCGTGGTGCCTGTTCAACCAGTTCCTGGAGCAGCTCATTGATGTTGGTCGGCTGTACCACAACCTGGTGCTGGCGGGAGAAATTGAGCAGATCAGCCACGATCCGTTTGCAGCGTTTCGTTTCGCTGACAATCATGTTCAGATCGGCGCGGCTCGGGTCAGCCTCGGCGCACTCTTTCAGCATCGATTCGGAATAGAGCAGGATGGTGCCGAGCGGGTTGTTGATTTCGTGCGCCACCCCGGCGGCCAGCTGCCCGAGCGAGGCCAGCTTTTCCGAATGGACGAGGTGATCCTGGGTGGCATTCAGTGTATCGAGCATGGTGTTGAACTCGGTGGCCAGCTCTCCCACCTCGCCGCCGTACGAGACAGGCATGCGCACGGTCGTCTCGCCCTGCGCCACCCGTTTGCTGACCTGGGCCAGTTCGCGCAGATCCCGCAGGGGGCGGGTGATAACGCGCGCCACGGGGGTGGCCAGCAGGAAAGTGAACAGGATCATGATAACGGCCACCAACGTGATGCGCTGGCCGAAATCTCCCAGCAGGCGGAAAAAAGATGCCTGGCGGAGGCCCACATACAGACTGCCAACGATCTGATCGGCGTGGTCGCGCAGCGGCTCGTAACGGGTGATGTAGTTTTCGTTCACCACAAAGGCCGTGCCCACGTATTCCTGCCCGCCTTTGAGCACCACATCGACCACCTCGGAGGCCAGGCGCGTACCCACCGCGCGGTTGCCTTCGGTCGTCATGACATTGGTCGAAATGCGCATATCGCCCAGGAAAATCGTGACGGTGTCAATCTGGGCGATGTTTTTGATCTGGTCGACGAGTGTGAAATCGTTGTTGAAAAGATGGAGGGAAAGGGCCAGGCCGAGTATTTGCCCGTTTGGATCTGCCACCGGGGCCACACCGACCAGCGCCAGCCCGGCGCTGCCTTCGCGGGGATCGAACAGGGTGGCGGCGGCTTTGGGCGTGTCCACCAGGCTGATTTTGGCTTGTTCTGCCAGCCCGACCTGGGCCAGCAGTTCCATCGGAATGACCTCGGTCGCCGCGAGACTGCGGTCGCTGGCGAGGGCTTCCTGGACGATAGGCAGCATCCCCCAGTTCCCGGTCGAGGCCACCGTGGATCGAGTGCCGTCGGGCGATAGGAGTCGCGCCGTTAAAATATTTCCCTGGGGGTCAAGCAAGGCGACGAAATGGTTGCCACTCAGCGCCGGGGTGCTGAGCAGGGCCATGATGCGCGCATCCATCATTTGGCGCGCTGCCTGGCTCCCGCCGCTGGCCGCCGTCAGGTTGGAAGCAATCGCCGGGTCGCTGGCCAGGTTGTAGGCAATACTGGCGACTTCATCGCGGTTGGTGTCGTAAATGGCCTGGGCCAGGTGGGCATCGCGGGCCACACGCTCATTCATCGTCTCTCCCAGGTAATCGTTGATGGTGCGCGATATAACCCACGCACCAACACCGATGGTGAAAGCCGCGACCAGTGTGAACGATACCACCAGCGTCAGGTGAAAGGGCGCAGAATATAATT
>Ga0315287_10006780_pt1 | contig 11429 bp, 9 predicted proteins | sample YL17G11_0_MG_FD_205037 | JGI IMG/M metagenome (GOLD analysis project Ga0315287, IMG submission 205037) | Sediment microbial communities from Yellowstone Lake, YNP, Wyoming, USA - YL17G11_0 | ecosystem: Environmental > Aquatic > Freshwater > Lake > Sediment | place: USA: Wyoming | collected...
CAGTACAGCTTCCTCCCGGCCCTGGTGCTCGCCGGGCTGGTATGGATGCCTCCATACCGGTCCGCTAAGATATGGAAAATCATTCCCCAGATAATGTTGGCGGTGTTCTTGATCACCGGGAGGAAAGCGGCGATCCCGGCAATAGCAGCTCCCCAACATTTGCAGGATTATGGGGAATTTTTGGGAGTACGGGTGAGCCCGCAACAGGCAGCGACTTATGAGAAGATCAAGGCTTTCAGAATGAAAAATCCAAAAGACTCCATGGCCTTTCCGGTAAAAACCATTTATTACGCCTATCTGGACATGGTCCCGGAAATCCCTTTTGACGATTTGTTTTATGGGTTTTACTCCAAATACCAGGCCCTGACCAGGAATTCTATTAAAGAAGGCCGCTATAAGTACCTGGTGATAAACGAGGAAGACATTTTTGATTATCCGGGGGAAAGTATTGACAGCATTTTTGACTTTATTGATGAGAATTTTAGCCCCGTATCAGTTTCGCTCCCGGTCTGGATCTATATGGCGAGACAAAGTCCGGTCGGCATCACTCAAGTTGTACTGCAGGAAGGCGGAACCATATTCCTGGATAAAAAAAATAATTATTCCTTCGATTTGGCTATTCCCAACGCCCACGGTCCGGACTACCTGGAGTTCGAAACCGAGTTTGAATACAAACCTGAAATATTAAGCCGCTTTTCCATGCCCATAGTCCAATGCAGGTTCGACGGCGCAAAATGGCGTTTCATCCAGGAGGGATCAGGCTGGCAGAGGACTAGCCCGCTGGCCGGCCCGCACCGCTTCCGGTTATATCTGCTTTATGACAATTACAATTTGGACTTGCAATTCACCTTTCCCGGCCCATTTAACATGGCTCCTGATCTCATCAAGATCACGGGCGTCAAATGGCGCCGGTTCACCATTGAAAAATCCATCTCCCGGCCGATTGTATATCTGTTGGCCAGGTAACCGGGAATTTTCAAAAGCCGATTCCCGCCTTCTGAAAAGACGTCTTGCCGGAAAATCAAGAATCCGGCAATTGACCGATCAGGCTTTCAGCGTTCTTGAAAAAGAATTTTTCCCGCAGGGAGCTTCTGCTTTTGGTGGCCCGCATCCCCGCGGCCACCGCGTACCGGGGAAGAGAGAAGGGGAAATCGGAGGCATACATCACGCGGTCCTCGCCCATCTCGCTGAAGGCGCGCCTGATGTTTTTCGCGGACTGGAAGCTCATATCCGCGTAAACATTCTTGTATTTGCGCGCCAGCCCCCAGACGGTCTCCGGCTTGATCAGGTTGCAGTGGCCCATGATGAAAACTTGGTCCGGGAAAGCCGCGACCAGTTTTTCGTAGGTTGACGCGTCGCCATACTGGGAGCGCTTGAAATAGGGGATGTAGTAATAGCTCACGCCCGAGTGGATGAGTATGGGCTTTTTGTATTTTGCGAACGCCTCGGTGATCTCAAACCAGGCCGGGTCCGTGAGCGGCAGGTTCTGGACAATGGGATGAACCTTCAGGCCCAGGCATCCCGCGTTCATGTGGCGGTGAATTTTATCGATCCGTTCCGGGTCTCGGGGGGAAACCGAGGCAAAGCTGAACAGACGATGCCCCGCGGAGTCAGCGTCCTGGTTGGCTTGTTGGCAGTCACGAAGGTTATCCTCGGTCTTGCGCATCGGCTCGATGGGCAGAACCACGCTGTGGGTCACGCCCGCTTCCAAAGAGAACTTCCTGATGTTCGAAAGGGTGGCCATGTTGTTCCTATGGTGGGCGTGGATAATTTCCATATAGCGCGCGAAGGTGCGGAAACCCGGACCGGGCTTGTTCATCCGGAACCCGGTCATTTCCGCGATGGAACCCAATGTCCAGTACGCATAATCGTAAGCCTCGTCCAAAGGCTCGCCGAACAGCAGGTCCCCGATATGGGTGTGGATGTCTATGATCTTCATCTTTGCGGTCCCGTGTTCATTGGTTTTTACGCTTTTTAAAGTTTAATCTTCTTATTTTTTCTTATCAAGCGGTTGCCGGGCGACATGTGTTCACCCAAGATCAAATATGTTTATATTATTTCACTGAACGATGTGGCATTTTTCAATTTTTAGTTATTCCATTGACAAAATCTAATTGATGGGAGTATGCTGGATTTGGATGCCATTCTTTTCAGAAGAGCATAAGCGGCAGTTCACCTGGAAGTTCGGGGTGATCATTGCCATTGCCTTTGTCATGCAGATGGTGCTGCCCATGGCCGCGATGCCCCTGTTCATGTTTTCCGGCACGGGAGGGATGGAGACTGAGGGTTTTGACCGGGCGGTGTCCTTTAAGAACCGGGTCTATGTCCTGACCAGGAAGGTCAAGTTCGGCTTCAAGAACAAGGGGCCTCAGAATACCCTGGCGCTTGAAGAATGGGCTGACAAAAAACTGGCGACCGTTCCCGGCCTGGAGATAAAGGAAAATCTGGAGACGCTCATCGCCGATGAGCGCGGAATCTGGATGATCTATCCCGACCACTACGAACTATTTGACGGCGTAAAAAAAATAGTCGACCAAAAATTCAAGCCGCCGTCGCCTGGGCAAAACCCGGCAGTCGCGTCTGACAATGACAAGCTCTACATCATCTACGCGTTCAAAGAAAAGCCCTGGCTGACCTGGATCAAGGACAAAGAACAGGGAGCTCCGGTCAAGCTCCCGGCGCCCCCTGGTTCGCATGATTATTGCGCCTGCGGGGACCAGCTCATGTTTTGGCGGGGCAAGCTCTATCATTTCAGCAGGTACAAGAAGGATATCCATCTCCAGGCCATTGATGGCAAAAAGGTCTCAGACTGGGTCAAGCTCGGCGAATTCCCTATCAGCGATTTCAAGGCCGGGTATGACGATAAGGGGCTGTTCCTCGCCGGGGTCTATCGAGGGAACACCGTGGGGCCGGCGCAGATGTTTAAAACCACTATAAAATTCGCCCGCGTTGAAAATGGCAAGCTCTCAGAGCCGCAGGAGTTCAAGGCAAACAATTCATTGTTTGACTTCAGCGTGATCAATTCCACAACCGGCCCGGCTAAAATAGTCGGGCAGTCAATCGGGTTCGGATGGATGGGTATCACGAGCATGGAACTGAGCGGCAAGGGCGCGGTCAAATCCACTGCCTTAAAAAAAAATATGGGGCTGTTCAGATCCTTCTGGATCATGCCACTGTTTTACTGCATACCGATCCTGATCATCTTCATCCTGTCCGTGATCGCAACCCTCATGATGCCCAAATATCGGACGCTGGAGATTACCTTGCAGGACGGGGTTAAATATGAGTTCGCGTCCGTGATCTCTCGCGCGCTTTCCCAGGCGGTGGACGGGTTGATCCTTGCCGTCCCGCTCATCCCGGTCGGTTTTTATGTCAAATATCTTTTAGAAAACCCGGACAATGTTGTTTCCAAATTGATCGAGCCTGCGGCCCAAGGGCCTGCCGCATTCCTTGCCATGATGGGACTGGTCATGATTGGCGGGTTCTGCTATCTGGCCCTGTGCATCTTATATTTTTCCATACTCGAGGGCGGATACGGCTGGACCATCGGCAAGCTGGTATTCAAGATCCGCGTGCTCGGGGAAGAGGGAACACCGCCGGGGTTCATGCGCGCGTTGCTCCGCAACTTCCTGCGCATTGTGGACGGCTTCTTCAACTTCATCGTGGGCATCGCGCTCATCGCCTTCACCGACAATTGGCAGAGAGTGGGAGATTTGGCGGCGAGGACGGTGGTGGTCAGGAAGAAATAAATTTTCACCACCAAGGCACAAAGTCACAAAGGGTAAAAATCAAATAAAGAAAACTAGGTCAGGCGGTGTCGCTGATCCACACAATAAAATCAGCCATCCGGCTCTTGGAAATGGAATCGAACAGCCTTTGGTCCGCGGTCACGAGCTTGGCATCAAGTATGAAGGCCAGGGCCAGGTAAAGGCAGTCGTAAAAAGAGCTCCCGGTCTGGGTGGCTATCTCAAACGCTATTTCCAGGAGATCGAGCGAGGAACGGTATTCAATGGTTTGCATCCGGAGTGTTTTCCTGATTTCCTTTCCTTCCTTGACCGTGATGATTTTGCGCCTTATCCATTTGCAGACCAGGGAATCCATCTCTAGCAGGAACTGGTCGGGCGCCGCAAGTCTGATTTTATTCCTTAACAGCCCGAGAGCGCGCTCCGAGTGCTCCTCGTCAGCAAACCACTTGGCCGCGACCGAGGCGTCCACCACCAGGGTCATCGATCCCGGTCCTCGCGGATCAGTATTGCGCTGTCCGGGAACTTCCGGCCCTTGAATTGCCTCCGCAGCTTGATCAGCTTTTTCAAGGCAAGTTCCCGGTCAGGCGCCGGGGACTTCGCCTCTTCGTCGATTATGATCTTCAGTTCCGCTTGCAACGACCGGTGATTTTTCCGAGCCCGCGCCTTGAGCCTTTTTACCACTTCCTTTTTCAAATTCCTTAGCAGTATCTGCGCCATTTCCGCGCCTCCTTTTATAAAAGTGATAGCATTATGATAGCATATTCCGCCAGACTTGCAATGTCACTGCCATGAAATACGGCATAAAAGGCGATGTCTTGTGAACCCAAAACGTGGTGCCTCTTGTTTCCGGGCTATTCTTGACAAGCAATTTGTGCTTGCCTACAATGGTCAAGTATTGTCAAAGGGTTGATCACTCAAACCCTGCAACCAGCAAAAAAAGGAGGGAACAATGGCGTATTCCAAGAATTTAATCGATCTGGACAAGAAATACCTGGTGCACCCGCTTACTCATCCCAAGGACCTGCAAAAGCATCCGCCCCGGATCATCGTGGAAGGCAAGGGCGTGAAGATGTGGGACATTGACGGCAAGGAATACATCGACGGCTTTGCCGGGCTCTGGTGCATGGCGGTCGGGCACAACCATCCCAAGATCATTGAAGCGGTCCACAAACAGATGAAGAAGCTATGCTACTTCACCTCCTTCCACGGCGCCTCCAGCCCGCCATCCATCGAGCTGGCCGCGAAGCTCGCGTCCATGTTCAACAAGAAATACAACCTCACCCGCTCCTGGTTCATGTGCGGAGGCTCGGAGGTCAACGAGACCAACATCAAAATGGCAAGGCTTTACTGGCAGGTCCAGGGCAAGACCGAGAAAGGGAAGATCATCTCCCGTCGTTTTTCCTACCACGGCATGGGCATCGCCACCACCGCGGCAACCGGGATCTTCCCGTTCCACTGGAATATCGAGCCGCTGGCCCAGGGCTTCATCCAGTGCGCGGCCCCCTATTGCTACCAGTGCGAATATGACAAGGAATACGGCCAGTGCGAATTCGAGTGCATCAAGGACCTGGAGGACACCATAGCCAATGAAGGCGCGGACACCATTGCCGCGTTCATCGCGGAGCCGGTCATCGGTTCGGGCGGGGTGATCCCGCCTTTCAAGGAATATTTCCCCAGGATCCGGGAAATCTGCGACAAGAATAACATCCTGCTGATCATCGACGAGGTGATCACCGGGTTCGGCCGCACCGGCAAGATGTTCGGGCACGAGCACTGGGGCGGGATCCGGCCCGACATGCTCAGCCTGGCCAAGGGCATCAGCTCCGGGCACATCCCGCTCGGCGCCGCGGTCATGAACGCCAAGATCTACGACACCATCGGCGAGTTCCAGGACGAGCGCCTTCCCATCATGCACGGCTTCACTTACATGAACCACCCTGTCGCGTGCGCTGCCGGGCTCGCCAACATCGAGATCATTGAGAAAGAGGGCCTGGTGAAAAAGTCCGCGGAGAACGGCAAATACCTGCTCAAGGGGCTGAACTCGCTACGGCGCTACAAGTCGGTCGGAGACGTGCGGGGCATGGGGATGCTCGCGTCCATCGAGCTGGTCGGCGACAAGGAAAAGCGCACGCCCATACTCCCGGAAAATTCAGCGCCCGACGCCCTGGTCGACGAGTGCTGGAAGCGCGGGGTTTACATCCGGTCGTCCACCATGGAGACCATAGCCATTGCGCCCGCTTTGATCATGGACAAGAAGACCATTGACCGCATCATCAATGTCCTGGACGAGTGTATCCCAATAATGGAAAAGAATTTGATGGGCTAATTGAAGGCCGAGAGGATCTAAAAATGATTATCGGGGTTCCCAAAGAAATAAAGACCGCGGAGTTCAGAGTGGGGTTGATCCCCAGCGGTGCCAAGGCCCTGACCAGAGACGGCCACCAGGTATTGATCCAGGCCGGTGCTGGAATTTCCTCCGGCTATCCCGACCAAGAATACAAAGAAGCCGGCGCGGAAGTCATTAAAAGCGCAAACGAGGTCTGGGAAAAAGCGGAAATAATCGTCAAGGTCAAGGAGCCGCAAAAACCGGAATACGACCGGATGCGGAAAAACCAGGTCCTGTTTTGCTTTTTTCATCTGGCGCCCCTGCCTGACCTTACCCGGGTGCTGATCGATAAAGGCGTGAACGCAGTGGCCTTTGAGACCATCCAGACCAAGGAAGGCCTGCTGCCCTGTCTCATGCCTATGAGCGAGATCGCAGGAAGGATGTCCGTGCAGGTGGGAGCGTCCTACCTCATGCGAGACCGGGGCGGCCCGGGCATCCTGCTCGGGGGCGTGCCCGGAGTCGCGCCCTGCGAGGTGCTGGTGCTGGGCGCCGGGACCTCGGGCACCAATGCCGCGCGCCTGGCCGTGGGCATGGGCGCGCGCGTGCGGATCATGGACACCAACCTTAGCCGGCTCGCGTACCTGGACGACATCTTCAACGGCAAGGTCACGACCGTCATGAGCGACGACTACAACATCGAACGCTATGTGCCGGAGACCGATCTCCTGGTCGGGGCCGTGCTGCTCCCGGGCAGCCTCGCTCCCAGGCTGGTATCCGAGGACCTGGTCAAGAAAATGAGGCCGGGCTCGGTCATTGTGGACATATCAGTTGACCAGGGCGGCTGCATCGCAACCACGCATCCCACCACTCACAAAAATCCGGTGTATATCAAGCACGGGGTAACCCATTACTGCGTGGCCAATATGCCCGGAGCAGTGCCCAGGACTTCAACCCAGGCGCTCGCCAACGCCACTTTTCCCTATCTTCTGAAAATCGCCCGTCAAGGCCTGGAAAAAGCAGCCGGCGCTGACACCGCTCTGCTCAGGGGGATAAATGTTTATACCGCGCCCGGCAGCACCAAAGGGCTGATCACCAACCAGGGAGTTGCCGACGCTTTCGGCTGCAAATATGTTTCTTTTGAGACGGTCTGCAGGTTCCCTGAAAATTCCGACAAAACCGGCAAGAGGAAAAACTAAAATGAAGACATTGATCACGGGCGCGGCCGGCCTGATCGGCTCCAGCGTGGTGCGCGCGGTCATGGCGGACAAGCAGGAAGTCAGGGCCATGGCCCTTCCCAAGGAAGACCTCCGAAACCTCAAAGGCCTGGACATCGAGATCGTGGAGGGAGACATCCTTGACCCGCCCTCCCTGGAAAAAGCCCTCAAGGGCTGCAACAAACTCTACCAGCTCGCGGCCATTTACCGGCACTGGCACCCGAAAGGCGGGGATTTCATCCGCCGCACCAACATCGAAGGGACAAAGAATATCCTGGATGCCGCGCTCAAGTCCAACTTGGAGCGCGTGGTTTACACCAGCTCGATTTCATCGCTCGGGTTCCTCAAAGACCGGCCCAGCACCGAGGCCGACTTTCCGGACATCAAAGACTGCGCCCGGCAGCCTTACCGCGAAAGCAAGTTCCTGTCCGAGAAACTCGCATTCGAATACGCGGTGAAACTGCCGATTGTCATCGTGAACCCGGCGTCGCCCATCGGCGTGCGCGACTGGGTGCCGACCGCGACCGGACGGATAATACTGGATTTCCTGAACGGAAAAATGTTCGCGTATGTTGATGTGGGCATCAATTTCATCGATGTTGAGGACCTGGCGACCGGGTTTGTGCTTGCGGACAGGAAGGGCAGGAAGGGCGAGCGCTATGTTTTGGGCAACCACAACACTTATCTCAAGGATTTTTATGACACGCTCGGGGAGATGACCGGCCTGAAGCCGCCCTCCATAAAAATTCCCCGGCAGGTGGTGCGGGTGGTCGCCGAGGTCAACGAGTTCATATCCACCAACATCACCAAGAAGGAGCCGATGGCCGCGGTGGAACAGGCGCTGCACCTGCGTTACAACGAGTTCGCGGACTGCTCAAAGGCCGTCAAGGAGCTGGGCCTGCCCCAGAACGACATCAAGATTGCGATGCACAAGGCCGCCAAATTCTACCTTGACACCGGCGCGGTCCTGCCCGGACGCGCGAAGATGATCAACCTGAAAAACCCCTAAAGCATGAACTAGATAAGACCCTTTTCCATTCTAAAGGAGGATAAAATGTTCAAGACCAGAGTGACGGAGAAATTGGGGATCGAGTTTCCCATAATCGGCGGGACCATGATGCACCTTTCCACACCCGAATATGTGGCCGCGATTTCCGAGGCCGGGTGCCTGGGGCTGCTGGCCTCGGCCATGTGGAAGACCAAGGACGAATTCCGGGCCGCGGTGAAAAAGACCAAGAGCCTGACTAAAAAGCCGTTCGGAGTGAACCTGAATTTGTTCCCGGCAATGCGGCCCATTGACAACAGCGAATACCTGGACGTGATTGACGAGGAAGGCGTGAAGGTGATCGAGAGCTCGGGACACAAGGCGCCTGAAGAGTTGGTGCCCCGCTTGAAAAGCAACGGCAAGACCTGGATCCACAAGTGCGTGGGACTGCGCTACGCGAAAAAAGCGGTCTCGCTGGGCGCGGACATGATCACCGTGGTCGGGTTTGAAAACGGGGGCGCCACCGGGGTGTTGGACATCGGCAGCTTCGTGCTCATCCCCGCGGTGGCCGGGGCGCTCAAGGTGCCGGTGATCGGGGGCGGCGGGGTTTCCAACGGCCGCGGCCTGGTGGCCGCGTTCGCGCTGGGCGCGGAAGCGGTGATCATCGGCACCCGCTTTTTGCTGGTCGACGAATGCCCGATCCATCCCAATTTAAAAAAGGCGTTGATCGAAGCGCAGGAGACCGACACCGTGCTGGTCATGCGCACCCTGGGCAACACCCACCGGGTCTGGAAGAACAAGGTCGCGGAAACCATCATGGAGCTTGAGGCCAAGCACGCCACTCTCCAGGACATCGTGGCCGCGGCTTCCGGGCAAAAGGACAAGACGATGTTCGAGAAGGGAGACGTCCAGGCTGGGACCATCTCCGTGGGACAGGGCGTGGGCCTGATCCACGACCTCAAGCCCGTGAAAGAGGTGGTCAAGGACATCATGAAGGAAGCCAAGGAGGTTGTCTCTCAACTTGAAAAAGTCAGCTCGTAAGAAAAATTTTTGGCACTGGGCCGGGATTGCTCTTGCGATGGCGATGGGCCTCGCCATTGCCGGGCAAGGGTTGGCTCAGGATCGGAATCACATAAAAAAAACAGCCGCTGACCCGCAGCGGCCGGCCTATCATTTCCTGCCTGTAAAAAACTGGATGAACGACCCAAACGGCCTGATCCAGTTCAATGGCGATTACCATCTTTTTTACCAGTACAACCCCAATGGCGCGTCCTGGGCGAACATGAGTTGGGGACACGCCAAAAGCAAAGACCTGGTGCACTGGGAGCGCCTGCCAGTGGCGCTCTTGCCGGACCAGCCATACGACCGATACGGCGTGTTTTCCGGGACCGCGGTCAACGACTCCGGCACGGCCGCGGTCATCTACACATGCATATCCAGCCCGGACTTTCGCAAGGAAGGCCAGTGCCTTGCTCAAAGCAGGGACATGGTCAGGTGGGAAAAATATTCGGGTAATCCGGTGATTGCCGCGCCCCCGCGCGGGCTCAGGACGGTCGGTTTCCGCGACCCATATGTCTGGAACCAGGATGGGCGCTGGAACATGGTGGTCGGCTCGGGCATCAGGGACAGGGGCGGGGCAATCCTGCTTTACAGGTCAAAAGACCTGCGCGTCTGGGAATATGCGGGGCCTGTGGCGGTCGGAGACATCCGCAAAAACGGCAGGATGTGGGAATGCCCGAGTTTTTTCCAGCTTGGGAAAAAATGGGTGATGATCGTGAGCCCCATGACCGGCCGCACCATTTATTTTGTTGGAGATTTCAAGGACGACAAGTTTTCGCCGGATTTTCAGGAGGAGCTGGATTTGGGCGGGTCTCTTTATGCGCCGCAGGTGTTCAAGGACGACCAGGGCCGGAGCGTCATGTTCGGTTGGTTGAAGGAAAATTATTGGCTGGCCTCCAGGCGGGGCTGGCAGGGAGTGCAGACTCTGCCGCGCGTGTTGACACTGGGCGCGGATAACCGTCTCAATTTTGAACCCGCGCGGGAAGTCGAATCATTGCGCGGTAAAAAATTCCGCCTGGAGGACATCAAAGCAGGGCCAGGTTCAGGTGGGGTAATAAAAGAAGCCAAAGGAGACGCCCTTGAGATTTTTGCGGAAATTGAGGTCAGGGAGGCGGCCCAGGCCGGGATCAAAGTGCGGGCCTCGCCGGACGATAGCGAGCAGACCTTGATCTACTACGACCGGGCAGGCGAGAGGCTGGTCGTTGACCGCAGCCGCTCCAGCCGGGACCCGGCCGCGAAGACACCTATGCGTTCCGCGCCTTTCAAGCTCGCTGAGGGAGAAACCCTGAAGCTCCGGATTTTTCTGGACCGATCGGTTGTTGAAGTTTTTGCCAACAGCCGAGTGGTCATGAGCAGCCGGATCTATCCAGCCCGTGCAGACAGCCTGGGCCTGGAGCTTTTCTCAACCAGCGGGACCATGCGGGTAAAATCCCTGGACATCTGGGAAATGACGCCGATCTGGTGATATTATTTCATTTAATAGAAGCCGGGGAAGTTGCAGGATAGTAGAAAAATCACTTAAAATAATATTTGGAAATACTAGGGATGGGCTGCTTAATTAAAACCATTGGTGCATAAATGGAGAGATTAATTCTGTTATGAAGCCGATTGTTTATTTAGAAGAACAACAGCAATACGATGTTGAAGAAATCCGCGTCAAGGTCCGGAACATCCTGGAGAGCGAGAATCTCAAGGTTCAGGGCAAGAGTGTTTTTCTAAAACCAAGTTTTGTTTACCCGGCCCGGCCTCCGCTCAACCGCGGGATCAACACCCAGCCGGAGTTCGTGGCCGGAACGGCAAGGGCGCTTCAGGATTTGGGCGCTTCCAAAATCTGGGTGGCTGAGGATTGCCTGGTCGGGCCGTCGCAGTCCGGGTTCCTGGCCATGGGCGTGCTCCCCTATCTGCGCGGGGTCGCGGACCCGGTTTACCTTCTGGATGAGGACCGGGTTGAGGTCAAGGTTGATGACGCGCTCATCGAAGACCGCTTCAATCTGCCCAAGCGGTTCATGGACGCCGACCTTTTCATCAGCCTTCCCAAGCTCAAGGTGAACATGTACGCGCTGGTCACGCTTTCCGTGAAAAATAACATCGGACTGCTG
>Ga0315287_10006781_pt1 | contig 11428 bp, 8 predicted proteins | sample YL17G11_0_MG_FD_205037 | JGI IMG/M metagenome (GOLD analysis project Ga0315287, IMG submission 205037) | Sediment microbial communities from Yellowstone Lake, YNP, Wyoming, USA - YL17G11_0 | ecosystem: Environmental > Aquatic > Freshwater > Lake > Sediment | place: USA: Wyoming | collected...
GCACGCTGACCGCTCCGCCATTGCGGAGGTCATCAACGTGGCCAGGCACAGGGCAAAGGCCCTGGACGGCAAGGAGAAGATGCTCACCCTCAGGCTCAGGGAGCTGGGCGGCCTACTGAGGACCGCCGGAGACCAGGCCGTCATGGCGGGCGACCCGATAATAACCGCCAAGCACATCAGGTACGCAGCCAAGCGCGCCCGCACGGCGGAGGAGCAGATAAAGGAGCGCTACGGCTCGCTCTTCGCCGGGGTCATGCGCGACACGACGTCCGCGCAGAAGGATTACGCTCCATACAATCTCTGGAACCAGCACATCGCCGATGACAAACGGGGGTATGAATAGAGAGAGGAGGGCGCAAGTGAGGCTCAAGGACTCCAAGGTGGCGGAGCTCGTGGCGGAGCACGGGGTCCCTATTGCGGTTCCCGGCGAAGCGCCCGGGGAAAAACCGGAGTCCGAATGCGCTCTCATAGTCACCGTCGACCCATGGGCCGCAAAGCCGGTCATCCTTCTGACCAGAAGGGCAGTTTCCGACTGGGGCGCGCTCTCGGAAAGATCCCACCATGACGTGGTGAGGGACCACTTCGAGCCCGGAGAGCCCGTCACGGGATTTGTCGGCAGGGAGCTGGCGCGCAAGGCAGGGTTTTTGGCTTCGGATTTTGTGCAGGTCGAGAGGCTCGTCGTGGCGGCCCACAGGCTCTTCACGGAGCTCGATTGTCTCTGGGTCGAGTTCAATCCCATCATCAAGACGAAGGATGGGTTCAAGGTCCTGAGGGCCACAATAGAGGTCAACGACGAGGCCCTTTACCGGCATCCGACCATCGAGGACCAGGTGGTCCCTCATCCGGCGTCGCCCCCCTCCGACAGGGAGAAGACGGCAAGGGCGGCGGGCCTGATATATTACGACCTCGACGGGGACATCGGCATTCTCCCCGGAGGCATGGGAATAGGGCTCGCCATCGTCGATTTGGTGCATCAGGTCGGAGGGGCTCCGGCAAATCTGTTGGATTCCGGCGGGGAGCAGACGGCGCATCATATGAAGGTCATGCTGGACCTGCTGATGGACAATCCCAAGGTGCTCGTCGTATTGTGCTGCCGCTTTGGCGGCCTGAGCAGGTGCGACGACTGGGCCCGTGCCGTCATACCGTACATCATCGGGCGCAGGGACATCAAGCCGATGGTCCTCCGCCTCGGAGGCAACAACGAGGATGACGCACGCCGGCTCTTCGATGAGGCGGCGCGTGCGAACCCGGAGGCATTCTACAAGGTCCGCATATTCTATTCCAGCACCGCTGTCGACAACGTGGCCAGGGAGGCCGTTGCGCTCGCGGAGGCCATGAAGAAGGGCGAGGACCCGCATACGGGCGAGGGGGTGAGCTGACGGCCATCCTCATCGATTCCGGCACGCAGGTGATGGTGCAGGGCATCACGGGCAACGCGGCCCGAACCTACACGAAGGCGATGCTCGAGTACGGCACCAAGGTCGTAGGCGGCGTCTCGCCCGGAAATGGCGGCGAGAGCGTCCACGGCGTCCCTGTCTACAATACCGTCCGGGAATGCCAGGAGCAGCACCCCGAGGTGAGGGCGACGGTGCTCTGGGTCCCGGCCAAGCACGCCAGGGACGCGGTACTGGAGGCCATCTCCGCCGGAATCAGGCTGATGGTGCTCACGACGCAGGGAGTCCCGGTTCACGATATAATCTACATGAAGCGCAAGGCGCGCGAGAAGGACCTGCTAATACTCGGCGGCAACACGCTCGGCGTCATCAGTCCGGGCAAATCGCTCGTCGGGATGCTGCCGAAGGTGGCGTTCAAGCCCGGCAACATAGGCATCGTCTCCAGGAGCGGCATAACCACCTACTACATCGCCAACACGCTCGAGCTCACCGGCATGGGCGTGAGCACCAACGCCATACTGGGCGGGGACGACTTCACGGGCGCAGGCTACGAGGATATCCTGAGGCGCTTCGAGGACGACCCGGAGACGCAGGCAGTTGTGGTGGCGGGCCAGCCGGGAGGAGCGCTCGAGGAGACGGCCATCGGTTTCATGAAGAACATGCAAAAACCAGTGGTGGCGTACATCACGGGCGTGAGCTGTCCGGAAAGCATCCAGGTGGACCCCGGATATCCGCCGGTTCTGCCCCACAGGCCCACGGGCGCCAATAAGGTAAGGGTCCTGCGGGAGAACGGAATCCCCGTGGCGGACACGTTCCTGGACATATCGAGGCTGTTGAAGAGGCCCCAGTGGAAATGAGACGGTCCTTAAAACACGTGTTTGTTGTGAAATCGATTTATTATCCTGAAAATGGTCAAAAAAAATTAATTTGGGTGGGCCGAAGCCCACCCATCAATGTCTACTTCGTCGGGTTCGGGAAGACCTCTATGGTCTTCGTGGTCCCGTCGGCGTATTTCACGATTACGACGCCGTCGCCGCTCGTCGTTGCGGAAGCGAGCTCGACGCCCCTCTTGGTCTGGATGGTCATGGCGCCGCTGAAGCCCGCCCCGGAATACGATGCCGCGATGGTCATCGTGATGTCAGTGCTCGCGTCGGTGATGATATAGCCCCAGTTGGCCGTGCCCGCGGCGCTGTCCGTAACGCTGCCTCCGGCGACGCTGTACGTCTTTCCGCCGTACGTCACATTGCCCCCGACGCTGGCCGAGGCGGTCGTGCCCGTCTTGACGATGCTCACCGCAAGGTCCAGGGTGGCTCCCTTGGCGGTATTGCCCTTGAGGGTCGTCACGAGGCTCGTCATTCCGTAGGTGGACGTGCCGGTGTAGGTGACCGTGTATGTGGCCTGCGTGCTCGCGCCGCTCTTTATTGCGACCGAGGCGGTGCCGCATCCGGGGGCTCCCGTCCAGGTGAGCGCCACGGACGCGCTGCCGTGGCCGTCGACCGTGACGGAGCCGCCGGTGCCGTTGGAGAAGCCCGTGCTGGCTATCATCCCGTCCAGAGCTTCGACTGTGTCTGCAAGCGCAGCGGAAATGTCATAACCGGTCTCGACCGTCGTCTTCTGCGCGGCGCTAACCGTCTTCTTCGGGGTCGGGCTCGTCGTCGTGCAGCCCGCCAGAAGCAGTCCCACAACTATCACGCCTATCAATGCGAGTATCTTTCGGTTCATCGATTACACCTTCTGGAGGGGAACCTCCCAGGGATTTGATAAGCGTTTCGCCGTTCGACGCTGTGACCGGCGCTCCATTAAGGCCGGCCGGGCGGGCAAAGGCCAAAATAGGCCCAATGCGATGGAACCGTGCCTTTCGGCCGGAATCGACGGATGCCCGAAAGCGCCCCCCGGAGAGCGCGGATGGTGAAGCGCAAGCGGACCAGGACCAAGACGAGCGCGTTCGGAGCGCCCGGCAGGATAAGCCATGACGCCTCCATTTTCTACGGCAGCCGCCTCTACGAGGGCCAATGCAAGGAAGAGGACTCCAATTATCATGAGAATCCCATTCCCAAAAAATATCTGGACCGCATATTCTGCGGCTCGAGCGAGGCGATGAAGGAGCTGCCGGACGAGAGCGTTCACCTGATGGTCACATCGCCCCCTTACAATGTAGGGAAGGAATACGACAAGGACCTTTCCCTTGACGAGTACCGTGATTTTCTCAAGAGGGTCTGGGCCGAGGTCAGGAGGGTCCTGGTCCCCGGCGGGAGGGCATGCATAAACATCGCCAACCTCGGGAGGAAGCCCTACCTGCCACTCCATTCGTACATAATCGAGGACATGCTCGGCCTCGGGTACCTTATGCGCGGCGAGATAATCTGGAACAAGGCATCCAGCGGCAGCGCCTCCACGGCGTGGGGCAGCTGGCGATCCCCGATGAACCCCACGCTCAGGGATATCCACGAGTACATACTGGTCTTCTCCAAGGGAATGTACAAGCGCCCGGCATGCGGGCGCAAGAGCACCGTCTCCCGTGACGATTTTCTGGAATGCACCAAAAGCGTGTGGACGTTCCAGGCCGAAACAGCGCGCAAGGTGGGCCATCCCGCGCCTTTTCCGGTCGAGCTGCCGCGCAGGTTCATCCAGCTCTACACCTTCGAGGGAGAGGTCGTACTGGACTCGTTCATGGGAAGCGGACAGACGGCCCTTGCGGCGCTCGGGACACGAAGGCACTTCGTCGGCTACGAGACGAAAGAAGAATACGTCCGGCTGGCCCTCAAGAGGCTCGGCAGCCCACCAAAATTATAATATGGCCCACGCTCCTGAGCGCACCGGATGGCGATAATAGCGGTCAGGGCCCTTACCAAGACCTACGGCAAGATAAGGGCCGTGGACGGGCTCGACCTTGATATCGAGAAGGGCGAGATATTCGGCCTCCTGGGTCCCAACGGCGCCGGCAAGACGACGACCATCGGGATGCTCTGCACTGTAGTGAGGCCGACCTCGGGCTCCGCCACCCTTGCGGGCCACGATATCGTGAAGGCGCCAGCGGCCGTGAGACGGAGCGTCGGCATCGTCTTCCAGGACCCGACGCTCGACACGACGCTGACGGGCCGCGAGAACCTCATATTGCATTCGATGCTCTACGGTATTCCCAAGGGCCTTCGCGAGAAGAGGATAGATGAGATACTGAAGCTCGTGGACCTGAAGGAGCGCGCCGACGATGTAACGAGGCAGTACTCGGGCGGGATGAGGCGCCGCCTCGAGCTGGCACGCGGGCTTCTCCACAGGCCAGCGGTCCTGTTCCTCGACGAGCCCACGCTCGGCCTTGACCCGCAGACCAGGGCCCGCACGTGGGAATACATAAAGAAGATGGCAAAGGAGGAGAAGACCACCGTCGTCCTCACGACCCATTACATGGAGGAGGCGGACCAGGTCTGCGACCGCGTGGGCATCATAGACCACGGGAAGATAATCGCCATCGGGAGGCCGGAGGCGCTCAAGGAGAAGATGGGCGGCTATCTCGTGGTGCTCAAGGTCAAGAACCCTCCCATCGAGAAGATAAAGGCGCTCAAGTATGTCAAAGATGTCAAGGAGGATGGCGACACCATCGGCGTCACGATGGAGGCCGCCCACATCCATCTTCCGGAGCTGCTCAATATTGTGCAGGGCGTGGAATGCGTCGAGACGCGCGTTCCGACGCTCAACGACGTCTTCCTCAAGCTGACGGGACGAGACATCCGCGATGAGGAGACGGACGACACGGGCGGCTGGGTGACGCAGGTGGCCCAGCACCAGCAGAGGGGGAAATAGATGGGCGCCAAAACCCCCAGAACCGATAAAACCGATGTTCCGGAGCCCGGAGCGCGCTTATCGATGAGCGCCGAGCTGTTGGGCGTGTACGCCGTCTGGTGGCGTGAGATAAAGGTCTTCCAGCGCGAGAAGAGCCGCGTGGTCTCAAGCATCATTTCCCCCATAATGTGGCTGTTCCTCTTCGGCGGCGGCGTGGGCTCGTCCGTGAGCGTTGGTACGACCTCCTACACCGACTTCATCTATCCCGGCGTGCTGTGCATGTCAGTTCTCTTCGGCTCCGTTTTCTTCGGTCTATATATTGTGTGGGACAAGAAGCTGGACGTCCTCAAGGCCGTGCTCGTGGCGCCGGTGTCGAGGGTGTCCATATTCTTCGGGAAGGTGCTGGGCGGCTGCACGGACGTGATGATACAGGCTCTGCTTTTGTGCTGTTTTGCCCTCCTGTTCCCTGCGGTGAACATGTGGATGATACCGGTGGCGCTTTGCTTTCTGTTCGTCACGGCCGTGGCCATGGTATCGATGGGCCTCGCCATAGGCTCCCTGTTCGAGAGCCTCGAGGGATTCCAGGTGATATCGACGTTCCTTGTCTTCCCGCTCTTTTTCACCTCGGGAGCGCTCTATCCCGTCGATAACAACCTGCCCGGCTGGCTCCTCACTGTCGTGAGGCTCAATCCGCTCACCTATTCCGTCGACGGCGTGAGGGGCGTCCTCTTGGGCCAGAGCTCCTTCCCGCTCATTGCGGATTTCGGGGCCATATTGCTCTTCGCCGTGCTGATGATACTGATGGGGACCTGGCTGTTCTCCAGAATGAAATAGGCCAGCGATGCAAGCAGGCAGCAATAATGACCGCGCTTCCAAATGTCGTGAAGAGGGCGGCCGTCCCACGCAGTGCAAACGAATGTACAACCCTTGCGGTCGCCGCAAATCGTAGTCCGGCGTGCGCTGCACGCCGGTCCGATGCCGTATATGAAGCGTCTCAGCTCGACGGCGTCTCCGCGGCCGCAGGTTCCTTGGGCGCAACGGGCTTCTTGAGGTGGTCCGCCATGAACCTGTAAAGGCCCACGACCTCGAGCTTCTTGCCTTCCTTGCCCGCCGCCAGAGAGCCCCTCAGCAATGACAGCTCGCACGTCGGGCAGCAGGTGACGACGACCTCCGCGCCCGTCTCGGCGGCCTGGAGCATGCGGTTCTTTGCCATCGTTCGGGCCAGATCCTTGTCCGTCGCCATCATCCCTCCTCCGGCGCCGCAGCATATCGAGAAGGAGCGGTTGTTCTTCATCTCGAGCAGCTCGACGCCCATGGCCTCGAGTATCTTGCGCGGCTCCTCGAAGAGCTTGAGCTTCCGGCCCAGGTCGCACGGGTCGTGGTATGTGACCTTGAGCTTCTTGTGGTCAGCGCCCCTCGGCCTTTTGAAGTTGAGCTTGTCGAGGTTCTCGGCTATGACCTGGATGGCGTGCTTCGGGTTGAGGCCGTATTCGTTCTTGAAGGTGTGGGTGCAGGAGGGGCAGATGGCTATGAAATCCTTGTACTTGATGACCTCCTGGGTCTTCCTCTTGATATCGGCCATGTCCCCCTCGTAGCCGAGGGCATCCGCCACGAAGCCGCAGCAGTACTCGTCGCCTATCTTGGGCCGGATGCCGCAGGCGTTGAGCAGCTTGCACAGGGCCTTGACATCCTCGGTGTTGTCCTTGTACTGGCAGCCTATGTACAGCGGAACCACGCCTTCGCGGCCCTCCTCCTCGTACCGCTTGGCAAGGTCTATCTTCCTGCCGTAGACGTCGCCGCTGGACTTGACGGCCTCGACGAGGTCCTTGTGCTGCTTGAGCCCCAGGCCGCGCTTGACGAGGATGGCCCTCATCTCCTTGAAGCGCTTGTTGTTCTCCATGGCGCAGCGGGCGTCGCAGGAGCCGCAAAGGAGGCACGTATAGAACATCTTCATCAGCTCCTCGGAGGGCTTCACCTTTCCCTCGAGCATCCCGAGAATAGACCTGTTCTTCCCGCGGGACGTGTAGGTCTTGTTCCTCCTCACCTTGTAGATGGGGCAGTCCTTCTCGCAGAAATTGCACGAGGTCCCGAAGCAGGTCTCGACGTCCTTCCTGAACCTGGCTATCTGCTCGTCGTCGGTCATGGCTTTCCACCTCCGCACTGGGCGCCCTCCCATTTGAACTTCTTTCCGGGGTTCATGATGCCCTTCGGGTCGAAGACCTTCTTGACCTCCTTCATGTAGGCGACGGCGTTCCCGTGCTCGTACTCGAGATACGGGACCCGCAGGTTCGTGTCGCCCATGTAGGTGCTCATCGTGCCTCCCATGTCCACCGCTATCTTGGAAAGCTCCTCGAAGTACTTGCGAAATCGATTCACCTCGTCCTGGTCCCTGTAGTTGACGAAGAGCGCGCAGGAGCAGGAGAAGCCGATGCTGTTGGGATGCTCGAGGTAGGCGTTCATGCCCAGTATCGAGAGGTTGTGCTTCTCCGCCGTGGCGATGAACGCCTTGTAGAAGTCGTCGAGCCTGCCCATGGGCACACCGGGGTCGCAGGCGCCGAACTTCTTCTCCGTCTGGCTCTTGGGCCACTTCTGCTTGTAGGGTTCGAAGTTGAGGGTGTGCTTGGATATCCACCAGCTGTCCACGATGTCCCTTTCCTTGACTAGCAGGCCCCCCATCTCCTCGGCCAGCTTGAAGCCGTACTTCTTGTCGAACTCGACCACCTTCTTGTCGCCGGAGAAGATGATGGCCAGGAGGGCCCCGGCCCAGTCCGGCACCTCGGGGTCCTTTCCGTGCTTCTCCTTGTAGGCATGGGTGTAGAACTTGAGCCGGCGCTTGCAGTTGATGTGCGCGCCGTCGATGGTGAGGCCGGCTTTCAGCAGCCGGTTGAGGTATTCGACGGCCTTTCCCATGGTCGGGAACAGTATCATGTCCACGGAGCGCTCGTCCGCTATGGGCTCCGCCTTCAGCGTTGCGGCGGTAATGACGCCGAGCGTCCCCTCGCTGCCCGCCATGAGGTCCTTGAGCTTGTAGCCGCTGGACGTGAAGTGCGCCTTCCTGTGGCCCAGCTCCACGACCTCCGCCTTGCCGGTGACTATCTCGACCGAGAGCAGGGCGTTCAGTATCTTGCCCCACCTCATCCCGAACGTGCTGTCGTTGTCGCACGCTATCTCGGAGCCTATGGTGCAGGACCACTTCGATTCCGGGAGATTTGGTATCCAGAGACCGTGTGGTTCCAGTGCATCGACTATCTCCTGCATGGTGCAGCCCGCCTGGACCCGGATGGTCTGGTTGGGAACATCCACCTCGAACACCTTCTTCATCGACGAAATGTCCAGGTAGATTCCGCCGTGGATGGGCACGGCCCCTCCGGCCATGCCCGTGAGCCCCCCTCCGGCCGTCACGGGTATTCCGTGCCTGTACGCTATCTCCACGACCTTCCTGACATCCTCCGTGGAATCGGGGATTATCGCCACCTCCGGAGGAAAGACCTCCTGTGGCGTCCTTGGCGACCAGTCCGCCCCGTAGGCGAACCTCGCATAATCCTCCGTGAGAATCTTCGCTCCGAGAGCCGCCTTCAGCTCGTCAACATAGTTCGGCATCCGACATTCCCCCCTGTGCCGCCCTAATCCTACAACGTGCCTATACGCTTTTTGGATGCCTTTATCTATCCCCCGGCGCATCGACGCTCAACTGATGGGGCACGGTCCGGAACGTAACCCCCCTTTTTCGAGAACCTCGTAAAATAATGGAGCCGCCCCTGAAAAAAGGACGGGGCGGCTGCATATGCAATTACGGCTTGAACTCCTCTTCGTCGTCGATGTCAATGTCGTCGATGTCGATATCGTCCGGCTTCGACGGGGGAGCGACAGCAGGCGGGGTGCTGGCAGCCGGGGAGACAACGCCTGGCTTCGACCTCATCTTGCCTTTGTGGGCCTTCTCCGGCTCGGGTGCGGGCACCGTGGCGACCGGCGCAACCGGTGTCGGCGGCGGGGCCACGGCCGCCGGTTCGACCGTTGCCTTCGGGGCCTTCGGTCCCCTGCTCATGACGAAGAGCAGCGCGACGACCAGCACGATGATGAGCACTATGGGTATCGCCAGCAGCGAGGCATCCACTCCGGAAGAAACGGGCTTGGGCGCGGCCGTCATCTTGACGGTCGTGAATGAGAAGTTGGACGAGCCATTGAGGGAATTGCCTGCCATGTCCTTTGCCCCTGATACCGTGAACGAGTAAACGGTCTTGTAGGCGAAATCCGCATGCAGCAACACGGCCTGCGAGAAGTTGGCGTTCCACAGGATGGTCCAGGCGCCCGGGTCGGGCGAGCACGTGTACTTGAACGAGGACGGCTCGATGGGCTCGCTGAACGTGATGACCACGGCCGTGACAAGCTTCACGCCTATGCCGTTGGGCGCGGTTGCGATGACCGTCGGGGCTGTGGTGTCGAACGGCCCCTGCGGCTTCGTATCGATAGTGAACGATACATTGGCCACCTGTGCGTTGCCGACGACATCGGTCGCACGGACCTCTAGCGTGTGGCCTCCGTCCGGGATGCCGTTGAAGTTGTAGATGAGGCCCGTGCCCGTCTTGAGCCAGGAGCCGCCATCGAGCCTGACCTCGAACAGCGCCAGGCCGCTGGTCGCATCCGAGCCTGTCCAGCTGGCCGTGAAGTTTGCGGAGCGTATGGTCTCGTCCTTGGCCGGGGATGCTATGCGGACAAGCGGCGGGGACGCATCGACCGTGAACTTCACCTTTTGGGTTGCGATGTTGCCGACCCTGTCCTTTGCACGCACTTCGAATTCATGGATGCCATCGGTCAGCCCGGCGAGCAGCCTGCTGGTGTTTGCGCCGGCATCGACCCATTCGCCGGTGTCGAGCCTCGTCTCCATGAGTGCGACGCCCGTGGTCGCATCCGTGCAGTTCCACGAAATGGTGGCTGTCGTCGCGGCCACGAAGCCGGAGGGCCCGTAGACCACGATTACAGGAGCTCTCGTGTCGACCGTGAATGTGACGGAGGCGGTCTCCTGGTTGCCGGAGCGGTCCGTTGCGCGGACCTCGACATGGTGCTCTCCCTCGGAGAGGCTGTAGAAATCGCGGCTCAGGTCAAGGCCCACGCCGAACCAGCCCGCATCGCCGTAGCTCAGTTCGTATTGCGCCACGCTGGTGGCGTTGTCCTGGCCCCGCCACAGTACCGTCACCGTGGACCCGTTGAGCAGTGCTCCTTCGGCCGGCGACACTATCGTCAGGTTCGGATTTCCGGTGTCGACATAGAATGAAATGGTCTCGGAGACATTGTTGCCGAGCACATCGAATACCTGCGCCGAGAACAGGTGCAGGCCCTCTGATAGGTTCTCGTAGGTCCGGGACATGTTCATACCGACATTCTCCCAGGAGCCGTTGTCGAGCAAGGTCTCGAAGTGCGAGATGCCCATTCCAAGGTCCTCGCCGTACCATTCCACCGTCACATCCTTGTAACCGAGGGCCTCGCCATCCACGGGGCTGAATATCCCGAGGAGCGGCAGGCCGGAGTCGACCTTGAAGTCCACGAAGCTCTCGTTGAAGTTGCCCGCCTCGTCGTAGGCCCTGATGACCGCATTGTGGGGCCTGTCCGGCAGGCCGCTCAGCAGCCTGACCGTGTCCTTGCCTACATCGACCCAGTTCATGCCGTCGAGCTTGAGCTCGAAGTGGTCCAGTCCGGATAGCGCGTCGGAGCCGTTCCACACGAGCTTCACATCAGCGGTCCTGAACTCCTGGTCCTGCGCCGGTGATAATATCGATACGGACGGCCTCGTTGCGTCGAAGCCGCACCTCGCCTCAGTGTAGTTGCTCTTCGGCCTCTCGGGGTTCTCAACGGCATCCACGCAGCCTGTGAAGAAACGGTAATTGCCCTCGCCCTGCTGGAAGTCGAATCCCCAGCTCCACGGGGCCTCGATGTCCTTGCCGACAGTCCTGGCGGCGGACCATGTGGAATTGTTCTTGCTGTAGTTGCTGTAGAGCGTGACGGAGCCGACGCCCTCATGGTCGTCTTTTGCCGTCGCTGTGACGAAGGCCGCCTTGCAGTACCAGTACCTGGGGAGCGGGTCTGCAGTGGAATTGGGCAGGCCGTTCATTGCCGGCAGCATGAGCGGGTAGTAGTCCCTGTGGACATCAGCAGGCTCGAGGCTGTAGCGCGTGTCGCCGAAGCCGTCGCTGCCCGGGGTGGACTGGGGATACGTGCCGCAGTACTGGTCGGTGCCGCGATAGTCGCTCCAGTAGTTCCCG
>Ga0315287_10006782_pt1 | contig 11426 bp, 9 predicted proteins | sample YL17G11_0_MG_FD_205037 | JGI IMG/M metagenome (GOLD analysis project Ga0315287, IMG submission 205037) | Sediment microbial communities from Yellowstone Lake, YNP, Wyoming, USA - YL17G11_0 | ecosystem: Environmental > Aquatic > Freshwater > Lake > Sediment | place: USA: Wyoming | collected...
CCGGGGGTCTCTCGGAGGTCGTGAGGGTCGGCGAAAAACGAAAGGCGCGCTTTTTTTCTCAACCTTCTTTCTTTTTCCTCGCTCGACGACAACGACGAAACAAATACAGGACCTGCGACATGTTCGCGGCCCTCGAGACGCAGCGCGCCGCGCTGGCGGACCGCGTCGGGAGCATCGCGGCCGGCGTCGCCGCGGCGGTCTCTTCGCCGAAGAAGGAAGAGAAAACGGAGGTCAAGCCGGCGCTCGCCTCTTCTTCCGCCGCCGCAGCTCCTCCACAGCAGCAGCCGAAGGAGGAGGAGCATGAGGATAACTACGGCGCGCTGGCGTTCGCGTGAAGTAAGTGGAGGGAGCTACAAAAAAAAGAGGATGAAAATGAACATGGGGGGAGAGAGAAATGAAATGATACAAACTTGCTCTTTTTTTTTTGCTTCTTGACCTTGAGCCCCCACCCCTGCCCCCAGCGTGTCTTTCCGCAGCGTGTCTTTCCTCTTTTTCCCGTTATCCAACAATATCAACGAAAAGCTAACGCAAATCCGAGTGAACTCCTATCTGCGTGTGTAATGAAAAGAGAGAGAGAGAAAGAGGGGACACCAACTCCTTCCTGTTTTTGTTTTTTCTCTTTTCGTCCTCTGCTTTGCCTCTCCCATCTCCCATCTTTTCTCTATCCTTTTTATTTTTATGCCGGGAGTGAAAGAAAACGCATCAAACCGCGGTTCCCCTTCATCATCCGCCGAGCGAGAAGGCGCCCCCGCCGCTCAAGCCGCCGCCTCCAACGCGGGCGACGTCTTGCACCTCCCAGGAGCGGTCCGCGGCGCAGAGCTCGAGGCGGAAGATGAAGGCGGCGCGCTCCGACTGCTGCGGCAAATTGTCCTGCCACTGCTTCTGCCGCGGCTGCTGGCTCGGAGAGGGCTCGCCGCCGCCGCCGCCTTCCTCGACGGAGGGAGAAGGAGAAGGAGAAGAGGAGGAGGACGGAGGAGGAGCCGAGGGCGGCGCCGCTCCGCTGCCGCCGAGGACGAAGCCGGACCCGTCGTCGCCCAGGGGCCTCACCCCGGCCATTCCCCAAGCCTGCCTCGCAGAGAGCATCTTGACGGATAAGAGGTCGTAGCGGGAGCCGCTGAGGAAGAGGGCGACGAGGGGCTCGAGCTCCCGAGGGAAGCGGCGGCGAGAGGAGGAGGGAGAGGAAGAGGGAGAGTCACCGCCGTCGTCGCCGCCGCCGTTGTCGCTCCCGCGGAGCCAGGGAGGGACGCTCTCTCCGCCTCCGCCACCGCCTCCGCCGCCGCCGACGCCGCCGCCACCCTCCTCCTCCTCCTCCTCCTCGCCTCCCTGATCAATCGAAGCAGCGAACAGAGACCCTCCCACGGCGTCGGCGAGCGCCCTGGCCCCCGCGCCAGCTCTCAAGCCGGTGAGCCCGAAGACGGTCGCGCCGTCGCCGCGGCTCAGCGCCGAGAGGAAGGCGTCGAGGACGACCTCGGGGCCGTGCCTCGCGTCCCGGACGGATTTGGCGTCGTTTTTGCTTTCTTCCTCCTCTGCTGATGAGCAGGGCTCGCCTCTAATTTTTTTTGGAGGAGAATGAGTTTCAAAGAAGAAAAATGAGATTTTTCCGGGTTTTTTCTTTTTTTTTTTTTTCCTCCGGCCTCTTGGCCGCCGCCCCCTGGGGGGGAAAGAAAAAAATAAATAAAAAGCCAACGCACCTCGCAGACACCAGGGCCCAGTGCCTCTCCGTCCGCACGGACTTGTAGTGCGCCACGGCCCGCTCCTCCTCGACCAGCGACAGCGTCAGCGTCATCTCCTCGCCCGAAGGGAGCGAGACCGCGGCGCGGGCGACGAACTTCCCCGGAGCCGGCGACAGCCCCGAGACAGCGACGGCGCCTCGGAGGGGTTTCGCGCAGAGCAGGAGCGAGCGCACGGCGAACGAGTCGAGCGAGAGCTCGTGCGGCTGGGCGGTCCTGACGACGTCCTCGAGGGTCAGCGGGGTGAGGAGGAGCGGGGGCTGGGGCTGGGGCTGGCTGTTTTTCTCGCCCCCGTCGCTGCCGCCTTCGGCGCCACGGTCGCCGCCGCCACCTTTGCCGCCGCTCGTCGCCGCCTCCTCCTCCCTCCGCCGCTCCCTCCTGCGCCGCTGCGCCGTCCTCTCGGCGATGGAGACCGCGGCCTCCTCCGCGACAAAGTCCAGGAGCGTGGTCTCGTCGCCCGAGACGGCGGCGGCCAGCAGGGCGGCGACGGCTTCGCCGGCGGACTGGTCTGGCGCGGCGGGGGCCCTGACGAGGGAACGAGGAGGTCGGGGCGGCTGAGAGAAGAAACGCCAACGCAGCGTCGTCTTTGGCGACGATGCAGTCGGCGATGCCCTCGATGATGACGGTGCTGCTGCTGCTGCTGCTCCGCTGCTGCTGCTCGCTCTCGCTGGGATCCTGATCGATGGGATGGCGCTCGACATCGGCGCCGTCATTCCGGAGGGTCTCCCGGAAGAGCAAACGACGGGCGTGACCCCCGAGGAGCACAACCTTGCGCAGTAGAGAGGCATCGAAAAAAAGTCGGGGGACGCGCTCGTCGTAGAAAAGAGTGGTTTTCTTTTTTCCGGAAAATTTCGTTTCGTTTTTCTTCTCTCTTCATTTTACAGTGCCCTCGTCGCCAACCCGTCTCCTCTCCGCGGCCCGACGAGAGGCTGCAGGGACGCGGCGGAGAATAATTCAGCGTCAGCAGGAGCGGAGGAGGAAGATCGGCGCTTCTGCTGCTGCTGCTGCTGCTGCTGCTTCCGCCTCCTCGCCGCGGCGGCAGCCCGCCTCCGCCGGGCTGCTGCAGCAGCAGCAGCGCCGCCCTCTCCCTCCCCTCCCGCCCTGCTTCCCCGCTCCCCCTCCCCCCCTTCCTCCTCCTCGTCGCCGCCGCCAAACGTGATAGCCACGGCGCGGGCGTCGTTTTTCCCGTCGCTCTCGACAGAGACGTCCCTCAGCGCCCTGCGCGCCCCCTCGTACAGCCGCCTCCCGAGCTCCGAGGCCTCGGCCTCCGTCATCAGCGCGACGCCGCGCCCGAGCTCGCCGCGGGCGCGCGCCCTCGCCGCCGCGGCCGCGAGCCTCGCGGGAAGCGCCGGCACGGGGAGCGAGGCCGGGAGGGCGCGGACGAGGGAGAGGACGACGGCGGAGGCGTCGACGGAGATGGCGGAGGGGTCAGCGTTGCGGGAAGAAAGGCTCCTGTCGGCGGCCTCTTCGGCCGTCTCGGCGTTGCTCGCCTCCGGCGACGGCGACGGAGGAGACGGCTGCGGAGCTGCCTTCCAGCCGCCGCCTGCGACGGAGACGGAGGTCGACGCCGCCGCCGCGTCCAGCAGGGCTCCCACTGCCCGCGGCCCAGCCGCGACGGCCACATCGGCGGCGACGTCCCAGATGGAGCGCGGGGGAGGGGGCGGGGAGGAGGGAGGGCTCGAGCCTGATTTCGGGTCCTCTTTCGGGTCTCTCGGGTCGCTCTGCGCGCCGGCGTCGGCGGCCGCGGTGGCGGCGGCGTTTTCGGAGGCGGCGTCCGAGCTGCTCGCCGCCGCGGGGACCGACGCGTCCACGATATCGCCGCCGTCGTCCCGCGCGGCGCAGTAGGCCACGGCCGCGGCGGCGTCGTCGAGCTCCTGTGTTTTCGATTTGTTTTTTTTGTCGTTGTTGAAGGTTTCGGAAAAGGTGGGTTTTTTTTCCTCCCGCGCGTCGGGCCACGAAAACCCGAAAAAAGAAAGAGAAAGAAAAAAAAGGGAAACGCACGAACTCACCACCAGCAGCAGCCTGACCGCGTCGGCGTGCGCCCCGGCCCTCCCGGCCACCACGGCCCTCGCCCTCCGCATCCCTCGGCGCTCGAAGAGCGCGTCGCACTCCTCGAGCGACCACGACTGCGAGGCCTCGAGGAAGGCGACCAGCTCGCCCTCCTCCGCCGCCGCCGCCGTCGAGTGACGCTCGCCGCCGTCGCCGTCGCCGCCAGCGAGGAGGCGCGCCGTGAGCGTCGCGAGGGGGGCGGCGGCTGGCGGCGCGGCGGCGTGCAGGGCGAGAAGGTAGCGGCGGAGCTGCTCCTGGCGGCGGCGGCGGCGAGGGGACTCAGAGGCCTCGGCGGCGGCGGCGGCCTCGAGCGCGGCGACGACCTCTCCCGGGGGCACGACGGAGGGGGGAGGAGGGCCGCCGCAGCCGAAAGGGCCGCCGTCGGTGCCGTCTCCCCCGCCGAAAGAGTTTGCTGCCTCCTCCTCGGCGGCGGCGACGCCCTCGACGAGCAGCGAGATCCCGTCCTCCTCTTCCCCCCCGCTCCCTCCTTCGCCGCCGCCGCCAAAGCCGCAGTCGAGCAGCAGCGGGATCGCGCGCCCGCGGAGCTCCCGCTGCAGCGAGTGCTCGCGCGCGAACGCCGCTGTCCCGCGCGCCCCGCTCCGCAGCAGCACCTCGAGGGCGTCCCCGGGGCGGCCCAGGCGCGAGTAGAGCGCGGCCGCGGCGGAGAGCAGAGGAGCGGCAGCAGCAGCGGCAGAAGTGCCGGAAGAGGAGGAGGAGGAGGAGGAGGACTTGGCGCGGCGCGCCACCGCCTCGGCCAGCCTCGGAGCGTCGACGGCCTCCGGGGGCCACTCCCTCACGAGCCTTGCCAGCGTCCCGTGGCGGCTCGGGGACAGCAGCAGCGAGAGGAGGGCCATGGAGTAGGTCTCCCTCGGGAGGAATAGCGGCTGAGGCGGCGGGGGGGAGGAAGCGGAGGTGGAAGCCGGAGCGGGGGCGAAGGCGTTTCCCGCCGTCACCGTCGCGGCCGGCGCGTCCGTCGCCGTCGTCGGCCTCCGCGTCGGGACCGAGGCCGCCAGCGCCGGGAGCGCCCCGCAGGCGGCGAACGAGTGGACCGCGCGCTCCCAGGCCGCGGCGTCGTCCCGCAGGAGCGCCGGGGCCCTCGCCGCCGCGGCCTCGGCGGCCCGCTCGAAGGCGGCGGCGGCGGCGGCGGCGGCAGGGGCGGCAGGGGCGGCAGGGGCGGCGGCGGCGGCGGCGGCGGCGGCGGCGGCGGCAGGGGCGGCAGGGGCGGCGGCGGCGGCGGCGGCAGGGGCGGCAGGGGCGGCGGCGGCGGCGGCAGGGGCGGCGGCGGCGGCGGCAGGGGCAGCCCTCGTCGTCTCCCGCCCCCTCCGCCGCCCCCTCTCCCTCTCCCTCTCCGCGGCGCAGCGCGCGAGCAGGGACTCGAGCACTGCCGCGGCCGCCCTGCTTCTCGCCCTGGCGGACGCGGGGGCGAGAGTCGGGGCGGGGGCAGCGGAGGAGGGCGAAGAAGGGTCGCCCTCGCCGTCGCCGCCGTCGCGCTCGCCCCTCTCTCCGCTGCTCCCCCCCCTCCCCCTCCTCGCCCTCCCTTCTGCGACCAGGAGCGCCTCCTCGGGCTGCCCCGCCCCCAGGTGCCACTCCACCAGCGCGTCCCCCTGCAGGGGTCGAGCGAGGACCAGCGACCGCGCGGAGGCGAGGTAGATGGCGAGGTCGAAGGGGAGCGGGGCGAGCGGGGAGGAGCCACTCGAAGACCAGCCCGAAGAAACGTCGACGCTCGCTGCGAAGAGCAGCGGCGCGGCGGAGGCGGGCGAGGAGGTCGGGGCCCTGCGGCGGCCGTCCGTCTGCGGCTGCGGCGGCGCGGGCCCGGGGAGCGAGACCGAGATGTCGGAAGAGGAGGCGGGAGCCTCGTCCTCCCCGGCCCCTCCTCGCTCGCTGCCGCAGCGGAGGACCCTGAGGAGGGCGACCGAGGGAGGGGCGGGAGCGCTTTCTTCTCCGCTGCCGCCGCCGCCGCCGTCGTCGGCGGCGGCGGCGGCGGCGCCGACGGCGGCGCTCCCTCCGTCCCCGCTGCCGCTGCCGTCGCTCCTCCTCGCCAGGCAGCTCCCGCTGCCCACGCCCGGGAGCCGCTTCGCCTTGGACGGGTCGAGCGGCAGGCAGACCGCGACGACTTCCCCCTCGCCGCCGCCGAGCGGCGCGGCGCCGAGCACCCGCGCGCCCGCCGCGAGCGGCCTCGCCGTCGCCGGCACAAGGCGGAGCGCGGAGGCCCCTCCCAGGAAGAGAGAAGGGTCGCCGCCGCTCCCGAAGGGGCCGCCCCCGAGGCCGCTCCCCGAGAGCGACAGGGAGGCGACGACGGCGGCGGAGAGGGCCGCGACAGCCGCTGCCGAGTCGCCTCCTCCGTCGCCGTCGCCGCCGCCGCCTCTGCCGCGACGAGCGGCGGAGGCGGCGGCCGGGAGCCTCCTCTCGACCCGCAGGATCTGCACGCAGGTGCCCCACGCCACGAAGAGGTCCGCCAGCGGGAGAGCAGAGGAGGCCTCGGAGGAGGCCTCGGCGGAGCGGCCGAAGACCGAAGGAGGGGCCCACAGCAGGGACGGCGCCCCGGCGCCGACGGCGCCCGCCGGCCTCGCCGCCCTCCCGACCTCGCACCGCTCCGCGGCGTGCGCCACGCGCGTGCCCGAGGGGAGCGTCCAGGCGAGGAGGCGGTCCGCGTCGGCGAGCAGCGCGGAGGAGGTCCCGGGCGAGGAGGGAGGGGCAGAGGACGGAGCGGCGGAGAAGCCGGGGCACCACGCGAGGTCGAAGACCGGGCCCGCGCCCATCCCCGCCACCTCGGCGCCCCCGCCGCCGCCGGCCGCTCCCCCGCCGCTGTCGCCCGCGCCCGCGGAGGCGGCGGCGCCCCCGCCGCCTCCGCCCCCGCAAGGGGTCGCGTGGGTGAGCTCGGCGAGCACGGGCGCGGCGACGGAGACGGCGGAGGGGGCGGCGGCGGCGACGGGAGGGGAAGCGCGAGGGCGTCCGAAGCCGAGCAAGCGGGCGGCAGTCGCCACGGCGGCCGAGGACGTCGATGACGACGACGGAGAGGGGCGAGGCGGCGGGCTGGGCGCGCCCAGGAGGAACACGCGCCCGTCCGCCGAGGCCACAGCGAGCTCGCGCCTCGCCGCCGAGGAGGGGGCGGAGGAGGCAGAGGCGGAGGAGCCGGAGGGAGCAGAGGAAGAAGGGAGGAGGCCGGCGAAGCGCGGGTCGAGCGCTATCCGGGTGACGCGCACCGGCGGCCGCAGCAGCAGCGTCGCCGCCGCCGGGGCAGCAGCGGCGCCGAAGCTCTCTCCTCCGCCGTCCAGGAGCGAGACGAGCGCGATCTCCGGGAGGGAGAGCGTCTGCGGCGGCTTCTGGCCCCGCCGCAGCGACGGCGGCGCCGCCGCAGCGCCTCCCCCTCCCTCGGGCGGCGGCGGCTCCAGCACCGCCGCGACGACCTCGGCCCCGCGGCAGAGCGAGAGCGCCGAGACCGCGCCGCCGGCGCCGGGCCGGACCCGCCTCGTCGCGTTCCCCTCGACGTCGAGCACGTGGACGCACCCCCGCCGCGTGCCGACGATCACGCAGCGGTCCGAGGCGGCCAGGGCGGTGATCTCGTCGCGCGGGTCGAGGAAGGAGGCGAGGGGGGGCGGGGCCGGCGTCGGCGGCGGCGTCGATGTTCTGCTGCCGCCCTCGACTGCCTCGGCGTCGTCGCCACCGTCGACGCCGCAAGGGGAGCAGGCGAGGCGCGGGGGCTCCGTCTTCCGTGGTTGAGGCTGCAGAGGAGGAGGAGCTTCTCCGCTTGCTGCTTCGCTGGGCGCGGGAGGACCGGAGGAGGGCGAGGGCGCGGAAGCAGCAGCGGCGGGCTCATCGTTGGCATTTCTCGATGGGGGATCGATGGCGTCGGCGACGCTGCCGCTGCTGATGCCGCTGCTCGCGCCCTGCTCTGTCCCTGTGCTGCTCTTCCCCTCCATCGGCGACGAAGAGCTAAGAGATAGGTTTTTTCGTCCCTGGAGCTCGTCGGGAACCTGCTCAGGCGCGTCCGCGGAAGAGCGGAACGCGGAAAGAGAGAGAGAGAGAGAGAGGTGAAAACAGACGAAGAAAAGTGATGGGAGAAAGACGAAGCCTTCACCTCTTCGACCTCGACTCTCTTTTACTCTTTACTCTCTCTCTTTGTTAACACGAAAAACGAAAATCGTTTCAAGGAGACTGGTTTTCTCTCTCCCTACGCATCGCCATTGTGTTGTTGTGGGCAAAAAAGAAGAAAAGGAAGCAGAAATAAAGGGACGAAATAAATAAAGCACTCTCGCGATCCCCTCCCTCCCTCCCTCCCTCTCTTTTCACCTCTCTCTCCCTCCCCATTCTGCCTAAAAAACTCCCCCAGCCCTCTCCTCCCTCACGCCCTGTCGCTCACCCCCTTGGCGTACTGCTTCGCCCTCTTGGGCAGCACCCTCTCCAGCACCCCGCGCCTCCCGCCCTCGAGCGCGCCCCGCAGCACCAGCGCCTCCCTCAGGAGGTCGGCCGCGCGCGCCCGGTTCTCCTCGAGCGCCGGCGCCAGCGCCTGCGCCGCCGCGCGCGCCGAGCCGGCGGACTGCCAGACGGTCTCACGCAGGGCGGGGAAGGCGTTGGCGAGCGTGGCGTGGAGGTCGGCGTGGCGCAGGCGCAGCAGCTCGACCAGGTCGGCGGCGTCGGCGGCGGCCTCGGCGGCCTCCTGCGCGTCCGCGGGGGCCGCGCCCGCGCCGGCGTCGTCCCCGGAGCCCAGCGCGCGGGCCGCGCGGCCGTACAGCGCGAGCAGCACCAGCTCCGCCTGCGTGAGCCCCGGGTCCGACCCGACCGTCTCGAGCACGAAGTCGCGGACCTTGCGCGCGTCGTCGGGCCGCTGGCCAAAGACGTGCTCCAGCAGGAGGCAGTCGTACTCGCCGACGCTGGGGCGGCCGTCGGCGTGGGCGGCGACCTGGAGGAGGTTGACGGCCTTCATGAAGCGGCGGTCAGAGACGTAGACCTTTTTTTTTGGAAAAAGTTTTTGTGGGTTTTTTTTTTGGGGGGGGGGGGAAGTTGGTTTTCCTTTCTTTTCGTTCTTCGCGCGGAAAAAAAAAAGTCAAAAAAAACAAAAAAAACTCACCGGCGGCTCGCACCGGTCCTGCAGGTGCGTCCTCAGCCCGACCAGCAGGTCGATGACCGACTCCGGCAGCGTCACCGCGGCGTACGCCTCCGCGGCGGCGCCCTTGAAGTCGTCGAGCGTCAGCTCGTCCGCCTTGGACGAGGGAGAGGCCTCGCCCCCCTCGCCGCCGCCGCCGCTCCCGCCCTCGCCCTCCCGCTCGTCCCTCTGCCCCGCCGCGAGCAGGGCGAGCCTGCCCAGCGCCTGCGTCGAGACCTGCCCGACGTGCCTGCGGATCAGGAAGCGGTCGTACAGGGCGTCGAGCTCCTCGCTCTCGGGCAGCTCGTTCGACGCCGCGATGAGCGTCAGCAGCGGCACCTTCAACCTCTTGTACCCGTTGTCGAACAGCCTCTCGTTGAGCAAGGTCAGCAGAGCGTTGAGGATCGCCGAGTTGGCCTTGAAGATCTCGTCGACGAAGGCGACCTCGGCCGTGGGGAGGTAGCCGTTTGTCTGGCGGACGTACTCGTCGTTCTCGAGGCCCTTCATGGACAGGGGCCCGAAGAGCTCCTCCGGGACGGAGAACCTGAAGAAGTTGGTTTTTTTTTCAAGATGAGTTTTTTTCGCTTGTTTGTCTTCTTTTTCAAAAAGAATGGGGGGGGGGGCGAAAAAAAGGGGGGAAAGGGGGGAAAGGAAAACACTGTCGCACCTCGTCAGCAGCCTCTCAAAGTAGGTGCCCCCGACCAGCTTGGCCATCCTGCGGGACAGCTCGGACTTGGCCGTCCCGGGCGGACCCAAGAGGAGGAGGTGCTCCCCGGCGAGGGCGGCGAGGAGCATGAGGCGGACCTTGTTAATTTTTGTGTTTTTTTTTTGTTTGGTGCGACGAGGTTGAGAAAAAACCTTGCCTCTTTCCTGCCGCTCTCTTTATTCTTTCTCTCGCGCGCGCGCAAAGGCGGCAAAGGCGAGGCGCGCGTTTCGCTCTCTCTCGCACTCTCTCTCTCCAGCTCCTCCCAATTTCCCCCCTTGGAGGAAAGAGAAAGAAGGAAAAAAGAGGATGAGGTTGAGAAGAGAGGGAACGAAAAAAAACCTTATCTCTCTCTCGACCAAGCCAATGCTTTGATGCCATCAAAGCTCTTGCCTCTCTCTCCGCTTCTCGCTCGCCTTTCCCTCCCCCCCCTCTCTCTCTCTCCAAATCCCATGGCGTCGACAGGCAGATAAGAATTCTTCCTCTCACCTCGACCTCGCGCTCCAGGAGGCCCTGCTGGACGTCGGCCACCGAGCTCAGGACCTTGGCCCGCAGCGAGCTCGCATCGGCCGCCGGCGCGGGCGTCCACGACGCGGCCTCCTCCTTCGCCCTGGCCAGCGCCGCGGCGTGCGCCTCGTTGGCCGCGGCTGTGACGGACGAGATGGCGTCGATCGTGGCCGAGTCGAGCGTCTCAGTGGGGGCGTCCGCGCGGACGGCGCGAGGGGCTGCGACGGAGGAAGCGAGGCGGCGGGGCGGCATGCCGACGGCGGCGAGGGCTTTGGCGCAGCGAGAACGAGAGACCGCCACCGGCGGCGTCGCGGGGCAGCCGACAGTCATCTGAACGGCGGCGCGCGATGACGAGGATGCCCTCGAGGGCGCCGTCGTTGCGACGACGCGGAGGGACGCGGACATCTTCTCGAAAAAGAGAAAAAAGAACCAGGGGGGAGATGCTCGTCAAGGAGGAAAAAAAGATAAAAAGAGTGGAGCTCCCCGAGACTTCATTTTCGTTTGAAACTTTCCTCTTTTCGTCGCCCTCCCCCCCACGAAAAAGCAAAACAGATCGAAACTTCGGCTGCTGCTTTTCCAGTTCTCTCTCTGTTGCTCTCCGTTCTGATCAAAATGGCGCACGCTCAGGCACGCGCCCTCTCTGCGGGCGTCGTCGCCGCCCCGATGAGGACGGCGTCGGAGGCGCCGCGGCGAGGCGCGGCCGTCGCCTCCCCTCCGTCGTCGTGTCAAAGCCGAAAACTCAAATCGCCGACCCGGCGCTCCTCTCCCGTCTCGGCTTCTGCTTCCGCGTCCGCCTCTGCCGCCTCGGCCGATTCTTCCTCGTCGTCGTCGTCGTCGGCATCATCATCGGCAGCGGCAGCAGCATCGACATCGTCGCGACGGTCCCGAGCGGGACGCGCCACCTACGCTCCGGCGACGTTTGACGAGCTCGTCGACGACGCCTCGGCGGCGCTCCTCGCGGCGCTCGACGACGGCCTGAGGCGCGTCGAGGTGGAGTTTCCGGCCCTCCCCGGGGACAAGGACGGTGCGTCTGCCGTTGTTGGATCTCGAGATGCGCGAGGAGGGGGAGAAAGCGCGATCCTTTGGAGCTGGAAAAAGGCTCGAGGAATCGGCCTTTTTGCCGCCCGAGTGATTGATTGCCCCCCCGCGTGGCCGAGTCTTTTGGCGAGATCGAGAAGCGCTAACGAAACAAACCCACCGACGGACGGCGCCGTCAACCTCCCGGGGGGGGGGGGGGGCGGCCGGCCCGGCCGCGGCGGGCCCCCCACCCGCGGCCCGCACGGGCCCCCCCCGCCCCCGCGGCCCCGCCGCGGCCCCCCCCGCGCCCCCCCCCCCCCCCGGCCCCCCCCCCCGC
>Ga0315287_10006785_pt1 | contig 11425 bp, 9 predicted proteins | sample YL17G11_0_MG_FD_205037 | JGI IMG/M metagenome (GOLD analysis project Ga0315287, IMG submission 205037) | Sediment microbial communities from Yellowstone Lake, YNP, Wyoming, USA - YL17G11_0 | ecosystem: Environmental > Aquatic > Freshwater > Lake > Sediment | place: USA: Wyoming | collected...
TTGTGGTTGGTGGGGGGTGCCGGGGGGACGGGTCGAGCCGGGAGAGTCGCTCGTTGATGCTGCAGTAAGAGAGGTGCTTGAGGAGACTGGCCTGGCTGTGGAGGTCACGCATCTTATCGGCGTGTATTCAGCCCCCCGTGGCCGCATAGTGACCTATCCAGACAATGGCGATGTTGTTCAACTGATCGACGTCGTCGTTGGAGCGCGAGTACTGTCCGGCAGTCTTATGTGTAGTCAGGAGAGTGAAGAAGTAAGGTTTTTCCCCCCATCTCAATTGCCTGAAGAGATTGTGCCTCCGGCGCGGCAACCGATTGCCGACGCACTCGAAGACCAGCGTGGTGTCCTGCGCTAGGATGGACTCACAATGACATCATTCCGTGACCTCCTTATTCTTAGTCTTGGACGAGGTCTTCAAGTCCTCGCAGGCCTTGTCACAATCAAGATGGCGACGACGCTGTTGTCTCCGAGCGATGTCGGCAGCATGAACCAACTGATGAGTCTTGCAATTTTAGGAACTTCAGCCTTGCTGACGCCCGTGGCGGCGTATATCGGTCGAGGGTGTCTCGAGTGGATAGATGCTGGAACATTGAGTCGAAGGCTTGGCTCATATCTTCTCGTTGTCCTGGCTGTCACGCCGGTTCTTGGTTTGGTTGTCTGGGCGATCCAGAGCCAGTTGATGTTAGTTGCGGGTGTTGGGGCGGCTTGGGTTGGAGGATTGGTGGCACTCTATACGGTGGGCTATTCACTCCACACAATGGGGATCTCAGGGCTGAATCTGATAGGCCATCGGTTTCTGTACATCGTGTTCGGGAACATTGCGGCATGGGGGGGGCTGGTCTTGGCGGTGTGGTATTCGAAGGGCGAAGCGAGTCCAGAGACGTGGCTGCTTGGAATCTTTTGCGGATTTCTTCTTTCTTCCCTCTCCTATGCGTTCTTAAACCGGTATGCCAGAGCGTGTGTTCCTGTGCGTTCACCTGATGTGCCAGGGATGCTTCCATTCGACTGGCGGACTGTGTTCATGTTTGTCTGGCCGCAAGCAATGGTCTTCGTACTCTGGTGGATCCAGTCGCAGAGTTATCGGTTTGTTCTCAGCTGGGTTGCCGACATTGCCACGGTTGGGTTGTTTGCGGCTGGGTATATGATTTGCTCAGTTCCCATGCAGACGTTTGAAACCTTATTCAACGAGTTTTACAGTCCGACGTTGTATCGAGCGCTCAAGGGGCAAGACAGGGAGGGCATGGCGCGGGCATGGAATGCCTATGCTGCGGCGTACATTCCAGCCGTCATTCTCTTTGGCGCTTTCCTGGTCGGGAGCGCAGCATTCATGGTGAAGCTCCTCTTAGGTGAACAGTTCCAAGCGGTCACGGCGATTCTCATATGGCCTGCATTGACTGAGACGTTTCGGGCCATCTCGTCGACTCTTCATCAGCTAGGCTTGGCGAAGATCGATATGACGGTCAATGTCTTGCCTGTCGTGGTGGGCGCGCTCGTCGCACCCACACTCGTATATGTTTTGGCCCCCTATGAGCCGCTGTTGGGGACGGCATTGGCGCTTCTGGCAGCTGGGGTGGCTGTATTTGCCGTGGTCATTCCCATCAGTTGTCGTGCCTTGCCAGTTGTGTGGCCTATCCGACGGATCATATATGCGGCAGCTTTGGGAGTTCCGTTGTGTCTCATGGGACGGGCGATGGGTGTGGGGTTAGGCGAACTATCTGAAAGTAAAGCCGTGATCGCGTTGGTGATTTCAGGCCTGGTGATGGTGCTTCTGCAGTATGTCATGGCGAAAGAATGGCTCCGCGAGGTGCGCCCAGCGGTGGGGAGGGGCCTATGAAGACGCCGGGGCTTGTGACCATTATGGTGCCGGTTCTCAATGGTGAACTCTTCCTGCCGTTGGCGCTTGATTCCTTGCTGGCCCAGGACTATCCGCAGTTCGAGATCGTGATCCTTGACAATCAGTCGACCGATCGAACTCCAGAGATTTGCCGCCAGTACGAACGCCGCGATGTGCGGGTGAGGTACGTGCTGGATACGGTCAATCGCATCTCGCACGATGCTGCAAACCATCTCGCGACATTCATTGCCGGTGAGTTCTGCATGATTGCCTGTGATGACGATCTTTGGGCACAAAATTTTCTCAGTGTCCTAGTGAGGTATCTTCAGCTGCATCCTGATGTGGGGCTGGCATTTCCTAATGCCTGCTATGTGGATGTGGAGGGGAATCGAGGAACTCAACGGTTGCTACCCACACGGTATCTGTATGCGCAGAGCCATTCACCGTTGGCGAATGTGTGGCGCTACCTCGGGCAGCGGCGTGTTGTTCCGACGATCTTCGGCCTCTACCGGAGCGAAGCATACCTGGCAGCCTTGCCGTTCGACACGTTCGACGAAACGATCGCCGATGTGGATAACTTATTCCTCATCAAACTAATGGTACAGACCAAGGTCCACGCGATTGACGAGATCCTCTTCTTCTACCGCAACAAGTATCGAGGATATGACTCTTCGTTGACGAGTGGAAGTCCCAAGGGGAAATCTGTTTTTCATGCATGGTGGTTCTTTACCCAGCATCAATGGCGATTCGTTCAAAAGATTGTCCAAGTGGTGGATGAGTCCCAACTGAATTGGACCGTGAAATGCGCCTTGCAGGTACGGGCCTACTACACGTTCTTGGTCGCTATCACCTTTCTTCGTGTACAAGCATTGATTGGCCGGGTTTTGATACTGTTCCGGCTGAGAGAGGGGCCGCCGGTTAAGAAGGATATTCATTTTGAAAAACGATCCACCGCGCTCCGTGCGGCGGGGTATGATCCGGTCGGAAGAAATGATGCCAGCAAGGAGCATCCATAGTGCGAACATTAATTTTTCCGGCGGATAGAGGTGAGGTATGGAGTTATTGAGCCCCAAGGATTTGCTGCGATCATCCCCTGTATTCCCGCTTGAGTTCTAACTCCAAGTGCAACACTTCAGGCCCTGATCGGCTAAGGTGTTGCCATGCCAAAGACATGCTATACGCACTTGAGTGGCGAAGACCGTGAGACCCTGAGCCTGGGGTTGGCCCACGGCCATTCGTTCAGGACGATAGCCACGGTATTGGGGCGGGCTTCCAGCGCGGTGAGCCGCGATCACGCCCGCAATGCGATGAGCGGACCCTATCGTGCCAGCACGGCGCACACTTGTGGACCCCTGGCTGTGGCGGTACGTCCGGACACACCTGGCCCGGGGCTTTTCGCCCGAACAGATTACCGGGCGCCTCATTTGCGGTCTCAACTGGGCCACGCCACTGGAGGTCTTTACGCAATTGTGTCATCATTCACCCGTTGCACTTGGAACTTGAAACCGCCGAGAGAATGAGTTTCGCGGCACGCTGAAGAGCTTTCGGCATCAGGAAAAAGCCTATGAAGAATCGTTGGGATGCAACTGTCGCGGACAAACTAGAAGGCTTAGATGCGCTTGTGTACGCCACGAGAACGATTGGAAAAGAGCCAGACTTGGTCCTTTGGGGCGGAGGCAATTCTTCCGCAAAAGTTATGGAAAAGGATCACCTCGGTCGAGATCTGTGCGTGCTTTGGGTGAAGGGCAGCGGCTCCGACATGAAGACCATGACTGCGAAACAATTCACGCCCCTGCGGCTGGATGAATTAGTTGCTCTCGCGGGTAGGCGGGAGATGGCGGATGATGAGATGGTTGCCTATCAGAGCCGGTGCGTGATGGATCCGGCTGCGCCAAAGCCGTCCATTGAAACGTTACTGCATGCGTTCATCCCGGCGGCGCACATTTACCATACTCATGCTGACTCCATCTGCGCGCTGACGGATACTTCAGACAGCGTTAAACTTATTCGCAGAGTGTATGGTGACGATGTCGCCCTTATACCGTACACCCGGCCCGGGTTCAAACTGGCTATAATGGCGGCACAGGCTTACCAGAGGAACCCTGCTCTGCGAGCCATTATATTGGATAAGCATGGGCTGGTTACATGGGGCGACACGGCCCAAGCCGCATATCTTGCAACGATCAGGATGGTTTCTGAAGCGGAACGATTCATACGTCGCCATGCGAAGGCCCGTGTTGGCGAATCGTCAGGGAGAGTCGTTAAAATCTCAACTAAGGAACGCCGGGCTCGCGCTGCACTCTTGCTGCCCATCCTCAGGGGTGCTATGAGCCGAGGCAAGCGCGTGCTGATTACTTATGATGACAACGCATCGACACTGGCGTTTGTCAACGATCGGCGAGCACGGATCCTTTCACAGATCGGTCCGTTTACGCCGGACCACCTGCTTTATACCAAGCCCAAGCCGCTCTTTCTCGAACTTCCCGACACGCGAAACCCGCAACAAATCGAACAGGTAGTCCAGAGGGCGGTGGCGAAGTACAGGAAAGCATACATTGATTATGTTGAGCATTTCAAAACACCCGGCGTGGTGCTGCTCGATCCGCATCCGAGAGTTGTCTTAGTTCCTTATCTTGGAATGTTCACATTAGGGAAGGACCGACGGGCTGCCGGAATTGCACACGATCTTTATTCCCATACCATGCGCGTCATTCGTCATGCTTCGGCGGTGGATTCCTATAAATCGCTTTCTCCAAAGGAACTCTGTGACTTCGAGTATTGGCCCCTGGAGAATTTTAAACTCACGCTACTGCCTTCGGAAAAGCAGTTGTCTCGCCATGTTGCGCTTGTGACAGGCGCGGCCGGCGCCATCGGTCGAGCGATCACGACGCGTTTACTTGCAGAAGGCGCCACAGTGATCCTCACCGACATCAATGAGTCGAAAGTCCGGGATTTGTCGGACGAGCTCAACCGTCGGTCAGGTCAGGACAATTCAGTTGCGATTCCTATGGATGTCAGAGATGAAGCCAGTGTCCGTGAGGCTTTCCGCAAGGCGGTCCTTAGTTGCGGTGGTCTGGATATATTGGTCTCTAATGCGGGCATTGCCCGGAGCGCTCAGGTGGATCAACTTTCCATTGAGGATTGGCGTGAGTCTTTTGCGGTGAATGCAACCGGCCACTTTCTGGTATGCCGAGAAGCCATGCGTGTATTCAAACAACAAGGGCTCGGGGGAAATATCGTAGCGGTGAGCACCAAGAACGTTCTAGCTCCAGGAAAAGGGTTTGGAGCGTATTCTGCTTCGAAAGCGGCTCAAGCTCAGCTCGCTCGAGTTCTGGCTATCGAGGGGGCAGAGGTCGGGGTCAGGGTCAACATGGTGAATCCAGATGCGGTGTTCGAAGGCTCCGGCCTTTGGTCCAGGGAGATACGGCAAGAGCGCGCCAAGTCATATGGGATACCAGTGGAACAGATCGAGAATTATTGTATTGGAAGAAACCTTTTGAAGGTCAAGATCTTAGCCGAAGACGTTGCTGAGGCTGTTCTGTTCTTGGCGTCGGAACGATCAGCCAAGACTACGGGAGCCATAATCCCGGTTGACGGTGGAATAAGGGAAGCGTTTCCTCGTTGAGTAGAGAAAAAGTAGAGTAAGCCATGATCCAGCATAGGAATTCTCAACCCAAGAAGCCCGCGCGTGTGGTAGTGATCGGCGCCTTGGTCGAGCGAACGGGTGCCCACGAAAACACCGGCAGGCACAGATCGATGGTGGTCGTGCCCAACGTGTAGACCGACTCCTTCACATCGACACCGAAGGGCTCGTCGACATACAGCGGCCGCTCGATGGCGATGACGCGCTGCGCAACGTCGGCGTAGATGCGCCAGTCGCGCACGGCGTTGGCGAGAGTATTGCGCGCGACCGCCGATCGAAGGCCGAGGTGATACAGCGTGGAGAGTTGGGCGCGTAAACACGCCTCGATGTCGCGCAGGCTTTCCCGAAAAGTCAGCTGCGCGAACGCCATGCTCAGGAACTGGTTCAGGCAGGAGAACGATATGACCTTCCGTTCGCCCCGATAACGGGTCACGATTCTCCGAACGGTGTGGAGCGGCAGATGCTCCATGACTTGTGCAAACACCAGCTTGCCGACGTACAGCATTTGCTCCTGCGATGGATCCCCTCGCAGGAGCAAAATTGGCGTCCACGGTTCAAGTCGGTGACAGGCAACATCATGAAAAATATCTTTCGGTTCCTTGGTTTACGAGTCGCTCACGAGAAAATGTTGGGACACTACTGAAATTCTAATTGTTTACAGTGTATGCACAGCCAAGGGTTTTCTAATAACTTGCGCGATGTCGCGCAGCCTATGATCTCGGTTGTGACGCCATCGCTCAATCATGGCCGGTTTCTGAGGCAAACGATCGAGAGTGTTGCGGCGCAAACCCTCCGAAGTTTTGAGCACATTGTGGTTGATGGGGGATCGACGGATGGCACGGTGGAGATCCTCAAAGAATTTCCCCATCTCCGGTGGGTGTCTGAGCGGGACGATCATGTCGTGGAGGCCTATCAAAAGGCCTTGGCCATGGCGCGAGGGCAGTACATTATTCAATGCTGTGTCTCGGATGGGTTTCTTGATCCGAACTGGTTTCGAAAGTGTGTCGATATTCTTGAAAAGGATGATGAGGTGTCGTTGGTGTGGGGATTTGCCCAAACCATGTCCGAGGAGGGGGATCTGCTGAATGTCTCCTTTCAGGATTTTTTCGCCGATCCGCCTCCTCAGAAGCAGAACTGTCTCGCATTCTGGCTCGCGAGCGGGTTCCCTTTGCCCGAGGGTAACTATTGTGTGAGGAGCGAAGTGATTAAGAAGTGGTTCCCCGATGCGCAATCGAGTGATTGGTTTCGAGTCTGTCCTCATCTTGGGTTTATGTACAAGTTCTTTACGCAAGGGTATAGCCCATATTTTATTCCAGTGGTCGCCAATTTCGGTCGTACGCATCATGATCAGCGCAGTCAACGCTTAAGCTATATTGAGAAGCCTGGACAGGTCGCCTACTTCAAGGCTGTGAAAGAGTACGGGAAGAGCATCCTCAGAGGAAGTGCGGGTCATCACTTCCGCAATGGCAGCTCGCAGGTGATAGGGCAGATTCAGCCACACGAGCTCTCTTCGTTGAGGAAGAATATTTGGCGACATCGGTTGCTCCGTTCCCGTCTGCTCCGAGTTGATCCGTATACTCTCGCGTTGAAGCTCAAGGAACGAATATTCAGCTGAGAAGGGATGGGCCGCTCTCTGGCGCGTGCACCCTTTCGCATTTGCAGTTGGATCGTCTGCCTGGCATGATGCGCATGAAAACTCGTTTAAAAGGTTTCCTGGCAAAATCAGAGGAGAGGTAAGGATATTGATGGCCACGCCGCGCATGCCTTCCCGAAGGCTGGATGTTCTCTTCGTCAATGCCGATTCATCCTTGCAGGCCTATCAAGGATTGGCGAAGACCTATTCGGCAATTGAGCCACCCACGTGGGCTCTATTGCTGGCACAGTCGTGCCGAGCGAAGGATTTTGGCGTGGCAATTCTGGATTGTGATGCGGAGAAGTTATCTTTATCTGATGCCGTGAGCCGAATTCACAGCGCCAATCCTCGACTGGTCGTGTTTGTGGTGTACGGGCAAAACCCGAATTCCGGGACGACGGGAATGATTGGGGCGAGTGCTCTTGCGAATGAGCTCAAGCAACAGCATCCGGAATTCCCCGTCTGTTTCGCAGGCTCGCATACAAGTGCCTTGCCTCTCGATGTATTGCAACTCCCTTTTGTGGACTTCGTCTTGCTGAATGAAGGCGTGTATGCCCTCCAGAATCTCCTGCGAACCGATCTGCGTTCCGGGTTAGGGGCTGTGCGAGGGATTGGGCACAAGTCAGTCAGCCAGTCGGGAGAGCGGCAACCGATCTTGAACGAGCCGCAGTCTGTGGTGCCGCAAGACCGTATGGATATCGATATGCCCGGCTACGCCTGGGATCTCCTCCCATACCGGTCGCGTCCGCTCGATTTGTATCGGGCGCATTTTTGGCACGCCGAGTTCGATCATGACAAGCGTACTCCTTTCGCATCGATCTATACGTCGCTGGGGTGCACATTCGCGTGCGATTTCTGCATGATCAACATTGTGAATCGCGCAGACAGCGGGAGCGGGATCGATGCCTCACATTCCCGCGGGATGCGGTTCTGGAGTTCCAAGTTGATCACTCGAGAGCTTGAGACACTTTCTCAAATGGGGGTTGAGACCGTCCGAATCAGCGATGAGATGTTTTTTCTGAATCGCAAGTATTATGAGCCCCTCTTGCAGGACATCATCGAGCGGGATCTTCGGTTGCGGATGTGGGCCTATGCGCGAGTCGATACCGTGCGTCATGAATACATTGAACTGTTCAGAAAGGCCGGCATCAATTGGTTGGCGCTCGGCATCGAAGCCGGCAATCAAGCCGTGCGTCAGGAGGTTTCAAAAGGCTCCTTTCAAGAGGTCAATATTCGAGCGGTGTGCGAGAAGGTGCGGGCCGGCGGCATGAACGTCATCAGTAACTACATCTTTGGGTTCCCGGACGATACGCTACAGACAATGGGGGAAACATTGGATCTGGCTCTGGAGCTGAATACGGAAATGGCCAATATGTACCCCTGTCAGGCGCTTCCGGGAAGTCCGATGTATCACATGGCCAGGCAAAAGGGTTGGAAGTTGCCAGAGAGCTATAGCGGCTATGCGTTTCTGTCCTACGATAGTGAGCCGCTTCCCACGAAGTATGTCACGGCGGCGGAGGTGCTGAAGTTTCGAGATGAGGCTTGGCAAAAGTATTTTTCCAACCCCGCGTACCTGAAATTAGTTGAAAGCAAATTCGGGGAAAAAGAACGAGTCAACGTCGAAGACATGGCCAAAGTGCGGCTGCGCCGAAAACTGCTCGGCGATTAGAGAGGGAGAGGTTCCATGGATAGGCAATATGGCGACGGGATACTGAGATGATCATCACCCGGACCCCTTTCCGCATTTCATTTTTCGGTGGAGGGACCGACTATCCCGCGTGGTATCAGGAGCATGGCGGGGTCGTGCTGGCGACCTCGATCGATAAGTATTGTTATATCAGCTGCCGATACCTCCCGCCTTTCTTTGAGCACAGGCACCGCATTGTGTATTCGATTATCGAGAATGTGCAGCATGTCGAAGAGATCAAGCATCCTGCCGTCCGCGCCATTCTCGGTTGGGCAGGGTGCGACGATCAGGGGCTCGAAGTTCATCACGACGGCGACTTGCCTGCACGGTCGGGGCTCGGCTCCAGTTCGTCGTTCACGGTCGGACTGATTCATGCGCTGGCGGCCTTGCGAGGGAAGTACATCTCAAGAGACGACCTTGCCGCGCAAGCGATCCACATGGAGCAGCACATCATCAATGAGAATGTCGGATCGCAAGACCAGATCTCTGCCGCCTTTGGCGGGTTCAATCGAATCGACTTCAAGAGAAATGATACATTCCAAGTTTCGCCCATCATCTTGACCAAAGACCGGTTGCATGAGTTCCAGACGCATTTGATGTTGTGCTTTACGGGCTTCTCAAGAATCGCATCAGAGATAGCCAAGTCTAAGATTGAGAACTTCAAGAGCCGAGGAAGCGAGCTGAATCGCATGAAAGAGATGGTCGATGAAGCCATCCAGATCCTCCAGAATACGAAGACGCCAATCGAGGAAGTCGGACGATTGCTTCACCAAAGCTGGCTGTGTAAACGAAGCCTTTCCGACAAAGTTTCGACGCCCGAGATCGACCATCTGTACGAGGAGGCCATGCGAGTTGGAGCGATCGGAGGGAAGCTTCTCGGAGCTGGGGGCGGGGGATTCCTGTTGTTGTTTGTGAAACCCGAACTGCAATCGAAAGTTCATGAGCGGCTGAAGCATCTGATCCATGTGCCGTTTCGATTCGAAAACTCGGGCAGTCGAGTCGTGTTGTACCAGCCTACCGGACTCTCCTGATTGTGACGATGAAGAACGATGCCACAATTTATGTTGCGGGCCATGCCGGTCTCATCGGCTCGGCGGTCGTCAGACGGTTGGAGCGTGACGGCTATCGAGCCCTCATCACGCGACGACGAAGTCAGCTGGATCTGCAGGATGGCGGACGGGTCGCCGAATTCTTCGACGGGGTTCATCCAGAATATGTTGTCCTCGCTGCCGGTCGAGTTGGCGGGATAGTAGAAAACCAGACGTTCCCTGCCGACTTTATGGATGAGAATATCGCCATTCAGCTCAATGTGTTGAAGGCGGCACGCAAGGTTGGTGTGCGGAAGCTGATTCTATTCGGTTCCTCCTGCATGTATCCAAGAGAATGTCCCCAGCCGATGGCTGAAGACACCCTCTTGTCCGGCAAGCCAGAACCGACGAGTCTGCCGTATGCCATTTCCAAGCTTGCAGGGACGTATATGTGTTTGGCTTATAACAAGCAAGATTGTGACACCCGATTCATCCCTGTTATTCCGAATAGTGCCTACGGTCCACACGACAACTTTGATCCGAAATCCGGCCATGTCTTGTCTGCACTCATGGCACGATTTCATCAGGCCAAGGTGAGCGGTGCCGAATTTGTTACGCTGTGGGGAAGCGGCTCGCCGAGGCGGGAGTTCATCCATGCAGACGATGTCGCGGATGCGTGCGTGCATCTCTTGACGCAGAATAACGCAGCGCTCGATCTTCCCCTCAATATTGGAGTTGGTGTGGATGTGTCGATCAAGGAACTGGCTGAATTGATTGCCGGAATTGTGGGATACAAGGGGCGTCTGGAATGGGACCTGACGAAGCCCGATGGCGCGCCGCGTAAGCTCCTCGATAGTGCACGGTTTCAGTCTCTTGGGTGGAAGCCTAAAGTCGGGCTTGCCGAGGGTCTATCTAATACCTACCAATGGTATGTTGACAATGCCAGGATCGAGACAACACGCGTACGCGAAGCCCGTGTGTAGCCGGCCGTGCGAGACCTCCGGCTCCAAGACATGACGATCCAGTTTGGTATTGCCGTTGTGGACCCCTTTGGGGGATGCACCGCTTCCAAGCAAGATGCGACGGTCGAATCTGACAGGACAACCGTCTGTGCACTATTGCGCAGCATGCGAAGGATGGCGAGATGACGAAAGAAGAGCTCATCGCATTTGAGGAAGAGATTGCGGACTTGTTCAACGTTGGGAAAATTCGCGCGCCTGTCCATCTATATTTCGGCAATGAAGAGCAGATGATCGGAGTCTTTCGGACCATTCGTCACCAGGATTGGGTGTTTTGTTCTTGGCGGTCTCACTATCAATGTCTTCTGAAGGGCGTACCTAAGGAACTTGTTCGCGAGGAGATCTTGGCGGGCCGATCGATCTCGTTATGTTTCCCCGAGTATCGCATTTATTCCTCGGCCATTGTCGGCGGTGTGTTGCCGATTGCGGTCGGGGCGGCCATGTCGATTCAGCGGCGAGGCGAGGACTCCAAGGTGTACTGCTTTTTGGGTGACATGACGGCTGAGACGGGGATTGCTCATGAGGCGATCAAGTACAGTCGAAACCACCGCCTGCCTATCCATTTCATCGTCGAAGACAATGCG
>Ga0315287_10006786_pt1 | contig 11425 bp, 9 predicted proteins | sample YL17G11_0_MG_FD_205037 | JGI IMG/M metagenome (GOLD analysis project Ga0315287, IMG submission 205037) | Sediment microbial communities from Yellowstone Lake, YNP, Wyoming, USA - YL17G11_0 | ecosystem: Environmental > Aquatic > Freshwater > Lake > Sediment | place: USA: Wyoming | collected...
CGTCCCAACTCGGAGACGCGGAATTAGGGAGGCGCTGAATTTTAAAATCTTAGCAGCGCTGGCGCACAAGGCATTGGTATTTGCGCGACAACAACTTCACGCAGGGCATGTCGGGATCGGGACAACGCCCCCATCTTGCTCCCTCCGCCTAGGCCGCAAACGTCTACCGGGCTATGAGAGACAGTTTGCCATACCAATTGTAGGGCCGGGTATATGCGCTGGTGCAGCAGGTACCGATCATCCGCGCCACTAGCCGCCGCATTACGATCAATTAAATACATTGATTTCAGCAGGTTATATATTCCGCCTGAAACTCCGCCATCCTTTGGAGCGTCGACGGTCCCCGGCCCTCCCTCTTCATGCCGTTGCGGCGATCTTGGCCCGACAAAAAAATAGGCTGCTTGCACATTTTGCTGAAGCTAGTAAAATCCGGCCCTGGCTCAATAATCCACCACTCAGGCGCCACCCAGGAGCTCCCCGTGATCGAACAGACTTTGTCCATTATTAAACCCGATGGTGCCCAACGCAACCTCATCGGCAAGATCGTCAGCCGCTTTGAGGAGGCTGGCTTGCGTATCGCCGGGATGAAGAAAAAGCAGCTGTCCAAGCTCGAGGCTGAAGGCTTCTACGCGGTGCACAAGGCCCGTCCGTTCTACGGCGAGCTAGTTCAGATGATGACCGGCGGCCCAGTCGTCATCATGGTGCTAGAAGGCGAAAACGCCATTGCCCGCAACCGCGAGCTGATGGGCGCCACCGACCCGGCCAAGGCCGACAAAGGCACTATCCGCAAGGACTTCGCCAAGTCGATCGGCGAAAATACCGTCCACGGCTCCGACAGCAAAGAAAATGCCGCTACCGAAATCAGTTACTTCTTCAGCGCGACTGAGCTGAGCTGAAGTCATTGGTAAGCAATGATCTGCTAGCAAACGGCAGAAAATGCGGGAATAGTATAGCATCGTGTGCAACGATGTAGCGTCATCTAAAGCAAAAAGGTGCAGCACCGTGGTTCTTCTCAGCCACGGGCTGCCCTGTCTTTACTCAAAGGCGATGGGCCCATGTCGATTAATTTGATCCAAAAAGTCGCGGCTGAAATGAACCTCAAGCCGGCCCAGGTCCATAGCACGATTCAGTTGCTGTTCGAAGAGGAGTGCACCATTCCCTTCGTCGCCCGCTATCGGAAGGAAATGACCGGCACCTTGGACGAGGTGCAGCTGCGGGACATCCGCGACCGCTTTCATTATTTGACCGAACTCGAAAGCAGCAAAGGCAAATACCTCAAGGTCGTCGAGGAGCACTGCCTAAAAAATCCTGCCTTTAAGGGCAAATTTGAAGCTCTAAAACAGCGTTTTGAAGCCTGCGAAACCCGCCAAGAGCTTGAAGATCTCTACCTGCCCTTCAAGCCGAAGCGCCGCAGCCGCGCCATGATCGCCAAGGAGAAGGGCCTAGAACCCCTCCTCGAACAGATTCTAGCCCAGCGCGAAACGGCGGGCGACCTACTCGCCCTCGCCGCCGCCTATGTTACTCCCGCCGACAAGAGCGAAGTCCCCGAGGAACTGCGCGTGCTCACCGCCGAGTTGGCCTTGGCCGGAGCCGCCGATATCATGGCAGAGCGCATCAACGAGACTGCCGAATACCGGGGGATCGTGCGCTTGATCAGCCACGAAACGGGCATGTTGGTCGCCAAGAAGATCGAGGACCGCGCCTCAGCCGTGGCTGCTGCCGCCGCAGTGGTTGCGGCCAGCGATGAGCCCGGACCGAAGGATTTCAAGCCGAAGGGCAAGAAGGCCGACGCCTCGAAATACGAAAACTACTTCGAATACAGAGAGCCGCTCAAAACGGCTCCCTCCCACCGCGTCATGGCCGTGCGCCGCGGCGAGGCCGAAAAGATCCTCCGGGTCGGTGTCGAAGTCGACGAGAGCCGGATCGCCCATGACCTCCGCACCGCTGTGCTCGGTCCGAAAGTTGCTAGCGATGCGGTCAAGGCCTGGTTGAGCGTCGTCGTCGAGGATTCCTATAAGCGCCTTATGGGTCCATCGATCGAAACCGAACTCCGCCTCCAGTTAAAGAGCCAAGCTGAAGACGAAGCGATCAATGTCTTCTCCAAGAACTTAGAAAACCTGCTCTTGCAGTCGCCCATTCCGCACAAGACCGTGATGGGCGTCGACCCAGGCATCCGCACTGGCTCGAAGCTTGCCGTGGTCGACGAAACCGGCAAGCTGCTGGCATCGGCGACGATCTATCCTGACTACCGCAAAGAAGATGCGCCTAAAACTAAAGAGGCCAAGGCTGTCGTAGCCGGCTTTATCGAAAAATTTAAGGTTCAGTGTCTGGCGGTAGGCAACGGCACTGGTAGCCGTGAGATCGATCGTTTCATCAACGGCGTGATCAAGGAATTTAATATCAAGGACGTTAGGCGCCTGGTGGTGAACGAGGCCGGGGCTTCTGTTTATTCGACCGACGACCTGGCCCGCGAGGAGTTCCCCGATCTCGACCCCACCATTCGCAGCACCGTAAGCATTGCCCGCCGTCTGCAGGATCCATTAGCCGAATTGGTGAAGATCAATCCGAGGTCGATCGGTGTCGGTCAATACCAGCATGATGTCAATCCAGCGAAATTGGGTCGCAGCTTGGAAGAAGTCGTGGAATCCTGCGTTAACAAGGTTGGCGTCAACCTCAACACGGCCTCTTACGCGCTGCTAGGCTATGTCTCTGGTGTGGGTCCGGCCTTGGCTAAGAGCATCGTCAATTACCGCAATGAGCATGGCAAGTTCGCCACTCGTGCCGACGTCGCTAAGGTGACCGGACTCGGCCCTAAAGCCTACCAGCAAGCCGCTGGTTTCTTGCGCGTGCCGGAATCTGACAATCCGCTCGACAACTCCTCGGTGCACCCTGAGCGTTATGACATCGTCAATATGGTATCCGCCGACTTAAAAAAGCCGCTGCGCGAAATCGTCGGCCACCGTGACATCGTCGAATCGATCGCCTGGGAGAAGTACGTATCCGAGGTTATCGGCATGCCGACCCTTAAGGACATCGCCGCCGAACTCGTCAAACCAGGACGCGACCCTAGGGAAGACGGTGCCCGTCTGATGTTCTCTGACGACGTCTGCGAGATTGAGGACCTGCGTGCTGGCATGACACTTAAGGGCACGGTCACCAACGTCACCAATTTCGGTGCCTTTGTCGACATCGGGGTCCACCAAGATGGCCTCATTCACATCAGCGAGTTGTCCGACACCTTCGTTAAAGATCCATCACAGGTCGTCGCGGTCGGCACCGTGCTCAATGTCCGCATCCTCGACGTCGATGTCGCCCGCCGCCGCATCAGCTTAAGCTGCAAGACCCCGAGTGCCGAGCGCACCCAGCAATCCCCCCGCCCCGCCGGCCAACAAGGGAGTGCTCCAGGAGGAGGCCAAGGCGGTGGCCAGCAACGGCGGCCTGAGGGCGGCTCGCGCAACGGACCACAGCACACCACAGCAGCGCCCCACCAGGGTGCCCGCAGCCAACGCCCACCCGCAAAGCCAGACAAAGAATTCACCGCGGCCGACTTGCTCAGCAAGTTCAATCGCAAGTAAAGCGAGACCCCATTGCAGCTTCAGCAGCACAAGCCAGTTAGTTTAGCCGTCATTGGCGGCTCGGGTTTATATCAGATGGACGGGGTCAAGGTAGTCAAAGAGCACGACCTGACCACGCCATTTGGCAAGCCCTCGGACGCTATCATCGAAAGCAATATCGGCGGCCGGGTCGTCTATTTCCTGCCTCGCCATGGCCGCGGCCATCGCTTGACGCCCTCGGAGGTACCTTACCGCGCCAACATCCACGCCCTCAAGCAATTGGGCGTGACGCACGTCTTGGCGGTCAGTGCCTGCGGCATCATGAGAGATGAGATCAAGCCGGGCGACATGGTGGTCCCGGACCAGATTTTCGACCGCACTAAAGGCGTACGCGATTCGACCTTTTTTGGTGACGGCATCGTCGGTCACGTATCATTCGCAGACCCCTTCTGTGATGAGCTGCGCCAAGTCATCATCGCTTCGTGCAAGGCGAACCAGGCGACGACACATGGCAGTGGCACCTACGTCTGTATGGAAGGGCCGATGTTTTCGACCCGTGCTGAATCACACCAGTACCGCAAAACGCTCGACCCTGCGGTCATCGGCATGACCGCAATTCCAGAGGCTAAGCTGGCTCGCGAGGCTGAACTTAGCTACGCGATGCTAGCCTTGGCCACGGACTATGACTGCTGGCACGAGACTGAGGAAGACGTCACCGTCGAGGTCGTGATGGCGGTGCTCAAAGCCAATGCAGCGCTGGCCAATGCCATCGTCAAAACGGTGGCATCAATGCTGCCTCAGCATTCGTCGAGTCCGGCCCTGCATGCCGCTCGGCATGCCATCATGACCAATCCCGCGGTCATTCCGGCCGCCACTAAGCAGCGCTTGGCGCTGCTATACGGGGCATACCTGGGCCTATGAGCCAAAGCAGCCGCGGCAGCATCGGCCTAACCCTGCTGCTTATTGCAGCTGCAGCCGCGACTCCAGCTCGCGGCCGCGACCACCAAAACAGTTTTATGTTGATGACCCCAGCGCAGCTCTACCGCCTAGACGGTATGGGCATTAGCGCGGATATCGATACCAAGCACGCCGCCAAAGGCAGCCACACCAGACTGATGCTAGCTGCTAAGACCACCCCAAGCCTTAATGGTTCACTACAGGCGGACTACCTTAGCGCCGGCGACGGCAGTGGTGTTACCGGCCAAGGTGCTTTTAAGATCCTCGACCAACTAGTGCTCGGCATCGGTCTAGGATGGAGCCATCAGCACCTCACCGAACTCGCCCCATCCCACCTAGTGACGGCAATGCTAAGCAGCGAGGCGGCTCTAATCAAAGGCGAGGATTACGAAGCTGGCTTGGCGATTTGGCAGCTGCGAATGGTCGGCGACCAAAGCCCTAAGGATGAATCGCGCCATGCTCTACTCCTGCATGGCCGCTGGCTTGCTAGCGAGGATTTCAACCTAGGCGTGCAGGCCCGTCGCGCACCGCACCTATCTGCGCAGCGATTGCAGCGGCGTTGGTCCTATGGGCTCAGCGCCAATTTACGGGTCCATGCATGGGAAGTGGAGGCTCTCTATAACCGCTTAGCCAGGCGCATAGCCGAGGATCTGGGCGAGGCACAGCATGGCACATTGATGCTGTACTTTGCGGCTACACCCGAGTGGTCGCTCAACCTACGATTAGACCACAACCTCGGTAGCAGCACTACGCAGGAGGATCTCAGCACCTCGCCTAGTACTATGGCTGATGGACCACGCGCTGGGGTGTGGATCGGTCTAGGCTGCGCCAGGGCGCTGTAGCGTCATCAACTTAAGTTAGGGGCCGTCAGCTGGCGCCCAAATGTGCAAGTTATTTCCTGACGGCCCCTTAATGACGCAAACCTCTCAGCCTATAACTGATGGCCATGCCGGTGATGGTCGCTAGAATGAGTAGGCTCGACAAGGCGTAAATTTCTCGATTCAAGCCAAAGCGAATCATCGAATAGAGTCGCATCGGTAAGGTATCAGATCCGGCCCCTGCCGTGAAAAAGCTGATAAGAAAATCGTCGAAGGACAGGGTAAAGGCCATCATGCCCCCGGCAGCGATCGCGGGCGCTATCAGCGGTAGCGTGACGGTACCAAATACCTTTGCCGGTGTGGCGCCTAAATCAGCGGCAGCTTCTTCTAAACTTATATCAAAGTCGGCCAGTCGCGCTCGCACGGTGATAACCACGTAGGAAAGCGCAAACGTCACATGCCCGATAATGATGGTATGCATACCCAAGCCGAGGCCAAGGCAGGCAAACCAAATAACCGAGGCAAGCCCCATCACTAATTCGGGCATGACTAGCGGCACCATGGTTAGTGATGAAAGCAGATGACGGCCGGGAAATTTGCCGCGCTCCAAAGCGATCGCTCCTGCCACTCCAAGGAGCGTCGCAATAGCGCTCGTAATAGCTGCCACCTGTAGGCTCATGAGCAAGGTGGTCGCTATGAGCTGATCTTGAAAGAGCCGTTCGTACCAAATCAAGCTTGGTTGCCAAACCAAGCCGCTTGCGCTCGGCACCGGTGCAATAAATGAATAAATCACTACAGCCAGCAGAGGCATCAGTAGCAGACTGAACGCCGCAGCCGTAATGATTTTAGCCACCAGATGGGGGGCTGGCCGAGGCTTTTCTTTATGCTTGGACAAGCATTGCCCCCTTACCAACCAAGGCCCTCTGTAAGGCAAAACTACCCAACATGGCCAAGACGAGAATCATCGCCAAGGCGGCGCCAAATGGCCAATCACGAGCTTTAAGGAACTGCTCGGTGATCAAGTTACCAAGGAGCATAGTGCGGGCTCCACCCAGTAAATCGGGGATCATGTATTCACCAAGCACCGGGATGAAAACCAGAATAGCGCCGGAAACCAAACCCTGTCGACTCATCGGCAGTAAGACTTTAAACAGGACGCTCCACCCACGAGCACCGAGGTCTTGAGCCGCCTCCAGCAATGAAAAATCGAATCCCTCGAGCACGACGTAAATGGGCAGTGTCATAAATGGCAGATAGTTTGTCACCATGCCCACAGCGACTGCAAACAGCGAGTCAGTCATGACCAAAGGTGCAGTCAGCAGGCCGCTGAAGATCAGGGCACTGTTGATGGGCCCCTCCACTCCGAGTATGGCCCTAATCGCATAGACCCGGACAACGAAGTTGGTCAGAAACGGCACCATCAGCATAGCCAGGAGCAGAGAACGCCAGCTTTTAGACGCCGTTGCGATGGTGTAGGCGAGCGGAAAGCCCATAAACATACAGACTGCTGTGGTTAATGCCGCAAGCAGCAGGCTTTTGGTAAATATTCCTAGGTATAAAGCATCGAAGGCGCGAGTGTAGTTGTGCAGCGAAAGGGTCCAGACGATCTCGCCGTAGGCTCCCCTTTTTAGCAGGCTGTATACGGCGACAAATAGCACCGGAAGGATGAGAAATGTCACTAGCCAGAGTGCTAGTGGCACCGCCAGAGCCCCGCTTTTATGCCTCATTGGGCACCTTCAGGATTCAGGATCCAGGCATCATCTGCAGCAAATCCAAACCTAGCGTAGTCGCCGACGCGTAGGTCTGCTGGCAGCGCAGCTGCATTCAAGATTGTGGCCGTCATCAGACTTTTATTTGGCTGCCATAGGCCGTTGATGTCTACGGTTGCACCACGATAAAAAATGTCACACAGGGTGCAGACAAATTCATTGCGGTGTGAATTTTGGACTGTGGACTCTGGTGCAAACCCCTCGCCCTTGCCTAAGTAAACATTTTCTGGTCTAACCAATAGATGGACTTGCTTACCGAGGGGAAGATTTTGCTGCAGCCGCGGCAGACGCGCCATACAGCGGGTCCCCGCGCCGAGATCGACCCAGCCGTGGGTGGATCTGCCGTCGACAGGTCCAGCAAAATGTCCAGACAGCCGGTTCGTGGAGCCCAAAAATGACGCAACAAACGCAGTCTCTGGGCGCTCATAAACGTCCTGAGGCGAGCCGACCTGCTCGACGCGCCCCTGGTTCATAACGGCGATGCGATCTGACATGGTCAGCGCCTCGCCTTGATCATGGGTCACAAAAACAAAAGTCATGCCTAGGCGTCGCTGCAGGGACCGTAGTTCGGTTTGCATGCGTACCCTTAAATTAAGATCGAGGGCGCTAAGTGGCTCATCCAAGAGCAGGACCTTTGGACGATTGACGAGCGCACGCGCCAGGGCCACCCTTTGTTGCTGTCCCCCAGACAGGGTACTGATGCGGCGGCCGCCAAACCCATCCATGGCGACCAGGGCCAATGCCTCATCAACGCGACGCAGGCGCTCAGGGCGCGCAACTTTATTTACTCGTAAGCTAAATGCAACGTTTTCGGCGACATCCATGTGGGGGAATAGGGCGTAACGCTGAAAGACCATGTTCATAGGGCGGTCGTGAGGCGGGGTCTTGGTGATGGACTCACCAGCTAGGTAGACTTCGCCCGAGTCGGGATGGTCGAAACCCGCGAGGATTCTCAGTAAAGTCGACTTGCCGCAACCGCTGGGCCCAAGGATCGAGAAGAATTCCCCGGCACCGAGCGCCAATGAGACGGATGCGATCACCCGCTGCCCATCAAAGCTCTTGTCAATACCTCTCATTTCCAACATATAACAGCATCCTGCCGCCAGGCCCACAGAGGGCTATGGACCATCTCGTCGTTGCAATAGTTGGAGACGATACATGCCCGCAAAGCCCCATACAACCCTCATCACTCGGGTAATGGCCAGTATCCTGGCCCTGGGTCTCAGCGGTTGCACCTGGATTAAAAAAGGCGCCGCGACGACCTCCAACTCACCAGCCGCCCCAACCAATGAACGGATCATCAATCTGTACATATGGGCTCAATACACGTCGCCTGAGCTCATCGCAGAATTTACCCGACGCACAGGCATCAGCGTGCGCGAATCAAATTACTCCTCGAATGAGGAGCTACTGGCTAAACTGCAGGCTGGCGCCACTGGCTTCGACATCGTCGTGCCGTCCGACTATATGGTCACGGCCATGATCAAGCTCGGCATGATCCGTGAAATCGACAAGAGTAAAATCCCCAATGTCCGAAATCTCGACGGCAAATTCCTCGGCAAGGCCTACGATCCAACCAATAAATGGTCCTTACCCTACGCCTGGGCTATTACCGGTATTGCGGTGAACTCCACCGCCTACCCTGATCCAGTGACTAGTTGGCGTGACCTGTTGCTAAACGATAAGGTCAAGGGGCGAATCTCCTTACTCGATGACGTCAGGGAGGCAATGGCCGCGGCGCTTACAGTCAACGGTCTAAGCCTAAATTCCATCAAGAAAGACGATCTGAATAGAGCTAAGTCCACTCTGAGTGAGGCAAAATCGAGGATCAAAGCCTTTAACTCGACGCCTCTGAATCTGTTGTCGGCCGGTGAAGTGGTGATGGCGCAAATGTACTCGGGTGAAGCTCTAGTCGCAGCACGAGATAGCGGCAAGCCGATTCGTTTTGTCATACCTAAGGAGGGCGGCACGTTGTCCATCGACAATATGGTCATCCCGAAGGATGCCCTCCATGTGCAAGAAGCTTATGAGCTGATCAATTACTTCTATGAAGCGACGACCCAGGCGGACCTCGTCAAGCGGATGCTATCTGGTCCGGTCGTAACAGGAGCAAGAGCTATGCTGCCAGCCGCCTTACAGAACAACCAGGTCTTATACCCGAGCGATGAGGTGCTGAGTCATTGCGAAATGATGCAGGACTTAGGTGACGCCACCACAGAATATGACCGGATCTGGGCAGAAATCAAAGCCAACGGTCCATAGTCGGATAGTCGCAGATGCCGGACCAGTTTTGATGACGATCTAAGGAACGCTACCTCCTCTCTCGACATGGTCGCTAGCGTTCCCCAACCCAGCTCCGAACTAACCCAAACTAAGGGGCCTTTATCCCTTTATTATCGGTAATTTATCCACCAAAAACACCGAAAAATAAATTTTGTGCTATAAGGCCCATCGCACTGATGCACCCCCTGCCCCAGCGAGATGCCCGTGACCCTACGCCTTAAAGACGTCGAAGTCCCCGCCACCAACGGCAGCACTGATGCGCAACTTGCCGCAGCTGTAGCCCAACGCCTCGGTCTACCAGCGGACGCGCTGCTGAGCCTAGTCATTCGCAAGAAATCCCTCGATGCCAGACGTAAATCCCGCATCGTCTACCACTATCAAGTCGATGTTGACCTCGAAGATGAAGCAGCCGTGCTGCGCACCAGCGATAGCCAAGTCGAAGTCGCCCCGACCGAAGCTGCTGCGGATCCACTGGAAGGGATAGCCAAAGGTTCCTACCGCTTTCGCCACATGCCTATCATTATCGGTAGTGGCCCCGCAGGTACCTTTGCTGCGCTAGCCCTGGCCCAAGCCGGCCAGCCTTGTATGATCATTGAACGCGGCGAGGCGGTCGAGCAGCGCCTGCGCACGGTCAACAATCTGCGACGCGATGGTACCTTTGAAGGCGAGAGCAACTACTGCTTTGGCGAGGGCGGTGCCGGTACCTTTTCCGACGGCAAACTGACCTGCGGCCGCAACCACCCACTAGTAAAGTTTCTGTTCAACCAGTGGGTTGAGTTTGGTGCGCCAGACGAAATCCTCTACGATGCACACCCGCACATCGGCACCGACTACCTACTGCGCATCGCCAAAAACCAACGCCAACACCTCGAACAGATCGGCTGCCAATACCTGTTTGGCCGACGCTTTATTGACATCACCGCGGGCGGTAGTTCGGCGCGCTACCGGATTAAGCTCGACGACGGCACCACATTGCTGACCGATCACCTTGTTTTGGCTATTGGCCATTCCGCCAGAGACACCTATGAGATGCTACTTGAGCGCGGACTAGCGATTGCACCTAAGCCGTTTGCGATGGGCGCGCGTTTTGAGCACCCCCAAGACGTCATCGACAAGATTCAGTTTGGCAATCAATGCGACTTACCTCCGGCTGAGTATAAACTAGCAGCGCATACCCAGGACCGCGGAATTTGGACCTTTTGCATGTGCCCCGGTGGCCACCTATTGCCAACCAACGCCCAGCCGAATCACCTCGCCATCAACGGCATGAGTTACCATGCCCGCAATTCCGGCTTCGCTAATGCAGCGGTAGTGGTCAACGTCCTGCGCGAAGACTTCTACCGCGGCCATCCGCTGGATGGCATGCGTTTTCAAGCCGCTATAGAGCGCCAAGCGTTTGCTGCTGGCGGCGGCAACTACATGTCTCCGGCTCAGCGCATGCAGGATTTTATGGTCGGCCGCGCCAGTACGGGCGAGCTGCGCTCCACTTATAAACCTGGTGTCAGCAGCGCACGACTCGACCAAGTCCTACCTCAGTTCATCGTCGATGCCTTGCGCCAGGCCGTCGTCGATTACAACAAAAAGATGCACGGTTTTATCTCTAAAGATGCCCTAGTCGTAGGCGTCGAGACCAAGACCTCCTCACCGATAGTGATGCTGCGCGATAAATCATTGCAGTCAATTAGTCACCCAGGTTTATTTCCCGCTGGTGAAGGTGCAGGCTTTGCCGGCGGTATCGTCAGCGCCTCGCTCGACGGAGTGCGCATCGGTAGGGCCGTCATGGATGACGCCATTGCTACTGCGCTTGCCGAGCGCATACACTAATAAATTTACCGTTAGCAACAATGTCATCCAAAAATGATCCGTAGCGCCCAAGCCTAGGTCCCTACCAAGGCATGCCGTCTCTATAGCAAAGTATCAAAAAAACTAATGCGGAGCCTTCCCTCGAAGAACACTGGAAATGAGGGAAACCGCAAGACCGACCAGAAAAATAAAGAACAATATCTTCGCAATACCCGAAGCTGCGCCGGCAATACCGACAAAT
>Ga0315287_10006787_pt1 | contig 11424 bp, 8 predicted proteins | sample YL17G11_0_MG_FD_205037 | JGI IMG/M metagenome (GOLD analysis project Ga0315287, IMG submission 205037) | Sediment microbial communities from Yellowstone Lake, YNP, Wyoming, USA - YL17G11_0 | ecosystem: Environmental > Aquatic > Freshwater > Lake > Sediment | place: USA: Wyoming | collected...
GCTCTTGAAGGGCATGTCACGTCTCCTCGGGCAGCAATCCCAGGTTCTTGTCGAGGTGCCAATCCTTGAAGGCCGGTGCCCGGAGCGCGCCCGGCTTCTTCGGATGCTCCTTGTCGTGGTAGAGCCCGAGGGCCTGCACCTTGGCGACGCGGCCGATGTACTTCGCCGGGTTCGACAGCATGTCGCGCTTGAGCGCATGGTCGAGTCCGGTGCCGACGTTGCCGACGATCTTGCCCTCGGGGGTCCAGGAGTAGCGGAAGCCGCCGGCCAACTCGGTACGCGCCCCCGTCTCTGGGTAGACCTCACGCACGTAAACGTCGTGGTCTGGTCGGAACTTGGCCTTGGTGGGCGGGCCACCGGCGAGGGGCCAGAGCACGACGCCTTCGCTGGTGATGGGTTCCTGCCCGGTGCGAATCCGGTTCAGCAGGTCGATCTTCTCTTTCGGCGTCCGCGCCATCGGCGGGAGTTCGAGGAACGGTAGCGACTTGTGGACCTCCCCAAGGATGGACAGTTTCTTCTCGTAGGGGAGTGACTCCAGGTCTTTCCCGTGGCGCCGCGCGACATCGAAGATGATCGCTCGCAGCGGCGTGTGAGTTTGCAGATCGCGGCTCTTCCATACGCCGGAGTTGAGGACGGCGCCCGTATCTTGAGTTCCGCGAGCTCTTCCGGTGTGAGGGTCGGCGGCGACGAGTTCCCCCCGGAGCACCAGTTGGTCGAGATGATCAGGCACGCGGGTCGTGTATCCCGGCAGGAATCGGTGGCTGTGCTCGATGACCCCGGTGTCGCGTTCGGTAGGACGGTAACTGAAAACCCGTACGGGATGACCCGCATCAAGAACGAATGTGTTGTGTGCGCCGTCGACCTTTGCGGCCATGAGTTGCTGATCATTGGTGACGTCGACCTTGTCGGGGGTCGTCTCCTTGTAGTCGGGCTTGCTCTGGGGAATGTCGGGGCGCTTCTCTTTGGTGATGGTCACGTTCTGCAGCAGCCACTTGTCACCGTGGGTGCGGTGCAGGACGTACTCGTTGATGTCCTTCCCCTGATAAACGTTGAAGCGTACCTTGTCGCGGTTCGCTTCGACTACGTCGACCGGTTCCTTGAGTGCCATACGGACCTTGCCGGCGCCGTATCCTGAACCGATCGTCTGCTCACCCTTCTCGCCGAAGTGGAGTGCGTAGTCGGGGGTGTGCGTGAACGTTTGGACGGCGAGCAGGCGCTCGCCGGGTTCTGGTAGACGAGCTTTCGGGATCGCCCACGAGTGAGCTTTCCCCGCGTCAGGATCAACCAGACGCAGGTCGAAGTGCGCGCGGCCGCCTGAGCGCGCAGTTTCGTGGTGCTGTACGGCGAGCGTCCAGCGGTTGAGCGTATCGGCGTTGATCGTCGGGAGTGGGGAGACCGGCTTACCCTTGGGGATGCCCGGGGCGAACTCACCGGGCAGGGCTGCCTGGGCGGTCTTCAGTAGACCGAGGTCCGCCAGCGCGGCGAGGCGACCTCCGATGGTGTAGACCGCGGCCACACAGTGCCTCGCCTATCCCTTGCGACCCTTCGCGGTAGTGTGGCCGATGCGCTTGGCGGTGGTCATTTTCTTCTTGTGGGACATCTTGCGCTTCAGCGCCTGGAAGCGGCCACCGACACCTACTGGAGTACGTGACGCGGATTCACGTGCGCTGCTGGGCCGTCCGTTTCGACCACGAGGGCCACCCAGCTTTTCGAGGGTGCGCCGTACGATGCCATCGGTGTCGACTTCGAAACCGGCGAACTTCGGTGGTGGCGCCGTGGGGTTGTCGTACTCGGCGTCCTGCATGTCGCGGGCAAAGTCCGCCGCGGCGCGGGTACGTGCGCCGAGCTTCGTGCTCGAGACGGGGGCCATCGGTGAACCCATCGGGGGCGCAGGGGCGGCCGTGTTCGTCGGGGGCTGGGCGGCTATGGCCGAAGGCGTCGGTCCGCCCGTCGTGATCGCGGGCGTGGCGCTCGTCTTGACCTGTACGCCGAAGTGCTGCAGTGCCGCCTCAGCACCGATGCGAAAGGCCAAGTCGAGATGCCGGTTACTCATGCTGACTCCTCAGACGACACGCGCCGCGCCAGGATCCCGGAGGAACGCCAAGTTGTCCGGCATGTTGGTGCCGGGTATTGGCGGTACGTCTACGCTGGACCGCCGGGACCCCGATACGGGGGGAGTGGTGCCGCGGGTGGCCTCAGTTTCGGAGGCGGAGTCGGAGTGGGCCGTGGTGCGGGACCCGGCTGCGGCTGCCCCGGCCGGATGTCCGGTGTCGGGATCGGGGGACGCAGGTCTCCCTGCGCCACCTTGTCGAGTTCGGCTTGGAAGTCGTGTTGCGCCTGCGCGGCGCCGATCTTGAACGCGGTATCCAGGTGCGCCATGGTCTCTCCTTGTAGTTGGGTGAAACGCTACGCCCAACTGGGTCTCTTGAGTCCGGCGGGCGCGGCTGGCTTGGCTCCGCTGAAGAACTGCGACATGCCCGGGAAGTTCGGCGTGCCGCCGGCAGCGGGAACTGCGGCGGGAGCCCGCGCAACGGCCGTACCACCACCACCGCCACCACCCGCGCCGGGGTAGTTGATGGGACCAGCGGCGACGGCGGGACTGGCCTGCGGTGCGCCACGTCCGGTGGGCGTGTTCGCGACTTGACCACGCTGACCCATGCCCAGGCTGGCGAGAGCGTTGGACGGTTGCGTGGTGCCAGGACGCTGAACACCGGCCACGGCAGTTGGGGTTGGGGGAGTTCCAGCGCTTCGGCCACCGAGGCCACCGCCCATGGGCGAAGGACCACTGCGCGTCAGTGCAGGTTGGCCGATGGTCTGCCCCGGGTCTTGCCCGCGCGATGACGGCACCAGGTCGCCGAACTGGCCGGACTTGTGCAACTCGGCCTGGAAGTCGTGTTGCGCCTGGGCAGCGCCCAGCTTGAACGCGGTATCGAGATGGCTCACGGAGACCTCCCTGTGCAACCGCAAGTATAGGCCAGGATCCCCACTTCTCTCAATCACCGCGCTCTGTTTGATCGCGGCCTTGGGTGGCAGTGTAGCAGAGAACGTCGGGCTGGTTCTCGAGTACTGGGGTCCACTCTCTTGTACGAACGTCTCTAGTTTCGGATCCCACTTCCACCCCGGGTTGAGCTGGGTGAGCGTGGGACGACGTCGAATCATCCCTTCCCATACACGGGTTGCTGATGGACTGACGTTACCGTCACTGAGAAGAAGTTGCTCGGGTGACCTGCGCGTCATCTCGCCGTAAAGCTTCTTGCCCAGGCCGAGACTTTGGAACTCTGGCGTGAGGCCAGATCCAACCACAGTCGCGGAAGAGGTCCCTGGAACAGTGGTGATGTGTCCGATGGTGAAGTTCTTCCCGAATTCTTTGTTTGGGAGCAGGAACTCGAGGATCTGTTCACCTACGCGTCCGGTACGTAAACGGGTCAACAGACGTTTACGCAACGCGTTCAGTGCGAACTTGTTCATCAACCGATCTCTATCTCGGCGTTGAGCGCGATCTCACCACGACGATACGCGGCGAGCGCTTCGGCCTTGGTCTTGAAGCGGTACTTCTTGCCGTCCTTGGCGTTGCTGGCCAGATGCACGCCGACGATGGCTTCGTGCTGCGGGAAGACCAGCAGGTCGCTCTTGGTCTTGTCGCCGAAGAGCAGGTTGGACAGCAGCATCGCCTTCACGTCTTTGACGGCGCCGGGCATGACCGGGACGTGGACGGTCAGCGTGTCGCCGTCGTAGTCGAGGTTGAGGCCCTTCTCGATGAACGGGTTGACGCGTAGCGTCTTGCCGGGCACGGGTACCGGGTAGGCGCCGATCATTCCGTAGCGGTGCAGCGTGGGGGCACGATTGACGATGAGGGGACGTTCCTGGGCTTCACGCAGTAGCGCTTCACGGGCCACTGGCATGTGGTCTTCGAGCGCCTTCTGCGCATCGACCGCGTGGTAGCCGTTCTGCACCAGGCGCCGGATGACGTGTGGACCGTACATCGTCCACATCATGTCTTCGGGAATGCCGACCTCGTCCATGTTGAGGTTGAGGTCGGGGACCGCGGTACCACGACCACTGACGTCCTGCGGGCGGTAGAGGACCTTGCCGTGGAAGAAGCCGCCTTTGGGGCTGCCTTGGCCGGCGATCGTTGTGATGAATCCCTTGGCGCCGCGACCCTGCAGCTGTGGGCTCATCGGGTCACCGAGACCGAAGACAGCCTTGGTGGCGTCGTAGAGATGCAGCCGCGCCTTGGCCACTTCTTCGGGTGGCAGTGAGTGTTTGGCCGCGGCCAGGTTCTCGTTGGCGAGCATCGCATCGCGGTACAGGTAATTCGCGTCGGAGACCAGCAGGTCCTTGCGTCCGTGTGACGCCGGTAGGATCGGGCGCACCACCGGGGGCACGACGCCCAGCTTCGAGATGATGTAGGCCTGGTCCGGTGAGAGCTTCTCCCGTTGCAGCGCCAGGACGTTCTTCAACTGTTTCAAGGATCCGTCGAGTCGAGCGCCAGTGGCGTCGCGAACTTCACTCCGGAGCTCGCGTTCTCGCTGATCGAGATTGACGGTTGCTAGGCGGCGGCGGACGCCGGCGCCACCTTCGCGCTTCAGCAAATCGCGGAACTGCGCGACGGTGAGTCCCAGCAAGCGCCGCACCGGTTCTTCGAACGTCGGGTTCACCAACGGTTCATGCAGGTCGACGTGTGACCAGCGGGTGCCATTGGTGCCGCCGGTGATCACCGGATCGAAGAGTCCGCCCTTCTCCGGGGAGAGGTCTTTCTCCTTCACCATGAGCGGTCGGGCGATGGCGCCGGCGGAGAGCTTCTTCACGTCGGCATCGGTCAACGGACCGAGCGTCATCTGTTCGTTGCCCTTGTCGACCTTGATGCCGGCGCCGCGCAGCATCTCCAGGAACTTTTCACTGGTGAACGAAGTGCGGGCCGGCGGCAACGGCAGGCCCAGCTGGTAGGCGCGCCAGAACTCGTCGTTGCGTGACGACTTGAGGGTCATGGATTCGCGCAGCACGTTGCGGGCGTTGTGCGCCAGCAGGGCGTTGATCTCCATGCGTCCGAGGGCTTTCGCGCCGGTCGCACCGCCTTTGGCGGGCTGCAGGTTGGCGTCATAATCTTCGACGCCGCGCGCGCTGTAGTTCGTCTCGGTGCTCTTGAAGAGCTTGTAGATGTACTGCGGTCCGACCATCACGCCCTTGCCGTCGGGTCCCTTGATGGTCTTCCCGGTCATCGGGTTGTCGAGGATCTCTTTGTCGGTGAGGCCGTGCTCTTTGAGGAGCCCACGTGCCCACTTCACGTTGTTCTTGCCGCTGAACGACTCGATGATGATGGGCTTGCCGGTCTTCTCGGCGACTTTCGCGACTGCGGTTTCCAGAATCTGGGCCGGGTTGATGCGGCCGTGCACACCCGTGGGTGGCATGAGCAATTCCAGCGGTCGCCCGTCCGGAGTGTGGGGCATCTGGGCGATTGGCAGTACCTGAGAGACGACGCCTTTGCCGCCGTAGCGGTTCGAGATCTTGTCGCCAATCGCCGCGGGTTCACTGGTGCGGACAGTGAGCAGGATGCGCGACGGGGTCGCGACGACGTCGACGATTTCACCGGGACAGCGGTGTTCCCACGTTAACGCGATTTCACGGAAGGGCGTGTTCAACGTGCGGTGGAGCTTGCCGAGCATGCGCTGTTCGGCGGTGGGCAGCGCCTTGTGCAATCCGAGGATGAGAGGGTCGCCGGGCTGCAGCGTCTCTCCGGAACGAGCGACGCCGCGACTGTCGAGGTGGGCGTACTGGACGGCGGTCCAACGACTGCCGAACATGGCGCGGTGCTTGTCGCGTTCGAGCACTGTGTCCAGGTCGAGCTGGAGCACTTCCTTGTACATATGCTCGCTGGTCAACTTCTCGGCGGCAGTCTGCGAGATGACTACGGCGTCGTTGGTGTTGGCACCGTAGTAAGGCAGGTAGCCGACGCGGAGATTCGTGCCCAGCGCTAGCCGGCCGTCCATGGTGACGTTCGAGTCAGTGAGCAGCTGTTCGGCATCGACTTCGTCGCCGGCCTTCACCGTGACGTTGTTGTGCAGGAAGGTCTTGGACGACAAGGGGAAGTGGTCGTCGTAGGGGATCTTGATGAGCGGGGTGGCGGCGGTCTTCTCACCGTCTTCGGCGAGATAGACGTGTTCGACGGGCGCTATCTGCGGCCACTCGTTCTCCGCTTCGGCCTTCTTCTTGCTCTCGGGTCGCAGGTAGATGTAGTCCTGATCGACTTTGGTGATGGTGCCGGCCACCGGGGCGTGCGGCACGATGAAGCGCGCGATTTCCTGCTCCATCGTACGGTGTGGATTGAACGAGGCGACTTGCACCAGCGGAGCTTCCCGGTGCACCAGCGGGAGGGCCTGGCCGACGTGCTTGGCGCCCATCAGTAGACGGAAACCTTCGACGCTCTCCGGCATCGGGATGGTGTTACTCGACAGCGAGAACATGAAGGACGGATGCGGCAGATCGTAGTCGATTTCACCGCGGCCGACCGAGACCGGCTGTCCGGCGCGCAAGGCGGAGACTCCACGTTGTTGGTCACGTTGCCACGGCAGCGCCACGGTGGCCTTCTCGACGTCATGAACGGCGACATCCTGGAGTTTGCCAGTCTTGGCGTTGCGCAACAACGTGTGCATCCGGCCCTGCTCGTCACGCTTGAGCCAGAGCGCGGCGCGCAGGTCGACGCCGGCATGGAAGCTCTCGGGGGTACGCGCTGGATCAATGAAGCCGAAGTGCGTGTGGTGGAGGCTGCGCGCCTCGTTGGGGATAGCACGTTCGGATTCGATGCCGCCTTCGCCTAGCGTCGTGACCTTGGCCGCACTGTCGAGAATCTCGACGGGATTGATCTGCGTCGGGATCGAAGACAACGTGCTGTTGGTGATGAAGCTGCGGAGGGTTCGCGTAAACGGTGAGGGCGGGACGATGCGATCGAGGTCGAGGTTGCCCGAAGACGCCTTCATACGCGCCTTCTTGGCCAGGTTGCGCCCCTCCAGCATGATGCGTTCCCGCACGAAGTCGTCGGCGCTCAGCAGTTGTTGGAAGGCGAGGCTGTCGCGGTCGTCGGTGTCGACGCCTTCACGGTGAACGTCGAGCAGCTTCTTCGAAGCTTTAACTAGGGCCGCCGGGGTCACGTGGGTGAAAGGTGTTCCCAGGGTTCGTGACGTGACATCGGGGTCCAGCACGGTGTTGTTGTAGCTCTCGTGGATGGCGTCGGCCTTGGCTTCCTGGGTATGGTGGGTGCGGCGGTACTCCGGCACCAGGCGCTCGTAGAGCTTATCCATCGCCTTGTCGGCCTTCGCCGGCGTACCAGAGAACATGCTGCGATTCTGGGCGACGACCCCGCTGCCCCAGGCGCGGTTGAGCTCGGTTTCGGGGACGCCGAGCTTGCGCAGGATGGGGTAGAGCGGGATGTTGGTCGTCCCGTATTGCATGTAGAGGTGACCCTTGGCGGGGTCCATGCTGAGACGGAAGTTGTCACCGCGGCCCAGGTTGAAGGCGGCTTCGAGTTCTTCGTTGCCCCGCACGCGGGTGTACACGCCGGGGCGGACCCGGCGTTGGTTCGCTACCGAGTACTCGTTGCCGTCCACGATGAACGTGTGCCGCGGCGTGAACCACGGCAGCTGTGCTAGCGTGATGTCATCCTTGCGCTGGACGGTCTTTCCCGTAGCGTCTTTGAGGATCAGTGATCCCTTGAGCGGCTCCTGCAGTGTGTGTCCCTGCAGCAGTGCGTCTTTCTGTTCGCGGGAGGAGTACTCCTTTGGGACTACGTGTAGGTCTTCGACTTCGACCTGGTGATCACGGAGCGCCAAGGGGAATACCCGACGGACACCGTCGGTCGCTTTCTCGTGGATCTGGGTGCGACGCGTGGCGGCGTCGATGAGAACAGGAGTCAAGGCCATCGCGCAGCAAGTATAGACCAGCAGCTCTCCGAAAAGTACCGCTACGCCCGGTATAAGAAGGTGTTGAACCCCTCCCTTCTGACCTCCCCGATCATGCGGGGAGGCTCGCGACGGTCGTCAATCCTGTCTCATTTTTCCTAGCGCTACGAGAGAAAGGGGACTCCATGTTCGAAAAGAGAGACCTGATCACGATGGGCTTGTTGTCCGAAGATGACGAGTTCGTGCACAACAACGCGCGTGACAAGCACGGGAAGAAACTCTCGACCAACCAGTGTCTGCGCGCCTACGGGGCGCGCGCCCACACCGAGATCCCCGAGTTCGTGGCAGAGCTGGTGCGCGAAGGCATCAGCATCTCCACGGACACGGTGCTCGCGGTGGCCACGGCGATGGAGCACCAGTGGTCCTCGTCCTCGGTGTTCCCGTTCGACCCCGAGCTGAAGACGGAGTCGTACGATCCGCACCGGGTGCCGATGGTGGTCCGGAATGCACTGGTCAAGGTGTTCATCCCCTACCAGACGCTGGACAACTTGCGCTACATCATGCGCGTCTACCGGGGTGAGGTGCTGCGTGAGCAGCTCCAGGCGGCGGGCAAGCTCGACTATACGAGTGAGCAGGTCTTCACCGACATGCTGCGGGCGGAGCGGCAGCAGCCGGTCTGCAGTCGCATCTGCATCAACCCGGCGTGTGGGCGCGCGGCGCGCACCAACGTCGAGCAGGCTGCGACCTCGGTCATCAAGTACGAGCTGCTGCCGATCGCGGGTCAGCCCTGGTCCGGCAAGACGTTCACGCCGCACCAGCGCTGCGTGAACTGTCGCACGCTGGGCCGGACGGCGCCGGCGATGACCGACCAGCCGCACACGAACAACCACGGACGTGGCAGCGCGCGGCGGCCCTTCCGCGGGGGCAGCATGCGCGAGAAGTTGCAGGCGGCGCTGGCGAAGCCGCCGGTGACGCCGGCGCCGACGCCGGAGCCGGAGACGTCGATGTCCGTGCCGGCGCCGGAGCTCCAGACGATCACCGTTCCCGCCGAGACGCCCGAGGCGTGAACCCGGGCGAGAAAGGACATATGGCGATCGTGATGTTGCTGTTGCTCCTCGTCTGAGCGGACGGGAGCTACTTAGGTCGCCGAGACGCCGGCCAGCGGCGGCTCATCCTCCGACGGCGGTGGTGCTGGCGGGTTTTGCTGGGTGAAGTAGCAGACGGAAATGACCAGCGTGCCGTCCTTCAAATGCTGTTTCTCCTCCCAGCGCAACGCGGCCTTGGCTTGCAGGATGTCGTCCATCAAGGTCTCGTAGGCCTGGGAATCGTCCTGGTCGACGTAGTTGGGTCGGCCGCGTTCATCGTCGCCCACCAGGCGCTGCCCGATGATGAAGCGACGCAGGTGGGTACGCATCTTGTCGTACTTCGGCAGCCCCGGGAGCAGGTCTTCGGTCTGACCTCGGGGCTGCCGCGTTGGTGTATCACCCACCATCGGTTCGTCCGGCGGCACCGGGAAGTTCTGGAACAATCCGGTGAGGGGGACGCTGGCGCCGCCAGTGTCGTCTGGCAGCTCCTGCGCGCGCCGCATCGTGGAGGCGACGCTTTCGTTGTCGCTGCTACGTGCCATGATGATGTTCCTCCGCCTTCTTTACGCGGTAAAGCGTCAGCCGCCGCGTGCTTGAGTCTTGCCCTGCTGGGCGGCGGCCAACTGCCGTTCTTCCAGCCGCTGGACCACGACGGAGTAGAGGACGAAGTCTTCGACCTGGAGAGCGTGCAGCTGGCTCTTGCGGGTACCCGGATCGAGTCCCAGGAGTTGTTCCACCAGCTGGTCGGCCTGGGCGATGACTTGCTGCTGATCGTAGTTCATGCCGGGACCACTGCGCAGCGCTTCTTGCTGGGTCTTCTGTGCCAGGGATTGCTGCAGCTTCTGCACCTTGAGTTGCAGCGTCTGCTGGAAGCGCACCTCGTCGAGGGCTTCCTCCATGCGTCGTTCACGTTCCTTGTCGAGGTCGAAGTCGTTCATCTCGGCGATGGTGGTGTTCGAGATGATCTGCTGGCCGCCCTGGTTGAGCTGCATGATGAGCTGCTTCTGCTGCACGTCGTCGATGAGCTTGAACTCCTGCAGCTCGAGATCGACCTTGCCCCAGCCGAGGATGCGACAGCAGCGGTCGGTGATCCACTGCGCCAGCTCGTCCAGCGCCCCGGTGTAGGTGAGCAGCTGGTTCTCGAGCATGCGCAGCGTGATGGCCGAGCCCGTGAAGCTCATGCCGCCGTAGATGAACTCGCGCGGGATGCCCATGGCGGCGATGATGTTGTCTTCGACCTGCTGCACTTCGCCAAGCGTGAGCAAGGCACGGCCGTCGCCGCCCATCTGGGTGAGCTGAACGGGCACTGGCGCGAACATGATGGTGAGCGGGTCACGGCGCCAACGACGGATGCCGCCCTTGAATTGCTCGAACATGTTGGCCAGCGAGATGGTCATGATGGGGTCAGCGCCGCTGGTCGCCTGGGCCGGGGACACGACGCGGAACGGCACCAGGTGATCGAGGGCGATGGCTTCGTTGGCCTTGCGCAGCACCGCGGCGTAGAAGAAGAGCTTGATGGCGCTGGTGAGCGGGGGGAAGCCCCACTGCTGGGTGATGCCGGCCGGCGGCGGCACCTTCATGTGGAAGATGTAGTCGTCGGCGAAGCGGAACATCTTGTTGTCGCGGGCGGCCTTGATGTAGGCCAACGGCAGCGAGTTGAGCAGCAGCTTGTTGCCCTTGCGGATGCGGTCCTTGATCTCGGCGGGAACCGAGTGGTAGTAGACGGCCTCGCCGCTGACCGGGTTGAAGTCGACGTCCATCTGCTTCGGGTCCCAGCGCACCAGGTTGATGCGGTTGGGATCGGTCAGGCGGCGGTCGATGACGCGGCCCTCGACGGTGTTCTTGCACTGACGGCAGGTGTACTCGAAGCCGAGCTTCATGAAGCGGAAGCGGTAGTTGACGTGCTCGATGCCCACCATTTTGCCGCACTCGGGGCACTTGAGGAACCGCGCGAAGGGCTGGTACACGGAAACGAAGGCGTTGCCGTAGATCCAGTAGTCGCGCCCGACGACCATCAGGAATTCCTTCAGGCGCAGCGTCTGTTCGACGAGGTGCTTGACGCGGTCCTTCAGGTTCTCGTTGGTGGTGTCGTAGGTGAAGTCAGTGATGGGGTACTCGCAGAACTTCTTGAGGCCGGCGAAGATCTGCGCGGAGTTGTAGTAGAGGTACTCCATCCAGATGAAGAGGTCGCGCAACCGTCGGGGCACGAAGCCCGTCAGGAAGTCGAACATTGGGTTAGGATGAGTTGTATTGTGCCTGAAGAGCGCTTCGACGTCACTCGAGTAGGGATCGCCAGCGAAGCTCATGCTCGGAGGATAAGCCACGTGACCCAAGAGTACAACCGTGATGTCTGTTTGCTGTGCAGCGTCGCCGATGAATGTCTGCGGCTACGTACGGTCGTTGACTGTATGCACTGTTCGGAGAGCCTGACCTGCGCGGGAACGCCG
>Ga0315287_10006788_pt1 | contig 11424 bp, 9 predicted proteins | sample YL17G11_0_MG_FD_205037 | JGI IMG/M metagenome (GOLD analysis project Ga0315287, IMG submission 205037) | Sediment microbial communities from Yellowstone Lake, YNP, Wyoming, USA - YL17G11_0 | ecosystem: Environmental > Aquatic > Freshwater > Lake > Sediment | place: USA: Wyoming | collected...
CGCTCGTGCATGATCGTGTACACGCGACGCAGCAGGTATCCGACGCTGCCGCGTGCGCGGTACGAGGAAGCGCGATAATGCTGCTCAGGCATAAGGGGCTCAGGCGGTAACTGCCTGGGCAGATAATAAGGGATGACGACGGCGCCCGTCCACGTGCGCCGGGTCGCGGTTCAGGGGGGGGTACCGGGGACCGGGTCTTGCCGGAGTGCGGGCCCGGTCGGCGGTCAGGCCGGGTTTGCCAGCCGTTCCTCGCGGTAGAGCCGCAGGACGAACTGGCCGGCGGGCCGCCGGCGGAAGTCCTCGACTTCGGCCCGCCACTCGGGATCGAGGTCCTCGAGGGCCAGCCTGCGGCCCCGCAGGTTTCGGCCAGCGTACTCCGGGGGCAGCACGGCGAGGGCGGCGAGGCTCGCGAACGTGACGTCGGCGAAGCAGATCGCCTCCCCGAGCAGGTAGCGCCGCCCGTCGGCGAGCAGGGCGTCGACCTCGTCGAACGCCTGCCGAGTGCGCTCGAGCGCGGTCACGGCCCGCGCCGGCGTGACCCCGAGCATCTGCCGTACCGCTGCGCGGAGCACGGGCGTGAAGGCCCACAGCAGCGCCCGCTGCCACGCCGGAATCCCCGGTTCCTCGATGCCCCAGGTCCGCAGCGTAAGGTCGCGGCGGCGGAAAATTCGCGAGTAGGCCCAGACCCGCACGTCGTTGCCGAGCCGGCGGTCGAACTTCTGCTCGAGCGCGAGTGCCGCGGCGGTCGGTTCGAGGAATCCCGTGCGCTCCGTCGGCAGGCGTCCGCAGTATTCGCCCCACAGGTACCGAAGGATGCGGGGCGAGTCCCCGATGCGCGTCAGGCCGGGCGGAACCTCGAGCCAGGGCACGGTGCGGCCCGTCAGCAGCACGCCGAGGATGCCGGCGTTCGGCACTTCCTCGTAGTCGAGTCCGAGCCGGTCCATGCACCAGCGGACTTTCTCCACGTAGTGGGAGAACGTGATCGAGTGCAGGCGCAGCCGCGGCGCGCCGGCCTGCGCTGCCACCCTGCGCATCGCCTTGAGCCGCAGCACCATGCCTGCGATCGCCATGAGCGCGCTCGCAAGGAGCGCCGCGCCGACGCCCCACGCAAGCCACGCGACGACGCATGGCAGGGCGTACAGGCCGAGCAGGTGAAGGATTTCAGAATCGCGCAGTCGCATCGGACGCCCCGTGTCGCTACTTGCGTGCCGGCATCCCGGCGAACTGCGGGATCTGGTCCGTGATCCGGTCCCACGCGGCCTTCGACTCGACGAAGATGTGCGCCTGCGCGCGAATTCCCGGGTCGGTGTCGAGCGAACCCGCCGGAACGACGGCAACGTTGCGCTCGAGCGAGACCCGCGGCATGGCGCTTCCGCAGCGGCGGCAGAAAGCGGTGCCGAAGAACTGCGCTTCGGGCAGCTGGAATTCCTGCACGAGTTCCGCGCCGCGCAGCCAACGCAGGTCGTCCGCCTTGTAGAAGACGTTGGCCGCGTGCGCCGCGCTGCGGCCCAGCCGGCACCGCGAGCAATGGCAGTAGAACATCCTGATCGGCGGGCCCGAGATCGCATAGGCAACCTCGCCGCAGAGGCAGCTGCCCTGCACTCCGTCGGTATTCGCGTCGAGCGGAGTGCGCGGCGCCGCCTGCATGCCGAACTGGGGCGGGTACTCGGCGAACTGCGGCAGTCCGTCGGTGATTTCGTACCACGGGGCCTTCGAGCCGACGAACATGTGCAGGCCGGGCTCGACGCCGGGCTCACCCTCGAGATTTCCCGCAGGGCAGATCACCACGCCCGCGGACTCGAGGCCGTCGGGCACCACCGAGCCGCAGATGGTGCAGAAAGAACGGCGGAAGCCCGGCGAGGAATCGTATCTCCCGACCGCCTCTTCTCCGCCCGTGTAGCGGAACCCGGCGAGCGGTGCGATGGCCCAGGTCGCGTACGGCGAGCCGTGGTGCTTGCGGCACATGGAGCAATGGCAGTGGGCCATGTTCGAGAACGGACCATCGATTAGGTAGCGGACGGTGCCGCAGAGACATCGGCCTGTGGTCATGGCGCGGGCTCCGATCGCGGAGTAGAGGGGAGCTGATCATCACGCGCGCCCGGTCGCAATTGCAACGCGGCCTGCCTGCAGCCCTCGGCGACCTTGTTTCGCAGCATCTCGGCCAGCCGCCGTACACCCGGTCCAGCCGTGTCGCGATCGGCGTGAACGAGGTACAGCGCGACGTAGCGCTCGCGTCCCTCGGCGAGCGGCAGCGGCGCGAGGACGCCCGAGTCGAGTTCTGCGCGAATGCTCTCTTCCGGATACCACGCGTAGCCCAGTCCCATGCAGGCGGCGCGGATGGATGTCGCCTTGTTCGTGACCGTCCAGCGCTTCTCGTTCAGCCAGCCGCCGCTGCGGCTGCGCTGCGCCCCGGAATCGCGCACGACCAGATGCCGGTGCTGGCGCAGGTCGTCGAGCCCGAGTGTGCGACCGGCCTGGTGCAGCGGGTGGGACGGTGCCGCGGCGCAGACGAATCGCACCTGCATGAGCGGATCGCCCATGAATCCGCCCGGCACGACGCCGCCGATCGCGAGGTCGGCTCGTCCCTCGGTGAGGGCTTCTTCCGTGCCGCCGAGCACCGATTCGGTGAGCTCGATGCGGGTATCTGGATGCTCCTGGCCGAATGCGTCGAGGCACTCGAGCAGGAGCCAGGTCGGAAAGATGATGTCCACCGCGAGACGGATCTCCGGTTCCCAGCCGCGCGCGAGTTCGGCAGTCGCGCGCTCGAGCCGGCCCGCTTCTTCCACCAACGCCCGGCCCCGCCGGTACAGCACCTCGCCAATCGGGGTGAGCACGGCCTTGCGGCCCTGCAGTTCGAAGACCTTCACGCCGAGCAGGTCCTCGAGCTTCTTGATCGTGTAGGTGACCGTGGACTGGGTGCGGTGCAGCCGGTTCGAAGCCTGTGCATAACCGCCCGCCTCGACGACCGTGACCAGAGCGTTCCATTGGTCGAGAGTGATGCGTGGCTGGGGCATATATATCTACCGGGTAGATCTGTTAAACCTAAATTATCGTCTTTTTAATTCAATGGATAGATGGAAAATACACTCGCACAGAGCAACACACTGATCGCTCACAGGGAACCCATAGGAAAGACGATGACCACCATCCTGCAGATCAACAGCAGCCTCTACGGCGAAGACGCCCAGTCGTCGCGCCTGGCCGCCGGGTTCGTCGATGCGCTGCGCGGCGTCCCGGCCACGCCAGGCACCGACGTGATCGTCCGCGACCTGGCGCGCCAGCCGGTCCCGCACCTCACGGCCGAACGATTCCAGGCGTTCACGACCCCCACCGCCGATAGAACCCTCGACCAGCAGCGATTTGTCGCGGAGTCGGACCGGCTCATCGCCGAACTCGAACGTGCGGAGGTGATCGTCATCGGCCTGCCGATGTACAACTTCGGCGTGCCTTCGACGCTCAAGGCCTACTTCGATCACGTGGCCCGCGCCGGGGTGACGTTCCGCTACACGGCCGAGGGCCCGGAAGGCCTGCTCAAGGGCAAGAAGGCCTACGTCTTCGCGACACGTGGAGGGCGCCACGCGGGCACGCGGTCGGACCTTCAGACCGCGTACGTGCGACAGTTCCTCGGGTTCATCGGGATCCGCGACGTCGAGTTCGTGTACGCCGAAGGGCTGGCGCTCGGCGCGGAGCAGCGCAGCGCGGCGGTCGCAGGCGCCGTGGCGCGCATCGGGCAACTGGCGGCCTGATCGGGCCAGCGTCCCGATACCGCAGGAGATCGCGGTTTCCATGCTGCAAAATACTGAATCGGAGGACGACGTGAATACACAGCAGAACCTTCTCGACTTCGCCGGCCGCGTGCTGATCTCGGCCATCTTCCTGGTCAGTGGCCTCGGCAAGATCGCCGGCTACGACGGCGCGCAGGGCTACATGGCCGCGATGGGCGTGCCGGGCGCGCTGCTGCCGCTCGTGATCGCGCTCGAGGTGGGCGGTTCGATCGCCATCATCCTCGGCTACCGCACACGCCTCGCGGCCTTCCTGCTCGCAGGTTTCTGCATCGTGTCGGCACTCATCTTCCATCGCGCGCTCGGCGACCAGGTGCAGTTCATCATGTTCATGAAGAACCTCGCCATTGCCGGCGGATTCCTGCTGCTGGTCGCGCGCGGCCCGGGTGAGTGGTCGCTCGATGCGCGGCGTGCGGCTGAGGCCGCGCCCGCAACGGGCCGCTCATGACCGCCCGACGCCTCCAGGCCGTGATCGAGTCGGTCGCGGCCTCCGACGGCGCCGGCGTGAAGCTCAGGCGCAGCCTCGGCAGCGGGCCCTACCAGCGCTTCGATCCGTTCCTGATGCTCGACGAGTTCTTTTCCGACGACCCGGACGACTACCTCGCGGGCTTCCCGCCGCACCCGCACCGCGGCTTCGAGACCGTGACCTACATGCTCGACGGACGCATGCGCCACGAGGACAGCTTCGGTCATGTCGGCGAGATCGGTCCCGGCGGCGTGCAGTGGATGACAGCCGCGCGCGGCATCATCCACTCGGAGATGCCGCAGCAGGCCGAGGGACGGATGCGCGGCTTCCAGCTCTGGATCAACCTGCCTTCGCGCGAAAAAATGAAGCCCGCGGCCTACCGCGAGATTTCGCCCGGGGAGATCCCGACCGCCGCACTGAGCCGTGGAGGCGAGGCGCGCGTGATCGCCGGAACGCTGCGGCAGGGCGAGGTGAGCGTATCGGGCCCGATCGCCGGCCTCTCGACCGAGCCGCAGTACTACGACCTGCGACTGGCTCCGGGTGCGACGGTGACGATCCCGACGTCGCCCGGGCACAACGTCTTCCTGTACGTGTACGAGGGCGACGCCGTGGTGGGCGAGGAATCGGGAGCCTTGCCGTTCCGCGCCGCGGGCCTGCTCACGCCGGGCGACGAGGTGCGTCTCCTCGCCGGGGCGACGGGCGCGAGGCTGCTCATGCTCGGCGGCAAGCCGATCGGCGAGCGGGTCGTGCAGTACGGGCCGTTCGTGATGAATACGCCGGAGGAGATCCAGCAGGCGATCCGCGATTACCAGAGCGGGACGCTGGCCGCCGCCGGTTGAAGCACGATCGATCCCGTCACGCGTCGCGCCGGCGATAGAAGCTGGCCTTGAGTACCTCGGTGCTCGCCACGTAGAGCGCCACGACCGCCGCCAGCGACAGCATCACGACTGCGGGCAGCGGCGTGAACCCGAGCAGCGCCGCACCGGGCAGCCAGGGAATCGCGACGGCCACCAGGACCACGGCAAGCGAACTCCACAGGAGCAGGCCGCCCGGCCGGCTGCGCCAGAACGGCCGTCGCGTCCGCACGACCAGCGCGATCACGAGCTCGGTCAGCAGCGATTCGACGAACCACCCGGTGCGGAACACCTGGGGTCCGGCCGCGAATCCCCACAGCAGCAGGCCGAACGTCAGGAAGTCGAACACCGAGCTCATCAAGCCGAACTCGATCATGAAGCGACCGAGGAAGCGCATGTTCCAGCGCCTCGGTCGCTCCACCAGCTCGCGGTCCACGCTGTCGCCGGCGAGCCCTACCGCCGGCACGTCCGAGAGGAAGTTGTTGAGCAGGATCTGGCCCGCAAGCAGCGGCAGAAAGGGCAGGAACAGCGACACCACGGCCATGCTGATCATGTTGCCCAGGTTCGCGCTGGTGGTCGTGAGGATGTACTTGAGCGTGTTGGCGAACGTGCGCCGTCCTTCCTCGATGCCACGCCGAATGACGTCGAGGTCGCTCTCGAGCAGCACGAAGTCCGCCGCCTCGCGCGCGACGTCCACGGCGCCCTCGACCGACAGGCTGGTGTCGGCGGCGTGCATCGCGGGCGCGTCGTTGATGCCGTCGCCGAGGAACCCGACCACGTGGCCGGTCTTCTTCAGCGCGAGGATAATGCGTTCCTTCTGGTTCGGGTCCACCTCGACGAAGAGGTCGGTGTGTTCCGCGGCCTGCCAGAGCGCCTCGTCGTGCAGCTCGTCGAGCTGCTGCCCGGAGAGCACGCGCTCGTGCGGCATGCCGACGGCGGCCGCGACGTGGCGAGCGACAGGACCCGCGTCGCCGGTGATGAGCTTGAGCGAGACGCCGAGGTTCGCCAGGTCGATGATCGCCGCCGACACGCCTTCCTTCGGGCGATCGAGGAAGCTCAGGAATCCTTCGAACACGAGGTCGTGCTCGACATCCCGGTCGACCGGCGTCGCGTCGTCGAGGCTGCGGGACGCGACGGCCAGGACGCGGATCCCCTGCTGCGTCCATCCGGACGCCCGTTCTCTCAGCGCGTTGCGGCCCGGGTCGTCCAGCGCCGTGCCGCCGGCGATGCTCGTGCAGGCGGCGAGCACCTGCTCGACTGCTCCCTTGGTGACGAGCCGCAGGCCGGCTGCATCACGCACCGCGACGCTCAACCGCTTGCGCACGAAGTCGTACGGGACTTCGCCGACTTTTTCGACGGCGCCGGCCGCCGGCCGGTGCTCCTGCAGGATCGCTTCGTCCAGCGGATTGACGAGACCCGACTGCAGGCCCGCATTGATTGCGGCGAGCTCCATGACCGCGGCTGACGCCGTGCCGTCGGGCGCCCACGCGCCGTGCATCTTCACGATGCCTTCGGTGAGCGTTCCTGTCTTGTCCGTGCAGAGCACGTCCATGCTGCCCAGGTTCTCGATCGCGTTCAGGCGTCGCACCAGCACGCCGTGTGCGGCCATGGCGCTCGCGCCGCGCGCGAGGTTGATGCTCAGGATCGCCGGCAGCAGTTCGGGGCTGAGGCCCACGGCCAGTGCGATCGAGAAGAGCAGCGTCTCGACCAGCGGGCGGTCGAGCAGGAGATTGGCGACAAGCACCAGCACGGTCATCACTGTCATCGCGCTGGTGAGCAGGTAGCCGAAGTGGCGGATGCCCCGGTCGAATTCGGTCTCGGGCGGCCGCAACGTGAGCCGGTGCGCGATGGCGCCGAACTCGGTGGCCCGTCCGGTGTGCACGACGAGGCACCGGGCAGTACCGCTCCGCACGTTGGTGCCGAGGTAAAGACAGTTATAGCGCCGGGCGAGCGGCGCATCAGCCGCGACCGCGCCCGGCCGCTTCCGCACCGGGAAACTCTCGCCCGTCAGCACCGACTCGTTGACGTAGCAGTCGGCTGCCTCGAGCAGCAGGGTGTCGGCCGGCACCACGCTGCCCGCGGACAGGAGCGCGACGTCGCCGGGTACGATCTCCCCGATCGGGACCGCCCGCGGCTCGCCGCCGCGCAGCACGCTGGCGTGCACCTGCACGCGCGCGCGCAGTTCCGCCGCCGCCGACTGAGCGCGGTATTCGCGCGTGTAGCCGATCCCGACACTGGCCACGACGATGGCGAGGACGATGACCGCGTCGACCCATTCGCCGGTGACCACCGATACGCCGGCGGCGAACAGCAGCAGCAGGAGGAGGGGGCTGCGCAGCTGGTTCCAGAGCACGCCGAGCTTCGTGAATCCCTCGCGCTCGCTCAATTCGTTGGGACCGAATTCCGCGAGGCGGCGTTCCGCCTCCTCGTTCGACAGGCCGTCTGCAGACGCGCGCAGTTGCTCCGCGACCTCCTCGGGTGCCATCGTCCAGTACTTCGGCGGGTTCGCGGGCGACGGCGCGTCCCTGGGCGGGGCTGCGAGGCGGCGGGAGAGCGCAAGGCCGGGCAGCATGGGCAGCCAGAAGCTCAGGCCGCGGAAGAGCAGCGTCGCCGACAGGCCGACCGGCACCGGGATGCCTGCCAGTGCGAGGGTCGCGACGGACGCGGCCTCGAAGACGCCGAGGCCGCCGGGCATGAAGCCGAAGGTGCGCAGCAGCGAAGAAATCATGAAGCTGGCGAACACGGCGCCGGGACTCGCAGCGGTGCCGAGCGCGCGGACCAGCACCCAGATCGTCGCGGCATCGAGCACGACGATCAGCAACTGCAGGACCGTCGAACGCGCCAGGACACTGGGATTGCGAACCAGGTGCGGTTCCGCCTGCAGCAGCAGCGTCACTGCGCGGCCGATGCCTGGCACCTTGAGCAGACGGCCCGTCCAGGCACCTGGGACGCGGCCGGACAGCGAGAGCACGGCGATCGCGAGCGAGGTTCCGAACACGAAGAAGAGCGTCGCCACCGCCAGGACGAGCGCGCTGGCCTGGCCCTGACTGACCAGTATCGCGAGCGCGACCGCGAGGCTGAGGACATAGGCCGCGAAGTACGAGGCCAGGTCCACCGCAACCGTTGCCATGACCGCGGATCTCGGCTGGCCTCTTGCCTCCAGTGCCTGAGTCACCACGACCGCGCCGCTCACGCCCAGCGATGGCAGTGCCTGGTCCACGAACAGCTTGGCAAGGCTCAGCCGACAGGCGATGCCGAAGGGCAAATGGGCGCCGGCGCGTCTGAGCACGATCCGCCAGACCTCGGCCTGCGCCACGTAGGTCGCCGCCTGCAGGCCCACCGCCCACAGCAGCCACCAGGGGCGCACCTGCTCGAGGAGAGCGGCGAATGCGCGCTCCTCGGTTGCGTGCAGCACGACCAGCACGACCGCTGCCAGGGCGGCAGCGCCCAGCAGCCAGGGAAACCAGCGTGCGGTCTTTCTGGTTGTCATCGGTGCAACCCGGGCCGGATCGCCCGAATGCAGCGACAGGATGCGCGGTTCCGGCGCTCGCGGCCAGACCCCGGCGCCCCGGCAAACCGCGATGCCGCAGCGCCTGCATTGCGGCAGACCACAACCGTCGGACCGGGGCCGATCCGCTATGCTCGGGCGCGGTGTCGTCCCGGGGACGGAAACCATGAGCCACAAGCACGAGCAGTTACTGCTGGCGATCTTCCACGACCCGATCAGCGCCAACATCCACTGGCGCGAGGTCGAGTCGCTGCTGAATCACGTGGGTGCAGACGTCGAGTCGCTGTCGGGGGCGAGAGTCCGCGTCAAGCTGAACGGCGCCGAGGGCATCCTGCACCGCCCGCATCATGGGAACACGCTGGACAAGAGCGCCGTGCGTCACCTGCGCGAGTATCTCGCGCACGCACGGATGACGCCGTCACAGTACGAGGCTGCGCGCGAAGCGCAGCGCTGACTCGCCGCAAAGAAAGAGGGCGTCCCGTTGCCGGGACGCCCTCGACTCGATCAACCAGCGATCAATAGCGCAGCGTTGCGGCGACCGCCGCGTGATCCGCGGCCCAGATTCCCTGGCCCGGAGGCCACGTCTTCGACGCAGGTGTCGTGCCGATCAGCCGCGCATCCATGACCTTACTCGGCCTGACGAGCGGGAAGATCATGTCGATCCGCTCGTAAAGCGCTGAATGGCGGTTGTCGAGATCCTCGTCCTGGCAGCAAGAGAACCCGATCAGCGGCGCGCCCTTGCCCGTCATCGCGCCAGGCCGCATCGTCCAGGCGTCCGTGAAGCCCGCTCCGCCCAGCGACACCGGCGCCGCGAACTGCATGTACGGGGGCACGATCACAGACACACCCAGCACCGGCTGCAGGAAGTCCGGTACCGGAAGCAGCGGATCGCGCGGATCGGAATTCATGTCCCCGATCACGATCAGCTTCCGGTCGGTCGGCACGGCCGCGGTAGCGGTCAGTATGAGCTGGTACGCCTGCGCGGACTGGACGATCCTCGAATACGGATTGGATCCATCCGGCTCGCGCACCTCGAGGTGGGTATTGACGACGCGATACCTGGAGCCGCCCACGGCGAGGTCGATGCCCACGAATCCGCGCTCGATGCGCAATGGACTCCCGCCGATGCTGGTCGTCGCGACGAAGTCGTAGTTGCAGCCGTCCTGGGATGGATAGGTGCAGAAGGCGTTGTACGGCACGACGGTCGTCGTCAAGACATCGAGGTCGCTGCGCACGAGAATCACATCGCGATCGACGACATGGACGTAGGCCCCGCCCGCGGGAGTCACGATCGGCAGCGTGATGTCGAGATTCTTGACAATCGCCTTGGCGACGTACTTGCCGCCCAGCGCATCGAGCGTGCCCTGCAGGTGGTCGTTGAATGCCCCCGCGATCGGGCCGAATGTGCAGCCGTCGCCCGGCGGGACATTGGGGATGCCAGGAGGGAAGGGTGTGCAGGAGAATTCAAATACCTCCTGAAGGCCCACGACGTGCGGTCGGCGTCCGGAGATTTCTCTGGCGAGCGCAACGTAGCGCTGCTCCGGCAGATTCGCCGCGACCATGGCGAGCGCGTTGATAAGCGCCGTGTTGAACGCGATCTGCGTAGCCGGATCATCTGTAACGGCCGCCCCAGCCTCCACGACCGGCACGAGATCCGCGCCGAGGTACTGGTTCTGCGTCATCACGTCGATCTGCGACGGCGGCGCCGCACTCACGGCTGCAGCGAATCCGAGCAGCGACGTCGCGAGCGACGCGAGAATGATACGTCTCATGTGGTCCCCTCCATGTTCCCGTTTAATGCTTATCGGCGCAGGTCACAGGACCCGCAGCATGCCGACTTTGCGCTCGTACGCGCCGCCGCACAATCTTCAGTTTTTGTATTTGACTTAATCGGGCCTGCGTTACGAATAACGACGCAAAGCGAGCCGCAGTCCGAGTTTGAAAAGCAGCGACGATGAGTCCGCGCGATGCGAGCGACTGTTTCTCAGCGGATCGGCAGGATCGATCCCGACGGCTCGCCGCCCGCCTCGAGCCAGCGGTGCACGACCTCGCTGTAGCGTCGCATCAGGTCCGCCGCAAAGTCCGAGAACACGCGAACCTTCGCCGACTGGTGCCCCGACGACGGATACACGAGCGAGATCTGGGGTCCCGGCGCGATGTAGTCCTTGAGGATGAGCTTGAGTTCGCCGCGCGCGATGTATTCGGCCGCGATCAGGTCCCCGGAGTGCGCAATGCCGAGGCCGGCCGCCGCGGCGATGGTCGGGGCCTCCGCGGCGTTGAACTGCATCGCGAAGTGCAGCTTCAACCGGCGCGGCAGGTAGGGCGGCGGATAATTCCACTCGGGGCTGCCGCCGCCCGGGGGCGTCAGCCCGAGCAGGCGGTGCCCGCGCAGTTCGTCCGGCGTGAGCGGCACGCCGTGCTCCGCGAGGTAGGATGGAGAGGCAACGGTGACGAGATTGATCTGTACGACGCGCCGCGCGACGAGGCCGCTCTGCCTGATGGCGCCGACGCGCAGCGCCACGTCCACTCGCTCGGCGACGAGGTCCGTAACCCGGTCGTTCAGCCGCAGGTCGAGTTCGATGGCGGGATAGCGTCTCACGAATTCGGGCAGCGCCGGCAGCAGCAGGTAACGACCGAAAGACACGGGCACGTCCACGCGCAACCGGCCCTCGGGCTTCGAGCGCGTTCCCCGGAGCGTTTCCTCCGCGTCCGCGAGTTCGTCGAGGATGCGGCGCGTGCGCTGCAGGTAGTCGCTGCCCTCGGCGGTGAGGCTGACCTTGCGCGTGGTGCGGTTCAGCAACCGTGCCCCGAGGT
>Ga0315287_10006789_pt1 | contig 11424 bp, 8 predicted proteins | sample YL17G11_0_MG_FD_205037 | JGI IMG/M metagenome (GOLD analysis project Ga0315287, IMG submission 205037) | Sediment microbial communities from Yellowstone Lake, YNP, Wyoming, USA - YL17G11_0 | ecosystem: Environmental > Aquatic > Freshwater > Lake > Sediment | place: USA: Wyoming | collected...
TCATCCCGAGCGATCCTGAACTCGATTCAGGACGAGGGATCTGCTTTTCGGTGATAAACGAAGGCTGCAAGTGAAAAAGCAGATTCCTCACATTCGTTCGGAATGACATAGGCGGAACGCTAAGTCAGTATCCGAAACTCATTAGAATGGTACTACATTGGCCTAACATACAGCCTGCCCGCATTATACACTGGGATTGTCGGCTTGTAAAGTGGTTTTCTTGAGTTGTCGATACCAGTCTTTTCAAGCGCGTTTCACGCCGCCCCCGGGTCATCGCCGAGGCGCGTTTTCTGCTGCGGGAACGGCTGATTGCGCAGTCCTATCGAATTTGCACCATCAAGAGTTCCCGCAGCTAAGCGCACTGTCTATGCGGAGAACGCATTGCTCCCCCTGGTAGCGCGGGAGGACAAACCACCGGCTTGCGCTAACAAGATAGTGTGGAGTGGAACAATATCCACGTGGGCTGCTCAAGCCCGGCTGGAGGTCGCCTGTTGAAAGTCGCATCGCGAATGGTTGTTGCCGCGTTTTTGGCCCTGCTGGTCGTCTCCGCCCCGCTGCGGGCTGCCGAGCTGAAGGGGCGGGCGGTATCTCTCAACGCCCTGGCTGCATCGATGAAAGGCGGCGAATCGGCCGATGCCGAGGCGCTGTGTGGGCTCACGACCGTCCTGGGCTATATCATCGACCCGGCCTCCAGGGATGTCGTGCTTGTCGGCAAAGTCGATCCCAATGAGCCCGCGCTGCACATCGACGACCTGGCTGTCGCGATAAGAAACGTCTGGGGGGTCTATGACAAGGTCCAGGGGCGCGTCCGCTACTATGCCGCCCCCGGCTGCTCGATCGATCCCGACCCCAAGGTGCTGCGTGAACTCGACGAGATCACCAAGCCGCGGCTCGATACCGCCGACGAGGATGCCAGGAAGGATTTCACCGACCGCTGGAAGGAGATCGGCTCGCGCCCTCAGCGCGTCAGGGTGATGGGCGTGCCGTTCGATTCCCGGTTCTCCAAGGTCATGGTGGACGCTGACTATTACATGAAGCGCCTCGTGAACGGCTCCGTGTCGCTTGGCATCGATGGTTTCGATAGCCTCACGGACACGCGGACCCGCCTAGCCATGCAGGCTTTCAAGGATGGCAAGCCGGACGCAGTTCGCGCCAATTCCATCAGCCGGTTTTGGTTCAGCCCTCGCAGCGCGACTTTCGAGGAGAAAAACGGCGCTGTCCTGCTTCGCGATTGCTCCGTGAAGCTGCTCACGGAAGAGGAGTTTCTTACGAGCCACAACGTGGTTGCCGGCCTCGGGCGTCCCCACCCGCTTGCGGCGGGGTTCGCCGGGCAGTTCACGGACAAATACTCCGATATCGCCGCCGCCAGGCCGATTTACACCCAGCTTCAGTCGTTGTTCAGGTTCGTCGCCCTGGCCAGGCTCTTGAAAGACGATCCCTCCGGCGCGTCTTCCACGAATGGCATCAAGTACCTGCTGAAATATCACCGGGTCCAATGCGTGCCCGTGAGCCGCGCGGTCAACGGCCTCGCCGACGTGTGCTATCTTACGGAGAAAGTCGACAAATCCGACGGAACCACCACTACATTCGGCATAGTGCAATCGTTCTGCGGCGGGGTGTGCATGGATGTCAGGCCGAAACGGATCGGCAGCCCCGCGAAACCTCGACGCGCGGCGACCTACACCCCGAGGCCCGATCCTTCGCGGCCATCGGCTCCCCGCACGGTGAAAACGCCCAAGGCCGTCGAGGCCCCGAACGTCGTGCTGAAGGCAAGAAAGTCGAGCAAGCAGGTTTCCTGGGATATCTCGTTGGCTGGTTTGGATTAAGCGGTTCACGGTCGGTCGCTCGCGGGCCAGGTGTAGCGCTCATTGACCCATTCGGCGCGCTTACTCCGGCTCATCTCGCGCCCCATGCTCGGACACGTAAGCCAGCTCCCCGCCCATGACCAGGATCACCGATGAGTAGTAGATCCACAGGATCAAGATGACCACGCTCCCCAGTGATCCATAGAGCTTGCTGAAGTCCGCGTAATTCAGATACAGAGCGTAAAGCTCCTTGGCGATCGTCCACGCTATTCCCGCGAACACCGCGCCTGCCAGCGCCGATCGCCACGCCACCTTCTCGCTGGGTACACACTTGTACACGATCAGAAACATGAGGATCGCGAACGCCAGCCCGAGGAGGAATGCCACTATTCCCAAGAGCAATCCGAGGGGGCCGGAGGCCAATTGGGGCGCCAGGTGGTGGGCGAACGCGACCAGCGACGTGCTGCCGACGGAAAGGGCCATGCACACCCCGAACACCATCTCCAATAGGATCGCCTTCAGCTTGCTCATTATGAATCCCAGCTTCCGCTCGACCCGCCGGATGTCGTTCATTGCCAACTGGAGCGTGACGAAGAGTTGACTACCGGTCCAAAGCAGAGCCACCAAACCGATGATGCCGATCGTGCCGCGGGCCTGGACCAGCCCGTCCAGAGTGGCGTCGATCAATCCGGTGGATGGGATGAACTGCCGCGCTAGGTTTGTTACCGTGCTGAATGCCCGTTCGGATGAACCCAGCAAGTAGCCGATCACCGACACTGCCAAAAGCAGCAGCGGAAGCAGAGACAGCGTGGCGTAGAACGATATCGCGGCCGCTGTCAGCGAACCGTTTTCCGCTCGGAACTTCCTCATCGTGCCCCTGATGGTGTTGTATACGTTCTGGATACACCCGGTCATGGCTTCCTCCGTCGGGCGCGGTATGCTCCATGCGGCAATTCTACCCAGGTACGCGGGCGACCCGAGGCATTCGCAGGAACTTGGGCTGCGGCTGACTAAGTTGACTTTGAGCTATTACGTGGAGGATGCGCTGATGACTGATGGCGGCATGCGGTTCGAGCGTTCAGAGAAGATATTCGCCCAGGCCCAGCGGGTGATCCCGGGCGGGGTCAACAGCCCGGTGCGGGCGTATAGGGCGGTCGGCGGCAGCCCGATTGTGCTGAAGAAGGGCAAGGGCAGCCGCGTCTGGGATGAGGACGGCAATGAGTATATCGACTACATCGGTTCCTGGGGCCCGCTGATTCTGGGCCACGCGCCGGACGAGGTGGTGGAGGCGATCTGTGGCGCCGCCGGTGAAGGCGCCAGCTTCGGCGCGCTGACCCGGCGAGAGGTGGAGTTCGCCGAGCTGTTGTGCGAGGCCGTTCCATGCCTTGAGAAGGTGCGGCTGGTGAACTCCGGCACCGAGGCCGTTATGAGCGCGATTCGCCTCGCCCGCGCGGCCACGGGCCGCGATTTGGTGATTAAGTTCGAGGGCGGTTACCACGGCCACAGCGATGGGCTCCTGGCCAGGGCCGGTTCGGGGCTAGCGACACTCGGCATTCCCGGCAGCCCGGGCGTGCCCAAGGCATTCGCCGAGTTGACCCTCACGATTCCTTTCAACGATCTAGACGCCCTAAAGACCGTGCTGGACGCGCGGGGCGGGGAAGTCGCCTGCCTGATCGGCGAACCCGTGCCCGCGAACATGGGCGTTGTCCTGCCCAAGGATGGCTACTGGCCTCGGGTCCGCCGGATGCTCGATGAGGCCGGCGCGCTGCTGATATTCGACGAAGTGATTACGGGTTTCAGGCTCTCCTGGAGCGGCGCGGGCGGCCGGCTGGGGGTGAAGCCGGACCTGTGCACGATGGGCAAGATCATCGGCGGCGGGCTTCCCGTGGGGGCTTACGGGGGTCGCGCCGATCTGATGGGCATGATCGCTCCCGAAGGGCCCGTTTATCAGGCGGGGACTCTTTCGGGCAATCCTATCGCTGTTGCCGCAGGGCTTGCCACTTTGAGAGTGCTCGAAGAGACCTGCCCGTGGGAGGAACTCGACCGACTCGGTTCGACTCTCGCCGACGGCCTTGAAGCCGCCGCCATGAGCGCGGGCGTGCCGGTGACTGTCAATCGCGCCGGCTCGATGCTGACTGTGTTCTTCACCGACCAGCCGGTCACCGATTGGACCTCCGCCGCCACTTCCGATACGGCCCGCTATGCGACATTCTTCCGCGCGTGCCTGAAATCAGGCGTAATGCTCGCCCCCAGCCAGTTCGAGGCAACCTTCGTCTCGACCGCGCATACGGAGGAAGATATCAACCAGACCGTGCGAAGGGCGTATGATGCTTTTGAGAAGGTGAAGGGATCAGCCTAATGTGAAGTGGGCTGAGACTTGTGCCACTTGGCCGGGTGCAGAGACGCGCCATCGAACCAGCGCAGGAGAGTCTCGCCGTTGGCAGAGGCGTTATAGCTGCCATCCGGCCTGTACGCGACCCAGAACCCACCTTTGCGGGTGTCGCGGTCTGGTGGGACGGCCAGCAGCGTGACCACGACCTTGCCCGTGTCGGCATCCCACAGAGTTATCCCAAGCCCGCCGGTGCCGGCAATCCAGCGCCCTTTCGGGTCAAAGTCGATCTGCCGAACCGCGCCGGTTTCCTCCAGGTCCTTGAACGCTTTGCCGGTCTCGACCGAGAATAGCCGAATGCGGGACCCCGAGACCGCCGCCAATACCTTGCCGTTCGGAGAGAATGCGATCGGGAAGTTGTCCCCCGGTCCGGTTTCCTCCGGTGTGAGCATGACCTTGCCGGTTGCCGTATCCAGCAGCGTCGGACAGAAGTCGCGGGGCCCTTTGGAGCCCCGCTGATATCCGGCAAGCAGGTGGCTATCCGGAGAAAACACAAACTGCCCAGCCAGGCCCGGCATTCTGCGTGCCGTGGCATTCTCGAGGTCGTAAAGGAGATTCTTGCCGCCGTTTTCTTCGGCGATGAACCACTTGCCGTCGGGAGAGAACGCCGATTCACGGACCACGTTGACGGCCTCGTCGACTGTGGCGACTGAAACCAGCGTCTTCGCGTCCCACACGTGGAGTCTTCTTCGCCCTTTGTATTCCTCATCGCCTACAAGCAGCTTGCCGTCTGGGGACAGTCTGATCCAACTGGTGGCGTGCTCAGCGGTCGGCGGCTTCACTTTCCGCAAGAGCTTTCCGGTGAGGGGGCTGTATAGCTCGACGTTGTTCCCATAGGTGTATATGCCGACCTCATCATTGGCCGGAAATAGCACCCTGGTATCCGAAGATTCATACCAGCTCGGTCGCAGCCAGCGCGACACGCGCAATTGCGGTATGTTCCAGACGGTCACGCTGTCCCCCGAACTGATCGATGCCAATTGGCTTCCGTCAGGTGAGAATGCGAGCCAGTTCGATGCGGGAGCATACATCGGGATCGAGGCTAGCAGCTTGAATGATGGCAGCGACCATCGCTCGGGGCCCGCCGCCAGAACCTTGCCATCCGGCGATACGGAAAATGGCCTCTGCGGTCCTCTGTGCTGGTTGCCTGGTGACTCTTGCAGGAACTCCCCACTGCCATCGAACTTGCGGATGTGCTTGCCACCCGGGATTGTCCACACATCCACGCTGAACATGCCGCAGCTCAGCATCTTGCGACCGTTTTCGACGAAGATGAACGCACTAGTGCCGCCATCCAGGCTGTAGTGGTCTGGCCGGCGGAGCAGTTGCTTGCCGGATGCCGTGTCCCATATAAGCCAATCGAACGTTCTCGCATAAGCTGCTTCTGTCACTGCCTCGGTGGGCGGTTCCCATTTTGGGTCGTCACCGTCGGTTATCAAGTACTTGCTGTCCGGCGAGAACACGCACGGGCCCAGGAGTGGGGCGTTGTGCTTGAGTGTGTGCAGGAGTTTGCCGGTCGCGACGTTCCAGAGAGAGCCTTTGCCATCGCGGTCGATGGTCAGAAGCAGTTTCCCGTTAGGAGACAGCTCGGCGAAGCTCACATTGCCTGGCGCGCTGATCGCGCCTATAACTTTATCGTAGGTAATGTCACAGAGGCGCACGGTCTTGCCTTGCAACTCGATAATGACATTCCCGCTTTGCGAAAACCCGACTGTGGCGGGGAATGTCTTGACCGTGCTGCCCGTCCGCGTGTCCAGCATGCGGGCACCGCCTATCTCCTGGGCGAAATTGATGATCAGGTAGCGGCTGTTTCCGCACAGCGCGGCGGAACTGATCAGATACGGGCTGTTAATGCCGTTGATAGGCCGGTACGAAAGGACCTCCCAGCTCTTTGCGTCCCATTCAACGATGGCCGGAACCGGATTGCTGAAGAAACCGACCATTCGTTTTTCGTCGGCGGACCAACTCTGGGTCTCACACGAGCCCGGCCACCCGATCTGTGGGACGAGCTTCGGGTCCGCGGCTTCGGATTGATAGCCTATCAGAGCACCTAATAGCGCGACAAATGCAACTATCACTACAAGAGTGCGTGCCATTCGATTTTCGGGTCCTTTCCCGGCATTCCGCCTTCAGCCCTCTGCTTCCAGAATCGCCTTCACCAACCCCTCGATCGTATACTCCCCAGCAACCACGGTCGGTTTGAGGCCGTGTTCTTCGGCGGTTTTGGCGGTGATGGGGCCGATGCAGGCGATTTGGACGGATGGCGGAAGTTGTTTTGCCGCGTCCTGGCCGATCAGCTCGATGAAATTACTGACGGTCGACGAACTCGTGAATGTGATGATGTCCACTTCGCCATTCAGGAGCATCTCGCGCACGCGGGCGGCGTCTGATTGTTCCAACTCGGTGCGGTAGATCGGCACGACATCGACTGTCGCTCCCCGCTCGGTGAGCTTCTCCGGCAGGATTTCGCGGGCTTCGGCGGCTCGCAGGATGAGTATACGCTCGCCGGAAGGGTCCTCGGGGAACTGGTCCACCACAGCCTCCGCGACGAATTCCGAAGGCGTGAAATCCACTCTCACGCCCAACTTTGTGAGTTCCTCGGCGGTCTTCGGGCCGATTGCCCCGATCTTGGGACCCGCAAGCGCGCGGACGTCGCGGCCCGTGCTTAGGAGATAGTCGAGCGTGGCGCGAACACCGTTCGCGCTGGTAAAAAGGAGCCAGTCGTATACGCTTGGGTCCGGGATAACATATCCCGGACCATCTTCAGGGTCGTTGGCGGTTGGGTCCGGGATAACATATCCCGGACCATCTTCAAATGTTGTTGGTCCGGGATTTGAAATCCCGGACCCGTTGTCTTCGATGATGGGGCAGATTCTGATGACCGGAAACTCGACAGGCTCCGCGCCGTGCTCGCGCAGGAAGTCCGATAGCGCGCCGGCCTGGTCGCGGCTGCGGGTCACGAGCACGCGCTTGCCGAACAACGGTCTGTTGTCGAACCATCGCAGCTTCTCGCGCAGGTTAACCACTTCGCCGACTACGGTGATGGCCGGGGCCTTGAAGTCCGCGGTCTTCACCCTCTCGACTATGTCCGAAAGCACGCCGGTGAGGGTCTCCTGCTCGGTCCGGGTTCCCCAGCGTATCAGGGCGATGGGAGTGGATGGATCCCGGCCGTTATCGACGAGGTTCCGCACGATATTGGGCAGGTTCTCCACGCCCATCAGAAAAACGAGGGTGTCAATGCCGGTGGCGATCTTGTCCCACTTGATGCTCGACTCGGTCTTGGCGGGGTCCTCGTGGCCGGTGATGATACCCAGGGTCGAACACAGCCCGCGATGCGTGACGGGAATACCGGCGTAGGCAGGCACGGCTATCGCGGATGTGATCCCGGGCACGATTTCGAATGGGATTCCAGCCTCGTGAAGAGTTTCGGCCTCCTCGCCTCCCCGCCCAAAGACGAATGGGTCCCCGCCTTTAAGCCGGGTGACGATTTTGCCCTCACGGGCCTTTTCGACCAGCAGGGCGTTGATGTCATCCTGGATCATGGTGTGCGCGCTGGAGGCCTTGCCGACATAGATAAGCTCCGCGCCGGGCTTCGCTTCGGCAAGGATAGATGGGTGCGCCAGGCGGTCATATACGATCACATCCGCCTTGCGGACGCATTCGAGGCCCTTGATTGTAAGCAGCCCCGGATCACCAGGACCGGCTCCCACTAGATAAACTGTTGCCATAGGTTCGGTTCAAGTATACCCGTTGGCCGGAGCCTTGTCCAGGGTGAAACTGGGAATCACGGAAGGGAATAATCGCGAAAACCAGAAATGGGAGAAAGGCAGAAAGGGATAAGCAGACTCTTCTTAAACCATGTTTCGGGATTTCCGCTCCATTGCATTCCGCTCAAATCCCGAAACACCTTCAATCACTGAAACTGGGAAGGGCGGAAGGCGGAAAGCAGAAGGCAGAAGGCCCCGCATTTGTCATTCCGAACGAATGTGAGGAATCTGCTTTTTCCCTTCCTAAGACCTATTTCGTGCTTTCCCGCTTTCGTGGTTTCGTGATTGTGTTTTCCCTTCAGTGTTTCCGTGATGAAGAACGCCGGGCTAAAACCGATAGCCGAGTTCGACTCCCGCCAGCCCGTCGTCGCTGGGATTGGCGCTGCCAATGAACTTGAACTGGCCATAGAACTGGTTTGTGATGTCTATGCCGAAACCGGCGGTCCAGCAGAAGTTCATCCCGTTTTTCAACTGCATCTCGGGGATTTTATCGGTACTTGCCATCACTCCGGCGCCCAGAGTGGTGAACAGCCTGTAGCCCGACGCGTAACCGTAGACTCTGTAGTTAAGCATCATCGGGATGAGGCTCACGGTCTTGTCATCGTTGCGCTTCAATGGAATATAGTCCGCGGAGAGGCCCAGCGCGCTGTTTACCCCGTATTCATCATTCAACGCGCCGTACCATGCTATGCCGACGATGGGCTGGGCGCGGTTTAGGATATGGCTGTTCACCGCATACACCGCCCCTGCGGTGATTGTGTAGTTGAGGTTCATTTGTTCGGGAATTATCATGTCCTGAGCGTCGATGCAGACGGGCACAAGCCCTAATATCGCGATAATCGCTCGGTAAAGCCATAGTCTCATGTTCGCATCCCCCATCTGATTTGCGCAGGCTCCTCGATCGCCGGGCGCCAAGCCTGCTTCTGGTTGGATAATACCGCCAGGCACGCACGGCGAAACGTGTCGCTTCATCGCTATTGACCATGTTGCCAGGGTATAGATATAATGCGTGAACTATGCCACACATACAAGGAGCGTTTGCATGTTGAATGGCGGGAACGGTGATCGCGGGGTTGGTGGACGAACCGGCTGGCCGAAATGGGCCGGATACCCCATCGCTGTGATCCTGGAAGCCGCTCTCACGGCAGGTCTTCTGGCCCTCCAACCCCACATTCCGCTGGGCACATACCCCATCAATTACGTAATCGTGATAATGGCGGTCGCATACTGGTTTGGCGAAGGGCCGGCCGTGCTTGCGTTTCTCCTGGGTCTGATCGCCTTCGATCACTATTTCGTTCCCCCACTAGGTCTCGTGTGGCCGCCGGCCAGCTCACCTAATAGCTGGGCAATGTATGCCAGTTTCTTTATTGGTTCAGCTTTGGTTGCGTCCGCCATGCTGCTCATACGCAGGTCGCAGCGACGCAATATACGGCTGGCGGAGGAGCTTCGTAAGTCGAACGAGCACACGACCAGCATTCTGGAAAGCATAACCGACGCGTTCTTCGCGGTCGATCGCGAATGGCGGTTTACATACGTGAATGCCGAAGCGGAGCAGTTCTTGCACAAAACGCGCAATGAGCTGGTGGGCAGGAGTATATGGGATACCTTTGCGCAGTCTGTTGGCTCGCGCTTCCACGATGAGTATCAACGGGCGGTGGCCGAGCAGGTGACCGTCGAGTTCGACGAGTACGTCCCTTCCTCGGAAGCGTGGTTGTCGGTCCGCGCTTATCCTTCGACGACTGGTTTGTCTGTCTACTTCAGTGATATCACCGAGCGCATAAAGGCCGAAGAGACGCTGCGGCACCACCTGTCCCTCCTCCAGCAGGCGCTCGCTCCTCCCAAGCCCGTCACGAGCAGTGGTTACCGTGTGGGATCCGTTTATGTCCCGGCGTTTCCTGGAGAGCAGATAGGCGGCGATTTCTATGATGTTTTCAAAACGGAGAGCGGCGGGATCGGGATCGTGATCGGAGATGTTGCGGGGAAGGGTGTCGAGGCTGCGGCGCTTGCGGCGGCCGCTAGAAGCACCGTTCGCTCATTCGCATACGAGCTTTCCTCTCCAGGAGATGCTCTGTTCCACGCCAACACAGTGCTGGAATCGCAGGAGCCGGGGTCAGGGAGGTTCGCCACCGTATTCCTGGTTACTATTGACCCGCCGACCGGCCGGTTAAGTTATGCCAGGGCGGGACATCCTCCGGCGGCAATATGGCGCGCGGAAGGGCGAGTGGAGTTCCTGGAACAGGGCGGTCTGCCCATCGGCCTATTGGCTGGACAGGTATACGATACCTTCGAGGACCGCTTGGACCCCGGTGACAAGATCATTTTGTATACCGATGGCATATTGGAAGCCCGCCGCCACTCGGAGTTTTTCGAGCTGGATGGTATCAGACGCGCCCTGGTCAATCATGGCTCCGGTACATGCGAGGGAATGGCGGCGGGGCTGCTCGAGGACGCGCGAGAATGGGCCAATGGCCGGCTGAGTGACGACGTAGCCATACTTATTGTGGAACGGCTCGCGGGTGAATCCGACCTATAGATTTCGGTAGTCGATGTCGGCCTGATAGTCCGGCCATGTGTGGACCCCGACCACCAGCGGCCAGTGCTTGCCTTCGTGGAGTCTGCTGAGGCCGAGCGCGATGAAGACCCGGCTGATCGAGAGTCTCTCTCGAAGCTGGTCGGGAGTCAGCGACAGTCGGCTCTCCGCGCCCAGCAGCTTCCGGCCCAGGGCCCGCCATTTGATATCCGTCACAGGCAGTGGGCGCTCGCCGAGTTCGGGGATCCCCACGCGGGCTTCGTACTTGCCCGAATAGGTGTCCATCACAAACGTTGCTTCGACGGATGACGGCTCTATGAGAGCAAGCGACCTTTCAGCGTTCAGGATTTGCCGCGCCGCCTCGGGTTCCGAGTGCTTCTCCAGAAACCACAGGCTTTGGTCCAGGCGGCCGGACATCTGGGGCTTGACGCGCACGAAGTCGCAGGTCCAGTCCTCGACGTGCGGCGGGGTCGGGTGCGGTTTGATCAGGCCGAATTTGACGATATCGAACGGACGGATCACTGTTCTATCGTGATACGTGAGATCACCCAGCAGTACCGTCCCGAACTCCTTGACCGGGCGGATCCACTTGCCCGAGGCCATCGAGATACCGCCGGTGCACATTCCGCTCAGCATCTTCGTGACGGCCAACACGACCACGGGTTCGGTGTTCATAGATGGATCACCTCCAGGCTGTCTGAACTAAGCTTCACAGCCTCCGCGAGAAGCCCGCGGTGGCATTTGTCCGGGTTGGGTTCCGCGCACAGCAGGCATGGCTTGCTCAAGCTGCGGTCACTCACCAACCGGGTCAGCGCGCCGACCATGTCCCGCTCGGCGATAAGCAGGTTGTAACTGGATTCGTAAACAGCCCAGTTCTTGGACTTCTTGTAGTCATCGAGGATTTCCTGAGTGGGAGCAAGTTCCTGGACATGA
>Ga0315287_10006790_pt1 | contig 11424 bp, 12 predicted proteins | sample YL17G11_0_MG_FD_205037 | JGI IMG/M metagenome (GOLD analysis project Ga0315287, IMG submission 205037) | Sediment microbial communities from Yellowstone Lake, YNP, Wyoming, USA - YL17G11_0 | ecosystem: Environmental > Aquatic > Freshwater > Lake > Sediment | place: USA: Wyoming | collected...
GCTCTACAACAACGGCGCGTCGCGCGTGTCGCTCGACACCCTCGCGCAGCTGCGGGGGGAGATCCACAACCACGATGGCACCGTCGAGTTCCGGTCGTCCAACAGCACGGGCTCGATGTCGATCCCCAGCGACCCGATCCCCGACCCGACCGACAAGCCCCTCTCGCCGCGTATTGCCCGCTTCCTGGCCCGCAACGTCACGCTACAAAGGAACGTCGTATGAACCTCGTCAGCTTCGTCGATGAGCTCGTGAAGCTGGGTGGTGTGCGCGTGCTCTCCAAGCGTGCCATGGAAGTCGACACGTCCTCGAACATGAACACGAGCGATCCGCCCGCGGGCATGATGGGCTCCGGCGCGGTGCCGGCCTCCTTCCGTCTCGTGCCCGACAAGGCCGACTCGCGCGTCGGCGTCGTGAGCACCGCGCCGTCGCAGATCGTCGTGGGTCAGCTCGGCCAGATCACCAGCGCCAAGGAACCGATCGACAAGAACAAGTACAACCGCTGGTTCATGGCACAGCGATGAGCATCTCGTCCTCGTTCCTGTGGCGCTTCCTCGACGACGTGTGGGACCTCTTGCCCACCGAGGACCGCGAGCTGTTCCACGCCTACTGGAAAGGGCAGTTGCAGATCGGCGCCGGCATCGAGCACGGCGTCATCGAGGCCGCTCAGGGCACGCTGATCTCCGGTGTGCCGACCTTTGCGACCCAGCGGTGGAATCGCTTCCAGATGACCGAGGACTTCTGCGACCTGTTCACGCAGACCGACCAGCTGACGCTGGTGCTGGACGCCTCGTCAACGCTCAGCCGCGAGACGGCGTTCTTCGAGACGATCTCCGTGAGCGTGCCATCGGGGAAGATCTACCACGAGGAGACCATCCGGTTCTTCGACAACTCGGTGCGCCAGTTGCGCTACGGCAACATCCTCAACGGCATGTTCGCCGTGACGCTCGGGACCATGGAGTTCACGGCTGGCCGCGACTACACGGTGAACCTGGCGACGGGGCAGATCTCCCCGCTGGACGACGGGCGCATCCCCCCGACCGAGCTGCTGACGGTCCGCTACTGGCACGCGACCTACACGCTGGACCTGGACTACACCGTCGACACGGTGCGCAACGCCATCGCCCGGTCGCCCTCGACCGCCATCGCGGACGGGGCGGACGTCGTCGTGACCTACACGTACAACGGCACGGTCACCGTGCCGCTCGAGAGCGCGACCGGCCGGGTTGCGATCGAGACCCTGATCGACCTCGAACAAGACTTCAGCGGTCTCCTCCCCGACCGGGTGCTGACCATCACGGCGGGCCCCAACGCCGGCACCTACAACATCAACGCGGTGCTCAGTCCGACCATGCTCCAGGTCACGTCGCCGTTTCCGGTCGTCCAGACCGGCGGGGTCACGTACACCATCAACGCCTTCCCGCATGGCATTCGCGTGGACGCGGCCATCGCGTCGATTCCCCTGCTCCAGGACCTGATCGACAACCCCACCTCCGTCCTGGTCGAGAACGTCGACTACCGCGTCGTAGGCGGCGTCCTGGGCGTGCGCGCCGCGTTCCTGCGCTCGACCATCGGCCCCGAGGCCCGGCGAACCCACCAGGCGTGGGCCGAGGTCACCAAGCTCAACCTCGAGACCCCCTATCGCAACTTCGGCGTGCTCATCGACTTCTTTCGCGAGAACTCCGAGGCATACAAGCTCGCGCTCCAGGGTCTCTGGTACACGTTCTGGACCGGCTCGACGCCCAACAACCTCCAGCGTGGGCTGCACATCCTCCTGGGCCTGCCCTTCGCCAAGCGCGACGGAACCGTGACGCGGATAGATGTGGTCGGCGCGGCCATCGACGTGACGAGCGTCAACGGCCAAGTCTTGACCTATTCGATCCCCGCCGGCCTGGTTGCCGCCGTCGCCGTTGGCGCGGCGGTCAAGCGCTTCGACTCGCTCACCAATGGGGTGCAGATCATCGATCGGAACAACGAGCCCGGGTTCGTGACCAACCGCCTGGGCCGCGAGGGCATCGCCAAGTTCCTGACCTCGAACGCTACGCGTGGGTTGGGCAACAGCGATGAGACCCGCGCACTGACGCTGCTCGAAAATCACCTGTTCATGCCGCAGGTCCTGGTCGAGGCGATCACCGCCGCGGTCAACATCACCGAGCTGACGACCTTCCTGGACAACATGAAACCGGCCTGGACCGAGTACGTGCTGTCGCTAGCATCGGAGGCGTCGGAGGTGGTTGACGTCTCCGAGACGCTGTTCCCGCCGGAGATCCAGATCGATCTGAGCACCACGATCAGCAACAACCAGTGGAATCAGTCCTTCCAGTTCAACAACTTCCTGGTCCAGCGAGGCACGGGGCTGATCTTGGCAGGGGGCACCCAGGCGACCGGCAACTTCCAGGACTCAGGGGTGGACTTCGCAGCACTTGGCGTCGACAGGTTTGACGTGGTGCGCATCGCATCAGGGATCTTCCGCGGATACCACCAGGTGCTCAAGCGAATCACTGCGTCGATCTTGTCCCTGGATATCCCCGATGCGCTGATCGTTACCGCCATCGATCTGGACTACGTGGTCATACCGAGCGAACGGTCAATGGATAACGACATGATCAACCTGCGCCGCGAGCACGTAGTCCTGCCAGGCTCCACCTTTTCGGCGCCAGCCGTACTGAACACCAAGTCTGACGTCGACCTTGCTGGAACGACCTTGAGCGAAGACGAGATCAAGGCGCTGCTGCTGGTCGACGTTGGGCATGCTGGGTTCGAGGTCCAGGCCATCACCGCGGCCAACCTGACGGTTTCGGAGATCACCGTCGCTACCCCGCCCGGAGTCGTGGTACGAGATCACGAGCTCTGTTCCTGCGCGCTCACACGGACAAACAACGCTGGACCAACGGTGACCGACGCCTTCGCCATCTAGGGGAGGTTCCATTGCGGTGCCTGAGGTAAACGACTAGAATCCGAGGTCAATCATGCGCCTGCCGCCCTTCCTGCGATTTCTGAAGCCTCGCCTGGTGACCATCAAGGACGGGCTCGGGATGGTCGGGCATGTCCGGGTAGAGCGGCGGGTGGGCGCCGGCCCGAACGAGCTGGTCCACGATAGCAAGAACTTCATCGTGACTGCTGGCGTGACGGCGATCCGGAACGTCCTCATCGGGGTCAACGGCGGAGGTTTCGCAGGATCTATTTTCCGCATGGCGGTCGGAGATGGTGGGACTCCTCCCGCCGAGCTGTTCAATCCCAAACTGCCTGACGCTAGCTGGCCGGCGCGCGTCGCTCTCTACCATGAGATCTTGCGGCAAGACATCTCGGTGTTCTCAACACCAACCACCTCATCGATGCGCTTCGTTGGATCGTTCAATTCCGTGGGTATCGCAGATACCAGCTATTCGATCGCCGCCAAGGTCGTCAACGAAGCGTCGCTTATCATCGGGGACGGAGTGCTCACCGTTGGTGGTGACAAACGTCAGATCAACCGGGGCATCCCGGACGGCGGTCCACAGCCCGCTGATCTGGACGAGGTCATGCTCTCGACCCGGACCTTCAAGTCGATGTCGTTCGACAACGCGGAAGACGTGACGATCACCATCACCTGGACGCTCACGGTTTCCTTGCCCTAACGGAGAAGCATGTCTACCCGCACCAACTACTTGAATCTGGTCCTGCCGGAGCTCAACGAGTTCGTCAACAGCTGGAACTCCCCGGTCAACCAGAACATGGAGTCGATCGATGACTTCTGCAGCGACCTCTATGAGTCGCTGGTCGGAAGTTCGGCGACCTCCACCTGGGCGGGCATCCGCGGCAGCCTTGGCAGCCTGGCAAATCGCCTCGATGTTTCGATCAACGCCGACGGCTCGCTCGACCTGACCAACTCGCCTGACCTACTCGATATCGCGGTCTCGAGCTCGATGGGCGCGTTCACCGCGCCGGTTGACCGCCTCAACTACACCGACGCCAAGCTCTACGAGGCGGGCCTGCCTGCGCCGTACAGCCGCTTCGCGGCTATGCCGGCGTCGGGGCCGACCGCGGGCACACCGCACGGTGGCTCATCCGGCGGCATCCCCGCGCAGGTGCGACCAGATCTGGACTCTGGCATCGCGTTGCGAGCAGGACATTTTGGCTGGAGCCAGGAAGCAGCTTCGTCGCCGTTCGCAGCGCGCAACTGGGAGCCTGGGCTGGTTACAGGTGGAGGCGGAACCTTTATCACGGGGGTCGCGTCTGGGAAAGTGCAGCTGAATGCTACGGCTGCGCCGGCGATTTTCGATATCGATGGGTACGCGTTCCGGATGCGCGAGGACCTCATCTTCGACTATTCAACAGTCGTCGGTCTTGCGTTCACCAACTACGTCTGGTTCTACGTCGATCGGAATGAGAGCGGCTATAACGATGCGACTTTTCTGTATGGATCGCCAGCCGCGGCCAAGGACCTGCGCAAGCTCCAGAATGGATCGACCGGAGTCACTGCGGCCAGCATCTTTGGTCAGGCAGGAGCGACCTTCAACGCGGCCCCCTATCGGGTCTATCCGGGCGACACGTTGGTTATTTCGTCTGGAACCGCAGCCGGTGATTACGTTATCAAGTCGGTCGATAGCGCCACTCAGCTGACAATCTCAGGAGAGTTCAAGGCCGACATCGCCAACGTCACCTGGGAGGTGCGTGATAATTGGCTGCCAAATATTGGATGTTCCAAGACTGCGCTGGCGACCGACCGACCGCCACAGGTCGCTGGACGCGTCTACATCGGACGCGTTGAGCACACGGCTGGCGTGCCTGTTCCTGTCGTCTTCGCAAAAGGTGGCACCTACGACACCGGATGGATCGTGCCGGGCGGATACCCGTATACGATCACGCATGACATCGGCGGTCTGCCGGGATCTGTAGAGATCTGGTGCCGGGCAGGCTCGACCGCACGCGCCCATCGCCCGCTGGTACGCCGCAGCGTCGTGACGGCGCTGACGATCACCGGCATCGCGCCGATCGCCGAGGATGTCCAGGTGGCATCGTTGCTGTTCCCGTCGCTCTATACGCATGCGAACGAGTCGACGATCACACTGGAGTTGCTCAATTCCATCGCGGACCCGGTTATCCCGACCGCTGTGTTCACGACCTCTGGCAACGTCGACGTTGATGCCGCGACGGCGCAGGTGCGCGTCGTGGTGCGGAGGTAGTCATGACGACCACGGTCACCGCGTCCAAGACGGTCTCCTTCAAGTCGCCGTACACGGGCGCGACCTTCCAGCGCCTGACGAGCTTGCTGCTCGGGCAGGATGGTTGCCTGACGGCAGCCGACGTGAGCGACGACCTGGTCGACATCACGGTGGCCGTGGGGACGACGATCTGCCAGCGCGGCATCGTCGCCACCAGCACCGCCGCGGGCATGCTGGCCGTGCCCACGGGCGCCCAGCCGTGGTACCTGCTCGCGGCCATCCCCGATGATGATCCGGACAGCGGCCTCTACCTGAGCGTCACCGCTGATCCCGTGGTCGCGGCGGGCGCGTTGGTCGTCGCGACCAAGAGCAACAACACCTGGACCGCCGCGCCGGTGCTCGACATCGCCAGCGGACAGGTCAGCGCCGCGACGCCGGGCATCGAGCAGGGCGCGGACGCGATCGAGGTCATGGATGCCGGCGGGCTCGTGACCGAGCTGACCGTGCATCGCGGCGTGGTCACGGGCCCCGATGGCCATGTGCTCGAGCTCGCCAGGACCGGAACCAACAGCGCCAAGGCGCTGGCGGTGGCGCCGGTGCGCCCGAGCACGCTCGGCAACCGCAACGATCATGTTGTGTTGCGGCAGTTCGAGGGCTTCGCGCCCGAGCTCGTGCACGCGATGGGCGGCCTTGTCGCCTCGGACACGACCCCTTCGACGACCATCCTGGCTTCGGCGATCGGACTTGCGGGTCCGTCGTACCACGCGCGCCGTGGCGGATCACTCGGTCAGCAATGGTACGCCTGGGGCGAGACGACCGATCTGCGAATCCAGGGTGGCCCGGCGGGTGAGGCATTTGCCGCGACGACGCTGCTTACGAGCGGGACGATCAGTGCGACACAGCTGGTCGGCCAGCGAGCCTCGGACTCGGCCGTGCTGCTGCTGTATGTCGACGGATTGAACCTGCGACTGGTCAGCTTCAATCCAACGACAGCTGCGCAGATCGACGCCCCCGTCACGCTCGAGAGCCTGACGGGGCAGATCTCCCACGTCCGTGCGGTCCTCGACCGCAACGAGCTTCTCCACATCGTCTTCGAGCACGACGAGGGTCCGCGCCAGCAGGTCTACTACGCCCGCTGCGGCGTCGTCCTAGGTGCGACCTTCGGGGCGCTCGACGTTGCCGCGAAGGTTGTCGAGGGTGCCGACACCGGCAACAACGATACCTGGCCAAGCCTGGGCGTCAGCCGGGACGGGACGGTCACGATCGCCCACGTCCGCGGCACGGGCTCGAACGAGTTCGGCAGCGCGATGATCGTCACGACGCTGGACGCAACCGGGGCGTTGCTCGCCACCGCGCCGTTGTTCGCGGCGTCGGACGTGGGCATCGACAGCGGTGCCGGGGCGGTGGCTGCGGCGATGCTCAACCTGCGCCACACGGCGGTGGTCATCACGGCGCTGGACGAGGTGCGCATCTTCACGCTGGGCCTGAGCGTTGCCACGGACGTGGACTACGTGCTCGTGCATTGCCCCGAGCTTGTCTCGGCGCTGGGCTTCGACCTGGTCAACCCGGTGGCACAGATGGAGGCCGGGTTCTCGCTGGCGACCATCGCGGCGTGTGCGGGCGAACTCGGGGAGATCTGCCTGGCGGTCAAGCTGACCGGCGCGCTGAACGCCGTGAAGTACCGGCTGCTGACGCTCGACGCTGGCCTGCTCGCGCAGGGGTTGGTCGTCGCGCCGCTGCACGAGCTGACCTTCGAGAGCTACACCGAGACCACGGGGTTCGTGGACCTGCGGATCCGGCCTGGCCAGCTAGGCGAGGTCGTCGTGTCGTATTTGCGGGGGCTCAAGATCTACGCCACGGCGCTCGCACCGCTGGCGCAGGCCGAGCCGACGCCGCATCGCCAGGACGTGCGCCTGGGTACGTGGACCGTGCCATCAGCCCCGAGCGCGTCGATCGACGGATGGGGATACGAGTTCGAGGTCTTCAACGCCCGCCCCAAGAAGCTGAACTATCCCTTCCTGGTCGGCAACGAGGGCGACTACCAGGGCTATGGCAGCTTGGCCGCGGCGGCCGCCGTGGCCAATCGCCTCGGCGGGCAGATCGTCGTTCGCCCCGGACAACATGCCCTGACTTCAGAGCTCCGCCTGCTGGGTGGCGTCTCGCTCATCGGCGAGGGCGATGCCATCATCCTGCTGAGCCCCAAGACCACCACGCCGCACGGGCTCGTGCTGGGCAACGACTGGACCTACAGCGCCCACGCCATCACCGTCGCAGGCAACGTCGTCAGCAGCGTCGAAGCTGGCTTCGGGCTGCTGCGCAGCGGCGACCAGGTCGATGTCGGCACCAGCGGCAAGCACACCGTGATGCGCGCGTTGGGCTACGACACGACCTCGGGCACGTACAAGGTCCTGGTCGAACCCAACGCTGCTGGCAGCCCGGTCACGGCCGGCTTCGGCACGCCGCGCTATGCGGGCATCGCGGTCGAGAACCTGACCTTCCTGGTGCCCGGCGCGGCCATGCACGCGGCGCTCGAGGTCAAGACGTGCACGGGTGCCCGCCTCAAGAACCTGCGGTTCGAGGGCGACACGCTCGACGCGGGCATCGGGTACGCCATCATGGTCGGCGCCTACGATAGCGACGACACGCTCATCGACGGCTGCGATTTCACGCAGGTGACGATGGGTGCGACCGACGCTGCCATCCTGGTCAGCGGCGGTGAGAACACGGCCATCCGCCGGACGCGGTTCGTCGATGGCAAGGGCATGCTCAAGGTGCTCTCGACCGCGCAGAACGTCCACCTGGCGGACTGCTACGGCGATGGGACGGATGCGACCAAGACGCTCTACGACCTGGTCAACACCCGGACCACGCCGCTGTTCGTCTCGAACTGTGAGGGCAAGTTTGCGGGCGACGCCACGAGCCTGAGCTTGGTGCACACCGAGGTCGGTCAGCGGTTGCGCGCCCCCGAGGCGCTCGACGCGCTGCGATTCGAGGACGACAACACGCGTGCCTCGACGATCACCGACACGAGCATCAAGCTCACGAGCGTCACGCACAAGGAGTTCGACGGCACGTCCAAGGACGTGATCACCGACGCCGTGAACGAGCGCGTGAAGGTCGGCGGCGACACGATGACCGGCGCGCTCACGATGGGCGCGAACATCGCGACCAACGGCGCGACGCGGGACATCGGTGCGACGGGCGCGGCGACCAACCGCTTCAACGCCTTTCTGAACACCGTCAACATGGCGGCGAGCATTGTGACGGATGGGACGACGCGGGACATCGGTGCGACGGGCGCGGCGACCAACCGGTTCAACACCTTCCTGAACACAGTCAACGTGCTGGGCCAAACGACGCTCCAGGCCGCGCTCAACATGGCGGCGAACATCCTGACCGACGGAACGACCCGCGTGCTTGGTGCGACGGGCGCCGCGACAAATCGCTTCGATGCGTTCCTGAACACCGTGAACACGCTGGGGCAGACGACGCTCCAGGCGGCGCTGAACATGAGCGCGAACATTCTGACGGACGGGACGACGCGGGTCGTTGGGGCCACCGGCGCCGCGGGCAATCGGTTCGACGCCCACCTCAACACGGTGAACGCGCTCGGCCTGATCACTGCTCAGGCGGGCCTGACCGCCTCGGCCAACCAGCACGTTACCGTTAGCGGAACGGGCGAATACAAACACGGCAGTATCAGCGCGGAAATATTTCCGCACATGTACTACAATGATTCGAATCGGTGGGTTGCTACGCTGGTAAGTCTGGACAATTACGTCCAGTCGAGCGCTGCTGCTACCGGCGCATTCACCCTGCCACTCGAAATCGGTGAGAGGCTTCAAACGATAAAATTTCGTTACTATGGCGATGGAGCTACGCCTGATTTCGCGTATCGAATCTTCACGGTTGACACACAGGGCGCGATGACGGCGCTCACGGCTACGGTTACACTTACATCCTTCGATGGATCGTGGGCGCTCGCGACCGTAACGCTCAATCACACGCTTGCCGCAGGCGAGTCGTTCGTCGTCACGGTGGGGTCGTCTGCAACGAAATTGAGACTAGGCACCGCGGGGATCACCTATGACCGCCCGTAGCGACGACGCGCCCGCCGGGCAGGTCTTGCTCGACCCGGTCACACGCGAGGCGATGCGGGAGTCGGCGGGGTGGCCGATCTGCAGGCAGGCGCATGGCGTGTTCGTGAAGAAGGAGCATCCACATGTCTGAACGCTTCCCGCTGGGCTCCGTCGCCCGGCTCTACCTCGACATCATCGACGTCGACCTGGGGGTCGTGAGCCAGAGCCCGACGCTCGCGCTGCGGCGCGTTGCGGACAACAAGTGGTTCCAGGCGTCCGACAGCACCTGGCAGACCAACATCGTCGAGAACGCGATGACGCAGACGGACGTGACCAACCTGCCCGGGCGGTATCACTTCGACTTCGATCAGACCAAGGACGCGCTCGCGCGCTCGACCGTGTACACGATCAAGCTGGTGAACGGTGGCGAGGACTCTCGGCTGGAATACCGGGACCTGTGTTTCGGGCCGATGGCCGCGACGGTCGTGATGACGCTGTGCTCGGTCCAGGGCACGGTCAGCTCGGCGCAGGGCGAGCCGGTGGGCAACGCGGCGGTGAAGGCGTCGTTGCTGCCGGTCTACAACGGCGGGTCAGGGCGGGCGGTCGAGTCGATCCGGACCCTCATCTGCTACACGCAGCCAGATGGAAGCTTCGACTTGCCGTTGGTGCGAGGTGGCGTGTTCCGGCTTGAGATCGATAGCGTCGGGTATGATCGTAAGATCACCGTCCCGAACCAGGCGTCGGTCCTGTTCACAGATCTCTGAATGGCGTGATAGGCTTGTTGGCGTGACGTTCGATCAAGCCACTTCGGTGCTCCGCGAATTCGGGTTCCCCGTGTTCGTGGCGATGTGGTTCATGATCCGGCTCGAGCGGCGAATCGACAGGCTGAGCGATTTGACGATGGCGATGATGCAGGCGATGACAATCATCGCCCGCTCGGTCGAGTCGCGGGACCAGGGCGTGGGGCGCACCACGGGGTCGATGTCGGCCCTGCCTGAGAAGGAGCAAACATGACTGCGAGCGCGTTCTCGTTCATCGTCTGGTCGGGATTCATGGTCGCGATGCTCATCGGACTGGGGCTAGCGGCACGCCGTGGTCGGGCCAGGTCGAGGCAGGTCGAAGACCTTGCATCGAAGATCTTGCCTGAGCTTGGCCGGATGGCCGAGCGCACGCATAGCCAGCAATTCGGCACCGCGCCGACCGAGCGCGTGGCGCAGAACGGATCCGGAGCGTCCTCCTGGTATCCGCCGGCCAAGCACCGCGCGATGAAGCACGGGTAGCCGGTGCTGTCGGCGTACCTGGTGGTGGCGGGGCTGGGGATCTTGGCCTGGATTCCGATCTTGCTGCGGTTCTACCGGTCGTGGGTGAAGCGCAGCAATCCGATCAGTTTGGGGATCTGCGCGACGATCATCCTCTTGATCTGGATCGGCGCGGCCGGGGTCTGGGAGATCACCGGCACGGTCGACAAGTCCATCGTGCTGATGGTCTCCACTTCGCTCTCGCTGATCGTCGCGCTGTACTGCCACCTCGCCTTCAAGCTCGCCGAGCGGCTGTTCGACGACCCGCGTGCTAACAAAAAGGACGAGTGATGGCGGACACCTGCGCGGTCACCGGAACGCTCTGCACGCTGGACGGCACGCCGCTTGGACCGGGCGTGCCCGTCATCGCGACGATCAGGTCGACCCAGGCCGACCAGGGCGGACAGGTCGCCGCGGGCGTTGGCATCAGCCTGGCCCCCATCGAGGCGCTGACGACCGAGACCGGCACCTTCGAGCTCCAGCTCATCCAGGGCACGACCGTGCTGCTGGAGATCCCCGTCATCAACCTGCGCAAGTACATCCTGGTGCCGGCGGCTGCGACGGTGGACTTCGTGACGTTGATCTAACGCAAGCCGGCTAGCTAAGAAGGGCACGTTGCCCTCCCCTCCCCCCACCTTGCGATGGGGGGCATTGTCGTTAGCGGCCGCCGACGCCGCCGCCGGACCCGCCGCCCCCGGTCGAGTTCCGGGTCTTGGGCTTGATCTTGTTCGCCACGTACTTCACTCCCTCGACGCCGGCGGCGGCGCCGAGACCGCTGGCGACGCCGATTGCGATCGACTTCAAGGTGTTGGCGCTCGGGGTCGCCTTTGAGAAAATGCTCTCCTTGGCCCCAGCAGGGGCAGCAGGGGCAGCAGCAGTGTTGTTGTCGGGCATGTGGATCTCCT
>Ga0315287_10006791_pt1 | contig 11423 bp, 12 predicted proteins | sample YL17G11_0_MG_FD_205037 | JGI IMG/M metagenome (GOLD analysis project Ga0315287, IMG submission 205037) | Sediment microbial communities from Yellowstone Lake, YNP, Wyoming, USA - YL17G11_0 | ecosystem: Environmental > Aquatic > Freshwater > Lake > Sediment | place: USA: Wyoming | collected...
AGGTCCTGAATCGGCCTCCACGTTATCTTCCGGGCTCTCTCGTCGAATGGATTATTCAAACGGATCTTAAACAGAACCTTCGAAGAAACATCCGGACCAAAACCCGGAATGCTCAACAAACATTCATCCTCCGGAAACGGGGAACAAAGTCCCTGGATTTTCTCGTCAATCTGCCGAATGCTTTCCCGGATCTGCTTCAGCCCCTCCACATACAGACCGAAACAGTCTGCCTTTGCATTTTTATACAGACTGTATAATTATCGGAGTATTTGTCAAGTTGATATCACGCGCTAAAAATGGTACCTTGAGAGCATGAACAGGAAGCACACAGCCCTATACCGAATGTCGGACCGTCGGAACGACGGCTTCGTTCCCGGCACACCGGCAGACCGCGTTAGTCTCGTCTGGCCGCTGACCCAAGAGATCGCGTCCTTGAGCAAAAAGCACGATGCTGAACGAAGACTACAGAGACATATTACACGCCTTGTCCGACGAGAAGGTTAAATTCCTCCTCGTCGGTGCCTATGCGCTCGCAGCCCACGGTTATCCCCGGGCCACCATGGACATCGATATTTGGGTCATGCCGTCCCCTCAGAACGCTGATGCCGTCCAGCAGGCGTTGCGCCGTTTTGGCGCCCCGCTTCACAATCTGAGCAAGGAAGACCTTCAAAAGGATGGGACCATCTTTCAGATCGGAGTTGCCCCAAGGCGAATCGACATCATCACTGCAGCATCCGGACTTCAATTTGAGGAGACGTATGCGCGGTCACTGTCTGTGAACATCGAGGGAATCGAAGTGCATATTCCGTCGATCGAAGATCTAATTCGCAACAAGAGGGCATCAGGAAGAACCAAAGATTTAGCCGACGCGGAGGCATTGGAATTCCTGAAGACTTCCGAACAGATTGCTCCACCCGACAAGGAATAGCACGCCCCGGCGCGCTATTCCTTGCGGGTGAGCATCGCGTTATCAAGCTTTCGAGTTCTGCTATCTATATTTTCCTTGCAAATTCAAAGACTTAAAAAGTGTTGATATTCGAATCATTTATGCAATAATTTGGGCAAATTCCCGAGTTGTGATCATGGCACATCCTGTCATTTTGGTGGTGCCAAATATTTTCCATTTTCTTCTTTTTTTCGCTTGACTACCTGAAGTATTTTTCATATATTATTTAAAACTAAATATTTTCGTGTTCATAGGGTCCGGAGATATACAGATATCTCTGGAGGTTCGGGTAGTCGGGCCGCTATCCAAAGGTTATACTTTGGAAAGCGGCCCTTTTTTTTGCCATGGAAACGATGCATCTGCTTTTTTTCGGGTTGTTTCCTTATGAACAGGAGGGATTTCAATGGCTCGTTTTGCTTTTTTAACGAATCATACCTTGGTCCTAAATTTCTTGTCGCGCCACCCTTCAATAACTGCTTATGAAATATCCTCCCAAATAGGGATTACGGAGCGAGCAGTAAGAAAAATTATTGCCGACTTCGACAACGATGGATATATCGTAAAAGAAAAAGAAGGAAGGCGCGTGCGATACAAAATCAATTCTCGTATGCCCCTTCGGGATCGAACCCAACAAGGTAAGGTTATAGGCGATCTTTTGCGAGCCCTCGGTTAATAGGGAAGACAAATTATTTTCAAGGGGGGAAGCTCAATGTTGCCATGGACTTTTGTATCGAATCATGCCGTTGTTTTGGGTTTTCTTGCTCGGCATCCCATGATAACCGGCCATGAATTGGCTTTAGAAGTAGGCATTTCCGAACGGGCTATTCGCAGGATTATTTCGGAACTCTATGAGGGCGGTTATATCTCAAAGGGAAAGGAAGGAAGAAGGGTTAGATACCAAGTTAAACGTCATGCCCACCTGCGACATAGAACCCAAGGCGATAAAACGGTAGGCGAGTTGCTGAAAGTTCTCAGCGCACAACGGCAAAAAGAAAAAAAATGAGCAGTCAGATTCCTGTTTATGTTGGCCCCGTCCGTTTCTAAGGAAACTCCCCCTCGCGCCCATTAGAAATCCTCGCACCGAAGGTCAAAGGCAAAATACCAAATTAAATGTGATTTGTTTCAAGGGGTTGGCAAGATAGCGTCGCGCTCATAATTTTTCCAAAAAATCCTTGACACAGGGTTTTAATGGTATAAAATGCATGAATCATAAAACATGATTTTTATTTCAATAAAAGACGAAACAAAATGGAGGAAGTCCCCTGGGATATAAAAATCATTGTGATAGGCCTATGTGTCGCAGCCATTCTTCTGTTTTCCAACGATACGATACTAAAAATGCTGGGGCTCTCCCGCAAACAAAGTAAAAAAAAATAATGCGTAGAAACATCTGATTGCAGCGATGATAAGGAGTATCACCTGTTTCCCTTTTTGATTGACAGAAAAGGATTAGGGCCGAATTTATGCTCAAGAGGTGATTTAAACCCGAAAGGCACCCGACAATAAAACCCTGTCAGCAAGGGGTTTCTGACTCCTGTTTTGCAGATAACTCATTATCTAAAAACCATTGAGAACCAAAATTTTCGTTACGAAGGAGAAAAAAATGGCAAACACCCCCCCCGCGCTTCCCAAAAAAAAATTTGAACTTAAAAAAAGCCAGGCAATCACCGTTATGGTCATAGGTGCAATCCTATTTGCCCAGGCATTTTTTATTTCGACAGAGGTGGATTCTTCCGCCCATACGACTAAGATGATTGTTGCCATAATCGGTATCGTCATTCTTTTTGTAGGAATAGTCCTACGCCCGGTAAAAGCGGCCCCTGAAGGCAAATAGGCATCAGAGCGACAAAAACCGCATTCAGTCTCCCCGAATCTGAAACGGCGGACTCATTTTAAAGATCCGTCAAGGAGAACCGAAATGTTTTGGAACCGTAAAAAACTGAAGAGGGCGGGGTACAGTTGCCAGGACCCAAGGGCCTACCTCAGTTGGTAGGAAGCCATCTGGTAGTCGAAGAGAAGCAAGACCCAGATAGGGTATGGAATCTTAAAGGAGTAGTTCGCCCAGCCGGGAAGGAGAAGGCCTTCTACTGCCGCGTTTTTAGTGAGGCCCAAGCAGCGCAGGCAGGCGTCAAAGTAAAAAACTGGAGTTCTCTGGACGACCATTCCGCTTTGATACTCTGGGAAGGGTACTTCGACCAAAAGACAAACACGGTGCGGCGTGAGAAGTTTGCAAAACCGTCCAGTTCCTCCAGTTGAGGCCTGTCAGAGATACCCCCCACTTTCGGCCGGGTTCGCAGCATGGCTTAATGGAAAAGAGAATAGAATCATAGAAGGAGGTATGAGAAAGATGTTTTGGGGTAAGAAGTCAGCGAAAGAGGAAGGGAAACTGTCGGGGCCAAAAGAAATATCGGGGCTGGTGCAAAATTATCTGGTAGCCGAGAAAAAAATGGACCCTGATTTGGTGAGACTCCTCAGGGCTGTTGAACGTAAGAGCACAAATGGAGCGGGATTTAATATTCGGGTTTTCGACAACTCTGAAGCAATAGCAAAGCAGGTGGAGGTTAAGGACTACACTTCTCTTGACGAGCGCCCGGGTTTGATACTCTATGAGGGGTGGTTCGATGAGGGGGCGAAGCAGGTCAAATTGGAAGAAAAGACAAAGGTCAACTGGGATACCCCCATTTTTAGTCAGGCCGAGATAGAGCAAAAAATCGAGTCGCTAAAGGAACCCGGTAACGAAGTCTTCTTCTACACGGCCAGGGGCGGCAAACACGGAGGCCCTCTCGGTATGGGGGCTGCTGTGATTGAGCTTAACCCCAACTTTCCAGGCCAAAAGCAGAAGAAATATAACGTATTTACAGTCGATGTGATTGACATGCAACCGGCAGAAAAGGGACAAAAGGCGTTTGACTCTGACAAACCAAAGGATATCGCGCGTTGGATTAAGAACATCCATGACAAACGGGCCTACTCCTCTTAGTGAGAGTGAGTTGCTTTTGCAGCGGGGAGTTATCTATCCCGCGGGCGGCTTAAGAAAGGTCTCATATTTTGTAGTCTTTTTGGGGTGATGGGTGTTGAACCTAAGGTGTATAAAATGGCGGACTTTTCACTTTCTGATACATGTTGACAAATAATAATTCGAGAAAGGAGTTAATTATGGATAAATTTTTCAAATTACTGGGCATTTTATTTGTGCTTTCTCTATTGGCCATGCCACTGATTGGGTGCGTGGATAGTGCGTTTACTCTAGTTCTGAAGGTAGACACGCCTCAGGATGGCACCACTGTTAATACGTCTACGGTAACGGTAAACGGCCACGTGAGTGGAATCGAACGTGCAGGGGCAAAGGTAAGTATTAATGGCGCAGATGTGCCTGTTAAGGACGACAAGTTCTCCACTGTTGTCACGCTGACGGAGGGCAAAAATGTCATTAATATTGATGCTACCTCTGGCGCGGTCAAGCTAAACGAGAAAGTGAATGTCACCTATGCCCCGGCTAAAAAGTAGCCTGGCACGTTGGACCATGTGCATAATAAAGAATTGTGTCGTTTTGACAGGCCTTGAAAAATGATTGGCGTTATTATTGCCTTCATCCTGTTCCTGGGGATCATTATGCTGCTGGCCCTTCCTCACGAACTGGGTCATTTTTTGGCGGCTAAAAGATATGGAGTGAGAGTCGAGGAATTCGGTTTGGGGTTTCCGCCGCGCCTTTTGGCGATCAAGCGCGGAGAAACGGTTTACTCCCTGAATGCGATTCCTTTGGGCGGTTTCACAAAGGTGGCGGGGGAATTGGACCCATCCGTGCCGAACGGGTTGGCCAGCAAAAGTACCGGGGTTCGCTTCGTCGTACTCGTTATCGGTTCGTTGATCAACGCCTTATTAGCGGTCTTCCTCCTGGCTATTCCTCTAATGGTTACCCATGAAATCATTGTGGAGAAAGTCCTGGTGCGAGACATTCTGCACGATTCGCCCGCTGCCCTCGCGGGGATCAAAGCGGGGGATCAGATATTGGTCGTCGACTCGCAGACTGTCCATAACGTCAATGATCTCAGAAACCGCATTTATGTAAACTTGGGCAGGGAAACCAATGTCAGGGTGATGCACCCGGATTCATCAACAGAAGATTTTCAAATAACGCCTCGTTGGTTCGTGTCCGGGCAGGAAAACTCTACCGGCTTAGTCGTTTTTGGTTCAAACTCCCGCAGCGTCAACCATCGATATCCCTTCTGGCAGGCAATCCCGCTTGCGTGCAGGGCTGTTGTGGATATGTTCGTTATCTTTAAAAATGTTTTGATCGGCATGATTTTAGGGATCACGCCGGTTGTTCTGATGGGGCCCATTGGGTTAACGCATTTCATCAGCGAATTACTGAATTTCGGGCTGAGCTATATCTTCCTCCTCAAATTTACAGCATTTCTGAGCGCGAATTTAGCCCTGGTAAATCTCTTTCCCTTCCCGGCATTGGATGGAGGCAGAATTGCTTTTATTCTCTTGGAGTTGTTTCGCAGAGGAAAACGTGTTCCCCCGAAAATAGAGGGATTGATTCATGGATTTGGTTTTGCCCTAATCCTAATCCTTGCCGTCTTCGTTGCCTGCCAAGATATTCTTCGGATCGCCCATGGAAGCCAATTTCTGAAGTAGGCGGAAAGATATCTTCTTTGTGCGCATTTTGTTATCTGCTATATTTCATTCCAAATTAAAATCATATAGTTACGATAATATTTTCATATCTTCTATTCCACATCATGGCTATTTCCAAGCCTTGCCAATATTTTGCTCAGACACTCTCGGAAAATTCAGCAAGATAGGAACAGAGCGCTGAGCGCTGATAGCTTTTTAGCTAACCCGAGCCACGGACACAAGCATTTTTTCCAATTTGACATTTACCCTGGAAGGCGTAAAATAAAATTGGATTTGCTGGGGGAGCTGAACCGGCTGAGAGACCCCGCTGCGGCGGGGTGACCCCTTGAACCTGTTGGGTAATCCCAGCGGAGGAAAGCGAATCAAAGAAAAAATCCAAACCGCCGGTTCAGATGTCTGAAACCGGCGGTTTTTTGCTTCATGAACACCTAAAGGCTGACGGCTGATCGCTTTCCAGGTTTTTTCATACTGACACTTTATTTCACAGGGGAGAAAACGCCATGACACAGTCAGAATTCGCCCGGCAGGGAACGATTACCCCGGCCATGGAAAGATGCGCCGCTTCCGAAGGCGTTCCGGCGGAAACCATCCGCCAGGGCCTGGCCGCAGGCACCATGGTCATCACCCAGAATTTGAAACACACCTCCATTTCTCCCCTGGCGATCGGCAAGGGGCTCAAGACCAAAGTCAACGCCAACGTGGGGACGTCCAAGGACCACACGAACGTGGAGGAAGAGCTCGAAAAAGTCCGGGTGGCGATAAAAGCCGGCGCCGATACGATCATGGATCTCTCCACGGGGCCGGCCATCGATGAAACCCGAAAGAGGGTAATGAAGGTCTCCACCGTTCCCGTGGGAACCGTTCCGATCTACCAGGCGGCCATCGAAATGCCGGAGAAGAGAAAGCGCTCCATGGTGGAAATGACCGCAGACGATCTATTCGAAGTGATTGAACGCCATGGAGAAGACGGGGTGGATTTCATAACCGTCCATTGCGGGGTGACCCGGGATTCCGTTGGAAAAATCAAACGGGAAGGCCGTCTGCTGGGCGTCGTGAGCCGCGGCGGGGCAATCCTGGTGGAATGGATGGAATACAATAAAAAGGAGAACCCCCTTTATGAGCAATACGACCGCCTGCTGGAAATCGCCAAGGCCTACGACCTGACGTTGAGCCTGGGCGACGGGCTCCGTCCGGGGTGCCTGGCCGATGCCACCGACCGCGGGCAGATTCAGGAATTGATCCTGCTGGGGGAGTTGACCGAGCGGGCCTGGGCGAAGGGCGTGCAGGTGATGATCGAAGGGCCGGGGCATGTTCCCCTGGATCAAATCGAGGCGAATGTCCTTTTACAGAAGCGCCTGTGCCACGGCGCTCCCTTTTATGTCCTGGGGCCTCTGGTAACCGACATTGCCCCCGGTTATGACCACATTACGGGCGCCATCGGAGGGGCCATTGCCGCCCGCGCCGGGGCCGATTTTTTATGCTACGTGACCCCTTCTGAACATTTGCGGCTGCCCACGGTTGATGATGTCCGCGAAGGAGTCATTGCTTCCAGGATCGCCGGACACGCCGCGGATATTGCCAGAGGTTTGAAAGGGGCAATGGATCTGGACTGCCGCATGGCCAAAGCCCGCAAAGCCCTTGATTGGAAGGCTCAGATCGACCTTTCCATCGACCCGGAAAGGGCCCGCAAACTCCGGGAATCCCGGATGCCCAAGGAAAGCGACGTCTGCACCATGTGCGGAGAACTTTGCGCCATCAAAAAGGTGGCTAAATTCCTCTAAAAGCAGAACGTACGAAGCAGGAGGCAAGGAGAACAAAAACGTCCCTATCCGCAAAGACGCCATGATTTGCTCATCGCCCCTGCCGGCCAAAGATTTCCAGCGTCCCGGAATATTTTGGAATCCAACAACGTCGCTGTGGATGGATTTCATTCCCTGCCGCGGCAAAAGAAAAAGGGCCCAGTCTCCTGTGCCCTTTTTCTTCCCTTCCTCATCGGGATGTCTATTCCAGCTTGATGTTGAATTCCTTGATCAGTTTTCCGTATTGTTCAAAGCCGGCCTTCAAATACTGCCCGAACTCCTGCGAGCCCTGGTACATGACCGGCTGGCCGATGTCTTTCATCGCCTTGATGAATTCCGGATCGTCGCAAACTTTCTTGAACCGTTCGGCTAAGTAGCGGACCACTTCCGGCGGCGTCCCCTTCGGCGCCGCAACGCCCTTGACCGAGCCCACCGCCACGATATTGTAGCCCAGCTCCTTGAAGGTGGGCACCTCGGGAATGGCCGGATCCCGGTTCTCTAAGGCCACGGCGATGGGAATCAGACGTTTGGCTTTGATATGACTGATGACCTCGGATGGGTGATTTCCGCCGCAGTCCGTCTGCCCGCCCACGATCGCCGTCACGGATTCGGCCCCGCCCCGGAACGGAATGCTTACGATCTTCATTCCGGTAGCTTTACCCACGGCCTGGAACGTGATATCCACGGAGCCGGCCTTGGTGGAAACCGAAGCCGTCACTTGGTCTTTCTTTTTGCCCCACTCGACGAACTCCTTCATATTTTTATAGGGAGCGTCGCCGCGGATAATCATCACGATGGAGTGGACGGACAAACGGGCCACCGGGATGAGATCATTGAAGGTGTCATAGGGCATTTTCTGGAAATGGGGTGTCACCAAATCATGGCCGGATCCATAGCCTAAGAACAGGGAATATCCATCCGGTTTGGAACGAACCACCCCTTCCGTTCCCGTGATCCCTCCCCCTCCGGGTTTATTCACCACCACCAAGGGTTTATCGAAATACTTGGGGGCGAACTTCCCCACTAAGCGGGCCAACACATCCGTGGATCCGCCGGCCGCAAATGGGACCACGACTTCAATGGGCTTGCTGGGATACTTCTCCTGCGCCCCGGCTAAGACCGGCAGCGTCAGGAGGCACATCAGAACCGCAACCACTACGATTTTTTTCATGTCTTTTCCTCCTTTTAATAAAAGTGTCCGGGTCAGGAAAACGTCTGGGACAATCAGATTTTTTCTCTTTGTCCTCGCTTCCGCCTGTTCATGAAGATTTGGAACCCGATGAAGAGGATCAAAGCGGTCATTAAAGCGCCGGAAATCGGCCGCGTGAGGAATATTGACGGGCTGCCGGCTGACATCAAGAGGGCCTGCCGAATAGATCTTTCCAGAATGGGGCCTAAGACAAAGGCCAGGATCAGGGGGCCCGGCTCCAATCCGACCTTCCGGAAAATATAGCCAATCACCCCGAAAATTCCCATCACCCAGATATCAAAGACCGAATTGCGGACACTGAAGACGCCCACGCAGCAGAAGAGAATGATGATGGGGGCCAGAATCGAATAGGGTACCCTGAGCAGCTGGACCCACAAACCGACCATGGGCAGGTTGAGAATTAGGAGCATCACGTTGCCGATGTACATGGAAGCGACGACGCCCCAGAAAACATCCGGTTTTTCCGTGATCAGGAATGGCCCCGGCGTTACTCCCTGAATGAGGAGGGCCGCAAAAATCATGGCGATCGCCGCGTTTCCGGGAATTCCGAGGGTCAGGAGGGGGATGAAGGAAGCGCTGGCCGCGGCGTTGTTGGCCGATTCCGGGCCGGCAACCCCCTGAATGGCCCCCTTGCCGAATTCCTCTGGGTTCTTCGCCACCCGCTTTTCAACGGCATAGGAAACCAGCGAAGAAATAACCGCGCCGCCGCCGGGAAGGATCCCGATCAAAAATCCGATGAAAGATCCGCGAACGATCGGCCATTTACAATCCATCCAGTCCTTCAGGCTCGGCCAAAGATGGCTGATCTTCCGCGTGACCAGTTCGGTTTTCAAAACTTTTTCCAGGTTGTAAAAGATCTCCCCGATGCCGAACATCCCCATGGCTAAGGTCACAAAGTCAATCCCCTCCTGGAGCATGTGAAACCCCCAGGTGAAGCGGATCGCGCCGGAAATGGGATCAAGCCCCACGGAACCCAGGAGCAAACCCAATACGACCATGATCAGCCCCTTGATGATCGAATCGCCGCCTAAAAGGGTCGCCATGACGAGACCGAGGAGGGTGAGGGAAAAATATTCCGGCGGCCCGAATTTTAAGGCAAACTCCGCTAAGGGCGGGGCCACGAACGTCAGCCCTAAAACGCCAATGGTCCCCGCCACAAAGGATCCGATCGCCGCCATCCCCAGGGCCGGACCCGCGCGTCCTTTCAGGGCCATCTGGTAGCCATCGATGCAGGTCACGACCGAGGCGGCCTCGCCGGGAATATTCACCAGGATAGAGGTGGTCGAACCCCCATACATGGCCCCGTAAAAAATTCCGGCCATCATGATGATCGAAGTTACCGGCGAGCCTATTTTAAAACTTAAGGGAAGAAGAAGAGATATGGTTGCGGACGGTCCCAACCCCGGAAGGATGCCCACGATGGTGCCGAGAACAGCTCCGATGAGGGCAAAGGTCAAGTTGGTCAGGGAGAAAGCTATGCCGAACCCGTCTGCCAAACCCTGAAAAATGTTTAAAATTTCGCCCATAAAAGATTTTTCACGCGAGGAAGCCGGCCGGCAGGGGGACTTCCAGGAAATATCCGAAAATTAGATAAAGAACCGCGGTTACCGCAACCGATACGGCCATGATTCGGAACCAGTTGATTTTTTCAATAACCCACAGCCACAGAACCAAAAAGATGAAAGTAGTAATGAGAAAGCCGGCATACTCAATTAGAAAAGCATAGAGTATAAAAACCCCAACCCCCAAAAGCGGCCTGCGCCATGTGCCCTCCGGCCAAAAAGGAGCCTTGGCGTTTCCCATTTTCCATTGCGAGAGGATCAGCGCCAGAGCCAGGGCAATCAGAAGGCAGGCAAGGCCAAAGGGAAGGAATCCTGGGCCGGGATGTTTAAGCTTGCCCATGGACAGATACGTCGAACTCCAGGCCGTGATCACTCCGATTAGCAGAAGAATGTACCCGGTGATCCGGTCCCACTTTTCGATGGGTTTTACCCCTCTTTCAATGCGAATTTCGGCGGGGATTTGGGTACAAACGCCCCTAAAAGTAGATAACCTTACCTCTATGGATTGTCAAGGGGAAATATTCCTCCTGTTGTAACCATCAATTCTTATTGATTCATAGATTTCGGTATGTTAACTTGAGCCAAATCATCTCCCCCGGAACCAAGGAGCGGTTTTGAATTTACGGCGAAGCGATTTCCTCCATTTCATAATCCGCAGCGTCAGCTATTTTATCTTTCGGATCGTCTATCGGCTGAAGATCGAAGGGCGGGAAAATCTCCCCCAAGAAGGCCCGGCGATCATCCTTCCCAAGCATCAATTCTGGAGCGATGTTCCGATCGTCAGCCTCGCGCTGGGGAGACCCGCAAGTTACATCGCCAAACAGGAGCTGTTTGTCTACCCATTCATCCGGCATTTTATCGCCGCCCTGGGCGGCGTGCCGATCGATCGGCTGAAACCGGTGAAGAGTCTCGATTCCTTTCGCTATGTGGAACATTTGTTGCGAGAAGGCGATTTTATCGTCCTCTACCCGGAAGGAACTTATTATCCCCACTGCATGGGCCGGGGCAAGCACCGCTTTATCCAGCGCCTTCTGGCCTTTCAGGAAAAAAAAGGGGGGGGAGAGCAGAAGCCGGTTCCCTTTGTCCCCATGGGAATCCAATTCGCGGAAAAGAAATTTCGAAGCACCGTGAAGGTGGAAATCGGGAAACCTCTGTTTGCGGAAGGGGAGGGCGAAGCGCTGGCCTTCACCGGTCTCATCATGGAACAAATTGCCAAGCTGAGCGGTTTGCCGCCATTGAAAGACGATCGCAGAGCGCAGAGAGCA